>Ga0193728_1001306_pt1 | contig 12592 bp, 11 predicted proteins | sample U1c1metaG_FD_143037 | JGI IMG/M metagenome (GOLD analysis project Ga0193728, IMG submission 143037) | Soil microbial communities from a riparian zone of the East river system, Colorado, United States - U1c1 | ecosystem: Environmental > Terrestrial > Soil > Riparian zone | place: USA: East River...
AGGGAACAGAAGCGCGACGCGCGGCGCGTAAATCTGGAATCGTCCCGGCAAGTACGCGCGTGATCGAAGATAAGAGAAAACGTCCACCGAAGCACAAGAAGAAGTGGTTGGAAAAAGAAGTCGTATAGCGATTGCGTCTGCTTTGGAGCCGCGGTTTAACTTCTCAAAATTGAGAGGATCTTTTTTTTTTGCGTTAGGTTCCGACCGAACCTAGTTTTTCGACCCTCAACCATGGCGAATGGCAGGGACCGATTCGTCGGGACGGAAAAGTGCCGCAGCAGTCATTTTGCCGCGTTGAGAAAGTTCCGTAACGATGTCTTCCAGATCTTTCTTATTAAAACCCATGATTGCAATTTTTACGGGGCCGTCGGTGTCGATCAGGAAGCTGGTGGGCACGTTGGTCAAACCGTAGGCATTGGACGCGGGATAGCCCTCAGGGTCCAGCACAATCGGGAATGTGACTCCGTATTCATCTGCAAATTCCTTGGTGGCCCGCGCGTTGTCCTGAGAAATACCGAGAAAGGTGACATCATTGCCGCCGTAGCGTTTGTAGACGCGCTCCAGAAACGGGAAGGTGAATTGGCATACCGGGCAGGAAACTTTGAAAAACGAGGCAAAAACCGGCCCTCGTTTTAAAAGCTTCGGCAGGGAATATTCCGTTCCGTCGATCGACTTAAGTGAAAAATCCGGCGCAGTCTGGCCGGCAACAATCGTAGTCATTTTTTTACTTGAACCTACCCAGCGTGAAAGCCGCTGCAGGATTCCCATTCGATTAGTTTATCGCAACACAGAAGGCGCGAGGCGTCCCGTTTAGCAGAAATTTAGTGGATTTGCTTGGTTTTGCGCTGCATGTAATCCATCAGCAGGTACTGCCCTAGCGTGTACGGCGTGGTGAAGTACGCTTTACCGCGGCACATTTCGGTGATTTTTTGCACGAAGTGCACCAGGCTGTAATCGGTGGCCAGCATGAACGTGTTGATCAGAATGCCGGCGCGTTTGCACTTATTCACTTCTTCGAGCGTCTGGCCGACCACGAAGGGATCAAGCCCGAATGCATTTTTATAAATGCGCCCGTCTTCGAGTGTCAGCGCCGAAGGCTTTCCATCCGTAATCATAATGATCTGGCGCATGTCTCTTTTCTGGCGGAGCAAAATCCGTTGCGCCATGCGCAGGCCTTCGCGGGTATTGGTGTAGTAAGGGCCGACCTGTACGCGCGCGAGCTCGCCCAGTGGCACTTCCTCAGCGCTGTCGTGGAAAAGCACCAGGCTCAGCGTGTCTCCCGGATACTGCGTGCGAATCAAGTGCGACAACGCCATGGCCACGCGCTTCGCGGGCGTGAAGCGATCCTCGCCATAAAGAATCATGCTGTGGCTGCAATCAAGCAGCAGCACCGTGGCGCAGGAGCTGTGATATTCGCACTGATGGACCATCAGATCCGAGTAGGTCATCTCGATAGGCACTTTCACGCCTTCGCGGCGCACCGCGTTGAAGAGCGTTTCGCTCACGTCCATATTTAACGTGTCGCCGAATTCGTAGCGCCGCGAGACGCCGCCGGATTCCACGCCGGTGGATAGATCTCGGGTGTCGTGACGGCCAAAGCTGCTGCGACCGACGGAGCCCATCAAATCCTGCAGCGTTTTGAAACCAAGAAAATCGATAGTCTTGTCGGTGATTTCAAAACGCGCCTCGGTTTGCCGTTCCTGCGGCTGGCCAAGACTTCCTCGCGCAGTGTTCTGATGCGGCGGCGTGACTTGCGGAGGCTGCTGTGGATTGATGAAACCCTCTTGCGCGAGGCGCTCCATCAATTTTTCCAGCAAATCTTTCACCGCCTGGCTATTCTGCGCTTGTGGGCTCTGCAGCATCTTGCGCAACTCTTCGCTCATGGCGTCTTCGGGCAGTAAGTCGCCTTCCTGCAGGGCCCGCAAGATGGCTTCCCGCAGCGCTTCCATGGAGCGCTGGTTGTCCATCTCCGAGACGCCGTAAAATTGCGATTCGAACCCGCTTTGCAGGAAGAAGTCGCCCATGCGCTTGACCAGTTCGTCCAGGTCAACGGCGTCCGCTGGCTCACCAACATATTTTCCGTAGCGAATTACTTTCATAAATGTTCCCCGGGCCCAACTAACTATTTTTGTTGCGCGCCTATGTTAATTGAACTGGCGGCGCGGCCCACGCGAAGACGGAGTTTCGCGTGGCTCCTGCGGCTTTTGTTTTTCGGCGTAATAGCCGCGCTCTTCGCTGCGGCCGATGCGGCGATGGGCCCACAGACCCTCCAGAATCATTTCCGACGCAGCAGCCACGGTGGCGTGATTTTTGGTGTCGGTCGCGCCGAGCCGGCCAACGTGTTCGCTCAGGCCCTGGATTTTCGATAATTGACGGTAGCGTTCATCGGTGGGCGCGAGCTCGGGGAGTTTTAACTCACCACCCAGTTCGAACCACTGAATTACCGGTTGAAAATTTACCTCGCCAAAATACTTGGTGAAGACGCGACCGACCGCGGTGCGAATCAATTCACGCGCAATATTGTCCGCGCCTTTCAATTCGCCTTCATATTCCAGCTCCATTTTCCCGGTGATGGCGGGGAGCGCGGCATAAATATCCGCCACGCTGGCGTACAAACTGTTTTCTCCGGTGCGCGCAGCACGCTGTTCAGCGTTGCTGACCACACTTTCCAGCGTAGTGATCGGCAGCCGCTGGCTTACTCCTGAGCGGCGGTCGATCCGCTTGTCTTCGCGCGCCTGAAACGCGATTTCTTCCACGGTTTCCCGAAGGTAAGAAGGCACCTCAATGGCGCGGCCCGCCGTGCGACGCACCCAGGCTTCCTGCGCGGTGATGACCATGCCTTCCTTGACGCTGGCCGGGTAGTGCGTACGAATTTCCGCCCCGATGCGGTCTTTGAGCGGTGTAATAATTTTTCCTCGAGCGGTGTAGTCTTCGGGATTGGCAGTGAACACCAGCAGCACGTCGAGCGGCAACCGAAGCGGGTAACCCTTAATCTGAATGTCGCCTTCCTGCATGATGTTGAAAAGTCCAACCTGAATTTTCCCCGCCAAATCAGGCAGTTCATTGATGCCAAAGATTCCGCGATTGGCGCGGGGAAGTAGGCCGTAGTGAATGGTCAATTCATCGGATAGGTCGCGGCCACCGCGAGCGGCGCGAATGGGATCAACGTCGCCGATAATATCGGCCATGGTCACGTCAGGCGTGGCCAGCTTTTCAACATAGCGGCTGTCTCGAGGCATCCACGCGATGGGCGTATTGTCGCCCTCGGCAGCGATTTTTTCGCGGCAACCGCGGCAGATCGGTTTCAACGGATCGTCGTTAATTTCGCAACCCACCACTACGGGAATTTCCGCATCCAGCAAATTGATCAAACCGCGCAAAATGCGGCTTTTGGCCTGGCCGCGCAATCCCAGCAAAATAAAATTGTGGCGGGAGAGCAGTGCGTTGACGATCTGCGGCACAACCGTGTCTTCATAGCCATGAATGCCGGGAAAAAGAGGCTCGTCGCGTTCGATCAAGCGCAAAAGATTGCCGCGAATTTCATCTTTCACCGAGCGCGAGACACTCTCCGCGTCAAAATCGGGAATACCCTTCAATTCGCCAAGAGTACGCGGCTTCGGGTGTTGCGAGTGAGACTTCATCGATGTGCTAGCGGTCATTAGATCCCCAAAATGGTTTACGTTACGATTGCTCCTCAATTCCTATTCATGGCTGTAAATCGATTCGGCTCTGAGGTGACGAAGAGTTCTCCCACCTAATTCAATTCAATCCGTGCCCGCTCCCAGCCGATTGGGCGCGCACAGACCCTACTTTCTGTAGATGCGGCGCCCAGCCACGAAGGTAGCCTATCAATCGCTCCTGCCGTTCAGTTTCGGTGCGCAGCTCCAGGAGTTGCTGCTTCCACATCAAATCCATGGGCAAAGCCGCGGCCACTTGAAAAGAAAACGATGCGTTCGAATCGCTGGCAATATTTTTTGGGTAATCACCAAAAATCAGGGTATGGCAAGTTTCGTAAAGTTCGACCAGCGCCGGATTCGGAGGCTGATTGCAAATTTCTCGATCCTCCAGATAGTCCACCTGACCTTCGAGCAGCGGATTATCGGTGAAAAGTTCGACTGCTCGGAAAGGAGCTCGGCCAACGGACACGATATCCATCCTGCCGTCCGGATAGCGCGCGAGTACTTCCATAATCTCAGCCGTGCAGCCGACTCGTGCGACGCCATTGGGCATGGAGAGCAACATTCCAAATTCGGAACGCTCGCTCATGCATTTATTGACCATTTTTCGGTAGCGTGGCTCGAAAATATGCAGAGGCAGTTCAGCGCCGGGAAGAAGGACGACGTTAAGAGGAAAAAGCGGGATGCGATCTGGCCGCACTAGCACCATAGGTGATGATACCAGAGCGAGTCAAAGGTTGCCGATGCCGTGCAGACTGGTACACCGTTGGAACTGCTTAGCCTAGTTTCGATGCGCCGGCGCCTTACTGTTTGTTCTAACGGATGTCGGCCAGTAAGGCTTCCATTTCCGATACTGCGTGCTGATCGCCCTTTTTGCCAGCTTCAGCGATCCCGGTGCTAAGAATCCGTGCAGCTTCCCCAGGCCTAGATTCGCGGATCAGCAACTGACCGTACATCAAATAGGCAGGAATATAGTCGGCGTTCTGCTTGAGCAACAGATCGAAATTGAGAATGGCAGCCGAGGCGTCCCCGGTGCTCATGCATTCCATGGCAAGTCCGTAGCGCGAAAAGGCGTCATATGGAGACTTCTGTACAAAGTCTTCCAGGACCTGCCTGCGGGTTTTCTTTTGGTCTGTCATGATGGGCTACCGTAGTATACGGAGGGAACGCGCGGTTCCAAAATTAGGATGCGGGGACGAATGAAGCGAGAGAAAAACAAGACGATAAACTTAGTACAACATTCGAAATTGAAACCGAAGCCGGTGAGCGCTTCGCGTTCTGAAATGGCGGAAGTGGTTCTGCCTGCGCAGACGAATCCGCTGGGAAAGCTTTTAGGTGGACAAGTCATGCACTTGGTAGATATGGCGGCGGCGATGGCCGCCAGCCGCCATTCGAATAGCTATGTGGTGACGGCTTCGGTGGACTACATCGATTTTCGCAACGCCGTGAACCTCGGCGAGTTGGTGATCCTGAAATCGCAGGTAAATCGCGTGTTCAATACCTCTATGGAAGTAGGTGTGGAAGTTTTTTCTGAGCAAATTCTGACCGGCCAGCGCAAGCACACCACCACCGCTTATGTGACGTTCGTGGCTATCGACGAATACTCCAAACAGCCTAAAACGGTGCGGCCGCTGCTCTTAAAAACAGCGGAAGAAAAACAGCGCTTTCGAGAAGCTGCGGAACGAAGAAAGACCCGCTTGCGATTGCGCTTCGGAAAATAATAGTTTCATGTGGCGCGGTCTTTTTTAATCGCTTCCTGGGCGAGGGTCAAGGCTTGTTCGACACAGGCACCCAAGGCTGGGCCGCGAAGATAATTGCCAATTAGCCGGATCGACTGGTGTTTGCTTTGCAGTTGGGCCAGCTGATTTATATGTTGTACGTGACCGAGATTGTATTGCGGAATGGCGCGTTGCCAGGCCTGAACGTGCGAAAACGAGGGCGGCTGTGAGATGCCAACCACGGTTGCGAGTTCTCGGTGCACGATCGAGACAATTTCGACCTCAGAGAGCGGCTTTGCACCCGGATCGGTCGCGCCACCTACGAAACTTGTCAGCAAAACATGCCCGTCTGGAGCACGGTTGGGGAAGAGCGAGGAATTCCAAACGCTACCCAGAATTCTTAATCCGGATGATCGCGGCACGAGGAATCCGAAACCGTCGAGCAAGCGGCGAATTGCACTTTTGGCATAGCCCAGCGAGACTACGGCCACCGGTGCGTAAGCGATCGGCATTAGCGCAGATTCGAATTGCGGATCCACGCCGCGCAGCAACGTAGCGGCCTGCTCCGCTGGTGTGGCGATGATCAGCCGATTGGCAGTCAGAGTTTCTTCCCGATCATTTGCTGTGAGAGTTACTTCAAAGATCGAAGTGTCCGTTCTACTGCCGCGGGATGCTGTCGTGAAACCGACGCTTTGGACGGTGACGCCACAACGTAAGTTGGACCCTAGATTCGTAGCCAACGTGTGAATCAATGTTTGATTGCCTTCGCGAAAGGTTTGCAAGGTCGGTTTTTCGGCGGAGGCGGCGCGCTTCTTTGCAGAGAACAATAAACCGCGAATAACGCTGCCCGCGGTTTTCTCCGCTTCATATAACTGAGGAAACGCGCTTCGCAAGCTCAACTTCTCTGGATCACCCGCATAAATACCGGATACGAACGGCCCCACAAGCTTATCGAGCAGTTCTCGCGAAAATTTGCGGCGCGTGAAGGCGGCCACCGATTCGTCGCTCTGCGGTGGCGAAGAACGACCAAGAATATCGCGCAGGACGCGCAGCTTGGTCACCGGGCCGAACAACGATGAGGCGATGAATGCCAGTGGGCTGAGCGGAACAGGCTGCAAGCTACCGTTGACGAGCACGTAACGAGGAGCATTAGCCGGTGCCTCCACGAGTTGATCGTCGATGTTCAATTCGCGGCACAGCTTCAGCACTGCGGAAGTAGCGTTAAAACTTTGCGGCCCAAATTCCAATAAATAACCGTCTCGACGCTCGCTGCGAATGACACCGCCGGGGGTGGCGCTGGATTCGATGATTTGTACGTCGACGCCGGCGTTGCGCAAGGCGTAGGCGCAAACCAGCCCGGATATTCCCGCGCCGACAACCAGAGTTGGGACGTGAGCGGTCACGAGAATGATGCACGCATGGAGACTGATGCTACAGAGTTTTCGAAAATAACGGTATGGCGTTCAAGTGCTGCTTTTCCAGATATGGATCGAAAATCATCGCCAGATTGCGGATGAAGATTCTTCCCAGCCAAGTGGCGCGCACTTCTTTGTCGTCCACCATCACCAAGCCATTTTCGCGCGGGCCCTCAAGCTGGCCAAGCTCAGCGGCGAAGTGTTGATCAAAGTCCACGCCGAATTCACGGGAAATTTCATCTTTCACGATTACCGTGTGGCACAGCAGCCGATTGATGACTGCGCGGCGCAGACGGTCTTCATCTGAAAGTCGATATCCGCGCATGGTGGCAATCCCGCGATCCTGCACCGCCTTTTGCCAGCTTGGCAGGTCGCGATGATTTTGCGCGTAGGCATTCTGAAACGCGCTAATCGCGGTGACGCCCATGCCGTAGAGGTCGGCCCCGGCTTTGGTGGTGTAGCCCTGAAAATTGCGGTGCAGAGTGCGTTGTTGTTGCGAAACGGCTAGCTCATCGCCGGGCTTGGCGAAATGGTCCATGCCGATGTACAGGTAGCCTGCTTCGATGAATTTCATCAGCCCAGACCGAAAAATTTCGAATTTTTGCATGCCTTCCGGCAAATGAGTGGCGAAAGCGCCTTGCTGCTTTTTGAGCCAAGGCACATGCGCATAGCTGAATAGCGCGATGCGGTCGGGTTGCAGCTCGAGAATCTGATCTACGGTGTGGCTGAAACGTTCCGGCGTCTGATAAGGCAAACCGTAAATTAAATCGACATTGATGCTATAAAACTGCAATTTGCGCGCGGCGAGCAGGAGGTCGCGCGTCAATTCGAACGGCTGGATCCTGTTAATGGCCGCCTGCACCTTGGGATGAAAATCCTGAATGCCCATGCTGAGGCGGTTAAAGCCCAGGCGACGCAAAGCCTCGAGATGTTCGCGGGTGGTTACCCGGGGATCGATTTCGATGCCAATTTCCGCGTCCGGCGAAAAATTAAAGTGTTCGCGCGCGAATCCAAATAAATCCTCAAGTTGGCCCGGAGTAAGATAGGTAGGCGTGCCGCCGCCCCAATGGAACTGCACCACTGGCCGATCGCGCGACACTCCGCTAGCCACGTGCTCGATTTCGCGCTTCAAAACATCGAGGTACGGTATCGCAACGCGCTTATCTTTCTGAATAATTACATTACACGCGCAGAACAGACACAAGCTTTCGCAGAAGGGAAGATGCATGTAAAGCGAAACCGGTGTCTGCGCGTGCTGCGCTTCGGCGTGAACGGATTCCAGATCGCCGGGCCCGAACGCATCATTCCAGACCGGCGCGGTTGGATAGCTGGTGTAGCGAGGGCCAGGGCGATTATAGCGGGCGAGAAATTCTTCGCTGACATGCAGTTCCTCGCGCATGCGTTGGAGGCTGGGAGTAGTGAGTGTCACGTCATAGCCCTCAGCGGGAATACGCAGGGGAAGTCGGCTGCTGCGTTTTGCCCGTCGAACCAACCATCGTTTGCTGGCCCGTTTCGATAAACAGCCGCGCGTTTTCTACCGGGGTTTGTTTAAAGATACCGTGACCGAGGTTAAGGATGTGCCCTATTCCGTTTAATGCGGAAAAGGCGTTCAGCGTGGCTTCGCGGATCTTGTCGGTGGGCCCGAGTAAAACAGCCGGGTCAACGTTGCCCTGCAGAGCGATTTTTGGGCCGAGCGTTTCTCGCAGCGCCGCGAGATCGACACGCCAATCCACGCTCAACACCGTAGCCCCGGCGCGGGCTACAGCAGACATCAGATGATTGGAAGCCTTGGTGTAGTAAATGACCGGAACTTTGCCCCCAATACCTGAGCTGATCCCTGAGATGACCTGCTGAACGGCGGGCAGCGCGAAATTTTCGTAGTCTTCCAGGTTGAGCTCTCCGCACCAGGTATCAAACAGTTGTACGGCGCAAGCACCCGCGTCGATTTGCGCTCGCAAATAGGGAATAGTGGCCTGCGCGATTTTGCTGAGAAGTTCCCGGAACGTCTCCGGCTCATGGCAGAGAAAGCTCTTAACCGTCGAGAAGCCTTCCTTGGTCTTCCCTTCGACCATGTAGCACGCCAGCGTCCAGGGCGCAGCCGCAAAGCCGAGGACCGGCACGTGCGGCCCGACATTTTTTACGATGCGGCGAATGGCCTCCGGCAGAAATTTAGTTTCCACCTCCGGATCGAAAATGCGCAGACTAGCCACATCGGTCGTGCTGCGGACAGGACTCGGAAGATTAGGCCCCGCATCATTCAGCTCCAGATGCATTCCCATGGCTTCCGCCGGAATCAAAATATCCGAAAAAACTATGATGGCATCCACTCCCAGGATGCGAAACGGCTGCAAGGAGACTTCGGCGGCCAAATCGGGAGTTTTACAAACTTCCAAAAAAGGATGTGTGGCGCGGATGGCGCGGTATTCCGGAAGATAACGGCCGGCCTGACGCATCATCCAAACAGGAACGCGAGTCAGCGCTTCACCGCGGCAAGCGCGGAGGAAAAGGTCTTTGCGATCGATCTCGCCACGTTCTGAGGACGTAAATGCGTTTAATAAAGCCATATCACCTATATTCAGCCCGAGGGCGTCCGGACAGAGAATAGCAAATCCAGCGCGTCCTTGCTGCGTAGCGTCTGTCTGCGCTATGTAAGTGATTGTTCCCGGTGGGCTATACTCAATATACAGGCCTGCTGACATTTGGCGTTTCGGAGACGTAACGTCGGACGAGCGCGGCTAGCGATATAAATAAATGAGCCATCTCTATTTCATACTGACACTTACCGCCTACTCGTTGAGTTGGGGTTGCTACCTGGCGTTTTTGAATACGGGCAGGGAGCTATTGGGAAGGTGCGGGTCAGTGTTATTGGGGCTTGGGCTGGTGGCGCATTATTTTGCGCTGCTGGAGCGGTCACGCGGCTTGCACACCGTTCCATATCACGATCTGTACGGCTCGATGTCCCTATTCGGATGGCTGCTGGCGCTGACGTACCTCGCTCTCGAGTTTTATCACCAGCAGCGCTCGGTAGGGGCGTTCGCGGTGCCGTTTATTCTAGCGTTTTTTTTGATTGCCCACCTGGCCCCTGGGGATCGGCTATCGCCTACGGTAGCGCATGGCGTGATCTTCGCTTTGCACGTCACGCTGAGTATTTTGGCGTACGCAGCTTTCGCGCTGTCGTTTGTCTTGAGCGTGATTTTTCTCGCCGAAGAGCGATTGTTGCGAAGCCGCAAGCTCAGCAATGTGGTCTGGCGCTTGCCGTCGCTGGAACTTCTCGAGCGTATGAGCTACTCGAGCGTGCTCGTAGGAGTGATTTCCATCGCCATTGGCACCGTGCTGGGATTCATCTGGGTAGACCGGCTCACTGGGCAATATTGGTTTTACGATCCCAAATACGTGATCACCCTGGTGGTGTTGTTTCTCTATTTGCTCTACTTCCAGCTGGCACGCAGCACGGCATGGCGTGGCGCGCGCGCTTCGAAACTGTGCGTATTCAATTTTTTCGTGGTGGTGATGAGCTTCACCGTTGTGAACCTGTATCTATCGCATAGTCACAGGTATTTCTAGGAGCAGTGCTTGGATAAGTGGCCGGCCTGATGGAAATTGTCTTAGTCGGATTGAATCACCGCACCGCTCCGGTGGAGGTGCGGGAACTCGTGTCGTACACCGCGGAACAGACCAGCCGCGCCGCCAGCGAGCTGCGGTCGCGAGGCATCCTCGAAGAGACCTTAGTTTTGTCGACCTGTAATCGCAGCGAGATTTACGGTGTGCCGCCCGAAACTTCTCATGAGAGTGCCGTGGGGCTTTCCTCTTTTCTAAGCGAGTTTCACAAGGTGCAACCCGATATTTTGAGCGTCTCGCTTTATCATCATTATGACCGCCAAGCGGTGCGTCACTTATTCCGAGTTTCTGCCGGTCTGGATTCGATGATGTTGGGCGAAGCGGAAATTCTAGGCCAAGTTCGCGAGGCCTATAAATTTGCCTACGAACAAGGCGCAACCGGGCCGGTATTAAATCGCATGTTTCAAGCCGCGCTGGAAGTGGGCAAGCGCGTTAGGTCGGAAACCGAGCTGGGCACACGGCCAACGTCGGTGGCCTCCGCGGGCGTCAAATTGGCGGAACGAATTTTTGGCAAACTTGGTCAACGCACTGCCCTGGTATTGGGAGCTGGAACGATCAGTGAGCAAGTGATGCTGCAATTGCGCGATCGCGGGATTGGGCAATTGTTACTGATGAACCGTTCGCTTGAACGCGCCGAGAAACTGGCCACCGAATTTCGCGGGACAGTCGTGCCGTGGGGTGAATGGGACGACGCGCTACTAAGTCCCGATGTGATTGTCTCGTCGGTCGCGGCAGAAGAACCGATTCTAGAGCGCACAATTTTGGAGCGCGCCATGTCGGCCCGCGCCAATCGCGCGTTATTTATTATGGATCTCGGCCTGCCACGCAACATCGAGCCGGCAGCAGCTGAAATCTACAACGTCTATCTCTATAACCTCGACGATCTCGGCGGAATTGTGCAGCAAAGCCGGGCCATGCGAGAAAATGAAATTCCCCGGGCGGAAACGATCGTCGACGAGCATGTGGGTAAATTTCTTTCCTGGCAGGCCAGCGTCGAGCTGGTGGGTCTGGTCGACGAATTGCGGGCCCGTTTGCAGCACGAGCGCGCCGCTTTCATACGTGAGCGCATGGAGACGATGAATCATCTAAGTGCCCAGGATCGCCAACAGATGGAAACGTTGATGGGCGAACTGCTCGAGAAATTATTGCTGGAACCCGCGGAACGCCTGCGCGGCGAAAAAGAGCTGCGGCGCAAGATTCAGAACGTGGAAGCGTTGCGAGATTTGTTCCTGTCCAATCGGGAGAAACAATGAAGCATTTGCGCATCGGAACACGAGGGAGCCTGCTGGCGAAATGGCAGGCGGAATCCGTGCGCAAGCAACTCTTTGCGATCGCGGGAGTCGAAGCGGAAATAATCATCATCAAAACCGCCGGCGACAAAATGCAGCAAGCGCCGCTGTCCCAGATCGGCGGGAAGGGCATTTTCATCAAGGAATTGGAAGACGCGCTGTTGGACGAGTCCATCGACCTTGCGGTGCACAGCGTCAAGGATATTCCTACCGATGTGCCCCGGGGATTGAGCTTCCCGGCAGTGTGCCGCCGTGACGACATCCGCGATTGCCTGATTTCTCCTACCGGTTCAACACTGGAGAATTTACGGCAGGGCGCGCGTGTAGGGACGAGTAGCTTGCGTCGTCAAGCGCAGCTTCTGCGCCTTCGCGCGGATCTTGATATTCGCGAACTGCGCGGCAACGTGGATACCAGACTCCGCAAAGTGGGCGATGGAGAATATGACGCTATCGTGCTCGCGAAGGCCGGCCTGGATCGTCTGGGATTGAGCCAGCGAATCTCGCAGACTTTCTCACCGGAAGAATTCATGCCCGCGGTAGGACAAGGCGCCATCGCTGTAGAAACTCGGCTGAACGACAACGAGACTGGCGATCTTCTGACAAAGTTGGACGACCCGGAAACGCGGGCCGCGATCATTACCGAGCGCGCGCTGCTCGCGGCGCTACAGGGCGGCTGCCAGGTGCCCATCGGGGCGTGGGCTCGAATAGAACGCGGCGAAATGGTGCTGGAAGCCTGCGTCACCTCCGTCGATGGCCAACAACATGTGAAGCAGCGCTTGACCGGCGCGCCCGACCAGGGTGTCCAGCTTGGAGAACAGATGGCGCGGTTGCTGATGGAAACCGGTGCGCAAACAATCCTGGAGGAAGTGGGGCGG
>Ga0193728_1001307_pt1 | contig 12591 bp, 16 predicted proteins | sample U1c1metaG_FD_143037 | JGI IMG/M metagenome (GOLD analysis project Ga0193728, IMG submission 143037) | Soil microbial communities from a riparian zone of the East river system, Colorado, United States - U1c1 | ecosystem: Environmental > Terrestrial > Soil > Riparian zone | place: USA: East River...
AAATCGCAGCGGTCGCAGAATGGGCAACAACAACGATGCCCGCAGTAAAATGCGAACTGCAACAGAACGCGTTATTCGACGGCGAGTGAGTCTGCTTGCGTCCGCCCTGTTACTCTGAAGGCGCACCTTAGATTCATCGCTAATCAAACGAGGATCGGTCTTACGGTGTTATTTTCTCGCAGCGCTCCGCGTTCGCACTGCTTGTATCCAGCTTTTCAATTCTTCAAGCGGCATGAAGTTGACGATTTGTTCTGGTGAAACCTTTGCGCGGAGAATAGCGGCCAAACCAAGCTCAATAAATTCCAGTTGCCATGGATGATGAGCATCGGTGCCGAGTGAGATTCGGGTTCCGTGCTTTCGCGCAATCTTGAGCAGGGCAAGGTTCAAGTCCTGTCGATCCGGATAGCAATCAACTTCCAGCGCTTTGTCGAGCTGGGTAGCTTCTGCAAACACGCGCGGCCAGTCTGCGCGCAAGCCGATCCGAAAATTGTAAATGCGACCGCGCGGATGACCCAGGATTTGAATGTGCGGGTTGCGCAGTGCTGCAAGGTAACGCTCCGTTTGGTCTTCAACTATCCGCAAAGAGGAATGGAACGAGGCTAGAACGACGTCCAGCGCTGATAAGGACTCAGGAGACATATCTCCCTCGCCGACCCTGTTAAGGTTCATCTCAAGAGAGCGAAGAACTACTAACTGCCTGCCGGATTTTGAAAGTAACACATTGAGCTTGGCGATTTCGTTTCCTTGCTTTTTCAGTGCGCGCTCGTCGATTCCGCCGGCAATTTTTAATCCTTTCGAGTGATCACTGATCGCAATGTATTCATAGGATCTCTCGCTCGCCGCTTCGGCCATTTCGGCAGTCGTGCCCGATCCATCACTCCACCGGCTGTGCATTTGCAAATCGCCGCGCAAGTTCTTTACCCATTCCGGTCTCGTTGCCAGTAGCTGTCTCGCTTCAGCGAGCGAAATGAAGTCGCGGCGAATCGCGGGAGTCCTTCCGGACACCGGAGGAGGCTTATCAAGCCAGCGCTTAACCTGTTTTTCGATAAACGGGCCAATTGCGCGCAGCTCGGTCAACGATCGTTCCTGCGCTACAAGGTCAGCCACCTCCTCCGGCCAAAGAAAAGCGCTGCGAGCAGCTCGCCGAAATGCGCGTGAGAGAATGCCACTCTCGCGCTCCGCCTGCCGCGCAAGCAGCTCCGCAAGGTCTGTATTCGACAGCACATTTGAGAATCGATTCCTGTCGAAGATTCAGCGGGAGGCTTTCGCAGCTGCCCGGCAAGAATCATCGATAACCTTCACTCGCGGCGCGCGTTCCTTCCTCTCAATGCGATTTTAATAGTAATGCCAGAGACAGCAGAAGAAATTTCACGCAAGCCAGAAATTCGTAAAGAGCTCCAGCGGACCACTGGCGAAAAACGCTCGGAAACGATCAAGGCGCGCGGCAGAGACAAACTCTGGTTCATTATACAGGCACTTGTTCTTGCTGGTTGCATTGCCGCCTATTTTCTCATCGGCACCAAGGTGATTCCGTTGCCGCCATCAACTGTCGGTGTCGTTTGGCGAATTCTACGCGGAACAGCGTTGATCGTGATCGTTCTCACCATCGCACGAGCTGTTTCCATCTATGGCCTTGGGCGGATAGAGGATCCTTCGACGCGTTTCACCCTTCAGCGTATTCTGCATCTGGTCGTCGCTCTTGCTATCACGGTGATCGGCATATCGATCATTTTCGTCAATTGGTATGCCGCGCTTGCCGCGTTCGGTATTGGCTCAATTATCATCGGCCTCGCTGTACAAACACCGATGAAAAGCTTCATCGCCTGGATTTATATCCTCGTTCGCCAGCCGTACCGAGTAGGTGATCGCATACAAATCGGTGAAGCCACAGGCGACGTAATCGACGTTGGCTATCTGGATACGACTCTGTGGGAATTCGGAGGCAAATACATTTCAGGCGATCATCCGAGCGGTCGGGTGATCAAATTTCCAAATGAGCAGGTGTTCGACGAAATCGTTTACAATTATTCGTGGCCTCTTTTCCCCTACATATGGAATGAGATTAAGTTCCCTGTCGCCTTCAACGCCGATCTCGAGTTCATCGCCAGCACGATGCAGAAAGTTACTGAGGAAGAGCTAGGTAAAGAGATGATAGACCGCGTGCAAACGTTTCGTGACCTGCTCTCCCGTACGCCAGTCGACGAATTGGAAGTTCACGAGCGACCGCGTGTGATTTTTCGGGTAAGCGAAAATACATGGCTCGAAGCCATCGTCCGCTATCTCGTTTCTCCGCGGGAAGCTGGTCGCGTGAAAACCCGGTTGATCAAAAAGCTTCTCGCCGCGCTTAATGCCGCCCCCGACAAGGTAATGTTCCCCGCGGGCGCGAATCGCTAGGCCGAGTGCATCAAATTCGGACTGCAGCAGCAGCTTTCGCCGCTGCCTCTACCGCTGCTTTCTTCTTGGCTTCAGCTGCTGCCGCCGCGTCCGCCAGATTTTTATCTACTGCTGCGGCTTCGACTGGATGAATCTTGTGATAATACTCATTCGGCTTCGACAAATCTTCTTTGCGCTCGAGCAGATGATTAAAGCGCTCGCGCTTACTCAGCTCGAATTCCTTGTCCATCTTGATCGCTTCGAAAGGACAGACCTCGACGCAAATCTGACAACTCATGCAAACGGAGATATCGATGTCGAACACCTTCGGGTAAAACTGCGGTTTACCCATGTAATCGGGTTTTTTGTCGTCGCTCTTGACGATGTAGATGCACTGCGGCGGACATTCCTTCTCGCAAATCTTGCACGCCACGCAACGCAAGCCGGCCTGCGGGTCGTCGTCGTAAATCAAGATCGGGAAGTTGCGATAATTTTCCGGCAACGGATTCCGTTCCTCCGGATACTGCACCGTAATCAGACGCTCCTTCTCGAAATAACTTCCGACGAAGTTTCGCGCGGTGACCGCCATGCCTTTGAGTATGCCCGTGCCGATCATCGATCCACTTCTCCCATTACGATATCGATGCTGCCGAGGATTACCATTACGTCGGCGACGGTGTGGTTGAGGCAGAGGTCCTCGAGCACGGTGAGATTAATGAAGCTCGGCGGGCGCACGCGGTAGCGATACGGATTCGGGCCGCCGTCGCTGATGAGATAAAATCCCAGCTCGCCTTTGGGCGCTTCAATTCGTCCGTACGCTTCGCCCACAGGTGGCCTGAACGCCCGGATCTTCACCCTGGGATTCACGATCGGTCCCGGTTGGATTTGCGCGAACGCCTGTTTCAAAATGTCGACGCTCTCGCGCATCTCCAACGCGCGCATCATCAGTCGATCATACGTATCGCCATGTTCGCCCAACGGAATCCGAAATTTGAAACGCGGATAAAATCCGTAGCCGTCGACTTTGCGAATGTCGTAATTCACGCCGCACGCGCGCAGCATCGGGCCGGTAATTCCAGCGCTGATCGCAAGCTCCGGCGAAAGTTTTCCGACGTTCTGGGTCCGTGCGATCACGATTTCGTTTTGCAAAATCAGTTCTTCGAACTCATCCAAAAACGTCGGGAATCGATCGACTATCTTCTTCGCGCCTGTGAGCCACTCATCGTTCGCGTCGACCCGGCAGCCACCGAAGCGCATGTAGTCGCACATCATGCGCGAGCCGGCGAGGGATTCGAACAGGTCGAGAATTTTCTCGCGCTCGCGGAACGCGTACATGAGCGGCGTACCCCACGCGCCCATGTCGCTCAACAAAAATCCCAGGAGCGACGCGTGGTTTTGCAGCCGCGTGAGTTCGGCGAGAATGACGCGCAAGTATTCGGCGCGCTCCGGAACTTCGATGCCCGCGAGTTTCTCTACACTGAGCGCGTAGGCCCAGTTGTTGCTCATCGAACAAAAGTAATCGAGCCGATCGGTGTACGGCATCGAGCCGAGATAAGTTGTCTGCTCGCCGATCTGCTCGTGATTGCGGTGCAAGTAACCGAAAACCGGCTTGAGTTTGCGCACGATTTCCCCGTCGAGCGTGACATTCATGCGAAAGACACCATGCGTCGATGGATGTTGCGGCCCCATCGAGATTTCGAGCAACTCGCCTTCCAGCCGCGAACTCATGGTTACGGGGGGCCGCTCCATGGCTTCTAGAGTTTGAACTGTCGCGCTCATTTCCGCTTCAACGCTTCAACCATTTAACGTCTACCCGCTTGGGGTTGTGATCTTCTCCGCCCCATCAACCTCTGGTCGCGGCGCGTAATGCTGCTTCGCTCTCGCGAGCACGTCATCGTGCGGCGTCGGTTCCCATTCAAAATCGTCCGGCTGCACATAATCTTTGCGCATCGGGTGATCTTCGAACTCGTCCCACATCAAAATCCGCCGCAGATCAGGATGACCATCGAAACGGATCCCGTAGAGATCGAAAATTTCGCGTTCCTGAAACTCAGCGCTGCGCCAGACCGGCGTAAGCGAGGGTAAACGCGTGCGCTCTGCACGATCCTTGGTGCGCATGCGAATAATCACGGGTCCATGCTTGTGCATCATCGAATAGAGGTGATAAACCGCCTCGAGATAACCTGGAATTTTTTGCTCGATGGTTTGATCAACTTCTTTCTCAACACCCTCGACCACCTGCTTCATCTTCACTTTTTCTTTAGTGATACGATCGAGCCAATCGACACCAGTGACATTTGAACAGAAATCCAGGCGCAGCGCCGGGTCGTCACGCAAAAACTTCGCGATCCCAAGCGCGTACTCGTTATCGATCAGAAGGGAAGGCTGATTTGCCGGACCGGGATTCGGCACAATATCAATCTTTGCTCCCGGAATCGCCGCTTCTGCGCGGACCTTGATTTGTTCCAGCGATTCCACAGTCAAACTCGCTCGAGTTTAGGTGGCTGAAAGACATCTGGATTAGCAGGCGGCTCGAGGTCATGCCTGCCAAATGCCGGCACCGGAAATTCACTGGGCTGTTCCGGATCAAGATGCGCGGCCCTGGTTGCGCCGGTCAATTTTTGACTGTCGATCTTGCGCTGTAGTTCCATGAAGGCATGCAATAGCGCTTCGGGCCGCGGTGGACAGCCCGGTATGTAAACATCAACCGGAATGTAGCGGTCGATTCCTTTGAGAACATTGTATCCTTGCTTAAATGGCCCTCCTGAGATCGCGCACGCGCCCATGGAGATAACGTATTTTGGATCGGCCATCTGATTGTAGAGTCGCACAATTTGTGGCGCCATTTTCTTGGTCACTGTTCCGGCAACGATCATTAGATCCGCCTGGCGCGGCGACGGTCGGAAAACTTCACCGCCAAAGCGCGCGATGTCATAGCGCGATGCTGCCGTTGCGATCATTTCAATCGCGCAACAGGCAAGCCCGAATTGCAGCGGCCAGATGGAGTTCTTGCGTCCCCAGTTATAAAGCTCCTGCATCGAAGTCACCCAGACGCCCTGCCGTTGCAGTTCGGTGCGTAATGCTTCGTCGATTTGCCCTTCGCCCATATCCAAGGTGAAACGTAAAAGTTAAATCGCTAAATCGTATCGGCGATGCACGCTCGCATCCGTTTGTAACAATGTAACTCTTTTAACTTTTTTAACCACCGTGTCAGCGCGCCCATTGCAAGCAACCCTTGCTCCACGCCCACACAAGACCTTCGATCAGCAGGAACAAGAAAATCAGGATGGCAATAAATGCGCCCACCGGCAACCCGGTAAATGCGACCGCAAACGGCACGAGAAAAACCACCTCCACGTCGAAGATCAAAAAAATGATGGCGTAAAGATAATACTGTGACCGGAACTGTATGTGCGCTTCACCAATGGATTCAACGCCGCACTCGTAGATCGCGTTTTTTACCGCGCCCGGTTTTGGCGGTTGGAAAAATCGCCGCCACACCCATGCCAACGCCAGCGGGATCAGTGGAAAGGCCAGCGCCACGCCAATGAAGATAACAATGAACAAATAAGGATTTGGATTCACGAGGTTCCAATCAAATTCGCTCGGAAAGAGTCACTGCCAAGCTTATACTTTAGGGACGTGAACAAGACGGTAAGAAAGTTTCGCAATTTCACCGAGGCCGAAAAAGCTGATCGCGAGTTTTATAAAAAGTTGTCCGGCAACGAACGGCTGCAACTGTTGCTTCAACTTCTGAACCATGCACCTGAGCAACGACTCGAGAGAGTTTCTCGAATTACTAAACTCGCGCGGCGTTGAATATGTCATTGTGGGAGCGCACAGTCTGGCGTTTCATGGCCGCCCGCGTTACACCGGCGATCTCGGCATTCTGATCCGGGCCACACCAAAAAATGCAGCAAAGATTGTTGATCTGCTGAATGAATTCGGTTTCGCCCACTCCGGATTCCGCGAATCGGATTTCACCGAACTAAACCAAGTTATCCAGCTCGGACGCGCCCCGAATCGAATTGATCTGCTCAGCAGCATAAGCGGGGTCAGCACCGACGAAGCATTTGCCAGCAAAGTCTCCGCAGAGCTCGATGGCATCCCTGTTTTCATCCTGGGCAAAGACGCATTGATCCAAAACAAGCGCGCAGTTAGCCGGCCGCAGGATTTAGCCGACTTGGATATCTTGGAAAGCTGACAGGCAGCCGCGGAGATTATTTTTCCTCGCCTGATGTTCGCCCGAACCAGCGTCGCTTTTTCGGCTTCGGCTCCTCCGCCGGAGTCGGCGTCCCGGCCGGTTTTTCCTCCTCCGCCGGCGGCTCCTCGAGTCTTGGCTCCTCGCGCTTGGCTTCTGTTTCCCTTGGCTTTGGTTCGGCTGCTTTCTTTTTCGTCTTCTTTTCTTCAGCGGGCTTTTCCTCGACGACATCCGCCATATCGACCCACTCGATGAACGCCATCTTGGCGGAGTCGCTTTTACGTCGGCCAAGCTTCACGATGCGCGTGTATCCCCCATTGCGCTCCGCTGATCTTGGCGCGATGTCGTCAAACAATTTCTTGACTGCATTCTTTTGCCGCAACGCCGCGAGAGCGGTGCGCCGCGCGTGAATCGATCCGTTTTTTCCGAGCGTAACCATTCGTTCCGCCAGCGGTCGAACTGCCTTGGCCTTGGCCAACGTGGTCTTGATACGTTGATGTTCGATCAAGGAGCAAACCTGATTCGCCAGCAGCGCTTTGCGGTGTTCAGCCGTGCGCCCAAGCTTGATCGTCTTCTTTTGGTGTCTCATAACGCCGTGAACGTGGTTCTCGATCCGACGTTTATTGTTCGTCCGCAGATCCGCTCGGGGCAGCGCCGTCGTCGCCGCTCACTTGGACGTCCACCAAGCCGGGATCGAATTTCATGCCCAGGCCCAAACCAAGATGTTGCAGTTTGTCCTTGATTTCGTTTAACGATTTTTTGCCGAAATTGCGATATTTCAGCATTTCGGCCTCGGTTTTTTGGGCAAGCTGGCCTACCGTCGTGATGTTCGCATTGTTCAGGCAATTCGCGGCGCGCACGCTAAGCTCGATCTCGTTCACACTCATATTGAGCAGCTTCTTGAGCTTGATATTTTCTTCGCTTACGCCGGCGGGCGTCTGGTCGAATTCAATCACTTCTTCGTTGTAGTGCACAAATATGTCGAGGTGGTGCCGCAGAATCGCCGATGCCTGGAGCAAAGCGTCGTCCGGCGTCAAGCGCCTGTCGGTCCAGATTTCGAGGATGAGTTTGTCGTAATCGGTGCGCTGACCGATACGGGTGTTTTCCACTGCGTATTTCACACGCGTGACCGGCGAGAAAATGGAATCGATTGGGATAAGGCCGATCGACTGATCCGGACGCTTGTTTTCCTCGGCGGTGGCAAAGCCGCGGCCGACGCGCACATCGAGCTCGGCATCAAATTTATGTTTCCGGTCGAGAGTGCAGATCAGTTGCTTCGGGTTCAGCACTTCAAAGCCTTGGATGGTCTGGATGTCGCCGGCGGTTACTTCGCCTTCCTTGTTCACGATAAGCGAGAGTTTCTTCGGCTCGTGGTCCTGCCCGTCCACTTTAAATTTCACCTTCTTGAGGTTAAGGACGATGTCGGTCACGTCCTCGACCACGCCTGGTAGCGTGGCGAACTCATGCTGCGCGCCTGTGATGTTTGCCGCGGTGATAGCTGCGCCTTCCAGGGAGGAAAGGAGCACACGTCGAAGGGAGTTCCCAACGGTGTGTCCGTAACCGGCTTCGAACGGCTCGGCAGTAAATTTAGCGTATGTATCTGTAGCCGTGGCCTCGTCCTTGGCGAGGGTCTTCGGCATTTCAAAACGACCGTAACGTATTGGCATGTTGTCAGTTAGCGATTTAACGAGTAAGTGATTTGGTGATTTTGCCAGAGACAAACCTCCCGATCATTAAATCACTAAATCGCCAAATTCCTTGTCACCGGGTTTCCCCTGGCGAGTGCGGCCTCACATCCAGCGACGGAGACCCAGGGACCAACGGCGTAATTTCAAAAACTCGCTGCGGAGCTTGGAATAAACAGGGAATCGGCAATTTTGCAAGGGTCATTTAGCCAACCGCTTCGAAGCATGGATCATTCTCAGTAATACCGCGCCTTTAGGCCGGTGTTGTAGGCTGCGTTAATGTAAGCCGTTTTAACGGCTTGATTGCATATACACGATTCTAAGCCGTTGAAACGGCTGGATGGTTGACTCAGTCACGGCACCTGCCTTTAGGCCGGTGTTAATAAGACCCTTACCCTTCGATTACGTCGTCTGGCAGCTCATTCGCGTTTCCCAGCGTCTTCGGAAAATGCGCGGCGAGCAGTTTGCCGATTTCGCTAATCGCCTCGATCAGCGCGTGGCTAAACTTCTCGTTTTGAAAATGCGTCCGCATTCCTTCGACAATGCGCTGCCAAAACTCGTCACCGCATTTCTCGTGAATGGCTCTATCGCCAACAACGGCGAACTTGTGCTCGCGTGGCGCTACGAAAATTAAGACCGCATTGCGCTCCGCGGTCTTATGCATTTGGAGCTGCTGAAATTTTTTCTGCGCAACAACCAGGGGATCGGCTTTCAATTTACCGCGCTGAACATAAACACGAATCTCGCCGGAAGTTCTTGATTCACCTTCGCGAATCGCTTGCACAATCCGGTCATGCTCAAGCTTGCTGAGGAATTCTCTGCTTCGCATTTGCTACCAGCTCGATCCCGCGCCTCCGCCGCCAAAACTGCCTCCGCCGCCGCTGAATCCACCAAAGCCGCCACCGCCTCCCGACGACCAGCCTCCTCCTCCGCCCGTCGGTAAAAACACCGGACCGCCACGGCCTGATGAATAGCCGTAACCGCCAAGTCGGCGCATCACTCTAGAAATAATGACGAGCACCAAGAGAAAAATCAGGAAGGGCAAAAAGCCGGAAATGCCGCCGCCATGGCGCTGTTCGGCAACCGTTTTTCCCAATCCTTTGTACTCGCCACGGATCGCCTTGAAGATTAGATCGATCCCAGTGGCGAGGCCGGCCTCGTAATTGCCATTCCTGAAAAGCGGCTTGATGCGGCGTTCGGTGATATCGAACGCTGTCGCGTCAGGCAGCGCGCCTTCCAAACCGTAACCAACCTGAATAAACATTTTGCGATCTTGGATGAACACAAACAGCACCACGCCATTGCGGCGCTCCTTTTGACCGACGCCCCACGTCTGTGCGACGCGCTGCGTATAGTCCGCGATGTCCGAGTCGCTCTGCATCTTAGGAAAAACGGCGACCACGACTTGATCGGAGGTTTCGCGCTCGAATTGCGCGAGCTGCTCGTTGAAACGCTGGGCCGCTTCCCTTGAAACAACGCCAGCGTAATCGTTGAAGTAACGATCGGGTTTCGGCGGAATCACCACCGCGGCATGCAAGCAAGTTGGCAGCAAGCCAGCGAAGGCCGCGATGAACAGCCCGAGTTGTCTCGCGCGAAATCCTTGTAGTGGCAGCCGTGTCGGCTGCTGGATTGCAGGCGATACGCCCGCTACTACAGCAGGATCGAGAATCACCTTACGGCGACGCGGTCGCTGCAGGCGCGGCAGGAGCCGGTGTGCCAAAATTGAACTGCACCGGCGGCGGCCGTTCTGCGCCTGGTTGCGCGGCGAAAAACGGTTTCGGCGGAAAGCCAAGCGTGCCAGCCACCAGATTTGTTGGGAAACTGCGCACCGCCACATTGTAGTTTTGAACCGTGCTGTTGAAATTGCCGCGCTCGACCGAGATTCGGTTCTCTGTCCCTTCCAATTGCGCCTGCAAACTGAGAAAATTCTGATTGGCCTTGAGTTCCGGGTAACGCTCAACCACCACCAGTAACCGCGAAAGCGCGTTGCTCAGTTGTCCTTGCGCAGCCTGAAATTGCTCCAGTTGCGCGGCATCCGTAGGCGCTTTATTGGGATCAAGTTGCACGCGTCCGACGCTGGCCCGCGCATTCGTCACTTCAGTGAGCGTCGACTTCTCGAAATTGGCCGCGCCCGAAACCGTGTTCACGAGATTCGGGATCAAATCTGCGCGCCGCTGATAGACGTTTTGCACCTGCGCCCAACTTTGATCGACGCTTTGTTGCAACCGGACAAGACGATTATAGCTGCCGGCGATTGCAAGTGCAGCGATGACGACAATGAAAAGCAGGAGGAGGAGTACTACACCACAACCGATACCGAATGTTTTCATAGAATAGGTGATTGCTGTCGTTTATTTCTTTAATACTGGGCTGACCTGCGATGCGACTACCTTCCATGTACCACGCTGTTTCACGAAGGTGTCCGTCCACACAAATTTCCCGCCGAGAAGATTTTGTTTTCCTTCGTGCGCCCTGATCGTGCCCTGTCCGACCACAATTGCGCTGTCGCCATATAAGCGGACCTGTAGATCATCGATTTTGAATTCGGTGGTCATGCTTTTCAAATCTTCCCGTTTGTTCACGATGCTGCCGTCAGGCCAGACAACGGTGCAATTTTCCGCCTCCAGGCGCTGCGTGTATGAGCTGTCGCCTTTCATGCGCGCTTCCGCCCAGTCGTGCTGGATCTTAATGAGCGCCCGCTCGTCCTCCGAGTGGTTCATAATGCCTGATCGTTGGTCAGACGAGCGAGCAAGTCAAACCTGGCATGAATCATTGGATCCGACCGAGCACGAGCCGCAGGAAATGCGCATCCGAAAATTTCGCATTTGAACCTTGTCGCACAATGATTGCTTTCAGCGACGGAATTACAAATAAACGCTGATAGCCCGAGCCAAGCGCTACCACCATGTCGGCTGGCGCTTCTTTACAGATACAAACGTCTGTCCATTGCGCGTTCTGCCATGGTAGATCGAGCATTCGTTCCACGTCTGCCTCGGGCGCGTTCGGCGCCTGCTGATTTAACCAAAGTGTGAGGCCGTACGACGGATTGACTTGCGACCCAGTGAAGGCCTCGCGTAACAAAGGTGCCGGAACGATTTGCCGACCATGGTAATTGCCATTCCCGAGCACCAGCTCACCAAACCGCGCCCATTCGCGTGCAGTCAATTCAAATCCCGTTGCCAGCAGCGGATTGCCAAGAGAATCCTTTTTGTAGTTGAGACGGTGGAGTCCAAGCCGGTTCGACACGTGTCCTTCGAAGTACGCGATTGTGCTGCGACCTTTTAATTTCCGGCGCAGCAGCTCGGAAAAAATCTGGATATGACTCGGGCCATAAATGAAAGCGCCGCCGGGCTCGGCAATCGACGGTAACCGAATTGCCATCGTGTTACGGTCTCGAATCGATGGGCGCTGAAGCCGCGAAGCGGCTTCGATTCCGTCAGTTTGGCTAAGCAATTGGCGAATGGTGATCTGCGATTTGCGTGGATCACTCTTCCATTCAGTGATCGTATCCGAGACGACATCATCGAGCCTGAATAATCCATCATGCACGGCAGCCAATGCGGCGATTCCCCAAAAACTCTTTGTTCCACTGAAGATTGGCCATCTGCCATTTACCGATCCGCCGTTGGCATAATGCTCGAAAATTGTCCGGCCATTTTGGATCACCAGGATGGAAACTCCTCGTCTGCTCTCGGAATATTTTGCCCCACGCGCGCAATCGGCGTGCTGGACTTCGGCAAAACCAGATGTCGACGCTGCCAACAGAAGCAAAACGATTAGTCGGCTTACCCTGCGCGTCTTCAAAGGCATGTCGGATTTGTACTCTCTGCGCCTTGACACACAAATGCCGGCTGGCGGCCGAGCGATCTGGGTAGCGCACGCGTCTCACGTGTTGGTCTCGGCGTCCCGCCGAAATAATCTTTTCCACAACTTCTCTTCGCCCAGCGATTAATGGCGCTTAGGAAAAATCCGCGATGGCGAGGACGCCATCGCCAGCTGAGCGCGACTGCGTTTTCATCACACCGGGCAAACCTGGAAAGGCAATTTGGTATGTCACATGTCACGAGCCGGCGAGATGGTTTGTCGGGATGTTGAAGATTTTACCCGGAGTGACTGCCTGTAGGTTGGAGATTCAGCTTTCCGAGGATGGCGCTGGATGTTTTGCCGACGTTACTTACAGCCACACCAGCATGGGCTCCGCTAGCGACGAGTTCGTAGCTACGTTCATGCCCGATTATTATCAGAGATTCATGCAGACTTGGAGAAGGCACTGAACCATTGTTTGACGACAGGTGAATTGCTCCCAGATGACCATGGGGCCTAAACCGGGCG
>Ga0193728_1001308_pt1 | contig 12582 bp, 12 predicted proteins | sample U1c1metaG_FD_143037 | JGI IMG/M metagenome (GOLD analysis project Ga0193728, IMG submission 143037) | Soil microbial communities from a riparian zone of the East river system, Colorado, United States - U1c1 | ecosystem: Environmental > Terrestrial > Soil > Riparian zone | place: USA: East River...
TCATCTGGCTGTCTATGCCGCCATAAATTTCGTGGTTCACATCCTCGATGCACGCTCCAGTCAGATAAGGCGAATTTGTGTGCAGCACTTGATCCGCATTAACAGTAATGGTGGCGCCTTTCGTCTGACCAACCGTCGCAAGCAGAAGCAGAGCAATAGCGACGATGTGTATTTTTTTCATTCCCACTTATGGAGTCGGCCAACCTTCGGGCGATCGCTTTTTCAGGAATGACCGCTTAATGGCATCCTTCCAATCGCCATCAATTTTTAACAACTCAGGCCTTGGCCCCCTGCGCTTGCCGCTCGGTTTTTTGTCTTTACGCTTGGACGCTTTCACTTTGCATCCGAAGAATAAACCAACCGCTTGCCCGTTGCACGCTTGATCGCAGTCGCAACGCGATCCCCGTCGCAAATGTTGCGGGTACCCCAACGGGCTTACTCATATCAGCCCAGCGGCAGAGCGAGGGGCCAGTCCGGCTCGGACAGAGCGCCGCCCTGGGAAAACGTCCCCAAATTTTATCCACCCTCTCCCATTGGAAAGGCTGAAAGGCCCCGGGCTTGACTGTCTTCGGCTTGCCCCTAATCTGCAAGTGGTGAACACGAAGCTCAGAGGGACCAGCGCTGGCGAATCTGATCGCGTTGCAGCGATGTCAGAACCGGCGTCCCAATGCGCCAGCGGCAGTGATGTGGGAATAGACCTCTCATTGCTGGAAGATAGCCTCTCAAAAACACCGTGGGAGCGGATGCAAGCCAACGATGATGCGTTGCGGTTCGCCGACTCGCTCCGCGCCGCCATGGAGAAACGCAATGCAAAACCTGAGCGAACTGACCCGCAGACTCGTTGAGGCGCAAGTAGAGTTCGTTTTGATTGGAGGTTTTGCCGCTGTCTCGCATGGCGCTACTTTAGTCACCCGCGATGTTGACATTTGCTGCCGGTTTACGGAGCAAAATCTTATGCGCATCCAAAAAGCTTTTGCCGATTTACACCCGGTCCATCGGTTGCGGCCGGATTTGCCCCTGGCATTGACCGCCGAACAGTGCGCGAACCTCCAGAATCTTTATCTGAAGACCGACCTGGGGATTGTGGACTGCCTCAGCAATGTCCTTGGACTGGGCGATTTTGAGAGCGTTTTGAAAGCGAGCATCGAACTGGAGTTGCCCTTTGGTCATTGCCTGATACTTGACATCGAATCCTTGATCCGGGCCAAGGAGACCATGAACCGCGACCATGATCGAATCACCGCAAAACAACTCCGGGAAATCAAGCTGCGAGGAAGACCTTCATGACCAACAGTCAAAGTGAAGGTCGAAACCGTCCTGCCGTTGCCGGAATCGCTAAAGCGCAGGAGTTGAGCAAAACCGGCCATTCCGGCGGAAAGATCGCGCTTGAGGTAAATGGGCGGTGAGAATTCCGGCCGGGCATACCAGGGACGATTGGCTCGGGAGGAAATCGAAAACGCCGGAGACAAGAACCGCTCGTCCTATTGGAAAGCCTGAAAAGGCCCCGGGCTTGACTGTCTTCGGCCTGCCCCTAATCTGCAGTGGTGAACACGAAGCTCAGAGGGACCAGCGCTGGCGAATCTGGCGGGTGGGCGGTGGCCGGAGCTGGCCCGGGCGGCGGCGTGCGGATTGACGGCGCGGGCGCAGGAATATAGTCCGATCGGGTCGTTGCTGATGGACATATTTCTGCTTTTCGCGATGAGCAAAAGCGAACGCATCTTCAGCCGGGAGCTGGTGGAAGCATTAGTTGGTTGCGGCGATCGGCCATGGGTGGAGTTGCGGAAGGGGAAGGCGGTGACGGAGACCTGGCTGGCGCAACAATTGCGTCCGTATGGCATCAAGCCGAGAACGCTTCGGATCGGGGAGCTGGTGGCCAAGGGATACTTGCAGGAGGATTTCGTGGAAACGTTCAGGCGGTACATTCCGAAGCCGGAGGTGGAGGCGATGATGAGGGACCTGGAGGAACGAACGGTGAAGGAACCGAAGGCAGAGCCCGCGCCGACCGGCGCGAACGAAAGCTCAAGCATAGAGTGAACCGGAGCGGAGCGGCACAACGCAAGGAATCCCTATTTCAACGGGAAACAAAGCGGCGGGGAGGCAGAAAAATGGTGGCAGAAAGATCAACGCAGAGGCGCAGGTGGCAAATGACGAAGGACGAATGTCGAGGGCCGAAAACTCGAACAGGTGGGACGGCGTGGCAAGTGTCTAAGGACGAGGGTCGAGCGTCGGGGGCCAAACGCGCGTCGCACATCGAACGCGCCGAGCGTCGCGGATTCGATTCTGAAGCGAAGGCTTTGCCGGATTTTCTCGTTCCACCAAGAACAAATCGTGACGGAGATGATGTCTGGCAGAATGATTCTTGGCAGAATCATGCAGTGACAGGGGATCCGGGATTGGTATTAACCACGGATGAACAGGATTGACACCGATTTTCACGGGAGGAAAAAACAGTCGGAGAGGCAGAAAAATGGAGGCAAAAAGATCGACGCAGAGGCGCAGGGAACGCGCAGAGGTCTCAGGTGGAGGCACTGAAGGCGGTCCTGGCGGAACGGACGGGGGGACCAAGTTCGCGGAGCTGCGCATGAGTTGGCACAAACAAACAACGGCGCGAACTCAGCAATGTGCAGAAGCAGCGATCTCTCTTGCTCGTTTTAAACCGTGAGCAAGTTGATTTTGTAATGCCATAATGCCCTTCGGTCGGTTTTAAGCTCGACAGCCGACCCCGGGCCGCGTTGGCTATAGGCGATAAGGATCTGTCAATGGCCAGCCAAAGTCCGCAAGCGGCGACTGAGCAGGCGCACTGGTTCGCAACGACCCATTGGAGCGTTGTCCTTGCGGCTGGCGGGGAGGCTACACCAAATTCGGCGAACGCGCTCGAGCAATTGTGCGGCGCATATTGGTATCCGCTTTTCGCGTACCTGCGCCGGCGGGGTTATGAGGCCCATGACGCCCAGGACCTGACGCAATCGTTTTTCGTTCATCTGTTGGAGGGCAATCGCCTGGGAACGGTTAGCCCAATCAAAGGGAAATTCCGCTCGTTTCTTCTCAGCGCGCTCAAAAATTTTCTGGCTAACGAGTTCGACAAAACCCAGGCACTCAAAAGAGGGGTCCAGTTTTCTTTCGTACCGCTGGACACCGAAACTGGCGAAGCGCGTTTCCGGCTGGAGCCTGCCCACGACCTCACGCCGGATCGCGCCTTCGAACAAAGCTGGGCGCTAGCCCTGTTGGACACAGTCATGAAACGCCTGCGCGCAGAGCACGGTGATCCAGAAAAGGCGCGGGTGTTTGACGCTTTACAGATTTATCTCTCGGGGGATAAGGGAGTGCTACCGTACGCGGAGATGGCCCTGCGACTGAATTTGACGGAAGGGGCAATCAAAATGGCGGTCTTGCGGCTGAGGCGGCGCTTCGGAGAATTATTGCGCGCGGAGATTTCCCAAACCGTGACCAGGCCGGAAGAAGTTGATGAAGAGATTCGCTGCCTTTTTGCGGCGGTGACTGAAATCTAAGAAGCAGCTCGCTGAGACAAGGGCGACCCGGCCGATGTGACCTTCCGTTGAGATTGCTTTTGTATCAGAAAGAGAACCGGCTCCGCGATCAATGACAATCGAAAATCGCACCTGCCCGAACTGCGGCGCACCCATGCCGCCGAATGCTCGTTCCGGGCAATGCCCGGCGTGTTTGTTGCGGATCGGCCTGGCGCTTGGCGGGAGCGATGTGCTCGCGCCTTTGGAGGAATTGCATGCGGGCGGAAACACCCCGCTTTCAGCAGAACAACCAAAGCGAGTTCGGGACTTTGGTGACTACCAGATCCTGGGGCAGATCGGGCAAGGAGGGATGGGTGTCGTGTATAGAGCTCGGCAGGTAAGCTTGAACCGCCTGGTGGCGCTGAAAATGATTCGCACGGGAGAATTTGCGAATGAGGAGGAAGTCGCGCGGTTCCGCACTGAGACAGAAGCGGCGGCCAACCTCGACCATCCTAACATCGCCACGGTTTACGAGGTGGGTGAACACGAGGGCCGGCGCTACTACAGCATGAAACTGGTCGATGGCGGATCGCTGGCGGAATTGGGTCCAAGCTCCCAAGTCCGAGGTCCAAAGCCAATCGAATGGGCAGTACGGCTGGTGGCCACGGTCGCGCGAGCGGTCCACTACGCGCACCAGCGGGGGATTCTCCACCGTGACCTGAAACCGGGGAACATTTTGATTGATTCGGAAGGCCAGCCGCAGGTGACGGATTTTGGTTTGGCCAAACGGGTAGCGAGCGACAGTTCGACGACAATGACGGGAGCGATCATCGGCACTGCCAGTTACATGGCACCGGAACAGGCTTCGGGAGCGAAGGCCCTGACCACAGCGGTGGACATCTATAGCGTGGGCGCGATTCTTTACGAGCTTCTGACAGAACAACCGCCCTTCTGTGGAGCAACGGTACTGGACACGTTGATGCTTGTCCGCGAGCGCGAACCTACAGCGCCAGCGACGTTGAACCCGCTCGTCGATCGTGACCTGGAGACCATTTGCCTGAAGTGCCTGGAGAAGGAGTCGCAGCGGCGCTACGACTCGGCGGAAGCCCTGGCAGAGGAACTGGACCGATGGCTGAGGCACGAACCAATTCGCGCACGGCCCGTTCCGTTGTGGGTGCGAGTCTGGATGTGGTCACGCCGCCGACCGGCTATTGCCGGGTTGGGCGCAGTGGTCTTGCTCGTGGGGTTACTGGGGCTGGCCGGCATTTTGTGGCAGTGGAGCGCCGCTCGCCAGCGGCTGTGGGAATCGCTTCGGGATCAGGGGCGTTCGGAGCGCACAAGTTCGGTCGTGGGCCGGCGTCAGCGCGCACTGAGCGCGATTAGCGTCGCGGCCCGGATGCACCCCTCGATCGACCTGCGCAACGAAGCCATTGCCGCATTAGCGTTGTTGGATCTCGGAACTGCGATAACGACCGTTCCGCCTGCGCATGCCTTCGGCGACAAATTCAGCAGCTTCGCTTTCGACAGCGATCTCGAACGCTACGCGGTCAGCTTTACAGATGGAAAGATCATCGTCTCACGAACAGCAGATCAAAAACAACTTGCCGAGAGGAAGGGTCCTTCCTGCAAGTGGGTCGGGCCGATTTTCAGTCCGGATGGACACGTCCTGGCGGGCGCGTTTTCCACGGGAGACTTGCTGATATGGGATTTACCGGGAGACTACACTTCAGCCCCGCGGATAACAGTACGTTACAATTTCAAGGATGGAAATTACGTTCCGGCGACGTTTAGTCCTGACAATCGGCAACTTGCCGCCAGTGGAACAAACAACACGATACAATTCTTCGAGACAGAAACTGGCCAGGAACTGCCGGCCCTGAGCGTTGGAACGTATCCTACAAATCTGAGCTTCAGTCCGGACGGTGAGGCGATCGCCTTCATGGCGGGATACACCGTCGAGATCTGGGACCTGAGAAGGCGCAAGCGAACCAGGAGCTTGCCCCATGCCCGCCCGGTAGCAGGCATCGCCTGGCATCCGGATGGCCGGCACCTCAGTTCAGGATGTGATAATTTCGATTTGTTTGAGTGGGACACCCACACCGGAGATAAGCTGGTGCTCCCCGGTCACGTCGGGCGGTGTTGGCCCCTTTTCAGTCCCCGCGGTGACTTGATGGTATCCAGCTCCTGGGACGGCACTTCTCGTTTTTGGGATGCCACCGAGGGCCATTTGTTGTTTGTGAGTGAGGACGGAGTGGCAACCAGGTTCAGCCGGGACGGAAGGCGAGTGGCGTGTGCGCTCGAAGCTCAGGGAAGTGAAATCCGTGAAGTCGTCGGCGGGGAGGTCTGCCGCACTTTTACTGTGCCGGAGATGACTTACCCCTCGGGGCTGGATTTCAGTCCCGATGGCCGTTGGCTGGCGGCGGGTTCGGTTCCTGGCTGGCGTATTTGGAATGTGGCCACCGGCAAAGAAATTCCGTTCGAACGCGACGATCCGGATGACCATCAAAACTGGCCTCAGTTCTCTCCCGACGGTCGTTTCGTCCTGACGAGCGGCGGACGCGGGTTCCGAACCTGGCCGGTGGAACGCGGCGAGGATTCAACCGGGATTCGGATCGGACCGCCCCAAAAGCTTTTCGAGGGAGAAACAGTGGGGATGACTCGCGCCTATCTCGCGCTGGATGGTGGCAGTCTCGTAGGGTACGGGCCGGGCCTTGTCCAGTTGATTTCTTTGAACGATCGAGCGCGGCGGATCGCGCTTAAACCATTCGTTTCAGGCCTGGATGCGGTAGCCATCAGCCCGGATAACCGGTGGGTGGCCGGAGCAACACATCCCGGCAGCGGCGTCTGGATTTGGGATACCTCAACTGGAAAGTCCGTCTGCCAACTCATTACCAACTCAAATGTGAGCGTGGCTTTCAGTCCTGACAGCAAAACTCTGGCAACTTGCGCCGCCCTGGAATATTGCTTTTGGGACACGGGCACATGGCGGGCGCGTCATCGCGCGATTGTTCGCAAGGGCAGTAACACGCCAGGACCGATAGTGTTTAGTCGTGATGGCAAACTGCTCGCCCTCGCCCCCACGCGCCGCCTGATCAAGCTGCTTGATCCTCAAACAGGAGCGGAGTTCGCGTCGTTAACGCCCCCGATTGCGCAGAATATGCGCTGGCTGGCCATCTCTCAGGACAGCGGGCAACTGGCGGCAGTCACTGACAGCGGCAGCATTCAACTTTGGGATTTGCGCGCCTTGCGGGCGGAACTGAAAACCCTGCGCCTTGATTGGTGACAGTGGAGTTTTGAGGCAATACTCACGCGTCCCGAACCTGTCGGTTGTCCTGCCCGGGCCTGTCGTGCCAGGATCCAACTGCAGCACTCAGCATCCCAGTTCATTCTTTCATTGCGATTTTCTGTGACCTTCACCGGCGGATGCTTTTGTAGGGGGAGAGAACAACGACCGAAACGCCTGTTATGAAAGTCCGATTACTCATTTTTTTCTTGCTGGTGTCATTGTCGATTCAAGCCGCACCCATCGGAAACGAGGACGGAATAGCAGATCGTTTGCAACCGCACGCGCTCCCCTCCCAGGTCATGATTACCACCGATCCCGGGCTGTGCCTGGTCAATGCTGGCGTGATCGACCCTTCGTCTCTCAACGCTGCACCCCCGGCCGGGTTCAGCCTGCCCGTGGGTCTGGTTCACTTTCGGCTGGAGGGTTTGCCCACACCGGGTGCTTCAGTCACCGTCACACAGGTTTTCCGGGCGGATTTTCCCGCAGGGACGGTCTATTACAATTACGGCTCCCCGGGTCCGGGGCTGCCGCCGGTTTACTACAACTTTACCTATGGGGGCCACGGAGGGCTTGGCGCTGAAATTGTCGGCAACAAAATCATCCTTCACCTCAAGGATGGGTGTGCGCTCGGCGACGATGATGATACGTAAAATGCGGTGATCTCCAATTCCGGCGGCCCTGCGGTTCCGGCACAGATCAGCTTAAGTATTTCCAGGGTGTCTTCCGGGCAAGTCCGATTATTCTGGCCGTCTGGGAATGAGGGTTTAGTCCTGCAAACAACCGACCGGCTTGACCCGGCAGCCACCTGGGCAGATGACACAAATCCGGTGGTCACGAATGGCGGGTTTAAGAGTGTAACAGCTCCTCTTGCGGACGCACAGCGGTTCTATCGGCTCGGACCTTTGACACCATAAATTGAACGATTCGGATGGGGGAGCAGGTGGCAAAGGGATACTTGCAGCAGGATTTCGTGGAGACGTTCAGGCGGTACATTCCGAAGCCGGAGGTGGAGGCGATGATGAGGGACCTGGCGGAACGAACGGTGAAGGAAGCGAAGACGGAAAAAGCTGAAGGCTAAAGTGGCGCCGGCCGGTGAGGTCGCAGACGCGCGCGAGCTTTTTTTCAGGAGGTCACGGAGATCGCACAGAACGACGCGGCGGTTTTTCAACCGCAGATGGGGCAGGATGCGGTATGCCGGATGCGCGGCTCCGATGCCTATCAAAAACGACGGTTGGATACCATCCGACCTTTGGCGGCACTCCCGTCACAGCCATTCACCGACTCGTTGTCTCGTTAACTCACCGATTCGCTCATTCACCGGGTCCACTCCCCGCTCCGCCCGCCTCTCAGCCTCGACTTTCAAATTCGATGTTTCCACCTCCCTTCCCGTCCGCTATCGTCTATCCGGAAAACAGGCAACGGCCTCTGGAAAAGTTCCACGAACGGTTCACCTATAGTGACTCTAAAAAGGTGCGTGGGTAAATGGGGCGAAAGATGATGAATGAAAACCGTGCGAGTCGGCTATAGTAGGCTCTATAACGCGGGAGCGTGCTCACTTTCGGGTGGTGAGGAGATTCTTATGCGGTTCAACTTCAAGGACATCGAGGTTTGTGTTTATGTCGGGTCCAAAAAAAAGCACACCGTCCTCAGCATGAAGGTTGGACCTCCGGTGGCCACGGATGAAAAGGTCCTCACCCGCGCCTCGCGGGAACGGGAGTTTGAAGTTCCGTCCCCTGAGATTTTTCCGGCCGATCTCTATACGGAATTAATTGCGTCCCAAGCTCTCGAAGTTGAGGACGAATTGGCCAGAGCTTTTTTCGATAGGGACAAGGTAGCCCGTGACGAGATGCTCCGGAGGGCGGCACAAAAACATGCCCTGTTCACGAGCGCCCTTGATTTCGCTGCAGGCGTCCTTGGACTTCGCCTGCATCATATCCTGGTCGATACTCCTATCGACGAACAATGTTTCGCGTACCGCAAAAAAGGTGATCCATACGCATTCACGGCAACGGTGCACTACACGGTAGCTGATTCATATGAGTGGGATATCAGCGACGGTGGGATCACTGCGACTAGGAAACGGTTGCCTCCACTCCAACCAGACTGGACATGGGAGAGGGCAGCGGAGGTGCTCGCTTGGCTCCTTCGGGCATGGGCTGCAAAGGATTCCGTGTTGGAATTCGTCTCTCTGTTCACGCCGCTTGAATGCGTCATCCCTGGCGTGCCGAAGAAGGAGTTGAAGGGTTGGGAGAAGAACCGACAAGCGATGCTCGCCTTAGCGAAGGAACACGCAAAGGTTGAAGATCGGAGCTACCTAAGCAGGCCAGCCAAACGCACGAGAGCGCCCGGGTCGCCGAACGCCAGGCCGCTCTTCAAAACCGAAACCGCCCGAAGAAACGCGGCATTTCCCCCAAAACCTTGAAAATCGTTGAGGAGGAACTGAGGCTCCTATGACCATCTTTGTTTCATACGAGCGAAGTTGGCAAGCCCGCAACGACCCACATATTGCCGCGACGCACGAAGGCGCCGCTCCACCCTCTCCGCCTCGGCCGGGAGACTTGAGCCACTTGGGAAGTGGCGAAAGGAATTTGCCAACGGCAAAGGCCCGCTACGGGCCGAGCGAGCGGGCGCCCCACCCTCTCCGCCTCGGCCGGGGAGAGGGATCAAGGGTGAGGTGTCGCTTTTCATTCCGCACCTGCGCATTTCGCTCCCCGGTCTCCGCGTCCGAACGTCTCCCGTTTGTTCCCATGATTTCCCACTATTTCCCGTTTCGTCTCGTTAGCGTCTCGCTTCCGTCTCGTTATTTCCCGCTCATTCCCGCTAAATCTCGTTATTTCCCGCTATTTCCCGCTCGGAGCGCTGGCATCCCTGTCGGCGAGCAAATATCACTGCGGACTGAGCACTGTGGACGGCGGATCGTGGCCTGCGGATCAACTCCTGAGTTGCCTTTCCCCCTCTCCTTCCGTAGCTTGTCGCCGATTCGATCCATGAAGATTTACGTTGATGGAAAATATTGCAGCGAGCGCGACGCGAAGATCTCCGTCTTCGATCATGGATTGCTGTATGGCGACGGCATTTTCGAAGGCATCCGCGCTTACAATGGCCGCGTCTTTAAGCTCAAAGAGCACATTGACCGGCTGTTTTATTCAGCCAAATCCATTCTGCTCACCCTTCCCCTGTCTCACCGGGAGATAATGGATGCCGTGGTCGAAACCTGCCGCCGCAACAAAATCCGCGATGGCTACATCCGCCTCGTCGTAACCCGCGGCGTCGGCACCCTCGGCCTCAATCCCAACCGCTGCAAGAATCCGTCGGTTATTATCATCGCCGATAAAATCCAACTTTACCCTCCCGAGTTCTACGAAAAGGGAATGGAGATAGTGACCGTGCCGACCGTGCGAAACTTGCACAGCGCCCTCAACCCGGCCATTAAATCGCTTAATTATCTCAACAACATCCTCGCCAAGATCGAGGCCTCCAATGCCGGCTGTGAGGAAGCCATCATGTTGAATGCCGAAGGCTACGTTTCTGAATGCACCGGCGACAACTTGTTTATCGTCAAAGAAGGTTATTTGCTCACTCCGCCCCTCTCCGCCGGGACGCTCTACGGCATCACCCGCAAAGTCGTGATGGAGCTCGGCGCCAAGGCCGGCCTGAGCCTGGGTGAGCCAAACCTCACCCGCTACGATGTGTTCAACGCGGATGAATGCTTCCTCACCGGCACCGGCGCTGAACTCGTGCCCGTCGTGAAACTTGATGGCCGCGTCATCGGCACCGGCAAACCCGGGCCCGTCACCTTGAAACTGGTGGTACAATACCGGACCTTGACTAAAATGACTGGTGAGCCGATATACGAGTAGAGAACTTATGTTGTGCTGCATCTGCAAAGAAAAAGAAGCCACCGTGCACTTAACCCAGATCGCCGGGGAAAAAATGCAAAAGGTGGACCTTTGCGAAGAGTGCGCCAAAACCAAAGGCGTCAATGATCCCACCGGCTTCTCGCTCGCCGACCTCCTGCTCGGCCTCGGAGCCTCGCAGGAAATTGAGCAGGCTGGCGGTGGTGCTGAGATCAAATGCGCCCGTTGCGGCTTCACTCAGGCTGATTTCAAAAAGGCCGGCCGCCTCGGCTGTCCGGAATGTTACAAAACCTTTTCCGAGCCGCTCGAAGGCCTGCTCAAAACCATGCACAAAGGCACCCGCCACGTCGGCAAGGTCCCGGAAGCCCTCAGGCAAAGCCGCGATCTGTCCGATCGCTTGAAGCTCCTGCAAAAGAAGCTCGGCAAAGCCATTGAGGAAGAAGACTTCGAGGAGGCCGCTATCCTGCGCGACGAAATCAAGCAAACCACCGCGCGGCTAACCAACACCGCCGCCACCCCCTGATTGCAATGGATATTCATGCTTTCCTCGCCCCCCCGGCCGATATTTCACGCCGCAAAGGCCCGCATGATCGCATCGTCATGTCCAGTCGAGTTCGCCTCGCTCGCAATCTCAAAGAAGCGGCCTTCCCGGGCTGGGCCAAAAAACCCGAAAGGGTCCGCGTCCTCGACCTCATTCGTCCAGCCATCGAAGGCTTGCCCGAAATGAAGGACTCGTTTTCCGAAAGCATGGACAGCCTAACCACTCTCGATAAGCAGATCCTGGTAGAGCGTCACTTGATCAGCCGCGAGCACGCCGCCAAGAGCGCCGGCAGCGGCCTCGTCCTGAATCAGGAAGAAACCCTCTGCTTCATGATTAATGAAGAAGACCATCTTCGGATGCAGGCGCTTCGCCCCGGCTTGCAGCTTCGCCAGGCCTGGACGGCCATCGACCAGGCAGATTCTCAACTGGAGAAGACGCTCGAATACGCCTTTAATTCGGACTGGGGCTATCTCACGGCTTGCCCAACCAACATCGGCACCGGCATCCGCGTCAGCGCTATGTTGCATCTACCCGGCCTCGTTCTGGCTGAACAGATTAACCCTATCATCCAGTCCGTCAACAAGCTGGGGCTGGCCGTCCGCGGCCTCTATGGCGAGGGCACCGAAGCCCTCGGCAATGTCTTTCAGGTATCCAATCAGATGACACTCGGCGAATCCGAGGGGGCCATTGTCGAACGCCTCGAAAAAGTCCTCGCCCAAATCATCGAACACGAGGAAAATGCCCGGGCCAGCCTCCTGGAAAAGAAGCCCAAAATGGTCTATAACCACATTGGCCGCGCTTACGGAATTCTTGCCAATGCCCATAGTATTTCCTCGAAAGAGACCATGAATCTGCTATCCTTGATGCGTTTAGGCGTGGATGTTGGCCTGTTTCCGGGCGTGGACCGTGCTTTAGTGGACGAATTGTTCATTTTGACCCAGCCGGCCCACCTCCAAAAACAGCATTCCGAGAAGCTTTCCGCTGAGGAACGCGATCTGCTGCGTGCAGATATGGTTCGCGAACGATTGAGGCCGGTCAGCCGCCCAATTGCCAAGCCGCCCGCGGCGTCCGGCGGCGCATTGGACAAACATGAAAAGTAATTGCATTGTGATGTATGAGCGATGAAGCCATGAATAATTTTACGCCCCGGGCGCAGCAAGTGCTCGCTCTCGCGCGCAAAGAAGCCGACCGTTTTAACCACAACTTCGTCGGCACCGAACATCTCCTGCTCGGCCTTATCAAGCTGGGCCAGGGCGTCGCTGTCAACGTCCTCCAAAAGCTTGGCCTCGACCTCGAGACCGTCCGCATGGAAGTCGAAAAACAAGTCGGCACCGGCCCGGATCAAAAGATGATCGGCAACATCCCTTACACCCCGCGCGTCAAAAAAGTCCTCGCCCTCGCCGCCAAGGAAGCCAAGGCACTCAATCATAC
>Ga0193728_1001309_pt1 | contig 12579 bp, 14 predicted proteins | sample U1c1metaG_FD_143037 | JGI IMG/M metagenome (GOLD analysis project Ga0193728, IMG submission 143037) | Soil microbial communities from a riparian zone of the East river system, Colorado, United States - U1c1 | ecosystem: Environmental > Terrestrial > Soil > Riparian zone | place: USA: East River...
AGACCGGCGCACCGCGCCGGCGGTGCGTGACCGGTTGCCCCGAGGAGGAAAGGCGGGGACGGCCTGATGCGGCCGCTGACCGGCGCGCCGCCCGCTCAGGGGTGACAGCCAGGCGGGCTCCCGCGGGAATTCCCGTCGGGCTGGCGTCATGACAGCGGCTGCCGGGCCCGTTACCCGGCTGGCGGCACGGCATCCGGCGCCCCGCGACCTGGGTGCTGCCCGCGTCGCTGCTGAGGCGCTGCTGGCCGCGCTCGGCGTGGATGCGCGGAGCGAGAGCATGGCGGATACGCCCGCGCGGATGGCCCGGGCGCTGGACGAGATGCTCACTCCCCGCGCCTTCGACGCTACGACGTTCCCTAACGACGAGGGATACGAGCAGCTGGTCATCGAGCGGGAGATCGGCTTCCGGTCGCTCTGCGAGCACCATTTCCTGCCGTTCGCCGGGCGTGCTTACGTGGCCTACCTGCCGGGCGAGCGGATCCTGGGACTGTCCAAGCTCGCCCGGCTGGTGGAACTGCTCGCGTGCCGGCCGCAGGTCCAGGAACGCCTCACCCAGCAGGTCGCCAACTGGCTGAACGACAGCCTGGAACCGCGGGGCGTCGGGGTGGTCCTAGTCGCCGAGCACATGTGCATGACGCTGCGCGGCGCCCGCGCGACCGGGTCGACGACCGTCACCTCCGCGCTGCACGGCCTCCTGCGGACCGACGCCCGGGCCGGCGAGGAATTCTTCCTCCTCGCGGGCATCCGCCACTAACCCGCGAGCCAGGAGGCCGGGAATGCCCGTCACCATCACGATCAGCGGCGGCCCGTTCCAGGTAGGCGTCGTCCACGTGGTGCAGGTAGACGCGCTGCTCGCCGGAGTAGGGGTGGCCCTGGCGGCGCTCAGCCCGCTCGATGGCCTGGCCGGGCGGCATGCGCAGCCAGAGGGAATGGTCGGCGGCCCGGCAGGCCAGGGCGCTGACCGCCGTGAGCCAGTCGATGCCCGGGCCGGCGGGCACGTCGTGCTTCTGGAAGAGGGTGGCGAGGCTGTAGGAGTACATGGTGGGCAGGCCGCCCTCGATCACGACGACGACGGCCCCGTCGCCGAGTGCCGCGGCGATGAATGCGGGGAAGGTGTTCGCGCGGATCGCGGCGCGAGGAATGTGTCGGTGATCACGCTGCCGTGGCCGGCGAACGGGTCGCCTGAGTCGAAGATCGCGAGGAGCCTGCGGCCAAGGGGGTCTTCCACCCGGGTCAGGTTGTCGGGCAGGAAGACGGCGCTGGTGTCGGCCCGGTTCAGGTGATCTGTGAGCAGGCGGGCCTGGGTGGTTTTACCGGAGCCGGGCAGTCCCTCGACGGCGATCAGCATGATTCTGCCTTCCCGCGCGCGTAGCGGGTTCCGGCGGTGGCGGCGCGGACTATGCCGAGAACCGCGTCGGCCAGTTGAGGCGCCGCGACGATCGTCGCGAGTGCGCCCGAGGGTGCAGGGGCTGCCGTCCGCGCCCATGAGGATGGCGCCGGGCGGCGCCGGCGGCCATGTCCCAGGGGCGATTGCCGAGCGTGAGGCTGGCGTCGAGGGTCGCGTCGGCGACCAGGGCGAGATCGGCGGCGGCAGAGCCGAGCATGCGCACTTTCCCGGCAGAGGACGCGAGGGCGGCGTGGACTGCGAGCGCGGCCTGGTTCCGCTCGGCGGCGTCCGGGCCGGTGCCGTAGTCGCCGATCGCGATCGTCGCGTCCGGATCGTGTACCGCCCTGGCGGCCGCGCTGCCCGGAATCACCGGCCGGTCCCCTTGCGTCGGCAGGCGCATGGCTGACTCACCCTGGCTTGCCGGGAGCTGCCCGGCTGCTGTCGCGTTCGCCGACCATTTCTGGCGAGGCCGCCCGGTCGGCGGCTGGGTGACCGCAGAAGGCGCCCTTCAGCCGAGCCGAGCCACTCCAGGCCGCTCCTGGGTCTTAAGCGCACCGCGGCACGGTGTACTTCCGAGCCGACGTCACGTACGGCGGGGAAGTCGCTCTCCAATGATTTCACTGATGCCATCGATTGTCGCGAACCGGATGTCGAACAGGTCTTCCTCGGCCAACTCGATGCCGAAGGATGTCTCGATGAATACCATCAGGGCGACAATGCCAAGAGAATCGACGTAGCCGCTGTCGAAGAGCTGAGCGCTGCGTCCGAATTCGCTGTCCTCTTCCGGGACTTGGGCAGATTCCCGGATGAACTTCTCCAGCGCCGCGGCGATGCTAGACCTGGAGATATCGGCTTTGTCCACATCGCCTTCCTGGGAATCCTTGGCAGGATCGGTATGCGCCAGCCCGGATGAAGCTCCGCAGTACCCGCCGGTCCGGCGCCCCGAATATCGAGCGGGCCAGTTGCTCCAGGTACTCACTGCCCCGGCCGGAGTCCGCGAGCAACGGCAGGATACCGCCGCGGACCTCAGGGTCACCGATCTGCGCCCGGGCCTTCGCCCGCAGGTAGAACGGCGGCGGGAACACGTCGCCGGCGATGCCGCGGATCACGTCTGGCTTTCCGAGCGCAGCAGGGAGGTCGAGCAGCTTCCTGAACACTGAGGCGTACGGCTGGATGACGGTCAGCCCGCGGGACTGGAATACTCCCACCTCGCGGTCTCCGGCCTGGATTCCGCGGACCAGGGCGACGCGGAGCGCATCGTGGCCGACCGCGGGCAGGCCGTAGTACTCTCTGCCCCCATACTGGACGGGGGCATAGTCAGCCAGCAGCTCGTTCATCAGGTCTCCAGTCAGAATCAGGACCTGCGACCCGCTTCCCGCCGCCGGATATTCATGGGCAATGGCGTCAGCCAGGAGCACGTTGACGATGGCAGCGTGGACATTGAAATCCCGCCAGTCCTGGCCGAACCGGATGGCATCGGGCAGGGCGGCAAGGACATCTGCTGCGCTGACCTCCACGACCGTGGACGGCAGCCCGAGGCGGCGGCCGGTCGCGAGGGCCTGGGAAACGTCAGCACTGGGGCCTGCGGTACCGGGGAACGAGTAGGTGTAGGCGGTCATCGCGGGGAAATGCTCGGCGGCAAGGGCTGCGACCAGTGCACTGTCCAGTCCCCCGGACAGGCAGACTGCGACAGGAGCCGCTGGAAACTGCTGCGCCAGGTGACCGAGATAGCGCGTCAGGTCAGCACGAATATCGTGCAGGGTCGCAACCGGGTCGCTTCCGCGGGGGGAGCCGTTTCGGTCCAGGCGATGGAACCGTTGGCAGGCGAGTGCCTGCTGCCGGGGGGCTATCTCTACCGTCGTGCCTGCCGGCACTGCGTAGATGGCCTCGAACGGGACGCCCGCGCCGCGCAGGTCGGTCAGGTAGGTGGCGGCGATGACGCCGGCGTCCATGTGGACCGCAAAGAAGAGCTTGTTCAGCCCGAGCGGGTCCCGCGCAAGGATGACCCGATCACCGACGCGGTGAGCGGTCGCGAATCGGCCCGTCAGGTCCTCGAATACTCCAGGTGCGGCAGCCCGTACATGGGCTGGGCGCAGCTGACGGCAGTCCCAGCCGAGATCGGGACCGCGCAGCAGGGATTCGAGCATGGCCGTCACGCTCTCCGGCGGGCTGCGGCCAGGCGGGCTGCAGCCTCGCTGAGCTCAGGGTGGCCGACGTTGAGGGCTATCCGGAAGTAGCCCTGCTCGTGGAAGATGCCCGATGGCATGACCAGGACCCCCTGCCTGGCGGCTAGCGCTGCCAGGCCGGGATTGTTACCGTCGGGTTCGCGCACGTAGACGAAGCTCGTGGCATCGGCGGGGACGACGTCGAATCCGGCGGCGGCCAGCTGGGTCCTGGCGTGCTGTTGCAGGCTGGTCAGGCCATCGGTGTCCGGGGTGAGGCTGGCCAGGCAGCTGGCGACCCGCTGCATGAGGGCAGTAGGCGCGCAGTGGCCGGTGATCCGCATCATGCGCTCCAGCGCTGCGGCGAGCGGCTGCCGACGGATCATTTCAGGAGACAAGGCAATGTAGCCGGTTCGCTGGCCCTGCATGGACCATGCCTTGCCGAAGGAGTAGACCGAGAGCGACTCAGGGTAAACGCTCAGGGGCGTGGTGAAGCTAGCTCCCGTCCAGACGGTGTCGCGGTGGACCTCGTCGCTGATCAGCACTGGCGGCCGACCGTACCGGCCCGCCATGCCGTCCAGCAGCGCTCCCAGCGCTCGCAGCTCGCGTTCGGTGTAGACGACACCTGTGGGGCAGGCGGGCTGGCTTATGACGATGCCGCGCGTCGCCGGAGTCCACGCTTCCTCAACAGCGGCCCTGTCGAGGTGCTTGCCCGGGCCGGAGGGGACAACAGTGGCAGCGATCCCCAGGCTCTGGAGGTACACGGGGTAGTCCATCCAGCAGGGCGCGATAAGGATCACCTGATCGCCCGGCTGGAAGATCGTCTGGAAGGCGACACGCAGCGCGGCTGCCGCTCCGGGCGTCAGGATGATGTCGGTGAAGCGGAACGGGAGGCCGAACCGGCGGGCGAGGGCCCCGGCGATGTTCCGCCGGGCCTGGGTCAGCCCGCCGAACGGGGTGTACTGAAGGTCACTGATCTCAGCCTGGGCGGCGGCCTCGGAGAGTAGCTCATAGGCCCGGGCATCCCGGCAGGCGCGCGGATTGGGATAGGACAGGTCAATGGCCCGCGCTCCGAGGCGGCGTATTGTCTGCGCGTGCAGGAGGGCAAAGTCCTCCAGTGGGCGCAGCAGCGCGCCGGTGTCCTGCTCCCCGGTCACCGGCCCGGTCCCTGCCGGTAATCGGCGCCCGCGGCCGCCAGGAAGGCTCGGAGGGCTGCGCGGTCGGCCTTGCCGGTCGGGGTGCGGGGGAGCTTTGCTACTGGAACGATCCGGGCCGGGATCATGTGTGGGGCAAGCTCGCTGCGGCAGTAGTGCCAGAGCGCCGGGAGGCTGAAGGAGTCCCGGTCTGCGGGCAGGACGGCCGCGGCGATCACCGGGTCGGTAGCTGTGCCCTCCGGGGCAAGGAGGACGGCCGCTTCGGAGAGCCGAGGATCTCCGCCTCGATCTCTGCCGGGCTGGTCCGGATTCCGCGGGACTTGAACTGCTCATCGCGTCGGCCCAGATAGTAGAGGTAGCCGTCGCCGTCAGCCTGGGCGTAGTCGCCGGAGTAGACCACGGTTTCGGAGGGGCCGGCCCCGGCCGGGGCGAACGGGTGCGCGCGGAACGTCCGGGCGGTTGCCTCGGCGTCCTGCCAGTAGCCGAGCCCGGCTGTCGGGCCGCGGTGCACCAGCTCACCTGGCTCCCCTGGGCCGCAGGGTCGGCCGTCGTCGCTGACCAGGAGGACCTCGGTGTTCGGGATCGCCTGACCGATCGAGTCGGGCCGGGTATCGGCCAGTTCGGGCGGCAGGCAGGTGGAGCGGAACGCCTCGGTCAGTCCGTACATGAGGTACAGCTCGGCCTGGGGGTGCGCTCGGCGCATGTCGCGCACGAGGCCCGGTGCCAGCGCGCCCCCGGAGTTGGTGAGATAGCGCAGCTCGCCGAACCGCTGCTTGAGGAAAGGTGACTGCTTCTGCCGCAGGAGCCCCCATAAGGACGGAACGCCGGCCATCCCGGTAACGCTGGCATCCGCGAGTGTCCGGCACAGGTCAGGGGCAAATGCTGAGCGCTGGATGACGACCGTGCCGCCCGCGTACAGGGTGCTCAGTGCCTGGTTGAGTCCGTAGTCGAAGCTCCATGGGAGAAGCGCGAGTACGCGGTCTGAGCGCGTGAGGTCCAGGTAGTCGGCCACGATGACCGTCCCGGCTATCAGCGCGTCGTGGGTCAGCATGACGCCCTTCGGCAATCCAGTCGACCCCGATGTGTACGCCAGCGCCGCCAGGTCGCGGCCGATGGCCCGGATCGGGGTCCGGGCGGCGGGCGCGTACCCGGCAGAGCGGACATCGATGATCCTGTCCGCCGCGAGGCGGGAGTCGCGCAGCAGCGGCTGCAGCCGCGGGATCGTGAAGGCGGCTGTTACCCCAGAGTCGGCGACGATGTGCGCCACCTGGCGGGGCCGCAGCCGCTCGCTGACAAATACGGTCACCGCGCCGGCGAGCTGCGCGCCGAAGAACGCCGCCAGGGCCTCGATCGACCGAGGGAGCAGGAGCCCCACACGTTCTCCAGGGCTGACATTCAGCTGGGCCAGCGCGCCAGCGTACGTGCGCGCACCGGCGATCAGGTCCGCGTAGGAGGCGCGCCTGGCGCCGTCAGCGACGGCGGTCCGTTCCAGGCCCCGCGGGCTCTTGTCCCTGATCAGGTCAGGCACCGTATACGGCATCATCCTCACCTCAGCAGGACATCGCCCGTTGCAGCCGTCTCGTGGAACGAGCTCGTGTCCCATATGCCGCTGAAGTCGGCAAGGAGGCCCAAGGCGGCGAGAAGTTTCTCATTGAAGTGGTAGTAATTGCGGAACTCCTGAGCCTCCGTCTCGAATACGGCACTCAGGTGCCTGGAGAGCGCGGAACTGCTGGTCTCCAGCGTGACCACAGTGATGCCCCGAGCGCGGGCGAAGCTGAGCGCATGGCCGACGAGCTGCGCCATATCAGCGGGCCTCAGCGCCGGAAAATCGGCGATGCTCAGCTCCGTGTCCTGCCACAGCGCGACGCAGTACCCGGCAGAATGGTCGTCGCGCATGAGCTGGAAATAGCAGTGCTGTGCCAGTGGGTAGGCATCGAATCGCCAGGCGTAGAACCCGGGGTCCCGGGTGACAGTGAAGCCTGCCCGGCGGGTGGTCGCCTGCGCTGTGGCGGCCAGTGACGGGTCGAAGCCGTCGCGGGCAATCACACGAGAGCCAGGCGGCAGCGGATGGTGCGCGTTGGCTTGTACCGGGATCGCATGCCGGTAGACGGTCACGCTGCGCCAGTTCCGGAAAACGTGCTCGACCAGCCTGCTCGGCTTGTAGACCCCGACGATGGGCTCCCGGTCGGTCATGCGCCGGATCAGCAGGCCGCCGGCTGCCTGGTGGGCCTGGGGAAGCCGCCGCCAGCTCCCAACGTAGACTCCGGCAATCTCCTGGCCGTGCACGGAGAAGCGGGAATGAAAATTGTAGGCGGTAGCCTCGATCCTGCCCTCGCAGGTCACGGCGTAGTAATCGGGGCGGTCTCCCTTATAGGGATTTCTGGTGAACTGGTAGGCATAGAAGTCCGGATCGGACGAGTAATCCTTCCCCTGGCGCATCAGCATCTCGAAATTGAGGACGGGCCGGGCCTCGCTGTCGGCAATCATCCGGACGGGCAGGCTGTGCCGGGCGTCCGGGAGCTGCCAGATCGCGGCTTCTAGCGGATTATCCACGGCATGCCGGACGGCATCGATGAGGCCATCGAGAGTTTCCGGGGCGTGCAGGCGGACTAGCTGGGAAATCTGCGTACAGGATGCTGTCCTGATGGCGTTCGCGGAGTCTCCGACCCACAGGACACCGCAGTATCCGAGATCTTGTAAAGGCGTTATAAGATCAGCGGCGAGCTGTTGGGAGAACCGCCCGAACGGAACCGTGAACCACTTCGGCTGGCGCCCGGTCTCTCGAGTAAAATGATAATGTGATTTCCTGATCTCAGCGGCAATCTCCCGACGATCGCAGGCGGCTAAATTGTCGTGCTGCCAGGTATGATCTGCCAGCGTCACGAGTGGGTTATCGGCAAACCGGTCACGGATCTCTCGCCAGGACAGGTAGGCATCCGAGAGATATGGCCGGGCGAGAACCTCGACCCTGGCGAACAGCGGGTCGATAAGTTGCTCGCGCACCATACGGGGATGTAGGCCGTGGTGTTTAGTGAGCTGATAGAAGGACGTGGCAGCCGCCGCCGGGGTGCCGAGAACCTGCCTGCGGACGAATTCTTCGATCTCGGCGGCGTCGAGATACCTGATAATGCAGTATACCTTGTCCCGGATTCCCCACCCGTCCGTGGCGAGCTGGCCGCACACCGATAAGGCGTAAGGCACCTGGCGCGCTTCGAGGAGGCTGATGCCGCCGCGGGCGCCGACGGGTACGTCGTCGAAGGTGACAGCGAAGTTCACCGGGCCGAGCGCACGTTTTTGGCGGATGTCCCGCAGGCTGACGAGGCGGCCGCGGGTCTGCATGTAGTCGAGCTGCTTGCGGAAGACCTCCGTGCCTACGGCGTGCAGCCGGTGCAGCGGGTTGCCGGAGTCCGTGTCGCCGATGCGATGGTAGTTGAGGATGATCACGACGGGGAGGGCATCCACGCTTGGCCTCCCGGGCGGTTATGCGGGCGGAAAAACTGTCTCCATCCTGATATTCCCGGCCAAGCCGGGCCTTAACCCCCATCGGGCGCGAGTCTGTGAAATAATGGCTTTGTGCTGCACGGGCAGGGGCGGGTTAATCTGAGCGCCAGATCGGGGAAGCCATGGATGCCAGGATCGGGATCATCGGCATGGGGCACGTCGGCAGGGCGATGCGCGACCTCTTCGTCCGCCATGCCGAGGTCGTTACCTTCGACATCGCCGGGCGCGAGGACTACCCCGCGCAGGAGTTATCGACATGTGATCTCGGGGTTATCTGCGTGGATACACCGCCAGGGCCGGGCGGGGAGTGCGATATGCGCAACGTCCGCGAGGCGATCGGTCGGCTTCCCGTCAGCAGGGTCCTCCTCAAGTCAACGGTCGCGCCTGGAACGACAGACCTGCTGAGTGCTGGTACCGGAAAGCAGATCTGCTTCTCGCCCGAGTACGTCGGTGAGAGCACTTATCACAACCCGTACTGGGCGGGCGGGCCAGCTGAAGTTCCGTTCGTCGTTCTCGGCGGTGAGCCGCAGGTACGGCAATGGATGATCGACCTTCTCCTTCCGGTTCTCGGTCCGACCAAGGTTTACTTTCAGTGCAGCGCGCTGGAAGCTGAGGTAATCAAGTACATGGAGAACTCATACTTCGCGATGAAAGTCGCCTTCGTCACCGAGTTCTCCCGGATCTGCGGGGCATTCGGCGCTGACTGGGCTACGGTGCGAGAAGGGTGGCTCCTGGATCCGCGTATCGAGCGCATGCATACTGCAGTCTTCCCGGGAGCGCCTGGTTTCGGCGGGAAGTGCCTGCCCAAGGATTTGCGGGCAATCATTGAGGCGGCAGCCGCCGCCGGGTATCGCCCGGCACTGCTGGAGGAGGTGCTTCGCAGCAATCACCGGTTCCGCGGCGACGCCGGAGTCCCACCGGTCTAGGGCACAGGAAGCCTGGCAAACGCCTCCAGCCGGCACGCGACCGCGACCTGCGTGAGTTCCTCCGCCACCGGGCATGGCCGGTCCACCGGGCCGAAGCACCGCGCCTCGTACATCGGCCGGTAGGCGAATCGCTGCGTGTCGACTTCGATGCCAGCGCCGGTGAGCCCGCTGACCAGATTGGCGGCGCTAGCCGAGTCTGGGCAGATGGCCGTGATCCCGTATCGCCCGTGCTCGACGACCTCGGCGGCCTGCGCAACCTCGTGCCAGTCTGAGCCCGCTGCATGGAAAGCCTCAAGACCGCGTGCGCGGAGCTGCCCAAGACGCGCCCGGATGGCCTCGACGTTCTCCAGCTGGGACAGGCACCACGCGGCGCCGAGAGCGTTCATCTTCAGGTTGGCGCCGCCGTGCTCCCCGAACGGCCCAGAGGGGACCAGATGGCCTTCTTTTAGCTGGGCCTTCTGGCCGAAGTTCCGGGCCGACACCATCCGCTCGGCATACTGGCGGTTATTGGTCAGGCAGACACCGCCTTCGCCGGCACGTAGCGGCTTGCGAGCGTGCAGGCTGAGGCAGGCGATGTCCGCCGTTTTCAGCAGACCGGACCCAAGCCGCAGGAAGGGGGCCTGGGCGGTGTCGGCTATCAGCGGCACGCCACCCCGCCGTAGCACCGCGAGCGCGCCGGGCTGCTCGTCCCAGTAACCCCACATCGGTACGACGATCACTGCTTTCACGCCGCGTTCGACCGCATCGGCGGCCGCGGAGATGCTGATCCCGAACGATGATGGTGACGGGCTGTCAAGGAAAAGCGGCCGAGCCCCCACCGCCAGGATGGCCTGCCCGGACATTGCCGGCCCGATGGCCGAGACTCCGACCAGTTCACCCGGCCTGACTCCCACGGCCTTGCAGGCGGCTATGAGGGCGGAGGTGCCGCTCGCTACGCACAGGGCGAACTGCGCTTCCTTGAAAACCGCGAAGCGCGCCTCCAGTTCGAGGACGATCGACGAGTTCCCTGAGCCTCCGTCGGCTATCGCCCGTTCCACGTAGTGCGCTGCTGATAAAGCGCTCAGGTCAGCCACAGCAGGTCCTTTCCCCGTAGCAGTGAGTCAAAGGCGGCGTATACGGGGACGAGCTGGTCAAGTTCGGCGGCGCCGTCCGGGGAGGATGCGGCCAGCCCGGTAGCCCGGCTTCTGAACGCTGTTAGCTCTGCCGTATATCCGGCGGAGGCATACCCGGCTGCGACCGGCGACCTCCGCCAGAGCACCCGGGCACCCGGATAGTCGCTGATGCTGGCATCGCTGCCGCCCGGGTGGCAGGTCAGCTCGGACAGGTTGCGGAGAGACAGCAGGTCACCGCTCTCGGCGAGGACGGTTACCTCGTGGTAGAGGCCCGCGCCGCATGACCCAAACGACGTCTCGAAGCGAACGCCGGCAGCTGCGTCCTCGCCTGTCACCGTGCAGAACAGGCCCCGCTTGACGCTGATGAACTGACCGCTGATCTCAAGCGCGGTGGGGACGAGGAGCAGAGCGAGATCCAGGGCATGAATGCCCTGGGCGTAGAACAGGCTGGCCTCGAAGGACGTCCGCTCATGGAATGGCTCGACGGGCTTGCGGGCTACCTGCGCGACCCTGGCCAACGAGACCTGGCCATACCGTCCTGACCGCAGCCGGGAAGTCAGCTCCTGCATGCCGGTGGCAGCCCGGTAGTTCATGCCGACGCAGCACACTCGCCCGGCCGCCCTCGCCTTATTGATGAGATCTTGCAGGCCTTCGGGATCTAGCGCTGGCGGCTTCTCGACGAAGACGTCTAATCCGCGGGCCAGAGCCCAGGCGACCTGATCGGTCTGTTCAGTCACAGGCAGCGCGATGATCGCAGCCTCAGCATCGCACCCGGTATCCAGCTCCCTAGCCGAGGCCTTGACCTGCGGGATATTCCATTGCGCGGCCAGGGCTCCCGCCCGGCTAATGTCCCGGTCAACAAGGCACGTCAGCCTGATCCCAGCGGACAGGCACGCCGGAATCAGAACGCCGCCGCCATGATCACCGCAGCCGATCAGCACCGCCCTCACTGGCGCTCACCCGCCTTCCTGGTCGCATGCCATGTCGTGGTCAGGCCACAGTGCCAGCTGCAGGCTCGCAGCCCGCGCGGCCGGGGCGGCGACAGCATGGTCACTGATGCCTAGGGGGTCGGCGCGTCGGCGTCGGCTGCGCGCGATCCACCAGTCCCCGACCGCCGACGCCTGCGTGCGATAGGAATCGATGTCATACGCCGCGCCGAGCCGGGCGGTCTGCTCGTTGAGCAGCAGGGCGACGCCCTCAAGAGCCGCCGCCTCCTGCGCGGACAGGCTCCGGATCTCGGTGTAGCCCTGCAGAAGTTCTGCCACGCGCCGCTCCCGGAAGCGGGCGCGGGGGCCGAGCGCGAAGAATCCCGTGGCGATCAGCTTGGCAAGATCGAAAACCGGGGGCGCGTGCATAACCTTGTCGAAGTCGATGAAGCCGAACCCTCCGCTGACAGGGACGATGTTGGCCCAGTGCATGTCGCCGTGGACCGGCTGGCTTTGCAGGTCGCGGGCCTGCAGGTGCAGCCAGGCCCAGATGCGCTGCCGCCACACATGAGTAGCGACGTACCACGGCGGCAGCTCCTGGTCCTCGCTCGCCAAGGCCGGGACTTCAGCACGGTCGAATGTCAGCTTCCGGTCCGAGAAATCACGACCCGATGCCTGCAGCTCACGATGCAAGGACGCTAGGCAGGCGCCGAGAAGGCGCATATCGGACCGGGGAAACGCTGGGGACCCGATCCAGGTGCACGCCTGGACAGTCACCGTGCGGTCTCCGATGCTCACGCTGCCCAGGCTGAGAGTCCGCGGGCACTCGACGGCCGTGATCGCATCGACGGCATCAGCGATCCGCCGGATCAGCTCCAGCGGCTTGGGCGTCAGGCGCAGCGCTATCACCGGCGACCCACCGTCCGCGGGCACCCCTCGCCAGACCGCCGCCTGCGTCCCGCCTGTAATGCCTTGGTAGGCGTACCGGCCCAGCCGGAACCTCTCGTCGTTCAGGCTGGCAAGCGCCGCTGCCAGCGCTTCTTGGCTATCCATGGCAGTGCCAGGCAATGCAGTCCCCTTACCGTGGAGTCTTTGCCGGGGCGGTCTGGCCGCTACGGAAATGGCTCATAAGGGCCGGCCAGAACGCCAGGCCTTCGACCATCCAGGAAGCCGCCGCCGCAGCCACCTCGCAGGGCGGCGTCTCGTCTGCGCCATGTCGCCGGCTGCTAGCCAGGACGGGGATAACTGGATAGCTGGCGAGCGCCAGCAGGCATGCAGCATCCGTCAGCGTCCCCTCGCCGTGCCTGAACCGCCCTGCGGCCACGGTCATCCCAGCCATGACAGCGGGCGTGCTCAGTCCCCAGGCTAACGGGATCGCCAGGTGCTGGCAGCGCAACACCGCGACCTCCGG
>Ga0193728_1001310_pt1 | contig 12578 bp, 7 predicted proteins | sample U1c1metaG_FD_143037 | JGI IMG/M metagenome (GOLD analysis project Ga0193728, IMG submission 143037) | Soil microbial communities from a riparian zone of the East river system, Colorado, United States - U1c1 | ecosystem: Environmental > Terrestrial > Soil > Riparian zone | place: USA: East River...
CCCACTGCAGGAAGACGAGGACGAGCGCGAACACAATCGGGTACACGGCGAATATCAGCAGGAACGTGGCGTATGGTCCCGCCATCAACGATCCCGATTTCTCTTCAGCGCGCATTTACAATGTTGGTCGCTTCGCGTGCGGCTTTCTTCAATGCATCCTTGACCGGCGTAGTCGCGTAGATGGCGGACTCTTCATAGGCTTCCGACAGCAGATCGAAAATCTCGACGACGTCCGGATCGAGGTCCAGATCGCGCGTCCGCTCGACATAGTTCGCGTACTTAGACAGAGTCGGCCACCGCGTGAGCGACTCCGTGAACCGCGGGTCTGATGCGAGGCGGCGACGATACGGCAGTTGACTCGCTTCCTCGATCAGCATTCGATCCGCGGCGGGAGATGTGAGGTATGCCACAAACGCGGCCGCCGCATCCGGATGACGCGTCGTCGAAAAAATCGCGATGCTGCGCAAATCCGCGAAAGCGTAGCCCTTGGCGGGATCAGTGCCATCCGCGCTCGGCACAGGAGTGACGTCATAGTGCAAACCCGGCATCTTGATGTCCGTCAGCTCCTTCACGAACCACGGTCCGATGATTTTCATCGCGACGGTCCCATCCGCGAACGGATCGCGTCCCAGCGCGAAATTCGATTTGGGCAGCACGCCCTCTGCAAAGCCTCGGCGCAGGACGTCGAGCGCTGCGACTGCCGCGTCGTTGTCGAAGACGATTTTCCCGTTCTGCACGACCGTCGTGCCACCAGAGCTCGCCAGATACAGAGGATAGAAATCGTAGAAACGCTCGTACCACATCGTCTTGAGCGTGGCCCACATCGCCCAATGATCGAGACGGCCATCGCCGTCGGTGTCGCGGGCGAGCTTGTGCCAGGCCTGCAACAACTCGCTCTGCGTGTGCGGCGGTCCGATCCCCGCCGCCTTGAACAGGTCGACGTTGTACATCAGCATCATCGGGTTCGTTTTCCACGGAAACGCGTAGATGCCGCCGTCAGGCAGACGCAGAGACGCGAGCATTGCCGAGCTCGTTCGCTCCCTGAGTCGCGCCGATGTCGCAACGCGGTTGTCGAGGCGCACGACTCCCCCGGCACGAACGAGGCGGGACAACAATGCCGTCGAGACGTTGGAGCTGACATCCGGCGTTGCCTTGGCAACGATTGCAGCGAGCAATACCTCTTCGGAAGAACGGCCGGCCGGTAGCGGCTGCACGCGAACCTGAACGCCGGGGTTCGCCGCATTCCAGGCCGCGGTGAGACGCATGGCGACGCTGGTCTCGGTGGGATTTGCCGCGGGCCAGTATGTCAGCGTGATCGGCGTCGGCAGACTGTCCGAGCTCGTCTCCCGCTCCTTCGCGTCCGCGGCGGCAGCGCGCGCACCGGGCTTCGAATCGCCAAGCGCGACCTCGTCCCCACCGATTGCCTGATCGTCCCGTGCGATCTCGATCCCCGCCGGCCCGCGACGGAGTATGAGACGCGCCCCGCCCGGGCCGACGTATTCTCTCCGGTCCGGAACATTCGCGAGCGAAGTGGAGAGATCGCCGACGGGACGGTAATGGACGTACTGCGCCGCATCCGGATTGCTCTCGACGCTCTGCAGCGCCAGCAGTCCCTCGATCGTCGACTCGGCTCCCGAGTTCCGATTCAGCTTGATAGGCGACGGACCGTCGATGCCGTCGAGAGTGCGACCGCTCTTCTCGTCGTACATCGCAACGCCGGCGGGATTGGCGCCGAGTAGCCAGCTCGCCGCGAGTCCCGCGAAGACGGCATAGCGGCGCTGACCTGTCGCGTCCGCCAAAGCCAGATATCCCTCGACAATCGGGCCGACACCGTAAGCGATCTGCGGGTACCACGTAGCGTTTCCGTCGGCCGCGACCTGCGAAGGCATTCCGCCCGCGAGCAGGAACCGTCCCCACAATTCGTCCGCCTCTTTTCTGGCTGAGGCAATGAACTCCGGATGCTTCAATGAACGGCCGGCGATCGCGAGCGCCTCCGGAGACCGAGCGCCCCAGGCGTGCCAGCTCGCATTCGGGCGATCGACGTACGCGCCCCACGGCGCCTTCACGCTGCTGCCGTCGGAATGTTGGGCGAGCAACTGCGCGGTCCGGGTTGCCAGGGGCAGGATCACCGTCGAGTCTCGGGACATCTGCGCTGCGAGCAATCCGAGCAATGCTTCCGAAGTTGCCGTCGTGGATCCACCGATCAGGCGTTCTGCCTCGATTTCGCTGGCCATGCGCGCGATCGCGCGACGCAGCACGGGACGCGTCGTTGTCAGTAGCGTCGAATCTCTCGGCCCGAGGACGCGCACCGCTTCTCCCAGCGCCCAGATGCTGCGCGCTGCCCAGAAGGACATGCTCTGCCTACTGCTTGGCGCATCGCGATTGAGGCGACCCGCGGAGTCGATGAAATTGACGAACTCGCCGTCGCCCTGTTCCATCGCTGTGACAAAGTTGAGAAGCCGAACGGCCTCATCGCGGTCGCTGGAGTCTCCCGTCGCTTCGTATTCCCGTAGATACACGACCGCGGCCCGCGCGGCGTCGTCGAGACTCGCGATTCCCTCGAATCCATCGCGCTTTGGAGATCCGGTCGGCCGATAGTCGGGCGCTTCGGCGTAAAGGGAGACGACGCGTACTTTTCGTCCGCGAACAACGGCGTTCAGTCCGAGGTGCTGGAGGTGATCGAGGCTGATCCGTGTTGGAGCCGGACCCGGCTGCGCGGCCTGTGATTCCGAATTGCGACCGCACGCCGTACTGAAAGCGGAGAGGCAGACGGCGACTCCTGCAATTCCCATTCGGGCTGGGGACACAGCTCGCTCGATGAGCCGCGCCCGAGTGTTCAACGCGGGAATCACAGCGGGACACCACCCTGTTTCAGCTTGATTGCTTCTCCGAGAGATGCGATCAGCTCGCGCTTGTTCACCCGCGCCGCCGCCACGGTGACATCGGCGGCTCCGTAGTAAACGAGAAAATTCTCGCCCCGCTCGACGAACCCCTGCGGGAACACGACGCGCACCCCGGTCTTGAAGTTCGCCATGTCCACCTGCGGAATCTCGTTCCGCTCGATCTCATAAGGTGCCTCGGGCGTGAGCGCAGGAGCGTCGGACACGTAGAGAACCTTTTCCGGATTCTTCAGGTCGAGGACACACCAGCCCATCGAGTAGACGTTTCCCTCATCGATCGACGTCGCGCCGTGAAATGGAAACAGCCAACCGATCTCGGTGCGAATCGGCGGGGCACCGGCACCTACTCTGGAGCTGCGCCAGGTGCCCGGCCGAGGTCCGATGAGAGTCACGCCATCGGCAGGCCAAGGCTTTTCGAGCTTCGACACCTTGATGCAGACGACGCGCGGCATGGGGCGGTGAAGGATCACGTACTTCCCGTCAACCTTCTCGGGGAAAATCACGCAGTTCTTATTTTCGCCGGCGATGCGTGGACCGTGACGCTTGTAGCGGGTCGGCGAGAGCAGATCGTCGGTGGTGATGAGGCACACTCGCGGCCCGTCGCGCGAGTATCCCGTATAGGTGATGGCGTAGCGCTTCTCGTCGGCGAAATAAGTGATGCGGGCGTCTTCGACACCCCAGTGCTCGTATGGCGCATCGCGAGCAACGGCAGGCCGATCCCAAATTTCATCGATGCGCTCGCCGTCCGCCGACAGCGCCAGGCCCAGCAACGATCTGCGTGAGGCTTCCTCAAAGACTCGGACGAGGAGCACGACTTTGTCTCTCGCGCGGTCGACCGTGACTCCGGGGTTGAACGTTCCGCTGGCGCGAACGAAGGAGATGTCCGACGGGCGAATGAGCGGATTCGTCGCAAGACGCTCGAGCGGCGCGATCACGAAGGCCTCCGCGGGGCGACTGCTGGCGCGATCACGACGGCCTCTGCGGGGCGCTCTGATGGCGCGATCACGATGGCCTCCCCGCTACCCACTTCGCATAAAGACGGCCGAAGTGTTTCGCTGGCGCGCCATAGTACTCGTCTGCGCTGACGTCGAGCACCTGCGGTACCGGCGCCTGCACCAGCGCGCCTTCATCACGACGCTTTGCAAATCTTCGAAATACGTCCGCCGCTGGTTTCTCACTTCCGTCGGCTCGTACGAGCCCGAACGTCCGCTCGCGCACCGCGGTCGCCAGCGGCGGGAGGCTGAACAGTCGGGCGTCGTAATCCGCATAACACCACGCGTACGCTCCAGCAGCGCCAGTATTCAGCAATCGTTCCAGCACTGCCTCGTAATAGCTCGCCTGCTCTTCCTCCGACGCGAGGTACTGCGACCTCGGCGTTCCCAAAAAATCGTCGGTGATCGTCCGTCCAGCTGCTCCCGCTGGAGCTGTGCACATCCCGAACTCCTGCATCAACGTCCGGCGTCCCGCACCCGAGAGTCCAGCCGTCAGCGCGCACGAGAACGGCACCAGCTCGGGATCGAGAAATGATCGGGCGAAGTCCGAGTACAGCGGGTAGGCGTGCATGACGTCTTCGTCGACTATCGACGCGAGATCGTCCACGCGCATGTGGTTGTTGGTCGTCAGCGAAGGAAGGTGAGCGCCGATCCGGATTCTCGCGTTGGGCGCGGCCGCACGCATTACGCTCGCCAGCATCGACGCCCAATCGCAACCTGCCTCGCGCGATCCTGGCAGCTGGGCGTCGTCGATCTCGTTGGCGAGATCGACGCCGCGAATCGCCGCGTCTCCGGCGAAGGCCGATGCGCACGTCTGAGCGAGGAGTGCCTGAGAGCGGAGAATCGCGGGATCGGAAAAAAGGTCTCCGGCACGCCCCTTCGAGTCGAGCATCCACCCTGGCCACCAGATCGTGCCGCTCATGTTGAGGACGATGATCGTCGGCACAACCTTGAGCGCGGAGTCGGCGGCCGCGCGCACAACCTCCATGAGCCGCGAAATCATCGTCCCGTCCACGGCCGCCGGAGTCGGAAGGAAATCCTTGGTGCGGGCGAACACGCGCACGACATCGAAGCCGAGGCTGGCAATGCGAGACATGTCCTCGCGCACTTCGCCCAGGTCAAAGTCTTCCCACATGTACATCGCGCTTCGGCGCGGCCAGTAGTTGATGCCCAGCTCGAAGCTCACGCGTCCGCCAATCCCGAAAGGATCTCCTGCAGTGAGAGATCCGCCACAGCTGTGACGCCGTCGGCGGCGCCGTAGTAAACGCGCACGAGATCGCCGTCGGTCAGCGCTCCGCAGGTGAACACGACCTTTCCGAAAAATCCTTCGCGCTCGTAGGGCGCCTCGGGGATGAGAATCGGCTCGCGGGAGCGGCCTCTTACTCGCGAGGGATCGTGGCGATTGAGAAGGAGGGCGCCGAGCGCGTAGGTGGGCGGGTTGCCCGTCACGCCGTGATAGATGGCGAGCCAGCCATCTTCCTTGCCGTAGTGGACGCGAAACGGTGCGGCACCGCCGCCAACCTTCGTGTCATCCCAGCTCCCCTGCCGCGGCGTCGCGACGACGCGATGATTGCCCCACGATTTCAGGTCGGAGGACGATGCTGTCCAGATCGAGTGTTGTCCCAGGCCTTCCGGCATCGGCCTGTGCAAGGCGGCGTACAGTCCGCCGATCTTCTCGGGAAAGATCGTGACGTTGCGATTCGGGGGCGGGAAGATGATGCCGTGCCGCTCGAACGTCTTGAAATCCGTCGTGGATGCGAGCGCCGTGCCGATTCCGTAGTGCGATACCGCCGTGTAGGTGATCCAGTAGACGCCGTCGAGCTGAGTGATGCGCGGGTCTTCTACTCCGAACGACTCGTACGCCGTTGCGGCGGTGAGGGCCGGCAGTCCTTCGACGTCGAAATGGATCCCATCCGTGGATCGGGCCACCCTGAAGTGAGACATCGAGGTAAGCCAGGTTCGCCCATTGTCGACTACCAGGCGTGGATCGCTTACATCGGGGCCGTCTTCGGTGACCTGCCATCGCTTGATCTCGATGCGGCCCGACTCGGAATTGAAAATTGGAGCGGCCGCGAGGGCGGTCGACATCTTTCGCGGAGCCTCTGCCACGCGCAGCAGCAGCACGACATCTCCGTTATGCTGTGCGACTCCGGGATTGAAAACGCCGAGAACTTCGAAGTCCGGCCGCGAGGGCAGGACCATTGCCGGCGTGATGATCGGATTTTCGGGCGCGCGAGCGGCCATCACGCGTCACACACGGCAGAGCCGGACAGCTTCGGCGAGTGAAGCGCGCGGATCACGCGTTGGCACGAACTCCTGCGCCACGTACCCCGTGAATCCCGTTGCTCCGATCGCTCGCATGACTGCCGGATAGTTCAGCTCCTGGGAGGAATCTATTTCGTGCCGCCCCGGCACCCCGCCGGTGTGGTAATGTCCAATATACCGGTGATTGTCGGTGATCGTACGGATGACATCGCCTTCCATGATCTGCATGTGGTAGATGTCGTAGAGCAGCTTGAACCGCTCTGAATTGACTTGCTTTGCGAGTGCGACGCCCCACGCGGTGTGATCGCACTGATAATCCGGATGATCGATCTTCGAGTTGAGAAGCTCCATGCACAGCGTCACTCCGTGCTTCTCAGCGACCGGAATCAGTGGAGCGAGTCCACGCGCGCATATGGCGCGACCCTCGTCGTCGTTCTGTCCGTTCCGATTTCCGGAAAAGCAGATCACGTTCGGCACTTTCGCGGCGGCCGCGAGCGGAATCGCGCGCTCGTATGCGGGAATGAGCCAGGAGTGGTTTTCGACGCGATTGAATCCCTGCGTCAGTCGGGTGTCCGGATTCGGGACCGTCGCGTATCCCATTGCGCAGGTCAGCCCATACCGCCGGGGGACCGCCCACTCGTCTGGCTCGAGAAGCTCTACCGAATCTATTCCCAGCTCGCGCGCCATCTGCGATAGCTGTTCGAGAGTGAACTGATGAAAGGGCCAGCGTGTCACCGAGAGCTTGAACGCCGCCGCCGATTCCGCTCCCTCGGCGCCGCGCCCGTGCCCGTCGTTGGCGAGCTTCGGGAGAGCAGCCGCGGGATCGTCCAGATCCAGTCCCGGCATTGCAAGAATCGCTGGAACGGAGAGCGTTCCACCCAGCACTCCGGCCGCGCGTTTGACGGCTTGTCGCCGAGTGATTGGGATGGTCATGGATGGCCTCCGGAGGGTTAGAGGCGAATGTGGGATTCGCCCCATCCAGTGTCAAGCGAACCAGACCGTGGCGGGCATTTGGGCCGGGTCGTAGCGCGCAGCCCGGAAATGCTCCAGATTCTTCGCGAACTCCGCTCTAAGAGGTCGCGGGGCATAGAGTAGAAAGGCTCGGCCGTACACTTCTCTCTCACCGAAGAAACGCCATGAGCAACCTCAGCATTATCGATATCCTCGTCATCGCCGCGTATTTCCTCGTCCTGTCGGGGATCGCCTACTGGGCGGCGCGTAAAGAGAAGAACGTCAGCTCGGACTACTTTCTCGCGAGTCGAGATGTAGGTTGGCTGGCGGTTGGAGCGAGCCTCTTCGCTTCCAACATCGGAAGCGAGCACCTCGTGGGACTCGCGGGAACTGGAGCGGCGAGCGGTCTGGCGGTCGGCCATTTCGAATGGCTCGCCAGCTTCATCCTCCTCCTACTCGGCTGGCTGTTCGTGCCGTTCTATCTCAGAAGCGGCGTCTACACCATGCCTGAGTTCCTCGAGCGCAGGTACAACCCGCAGGCGCGCTCGTACTTCACCTGGGTGTCGATTGTCGGGTACGTGCTGACGAAGATCAGCGTGACGCTGTTCGCGGGCGGCGTGGTGATGCGCGCGGTGACGGGCTTCGACTTCTGGACCAGCGCGGCAATCCTCATCGTGATCACCGGCCTGTACACGATTTTCGGTGGACTGCGCGCGGTGATTTATACGGAGGTCATGCAGGCGGTGGTCCTGATCGTCGGCTCGGTGACGCTGATGTTCATCGGCCTCCACGCCGTTGGTGGATGGTCGGGTCTCGAGGCCAAAGTGCCGCCCGACTTTTTCTCGATGTGGAAGCCGTCCAATCACCCGGATTTCCCGTGGACGGGAGTCGTGTTTGGAGCACCGATCCTGGGGATATGGTATTGGTGTACCGATCAGCACATCGTGCAACGCGTGCTCGCGGCCAAGAACATCACGGACGCACGGCGCGGGACGATCTTCGCCGGCTATCTGAAGATTCTCCCGGTATTCATCTTCGTTCTTCCCGGTATCATCGCCTACGCTTTGTACGCGGACGTTAGAGGCGGCCAAACCGATGCTGCCTATCCGATACTGGTCACGCGACTTCTCCCGATCGGATTCAAGGGGCTCGTCCTGGCCGGAATGCTGGCGGCGCTGATGAGCTCGCTCGCGTCTGCTTTCAACTCGGTATCGACCCTGCTGACGTGGGACGTTTACCGCAAGTGGAGACCCGACGCCAGCGAGGCGCGCCTGGTATTCGTCGGGCGTGTGACTACGGTGATACTTGTATTCGTAGGGCTCGCCTGGATTCCCATGATGAAGTACGTGTCGCCGCAGCTCTACATTTATTTGCAGAGCATTCAGGCGTACATCGCGCCGCCGATCGCGGCGGTCTTTCTCTTGGGTGTCCTGAGCCCGCGGCTGAATGGTAAGGGCGCCCTCGCGGCTCTATGGTCGGGATTTGTGTTCGGATTCTCGCGTCTCTTGCTCGAGCTCGGTAAGTCGAAGCTGACGCCTGGATCGTTCTGGTACTGGCTCGCCAGCATCAACTTCCTTCACTTCGCCGCACTGCTATTCCTGCTGTGCAGCCTGATCCTGATCGTGGTGAGCATAATGACTCCACCGCCAGCAACAGAGCGCGTGGCAGATCTAACACTGCAGACTGTGGCACCGTCGGACGCCGTGAAGGTAGCTCCGAAGGAGCGGCAGCTGGAAATTGGATTGTCAGTGCTGCTCGTCCTGGTAATTGGTGCGCTCTGGATCGTGTTCCGGTAATTACTAAAGGCAAAGAAAAACGAAGGAAGACTACCTGCCCGGTGCTGTCAGCTTTGACGGCTGATAGCACCGGGCAGGTAGTCTTCTTGTTTCTGTTAGGGCGACGGCGTCTTCGACAGCGCCAGCGCGCAGTCGATGATGCCCGCCATACAGTACGTTTGCGGAAAATTCCCCCACTGCTCGAGTGTGCGGGGATCGAGATCCTCGGCCAGCAGTCCATGTTTGTTGCGCGCGGAGAGGACCTTCTCGAATAGTCGGCGCGCTTCCTCGCGACGCGCGCCCCCGATCGCGGCCAGCGCCTCGATGTACCAGAAGGTGCAGACGAGAAACGCATTCTCAGGCACGCCGAAGTCGTCGCGCTCGACGTAGCGATAGACGAAATCGCCGTGCTTGAGCTGGCTCTCGATTGCGGCGACGGTTCCAAGAAAACGCGGATCCTTTGCCTCGATAAACCCAAGCCGAGGCATGAGCAGGAGACTGGCGTCGAGGGTGTCACCATCCATCGTCGCCGTGAATGCGTTCAACTTCACATTCCACGAGCGACGCGAGATCACGTCATGAATCTGCGTCGCGCGCGATCCCCAATACTCGGCGCGATCGGCGAGCTTCAACGCGGCCGCGTACTTCGCGAGCCTGTCGCATGCGGCCCAGCACATGACACTCGAGAAGGTGTGGACCCGCTCCGCACCGCGCAGCTCCCATAATCCGGCATCGGGAACTTCGTAGAGTCGTGCAGCATGCTCGCCAAATGCCTCGAGCCGCGCCATCAACTTTCTGTTGCCACCAGCTTGGAAGATTGATTCCCCGGTGAGGACCGCCTCACCATAGAGATCGTGCTGCGCCTGTTCGCTCGCTTTGTTGCCGACGTGAACGGGCCCCATACCGCGATATCCAGCCAAACATGGCGCGATTCGCTCGCCCGGAATGGGTTTGCCGTCCACAGCGTAAATCGGCACCAGATGCGATTCATCGCTCGCTGGGGCGACCTTGAGCAAAAAAGACAGATAGCGTTCTACCGTGCGCGAATCGCCGAGCCGGTAGAGCGCGTCCGCGGTGAAAAACGCGTCGCGGGGCCAGCAGTACCGATAGTCCCAGGTGCGTCCACTGTCGGGAGCTTCCGGAATCGACGTCGTCATCGACGCGATGATGGCGCCCGTCGGTTCGTAGACATTCAGCTCCAGGGTGATCGCGGCGCGGATCACCGCGTCGCGCCATTCGCTCGGAGCGCGCAGGGGGCGCGTCCAGCCACGCCAGTACTCTGTGGTTCGTCTGAGCATCGAGGCACCGAAGCTCGTCATTTCGCTGATGCCAAAGTGAACCTTCGCCGCCCCTGTCAGATTCATGGCGGGATCATCCAGGCCAAAAATCATGGTGATGGTTCTATCGAAGTGGAACGGCTCACGCCCGACGATTGCTTCCGTTGGCGCGTCGGTGGTGAGTCGGAGCGCCTGATCGCCCGCATAGCTCACATGACCCGCGCCGAGTGCCTGTGGGCGCGTCACGCATCCGTAGTCGGCGGCGGGGTCGAGACGAACGACGAGGCGCGGCTTGCCTCCGATTGGTCTCACCTGACGGACCAGGAGCCTCGGGCAGAACAGCTCGTCACCCTCCTCGTAGCGGGGGCAGAAATCGGTGATCTCGACGCCTCCATCCTTGGCGTCTATCAACCTGGTGACGAGTATCGGAGTATCGTCGATGTAGTGCTGCTCGATTCTGGCCACTCCCTCGAGCTCGATGGTGAAGACGCCAGGCCTGGCGCCGTGCGAGTCGCCGGTGAGGAGGGAACAGAAAACAGGATCACCATCGAAGCGGGGGAAGCAGCACCATGCGACGGACCCTTGTGCATCGATGAGGGCGCCGATGCTTCCGTTGCCGATGAGAGCTAGCTCCAGCGATGTCACGTTTTAGAGTAGGGGAATGTGTTGAACAACTGGCATCCGCAAAACCGAGGCAGGGAGCCAATGGCGAATTAAGCTTAATCGCTCGGAGCTTTCATACTGGCGAAATAGTACAACCAAAGAATGTCCATTGTGCCCCAGCGCATTTCTGCGTCGAGATCTGTTGATGAGGATCCCCAGAACGCCACCTGAAAAGCTCCGAGCCAGACAGCTGAAAAGCCAACAGCTCCCTGCTTCGGTCTTGTAGTGGCCAGCCGAAACTATACGTACCCGGCCCAAACCGTTTGTCGCAAGCACTCCTGACGCGAGGCTCCAAGGGTGCGACATTATCCGGGGCGCCCGTCGAGCGGAGATGGATAGATGAGTGAGTTGCACAAGTTGACTGCCTGGACCGCCGTAATTTCTGGCGTGCTCATGTTGAGCGCGCCCGCCATCGACGCGCAGACTCGCACTGTCCAGCCCGTCCTCGCGTTCCCCGAGCAAGGACTCGACGACTTTGCGGCGTATCAAGGCTACCAGACCCGATTCTTCCGTGACACCAAAGGAAACGTCGTCCAGATCTACCTCGATGCGCGGAGGGGGCGCGTCGTCAACCTTCTGCCTGATGCAGTAAACGAAAGTGTGGGGTTCACGGTGCGCGATGGGGCCGGCAAGCCCCTTCGCCTCGAATGGGGAGCGCCCGATGCCATCGTGTCGCAGGTCGGAAACCGCCGGACGATCGAGTACCAACTCGTCGCAAATGCACCGCAGGTTGTCATCGGATGGATCCTGCTCGGCTCCATGCGCGTCGAGCGCGATCTGGGTTATTCGGCGCGCGAGCTCGCGCCCTACGATTGGCCGACGTTCAGACTGCCCGAACAGGAAGAGTTGATCGCCAATCTCGATCGTCTCGACGCCGTCGAGGCGCCACGGCAACGCGCCCTTCTGAATGCTCGGCTCTCCTCGGAGCTGCGGGCGAGGCTCGAGCCCGATCTCATCACGACCGGCGTGCGCGACCGTCGGGGCGTCAGCGCGTTCCAAACGACGCTCGATGGAAAAACCAACCTTCAGCTCGACCTGAGTCCCGACCCCCGAGACGCATCGATTCTTGTGACGCTTCCGATCGTCACCTTCCGTGCGAACGCAAATCGTCCGATTCGATTCACTGTCCGCGTGACGACCGATGCGCCGGCGCTCACCCCGCTTGCGCGCGATCAGATCTTCAATGCGGCCTTCCTGCGCTTTCTGAACGACGCCCGCGTTGCCGCTGATCGCGCGCGTGGCAATGCGGCAAAAAACGCGGCGGCTGCCGCCACCATTTCCCGCTATCGCCAGCTCGAGCGCGACGCGCGAGGAACCGAGCTACTCAGCTCCAAAGAAAAGCTGATGGCCGGGCTTCCCAACTACGCGACGTACTTCGGGCGCGACATGATGATGACTTCGCTCATGATGCAGCCGGTGTGGACCGACGCGATGCCCGAATTCGTGATCGCGAGCGCGCTGAGGAAGCTCGGCCCCGAGGGCGATGTCAGTCATGAGGAAGCGCTTGGGGGGCAGGCCATTCGCGAGAATGCCGCCGAGTACAACGCGCATCTGCGCGAATACTTTCGCCTCGTCGGGCGCGGAAACCGAGCGGCGGCCGATACCGCGCTAGCCCACGCGCGGGCGCTACTCGCGAACATGCAGAAGGTGCGCGAGAACTACCACATGCGGGACGACGAATTCCAGCTCCCGGTGGTCGTCGCGCGCTACCTCGGGAATCCTGCCGTCTCCGCGGCGCGCAAGAAAACCTTTCTG
>Ga0193728_1001312_pt1 | contig 12569 bp, 6 predicted proteins | sample U1c1metaG_FD_143037 | JGI IMG/M metagenome (GOLD analysis project Ga0193728, IMG submission 143037) | Soil microbial communities from a riparian zone of the East river system, Colorado, United States - U1c1 | ecosystem: Environmental > Terrestrial > Soil > Riparian zone | place: USA: East River...
ACACGGTCTCCGCCTTTGACCAGTTAGTCTCAGCTTCGTAAATCAAACCTAAATTACCCAGCGTATAAAGCGTATCCGGGTGGTCGTTGCCAACAAACTTACGCTGTAGGGAAAGGGCTGCGCTCAAGACAGAATACGCATCCTCCAGGTTCCCTCGCTGTCGCATGCGATTGCCGAGATAGCAGAGAGAAATGGCCACGTCCGCGTAATTGTCCGAAACCTTTTGACGCAGCGCGAAGCCTTCCTGTTTCAAGGCTTCGGCCTCCTTCTGCTTCCCATTACCAGCTGCCGCCCAGGCAAGATCGTAGAGCGCGCCCGCAACCGATGGATGTTGGGAGCCGAGCAGTTTGCGGCGCAGCGCCAAAACCTCACGCGCCGTAGCTTCGGCTTCTGCCCACTTGCCGGTGTCGCCGAGAATAATAATAAGATTGCGAAGCGAATCTATCACCTCCTGACTTTCGTTTCCGAACAATCTCTGCCTTGTCACCAGTGCCTCGCGCTCCAAGGCTTCTGCCTCCGTGAATTTCCCATTATCATTACACGCGTGAGCCAAATTGTCTTTCGAAGTGGCGACGTCGGCATTCTCATCACCAAAGCGTCGCCGCCTGATCGCGAGTGCTTCGCGGTTTACTTGTTCAGCTTCCCGCATTTTGCCGTTCGCTATGAGCGCTAAGCCTAATTCGTTAAGCGATGCCGCTGCCTCTGGACTTTCTCGTCCGAAGCGTTTTTGGCAAAGTTTCAGCGCCGCGCGCTGCATTTCTTCGGCCTGAGGATACTGCCCGGTTCTCTCATAAGCTGTGCCGATGACGCTTCGCAGTTCCGCTTCCACTCCCGGTTGATTGGTCAACTCCTTGCCGACGCGTGTGGCGGCTTTATCCAGGATTTCGCGTAAGATGGCCGTATCCCTGCCGTTGACAAAGTTCGGATCGAGGCCTTCGAACATCTCTTCCAGAAACTGCTTGACCTGTTTCGCCTCGTGCTGCGACTGTCGCTCGTGCGCAAGAGATGCCGAAACAACGATCAAGCTCACAACAAGGAGGGTTGCGATTACTCCAATGCCGATGAATAGCAGCTTATTGCGCTGCACCGTCTTTTGGAATTTATAAAGCCTGCTAGGAGGGCGCGCTGAAACGGGCTCGTTCTCAAGAAAGCGTTTGACGTCCAACGCCAAACCGTTGGCGGTGTCGTAACGACGAGTGCGGTCCTTTTCCAATGCTTTCATCACGATCCAGTCCAGGTCCCCCTGTATCGTGTGAATTAGTCTGGGCGGCTCGGACTGGCGTTGTTGTGCTACCGTCGTTAAGTCTGCCCCAGGCATTTTGCTCAGACGCGTAGAAGGGCGCAGCGGCTCTTGCTCACGAATCACCCTGCGGATCTCATCGAGGCCGGCCTTTAGCAACTCCTCCGTTTCAAAAGGTGTCGAGCTGGTCAACAATTCGTACAGCAGTACCCCCAAGCTGTAAATATCCGTGCGGGTGTCCACGTCAACGCTACTGAGTGTCGCCTGCTCCGGGCTCATATAAGCGGGGGTGCCAATGAGCATCTCGAACGCCGTGAAAACCGTTTTGTCGGTCAACCGCTGGTTAGTCGTGGCTTTGGCGACGCCAAAATCGATCACCACGGGCATCGCCACTCCTTCCAGCGACTGTGTCACGAGTATGTTGGAAGGTTTGATGTCCCGATGGATGATGCCCCTCTGATGCGCGTGTTGAACCGCCTGACAAACCTGCACAAAAAGCCCGAGGCGATCCACCGTCGTGAGTAAATTTTGGTTGCAGTATTCCGTGATCTTGATCCCGCGGACCAGTTCCATGACGAAGTATGGGCGACCGGCTTCGGTCGCCCCTGCATCAAACACCTTGGCGATGTTGGGGTGGTTCATCAACGCCAGCGCCTGCCGCTCGGCTTCAAACCGGGCGATCACGCTCTTTGTGTCCATTCCCGGCTTGATGATTTTCAGAGCTACCCGCCTGCGGACAGGCTCCTCCTGTTCCGCCATGTAAACCACCCCGCATCCGCCCTCACCGATCTGTTGGAGCAATTTGTAATGGCCAATGCGGCCACCCGGTTTTTCTCCCGCCGGAATCGCTTGATCTGCTCTTGCTGGCCTGTCCCCGGCTGGTCTGCCAAGGAAGTCGCCTGCCTGTTTGTAAGCCTGTATCAAGGCTTCCACTCGGCGTCGGAACTCGCCGTCTCCTTTACAAGCCTCGCTCAAATAACGATCGCGCTCTTCCGCCGGAAGGCGCAAAGCTTCCGTGAAGACGGCAATATCCGGGTCAGGAGCACCATTCATTTTATCAACGAATTCCAACCAAGTCGGTGGCCTCAACCAGCAAAACCCGAGCAATCAGCCAATCTAACCACCCATCGTCTAAATCCGGAGTCTGAGTGGAAGGCGCTTCTGGAGCCAGTCTGTTCCCCTGCGTTAGTGTGTCTCTCGCCGCGTCCTTCAGTCCAAGCTGCAATTGCGCCATGGCCAGAATGGCACACGCCTCGGCACTCGCGAAGGCTTCGGAGTTCGTCCGCCCCCGCTCCGCCCACTCAACTGCCTGCGCAAACCCGCCTTCCCGATATTCCGAGAGCGCTTTGCAAGCCTCAAAATATCCAATTCCGCTGTTGCCGCTCCCCAAAGTCACTGCCTTAGTTGCCAATTGCTGCACCAAACGGCGGTCCGCGCCGGAATTCGGCAAGAGGAGACAACCAAGCGCGATCCGCCAGGCAATGTAAGGATTTGTTGTCTCGATGAAGGCGGCCGGAATTCTTTTGCAGAGTTGCTCGTAAGCAGGCCGGTCATGAGCCTTCGCGGATAGCGCTGCCATATTGTAAGCCCAAAAATATTCTGCAGGCTGATACTGCATTAGGGTTGCGGTTGCATCTGCCGCTTCGCTCCATTTGCCCTGGCGGCCCATGACGTCCAGGCGGCGCGCGAGTAGCGTGCAGCAGGCTGGCAGCTTTAGAAATTCGGGAGTCAGAACCTCAGCCAGGAATTGTTCCATATCATGATATTTTCGCTGTTCGCGGAGAGCGCGGCACACTTGCTCGCATTCGGACAGGACTTGCGGGTCGTCGGTAACGGCCCGTTTGCGTCGCGATACCAACGCTTCGCGGTAAACACTTTCCGCTTCTGACCACTTGCCTTCGCCTCCAAGCGTCCAGCCCAGCCGGTCGAGAGTGTACAACGTTTGCGGGTCGTCATTTCCCGCCCGTTTTCGCCATGAGCCCAAGCCTTCGCGGTGCACGGTTTCCGCCTCTGACCATTTCCCTCCATATTCAAGAGTGATGCCTAACTCGCGCAACGCGTACAGCGTCTGCGGGTCGTCGTTGCCCGCCCGTTTGCCCCAGGAGGCTACCTGTTCGCGGTGCACACTTTCAGCTTCCGACCACTTTCGTTGGGCATCAAGCGTCACACCCAGCTTGTGCAATGCGTACAGCGTTTCCGAATCGCTATTTCCGGCACGTTTGCGCCATGCGGCCAATTCCTCTCGATGCAAGGCTTCCGCCTCTGACCAGTTGCCTTGACCTTCAAGTGCTTGGCCTAGATCGCGAAGCGCATATATCGTTTCCGGGTCGTCATTGCCCGCCCGCTTGCGCCATGCGGCCACCGCTTGGCGAAACACGGTTTCCGCCTCTGACCACTTATACTCAGCCGCGTACATCCATCCTAAACTTTTCAGAGTATAAAGTGTAGCTGGATGGTCCTCGCCCAAAACCTTACGTTGCATCGAAAGCGCAGCGCTCAGCACAGGAAACGCTTCCTTCAGGTTCCCTCGCTGTCGCATGCGATCGCCGACAAGGTAGAGAGAATTGGCCACATCCGGGTCTTCCTGAGAAAGAAGCTTTTGCCGCATCGCGAGGGATTTCCGTTCCAAAGTCTCCGCCTCCTGCTGCTTCCCATTGGCGGCTGCGGCCCAGGCAAGATCGTTGAGTGCTGAAGCCACCCAGGGATGTTCAGGGCCAAGCAATTTGATCCGCATCTCCAAAACCTCACGCGCCATGGCTTCGGATTCCGCCCACTGGCGTTTATCACCCAGAATAACAGCTAAATTGCGAAGCGAATCTGCCACCTCCAGGCTTTCGTTCCCGAACAGTCTTTGCCTGGTCGCCAGCCCTTCGCGAGCCAGCGCTTCCGCCTCGGTGAGTCTCCCCATTTGCGTATACACGTGAGCCAAATTATTTTGCGAAGTGGCAACGTCAGCATTCTCATTGCCAAAGCGTCGCATTCTGATGTCGAGTGCTTCACGGTTTACTTGTGCCGCCTCGGACAGTCTTCCGGACGATAGGAGCGTTAAGCCCAATTCGTTAAACGATACCGCCACCTCCGGACTTTCTGCTCCGAATCGTTTTCGACGAATCGCCAGCGCTGCGCGCTGCATTTCTTCAGCCTGCTGGTACTGGCCGGTTTTGTAATAAAGTGTGCCGATGACGCTTCGCAGTTCAGCTTCCACGGCCGGTTGATTGGTCAACTCCTTGCCAACCTTTGAGGCGGTTTGGGCCAAAATTTCGCGCAAGATGGCCGTATCCCTGCCGAGAGCAACGTTAGGTCCGACACCTTGCAGCATCTCTTCCAGAAACTGCTTGACCTGCTTGGCCTCGCTCCGCGATTGCCGTTCCCGTGCAAGAGTTGCCGATACAGCAATCAAGCTCACGACGAGGAGGAGAGCGATCACGCCAATTCCCAGGGATAGCAGCGTATTGCGCTGCACCAGCTTTTGGAACCTGTAAAGCCTGCTGGGCGGCCGCGCTAAAACGGGCTCATTGGCCAGGTGCCTCTCAACGTCGAGGGCCAGGCCGTTTGCTGTCTCGTAGCGCCGGGACCGATCCTTTTCCAGGGCCTTCATCACAATCCAGTCCAGGTCCCCGCGAACCGAACGAATCAGGATGGGGGGCGCGGAATGGCGTCGCTGGGCCGTAATCGTCAGATCTGCTTCAGCCATGGTACTCAAGCGCGTCGAGGGCCGATCCGGCTGTTTTTCACGGATGACCCGGCGAACTTCATCCAGCCCGGCTTTCAGCAATGACTCGCTGTCAAACGGCGTGGATCCCGTGAGCAGCTCATAAAGCAACACGCCGAGACTGTAGATATCCGTGCGGGTGTCCACGTCGACGGCACTCAACTCGGCCTGTTCGGGGCTCATGTACGCCGGTGTGCCGACGAGCATCTCGAAAGCCGTGAACAGCGTTTTGTCCGTCAACCGCTGGTTTGTCGTTGCCTTGGCGATCCCAAAATCAATCATCACGGGCAGGGCGGTGCCTTCCTGAGTTGTCGTCACTAGAATATTCGAAGGTTTGATATCACGGTGGATAATTCCTTTCTGATGCGCATGCTGAACCGCGCGGCAAACCTGGATGAAAAGGCCGAGGCGCTCCTCCGTCGTGAATGACTTCTGGTCGCAGTAATCGGTGATCTTAACGCCCCGCACCAACTCCATGACGAAGTACGGACGGCCCGATTCCGTGGCGCCGGCGTCCAACACTTTGGCGATGTTGGGGTGATCCATCAACGCCAGCGCCTGCCGCTCGGCTTCAAACCGGGCGATCACGCTCTTGGTGTCCATTCCCGGCTTGATGATTTTCAGCGCGACCCGCCTGCGGACCGGTTCCTCCTGTTGAGCCATGTAAACCACTCCGCATCCGCCCTCACCGATCTGTTGGAGGAGCTTGTAATGGCCAATGCGGTCGCCCGGTTTTTCTCCGACCGCAGGCGCCTGAGCAGGTTTTGGCGGCCTGTCCGCGGCTGGTCTGCCAAGAAAGTCGCCGGACTCTTCGTAAGCCTCCAGCAAGGCTTCGACTCGGCGGCGGAGCTCGGCGTCTCCCTTGCAAGCCTCGCTCAAATAACGATCGCGCGCCGCCGGTGAAAGGCGGAGCGCCTCCGTGAAGACAGCAATATCCGCGTCAGGAGCGCCATTCATTTTACCAATAGAGTCTTCTGCCATCTCCCGGTTCGATTCAACCTGAGAACAGATGGTGTCCATTCAAGACTACGGCCCGCTTCGCACAACTGCAACATGGCTCATTCGTGACCCAGAAAGGCCCGTGTACAATAGATAACGAGATTCGGTTGGAAAAACTCCACTTTAATTTTCACCGGAGGGCATTTTCTTAAAGATTGAATTGCTCCTCACCAATTGGAGTTTTTGCGCTGGATTCTCGTTTATCTTCATGAAGGGCATAATGCATACAAACAATGATGCGCAAATGAAGAAAGCATTCTTATTCATTAAAGGCGAAGCAGCCTTGGATGAGGTCAACGTGAATACCATAACGCTGCGACTGGAAGCGCAACAGGATGAACGAAAGCGCATCGCTCAAGAGTTGCATGACACGCTCTTACAGGGATTCACCAGCATCGCTCTGAAACTGGATGCGCTGACCACGAGCCTGCCGCCTGCGCTATTAGAAACCAAACAGCAACTCGAACAAGCCCTCGAGCAAATGGATCACTATCTGGGCGAAACGCGCCGCTCGATTTGGAATTTGCGCTCACCGGCGCTTCAAAGCACCGAAGATTTGTCCAAGGCGCTTCTGGAAGCGAGCGAGCGAACGCTGGCGGGCACCGCTATAACACTAGGCTTCTCGGTGCAAGGCGCCCCACGGAAAATCGGTAATGTCCGTGAGCACCATCTGCTGCGCATCTGCGAAGAAGCCCTGGCCAATGTCGTAAAGCATGCGCAGGCAACGAGAGTCGAGGTAATCCTCGATTTCACCTCCAAAGAGGTGCAACTGAACATCCGGGACGATGGCTGCGGATTCGAGCCGGCAGGCTGGGAAGTTTCCAAAAGGGGTCATTTCGGCTTGCTCGGCATTAAAGAAAGAGTCGCATCTGTGTTCGGAATGCTTTCGATAGCCAGCGCGCCAGGAAAAGGCACCAGGCTGCTTGTGACGATTCCACGTAATGGTGCGCTTCGCGTAAGCGCTCTAAGAACCCCTGAAGATCGCTGTATTGCCGATGCAGTGCTGATGTCGGCGCAACGATGAAACGGCTCTGATTAACGTTCAAACTTATGAAAAAGGCCAAAGGAATTCGTGTTTTGTGCGTGGATGACCACCCGCTTGTGCGGGAAGGAATGGCGGCGATCATCGCCGCGCAGGACGATATCGTGAGCGTCGGTGAGGCTGGCGATGGCCAGGCGGCGCTCGCTCAGTACCGGCAGCTCAAACCGGATGTTGTGGTCATGGATTTGAGAATGCCAGGGATAGGCGGACTCGAGGCGACGATCCGGATTCGGAAAGAGTTTCCAACCGCGCGCATCATTGTTTTGACCACGTATGAAGGAGACGAAGATATTCACCGCGCGTTGGAGGCTGGAGCACACGGCTACCTCCTCAAAGATTCAGCTCGTCGAGAGCTGCTGCAGAGCATCCGCGACGTCTATGCGGGCCAGCGGTACATTTCGCCGGAGATGGCTGCAAGTCTGGCTGAACACACGCCCCGCGTTTCACTTACCCCGCGCGAGTTGGAGGTCCTGCAATCAGTCGCCAAAGGGCTGCGCAACAAGGAAATCGGCGCCTCCCTGAACATCGCCGAAGACACTGTTAAGATTCACCTTAAGAATATCTTCGGCAAACTTGCCGTCATGGATCGCACGCAAGCCGTGGTGGCAGCCTCTCAACGGGGATTCATCGAGTTTGACCGTGTCCAATAACCCGAACGTGTTTGCCCTTCCGTGAGTTTCTTGCCCGCCGCGTAACTCAAAGGAGTTAGCCGGCATTCACCTAGTCGAGGAATTCACACGATCCGTGATTCGCATTAGGGTTGCGCGCATGAAAACTGATGAGCGCGAATTGGATGACGCGACGAATGATGGACGGCTCCCAGGCGAGAGCTAATCCCCCAAAGACGACACGGTTATGCGGAGCAGCCAGCGAGACTTGCTTAGGGGATTCGTACGTCAAATTGCGTTGGTCATAGATGGCCAAAGGCTGCGCACCGCCGAGCAGCGGGCGAAAATGCTCGAGGAGTCTGAGCGCCTGAGCAAAACTCTGCTCGACTCCATATCGCACGAAATCAGAATTCCTCTTTCAGCCATCAGCAGCGCCACGGCCATCTTGAACGCGGCGCGTGATCCTTCCCTGAAAAACGTCCCCTGGGCCATGGTTGACGAGATTCAGGAAGCCACCCGGAGGCTAAATCGCTTTGTGGGAAATCTCCTCGACATGGCTCGACTCGAGCCGGGTCGCGTGAAACCTAAGCTGGATTGGTGCGACGTGACAGACCTCATCCAGGTGACCCTGACAGAAACCGAAAGGGACCTGGCGCATCACAAAGTTACTACAGACATTGCCAACGGATTACCGCTCGTGCTCATGGACTTTGTGCTGATGCAGCACGTGGTCACGAATTTGTTGCTGAACGCTGCCACGCATACGCCTCCGGGTACCTCAGTGCACGTCCTGGCCAGAGCTCAAAATGATATGCTGACGCTGATTGTTGAAGACAATGGTCCCGGCCTGCCGGCCGATGCACTGACATGTATTTTCGAAAGATTTTATAGAGCTCCCTTAGCACCCGTGGGTGGTACGGGTTTGGGCCTGGCAATCGTGAATGGCTTTGTTGAAGCCCAGGGCGGAAGGGTTCAAGCAGCAAACCGGCCTGCGGGTGGTGCCGCATTCACTGTTTACTTACCCACCACGAAACCTCCGCCGATATCTGGCGAGACAACGTTGGAACTGGAACATCAACTCTCAGGACCGCCGCTTTCCGCCAGGACGGACGATCAACCCGCATGACTGCAGGCGATTCAAAAAGACCGCCGCGTAACTCAAAAGAGTTAGCCGGCATTCACCCAGTCGAGGAATTCACACGAACACAGATTCACATTATCGTCTTGCGCATGAAAATTGATCAGCGCGAATTGGATGACGCAGCGGAAGCTCAGAACGGTTCTCTCACCGAGGGCTTAACCGGAACGATCAAATCAGCACTCAACAACCCGGTTCTGCCCTCGGAATTTGATCTTTTCGCTCCTCCGTGCGTCCACGAACGCAAGTTGGAGTTCGCCAACAGGAACTCGGTTCCGTTTGCGAAGGCGTGGAGAGGTTTCCAGGTTTCGCATCTGATTGGAGAACTATGAATTCAAATCTCTCCGATCCTGCTTTTTGGAGCCGATTGCAGTTCGGCTTCACGATCACTTATCACTATCTCTTTCCGCAGCTCACGATGGGGCTGGTCTGTTTTTTGGTCTATTGGAAATGGCGAGCGCTGCGGACGGGGGATGACCAATACAACCAGGCCGCCCGCTTCTGGGCCAAAATCTTCGGACTGAATTTCGCCGTCGGGGTCGTTACCGGCATTCCCATGGAATTCCAGTTCGGAACTAACTGGGCGGGCTTTTCCAAGTATGCCGGTGGAGTGATCGGACAGACGCTGGCGATGGAAGGGATGTTCGCGTTCTTCCTGGAGAGCGCGTTCGTGGGCGCGTTGATCTGGGGCGAAAAACGGCTGGGCCCGCGGCTTCATTTCCTCGCGGCGGTAGCGGTTGCTTTAGGGAGCTGGCTTTCCGGCTACTTCATTCTGGTCACAAATGCCTTCATGCAGCATCCGGTGGGTTACCAAATCGAGGCCGATGGCTCGATGGGTATCGCCAGTGTCCGAGCCTATCTGCTGAATCCCTGGGCCTGGGTGCAATTCGCCCATAATCAGACGGCGGCGCTCGTGACCGGCTCCTTCGTAGTTGCGGCCGTTGGCGCCTTTTACGCCCTGCGTGGCCTACATCCGACTCAGGCTCGACTTTTTCTCCGTACGGGAACCTTTATGGGACTGATAGCGTCGTTACTCGTCGCATTTCCGAGTGGCGACCAGCAGGCCAAAATGGTTGGCCGTCACCAACCGGTAACGCTCGCCGCCATGGAAGGGAAGTTCGAAGGTGGAACCAAAGCAGGCGTGGCAGTTATCGGCCAGCCCAATGTTGCGGAACGGCGATTGGACAATCCCATAGAAGTTCCCGGCGCGCTCAGCTTTCTCGCCTACGGCCATTTTGGAAGTTACGTGCATGGGCTGGAGGATTATCCAAAGGAGGCATGGCCCGACAACATCGAGCTCTTGTATTACTCATTTCACATCATGATTACGTTGGGCACGATTTTCATCCTGCTAATGGGCCTGGCCACTTTGCTGAATTGGAGCGGCCGATTGGAATCCAGCACTCTGATGCTGTGGGCATTGATGCTGGCGTTTCCCTTTCCTTACATCGCCAACACACTCGGCTGGATGACGGCCGAACTGGGACGGCAACCATGGTTGATCTACAACCTCTTTCACACGCGCGACGGTTACAGCCAGATGGTGAGCAACGGCAACACCATCTTCACGCTGATCGGATTTACCGGCCTTTATTTCGTGCTCGGCGTGCTCTTCCTCTTTCTGGTCGGCCGTGAGATCGGTCACGGTCCGCATAAGGAAGTCGTTGGCATTGCCGGAAATGGCGCTTCTCCCCGAAGCGGCCGACGTAAGGAGGCTCAAATTGAACTGCCACGAGATGAGCGCCTCCATACATCCGCTACTACCATAGATGTAGAAAGGAGATCTTTATGATCGCTATCTGGTTTGCAGTGGTGAGCTTCATGCTCATCGCCTACGTGGCGCTCGATGGCCGCAATTTTGGGGCCGGGATGCTCCATTGGATTGTTGCCAAAACGCCGCAGGAGCGGCGTCAGGTTGTCGCCGCAATCGGGCCGCTTTGGTCATGGCATGAAGTGTGGCTCCTCGGTTTCGGCGGCTCGCTCCTTGCCGTTTTCCCACGGCTCATGGCTTCCGCGTTTTCCGGCTACTACCTGGCCCTCATGCTGATTCTGTGGGGCCTGATCCTGCGTGGTATTTCTCTTGAGGTTGCCGGCCATATCAACGATCGCCTGTGGCAGGGGTTCTGGGATTTCGTTTTCGTTGTGGCCAACCTGCTCCTCGCGATTCTCTTCGGCGCGGCTGCAGGCAATCTGGAGCGCGGCGTTCCACTCGATGCCCAGGGAAATTTCTCGATGGCTTTTTTCACGGACTTCAAAACGCGCGGCTTCGTCGGACTGCTCGATTGGTACACTGTTTCTATTGCAGTATTTGTGACAGTCCTGCTCGCGGCTCACGGGGCGACTTATCTTACTTTAAAGACCGAAGGTCCCGTGCATGACCGGAGCGCCAAATGGGCGAACTATCTGTGGGCGGCGATGGTCCCTCTGTTTCTTATCATTTCGGTCGAGTCCTGGCTTGTTCGACCGGACCTTTTCCAACACGCGATTTACAAACCGTTCTGCTGGCTGGGCCTGCTCGTCATCATCGTTGCTGGCGTCACGCTGATCTCCGGCCTTTCGACCCGCCGCGAAATGCGAGCGTTCGTCGGATCAAATGGCCTGATCGTAGGTGTCCTGGCGACTGGTGCCGCCGCTCTATTCCCCGTGATGCTTTACTCGACCCTTGCGCCTGAGAATTCGCTGAGCGCCTACGCTGTCGCCTCCAACAGAACTGCTTTCCTGCTCGCCTCGATTTGGTGGCCGCCGGCTTTCGTTCTGGCAACCGCCTATTTCATTTTTATTTCGCGACGCTATGCCGGCAGGGCGAGTGCCAGGCGCGACAATCAAGGACTTTACGAACTGAAAGGAGAAGACGAACATATGAATGAGAAACTGCCACGGATTGTGATTGTTGGGGGAGGTTTTGGCGGCCTTGGTGCCGCGAAAGCTCTGCGTTGGGCTCCGGCCGAAGTGATCTTGATCGACCGCGCCAATCACCACCTTTTTCAACCACTGCTTTACCAGGTCGCGACCTCTGTTCTTTCCCCGGGCCAGATCGGCACCCCGATTCGTGGGATCCTGGGCAAGCAGACGAACACAACAGTGATCCTCGCCGAAGTCACCGGCGTCAATAAGGAACAGCGTTACGTGGTTGCCAACTCGGTGGATCGCTCGGAGGTGCAAATTCCTTACGACTATCTGATCCTTGCGACAGGTCAGCGGCACAGCTATTTCGGGCACAATGAATTCGAGCAATTCGCTCCGGGCTTGAAGAGCCTGGCGGATGCCGTAGCCATCCGGAACCGCATTCTTCAGACCTTCGAACAGGCCGAGGCCGAGGAAGATCCGAGCAGGCACGATGATCTGTTGACCTTCGTGCTCGTGGGAGCCGGACCCACTGGTGTTGAGATGGCCGCCGCGCTGGCGGTGATGGTACAAACCACTTTGCGCTCGCAGTTCCGGCGGATTGATCCGCTTTCAGCTCGAATCGTGCTGGTGGACATGGCCAATCGGGTGTTGGGCACGTTTGCCGAGGGCATCTCGGATGCTGCCAAGCGACGGCTTGAACAATTGGGTGTGGAAGTGCGGCTGGGCAAAGGAGTTGATCTCATTGATGAAAACGGCGTTGTTGCCGGAGGCGAGCGCATTGCCAGCAAGACAGTCATCTGGACCGCAGGAGTAGCTCCATCTCCCGCAGGAAAATGGTTGGCCGTCGAGACCGACCGAGCCGGACGCGTCAAAGTGCAGACTGATCTCACCGTCCCGGGCCAGCCTGAAATCTTCGTCGTCGGTGACACCGCCTCACTCCAGCAGGACGGCAAGCCGCTACCCGGCGTAGCCCAGGTGGCAAT
>Ga0193728_1001313_pt1 | contig 12564 bp, 6 predicted proteins | sample U1c1metaG_FD_143037 | JGI IMG/M metagenome (GOLD analysis project Ga0193728, IMG submission 143037) | Soil microbial communities from a riparian zone of the East river system, Colorado, United States - U1c1 | ecosystem: Environmental > Terrestrial > Soil > Riparian zone | place: USA: East River...
ATTCCCATCAAGGTATCGGTCAGCTTCGCACCCGCAGATTCCCCACCAATGGTTACGCGAGTGGCATCGCCACCGAAAGCACTGATGTTTTCCTGTATCCACGATAAGGCGGATCAGGTCACGCAGCGCATTGTTCGCGGTTCTTGCGTATTCCTGACCGAGAAGGGGTTCGTAATCCAGGAAACCGAAGACGCCGAGGCGGTACCCGACCGAGATGCTGATAATATCTTCGCGAGCGAATTCCGTGCCGTCAAACAGAGGCTCGAAGGCATCGCCGTCGGTGAAGCCTCCACCGTGGATCCAAACAAAGACGGGGAAAGGTCCGCTACCTTCGGGCGCCGAGATGTTCAAGTAGAGGCAGTCTTCGCTGTGCGGTACTTCCGGCAGTCCAGATTGCATGGGCGCTGCAGAGAACTGCGACGCCTCACGTTCGCCCTTCCATGCGGTCACTTTTTCTGTCGGGAGAAACCGTAGCGCTCCGACAGGTGGTTCGGCAAAGGGAACGCCACGGAATACGCGTACTCCGTCCCTGCTTTCGCCACGCAGTGTTCCGCTCGGTGCGCGAACGACGGTGGGTGTGACTGCAGTAAATGCGAAAAGGGTTGCGAGTTCGGAAAGCACATACGGCCAAAGAATTGTTTGCCAGAAAGCTTCGGCGAGCGATCATAAGCATGGTCAATTAATTTACCTAACCAAATTCGAGTTGCCTGAAGTCTAGTCTCTGATCCTAACGACGAAAGGTGGAAGTCCAACCAAGTGCGCGCCGCCCGAGGTCCGTTCCAACAATATGCTCGCCACGCATAGTGTGAAATTGTATGCCGTCTTGGACACTCAGGTACTTCTATTTTCATCACGAGTTTGGTAATGGAGCGGATGTTGTTGAAACACTGGTTACAATCTTGGCATTTTCATGAGCCAGCACGGGAGCCAGTATCCTTTGGATTATCGGTGGCGAAATCAACGGCGACGATTTAGAGGCATGACAGAATTCATCGGCGTCTTCCATACCGGAGGGGCCGTTTTGTTCAGCAACAATAGCCATTCCATGCCAAGGGGATGATGTGTTTCTGACAAGGTAGTTGTGACATCCATGGCGACTGGCACTCCCTCCTTCACGCTAGAAGCGGCCCTGGCACTTGGCCGTTTAGGTCGCAGTCTGTACCGTGACATGGGGACCAATCTGTAGGTTAACGGGTTTAAGTTTTAAGTCTAAAGTCGGGCTGTTGCCAGGATTGGACCTTAGCGTCGATATTGACCGCGAGCGCGAACATGGGCGAAAACACGATTGGGAGGGCACGATCGCACCCAGTCCAAGCCGGCTTGAGCGTACTTCGTTACTCCTTCGGCAATTCCAACACAACGTGCACCTTGAAAAACTGCCGTTGCAGAGCGGGAATAGAAACGCAGTAGATGCTGATATGGTGTTGTACAGCAATGGCTGTGGACACGCCGACAGCTTGACCGACAATCATATACTGCGGTTCTATACGCATCTGGTAGGGATCCCACTTTCTGCGTCTACCCATAGCAGCGAAGCGGAAGGCAGGCGAAGGCGGCACCACCAAATCTGGACAGGCGAGAGAGAGCTATTCTTTCGTCCTTAACTTCGCATATCGACGTTGAAGACCTGCGCGGCTTTTATTTTTCTTGTCCACTTCGTTAGGCTGTGACCTTGCATTCGTAAAGTACGGCGAATTATTCAGATTGTCGGCTTCATTGCCATGAACCACGGCGCTGTAATTGTCTGAGGCGGTTATATTGTAAACTTGGGCAGCTTTACCCCACACCAAGAACCATCCATTCTGATTATCGCTATAGTTGTTCGTGATCTTTAGGTATCGGCTACCCTGGTCAAGATAAATGGACGCGCCTTGCGAGAACCCACCTATACTGCCGAAATAGTTTCCGATTATTTCGGAGCTGGGCTGCTCGCCAAGGGTATAGATGCCCGCACCATCGTGCATCTTTAGCATGACATTAGCGATTTTATTGTGGTCGATTTTATTGTTTGCGCTGGATTGGCTAAAAGCGTTAGGTTTAGTTATTCGTGTAAATGATGTCCAGCCCCACCCGAGGCTTATGCCCGTGTAGGGAGCATTTATAATTTCATTATATGAAAGATCCAGATCCTTTGTATAAAAAATAGAGATGGCGGGCGCTTGCAGCGCTTCGACGGCCACGTCCTTGAGGTAATTGTTCTGAATTGAGTCGTCTGTCGGAACACCTTCTACATCAGGCGAAAAATCTCCATCGCCGATGTAGACATTTCTTGGGTCGCCAACGTTGATGGCGGAACTGCCAATGTCATAGAAGACATTCCCGATGACCTTTGAGTTATTGGAATCGTTGCCGAGGGAAAGCCCGACTTCGCCGATGTGCTTGAACACATCTCCGATAAAGTCAATATTGTTGGAATTGTCACATTCGATAGCAGCCCTTTGCACGTTATTGTCTACATACTTTATGGCATGGCTAACTCCATCGTCGATATATTTCGTGTACAAAGCTATCGACTGAATTCCGGTATCTCCATATGAATTGCCAACTTTTGTAAGGGAATAGTGCGAATTAGCGAACGTAATACCACGGAATTCGATGTTTGCTACGCGCTGCTTTGTCGAGTTGCCTTTTAATATTATTAATCCTTCGGATACCGGGGCGATCACCTGTGCTGTACTCATGTCTTCGTCAGCGTATTTGAAATAATATAGGGCTTTGTGTGGACGATCGAAGTAGAACTCTCCCGCTGCGTTCAGGAGTTCCAGAGCATTTTGAAAGTGAAATACGGAGACCGCATTAAGATTCGGCTTACTGCTGATAAATGCATCGCCATACTGGGGTATAGATTGTGCCATGGCACCTATGGGTTCCTGAAGAATGGCTACGGATCTTGCTCCAATATCCTGAATATTGCTGAGACTGACGATGTGATATCCGAATCCAGCCTTGCTGGTCAGCTCTACATCTTCGGGATTTTTATATTGCCCGAGGTCATCTTTAGAAAAGGTAACCCCAGCAAAGCGTGTGCCCGAACTCATTGCCCAAGGTTCGTTGCCATTTATTTTGAAGGTGCCGAAACCTTGAATACCTGAGCTATAGGAGAAATTTTTGCCGCGAGCCATAGATGCACGCTTACCGTTGACATAGAGCTGGCGAAGCTTGCCGGTTCTATCAAGACTTCCCTTATAGATATCTCCTCTGTACTTTGACCAGTCTGTAATTCTTTGCCCGCCACTGATGACTGGCGTTTCATTCTCATAAGCGACGTAATGAATGACGTGGCCGTTGGTTCCGGAATCAGATGAAACAAAGACAATTGGTGAGCTTATGGTATATATGCCGCCGCGAAGATAGACATAAATATCCTTCCTCATGGGTTCGTCACGATCAGCAATTACGTCTCTGGCATTTTGGATTGTACGGAAGGGATGATCTTTCGTTCCGGAATCGCTATCGTTTCCGATAGGAGAGATATAGAACACATTCGAAAACTGTTGTACAGAGCTCAAGTGATGTCTAATTGCAGCGTAAACGAACCCAGGTGATGCAATGAAGGCAATTGCAATGGCGATAATGCATTCGATCGATAATGGATTGAACTTCTTTAAATATGGGATAAACATTGTCAGTCTCGTATACTTGGGTTAAGAAAAATGCAATATTGAATTTGGCATGATAATTTAACTCATACAATCAGGGCCACTGCAAATCATGAAATTTGGGTTCGCCTGAAAATATCTCATCGCTTTGGCCATCATCATTCGTGGGAGCAAGGTTCTTGCCGACTATGCAAAGCGTCGACGCTTGGCCAGAGGCAGCTTATTGGCAACATGATCATCATTATTGTGGCTTCACTCCCCATATCTGCATCTATTGCTCCTTTCTAAAAAGACCAATTTGAACTGATCCGAGTTTTTTCGCGGAAAGTGCAGACATGTCTATCACAGGTATAAAGCGGGAATCCATAGCTGGCATGTCCGCTCTCTTGATTAGGTAGTTTTTCCCGGCGTCTGCGTGGATAGCACCGTCGATCCACTTACTTTTTCATCTATTTGTGCGCCACCGGTCACATCGACAATTGATGCATCTGAGTGAGGCTGTACATAGGCGGTTGCGGTCATTCCGCCACCACTCTCTCGAAATTCTCCATTGTACAAATCAAGTTTTCCGGAGTAGTCCGTCGCATCCGTGAGAGCAGCTAGTCCAGGAATTAACACCTGTCCCGGAGAGTAACGGTAAGGCAAGGTATCGGCGCGGTTCAACTGAGCAGAGAAGCCATTTGATGACCAGATGGCAACCCCACACCCACCATTCCCAAGCGGCACAGCCTCTTTAGCTCGTGCTTTTGGAGTGTTTAGTATGATGTCCGATCGTCCAATAACGCTCGCAACATCAACGTGAAATCTTCCATTGTGCCAAGCTGTACCAAGCATAGAATTAGCTGACTGCGAAAGAGCAAACGTAGAGCATGTCAAGGCTCCGCAAATTAGAGCAATATACAAGATATACCTGGGTGAATTCTTCATTTATTCCTCTCTGACCGCACACTGACCATGCACAATGCTCTGCCGCATTACTACAAATCCATTTCAGGTATCAATTGCATTTCAAGCCACGAGCGAATGGAGTAAATCTCCTGCTTGACTAGGGATGGTAGCCGTTTGTGACTGCCCTCCACGGATCATTTGTGGAGTTGCACGATGCAACCCATCTGCGGCTCGGGAAAATGCACTATGGCCTTCCCATTCTCGCAGCGAACGGAAATGGCCAGATCCGCTGGGTATAGCAGCTCAACCTCCATTGCCTGGGTAGGTATCTGCACCTCGGGGGCCCCGCCGATTCGCCAAACCGCCACGAATGTGGCCTTTGGGCTGCGCATGCCTAACGCAATCGGCTTCTCGTGATCTGTCACATTTGGCATGCCGAGAGGATAGAACGGTACTGCATTTGGGATGTGGTTGCGTATTCTGGTTTTGTAGACAATAATTCCCTGCTTTACCTGAGCCTCCGCAGCGGGAGTGAGTTGGGCCAGGTGACCGCTCTGATTGATGCGTAGCAGCATTGCATTCACCATATTGAAACTGGCCGCGCGTGCATCTGAGTCTCCCAGCGGATAGGACCAAACCAGAAGCTGCTCAGGCAGGACAGCCGCTGAGGCTCCTGTCGCTATTGCTGGAAAGCGTAGGTACTCTTCCTGATCGCTACAGGATTGCAACTGGAGACGGGATAGCATTCCGTAATCCATGCGTCCACCCCCGCTGCCACAATTCTCGATGATCAGTTGCGGATAGCGCGCCAGTAGCACATCGAGCCAGGCAAGCAGAGCGCGATTATGTTCCAGCAAGCCTTGGCCGAAGCTGTCCGCATTCGTCTCCGTACCCTCCAAACCGTCCGTGTTGTAGTCCATCTTGATATAGCCGGCGCCATACTCTTTCACTAACCGTCGCACGACCTCATCCAGGTACGCACGCACATCTGGATTTCGAAAATCAAGTAGAAGGCGAGAGTTCTTGATCACGCGCCGACCATGCCGCAAAAAAAACCAACTATCAGGTTTCTGAGCTAACCGCGAATGCATGCCTGCTACTTCCGGCTCCAGCCACAGTCCGGGAGTCATACCTGCCGATCGTATACGGTCCAAAGTGTACTTTAATCCATGTGGCCAGCGGCTTTGTGACGGTTTCCACAGGCCCACCGTCTCACTCCAATTTTCGTTCTTTTCCGCATACCATCCTGCATCGATTACAAAATACTCGCAGCCCATCGCAGCCGCAGCGGCTATCAGTGGGACTTCTTTCTCCTCTGTCGGATCGCCTTCAAGGCAATTCATATAGTCGTTGAAAATGATGGGACACCTGCGATTGCCGTCGTTGCGCGAATGCACACATGCTTGGCGCCGGTACTCGGTAAGTGCGGCTACCATCTCCTCGAAGCCGCCCCGGACGCAACCAATAGCCACCGGAACGGTCTCATATACCGCGCCCGGCTCAAGCTGTTTCCACGCTTGTGCATGCAGAGCATCAGGACCACCCAAGTAGGCGTACACGTCCTCTGCCTGGTTACCGCGGGACGAAGCATTGGATATCTCCCAGTGCCATGAGCCATTGTGCTCAATCTGCCAGAATGTAATCAGACCAAGTTCTTTATTCTCCACTCCGGCTGTTGCAAGATATTTTTCGGTCGACCAGGTGCCGATGCCATCGGCCTCAGCCTCCGACCAGCTTGTGCGCTCATTTTCAACAAAGCCCATCTCCGACGGCCGCAGCGTGTGCCATTGGCCTTCCGCCATCCAACTGTTGTATGAGAGATGAATTCGCAACTGGTCGTCGTAGCGCAGCGGATCCGCCAATCCGTGCAACATCGCGGAACTAAGATATTCGATACCAACGGCTGCATTGCCCGTGTTCGAGATACGCGTATGCCGACGCAGCACAGGTAAACCGGCAAATGATTCATAGAAGGATTCAACCTTCAGGCCTGTTTGTTCCTCTGCATGTTCAAGAACAAGAAGTGAATCTTGCTCCCGCTTGCCACAATACGTAAGCCGCAGTCCTGGATTACCTGCTGCCTGCTTCATCGCCGCATCGATTGAGTTCTCGCCCGTGCACTGAAGAGCCACCTCCGGGCCGCGTGATTGCGTAAATGGACGCCGGCCTACATCAACTGTGTAATCTGCCGGAACAAATGCCCCCTGCCGCAGGCACCCGTTCTCAACTGCAAAATCAAGCCGCAATGAGGAAGTTGTCCACGTAAATGCGCTCTGAGATGAGTGCGGGGCTTCCGCTGGCAGATGAGACGAGTTGCATAACCAGACGGATGCTGCCGCCGCGCTGGATGAAATCATGAAGTGCCGACGGTTCACTTATAACTCCTCGACTCCGGTATCGAGCTAAGCGACTACCGGCATGGATAAATGATTGACTCGATAGGACGGCATCAGCCAGTAAGCCAGCCCATTCTATCGATGCTTTGGCAGAAGGGGCTGACTAGATGAGCAGCCATCAGAAAGTAAGCTTAGCAGTGAACTGAAGCGCTCTGCTTGTATTTGCTCCTGTAATAGTTCCCACGGTCGAAGAGCCGATTGCTGCGTTTGGATTTGAGAAGTTCGGATTATTCAGGGCATCCTGGGCATCGATCCGAAGCTGAAAATCTGAAACAGAATCGAGCTTGGTAATTGCCCATTTCTTCGCCAAGCTAAGGTCTAATTGCCTCCAGGAAGGGCCAAAGAGGATATCCCTTCCCGAGTTACCGAAGGTTCCAACTGCGGGAGCCTGAAATGCCGTGGGATCGAACCACTGCTTGATCGTAGGATGAGAAACCTTACCACTTCCGACTCGATTGGGGAACCAGGAACCCGCGAGTGAGCCGCTCAAATTGGCTCCTCCCATATAAGGAGTGAAGGGCATGCCGGAATGAACCTGCCACAATGCAGAGCCTACCCATCCACCCAACACTGCATTGAGCACACCTCCGCTATTCAGGAAGCGTTTGCCCCGTCCTACCGGGAGCTCATAAATTAGATCCCCATTGAATGTAAATGGTATATCGAGTAGCGAATTTCCATAGCTGCTTGTTGGGTCATAGCCGTTCTGCCACAAATTCGGCGCTCCAATGCCGCCAGGGCCACCGTATCCACTTCCCGTCCCATCGTCCAGGGTATGGGCATAGGTAAAGTTGGCCAAGAATTGCAGGCCATTCGTATATCTCTTCTGCACTCTAAGTTGGAGTGAATCATAGTTAGATACACCATCTCCGATGGTAGTGCCTATACCCTGATACTGTGGGTATGGACGATATAGCTGCATATTCGCGCCCGAGGCTGCATTAAAGATCAGATTCGCAGGAACCTGATCTTCGTCAGCAGCTCGGGCAATATTTACTCCCCGGCTTCCTACGTAGGCTATATCGGCGACAATCGCGCCGGGGAGCTCATGCTGAATATCCAGTTGCCATTGCTCCATATATGGAAGAGGAGTGTGGTAGGGGATATAAGATATGCCTTGATTATTGAGTAGTTCCGGGGTAAGTGTTGCCTTCGTTGGGTAAATTGGAGGAGGCGGTCCCTGTTGCAGATTGAATACCGGTGTAATCTGGTTCGTCGAACTGACCGAGTTCTGGGCCGTAATACCTAAGCCCGCACTGCCTGCATATGTGTTATAGCCAAATAGTTCATCGTAAATCCCGAATCCTCCGCGAATTGCCCATCCAGGCTTCGGAGCCCAGGAAAAACCGATGCGAGGAGAGAACAAATTGTATTGATTGGCTTCAACGGAGTTACGTCCGTTATGCCCGGCAAACCACAGCGCACCGAGGGTGCCTGTCGTAGGGTTGAGGAGAGTAGGATCGAAATCGCCAAGCCGGTTTTGCGCTTCCGTCCATCCCGGCTGAATTTGGTAACGGAGTCCCAGATTGAGCGTAAGGTTTGGAGTAAGTTTATAGTCGTCCTGAGCAAACAATTGATACGACTTCAGACGGGAACCGGTCTCGGGAGAGATGGAGACGTTCCAGCTTGAGACATTCCCCAATAAGAAGTCAGCATAGCCGACCCCGTTACTCGCGTTTGCTATTCCGGAAGGATCGCGCGTGGCAATGCCGCTGAAGCTATAGTTTCCATCCGAGTAGCCCCCGAAGTTGATATTGACCTGGTAGTCGTCAAATTCTCCACCTACCTTTAGAATATGTTTTCCCTTTACCCAGGTGAAGACATCCGAAGGAACGAAGGAATCCTCGGCCAGGATCGCATTTAGCCCTGGACCAGTGCCTGTCGAGATAGCTCCTGAAATGCTAATACCCGGAAAAATGTTTGATGTAGGATTAGGAATTCCGATCTGCTGCGGATAGTTCTTATTGAAATCTCCCCCTATCCACGAATTTACAACGCGTATGAGCGCAAAGCGGGCTTCATTAACCTTTGAAGGCGAAATAGTCCATGTATCGGCAATCTGTCCTGCACCCTCTTTACCTATTTCCGTGTACTCGCCAATAGGGTCAAGTGGAGCTTCGCTAGGATAATTAACAGTTCCGTACACAACGGATCCGTTTAGATGGTGCTTGTCATTTAGGTTGTAATCTAGCTTTCCGTTCCACCAATAGGTTGTGTCAAAAACATTTTGCGAGAAGTAATAGTTATTTGCATTACCTGAAAGATTTGGGGTTGGGAAAAAGTTCTGTATATTGAGTGCCTGCTGGTTCAGGTTGCCCGCAGGTATCATGTTATTCAAAAATGGTGTTCTTACCGTCTTCCCTCCAACCGTCATCGTTGTGGCGGGATTGTAAATCTGGTTTGGATCGGGATAAGGATTAGTCTGGCCTATGCCGGGATCGGCATTACAAATGGCCGCGGCCGTTGTCGGATCATTGGCAAGCCCATTCGGGCAGCCCTCCACCAGTTCCTGAGATAAGTCACCGCCCCTCTCAGCCGCTCTGGGGACTGTAATATAACCTGTATTTTGTCCCGTAGAACTTTGGCGTTGCAACCCGAAGAAGAAGAATATTTTATTGCGAAGCCCCGGTCCGCCAATAGTGCCGCCGATCAAATTAGATCGGCCCGGAGGCACTCCAATCGAAAAGTAATTTCGGGCTGAAAAAGTAGCATTCGTGTTGTAGTCGTACACTGACCCATGAAACCGATTGGTTCCACTCTTCGTGATGATATTGAAAACCGAAGAGCCATTTCCTGATACCGCGCTGAAGGTATGGGTATCGAAGTTTGCCTCAGAGACAAATTCTGTGGCACTCACCAGCCAATCCACGTTCTGGCTTCCGATGAGAGTAACCGTTCCGCCATTGACCAGAAAACTTTCCTGATAAGATTCAGCTCCATTGATGCCGACGTTTATTCCATTGGTGTTCTGAGTGCTGCCACCGTTGACTCCAGGGATAAGAGCAGTCTCATTGAACCAGCTTCCACCAACGTTCGGCAACCCGGTTACTGTCTTCGAATCCAGCGTAAGGTTCTGCACAGAGTCATCAGTTTGCAATTGAGCGGCAGTTTCCGTATCGACGGTGACCTGCTGGGAAACTGCTCCGGCTTCCAGCACGCCATTAATGGTGATGGATCCTACCTGCAAGAGAATATTCTGCTTCACCAGCACTTTATACGAAGGACTGCTGAACTTAACAGAGTAAGATCCCGGCACTAGCGAGGGCACGTCATAAATACCGCCCGGATCGCTCTTCGTCGTGGTACTGACGCCAGTTTCGGTATTGGTCAATATAACTTGAGCGTTCTGTACGATTGCGCCAGTAGTGTCAGTCACAGTGCCTCGTATCTCACCGGCGTTTCTGTTCTGAGCAGCCACTTGGGCGGCAGGGATTAGGAACATAGCGCACATCGATATGACTGTTCCCAAACTTAAAATATAGGCCGGGCAAGCTATCGTGATCGTTCTCAACTTGGGTTGAATCGTCATAACTTCTCCTCTGATGGGTATTGCTGTCATTTTGGTGAAATCAGTTCCGTGTATCTTGTTTTGCTTCATATAACCTCCTGAATTCAGTACATCTGCAATACCTGTTTGACATCCCAATCTGCGCCGAGAAGATAGCTCGCCGGAGCCATCGTTCGGAATATCCATGCTTCTTATTCCGCTCGGTCTTCATCCAGCACTCCCCACAACGATCGCCTGCGCCGTACCGTCGTAGCGAACAACCGCATCGGCTTTGGCTTGAGAGCGGATGCCTGCCCCGCTGTTTTGTCGCACGACAAAGATGCGTAGGGTTCGCTCTTTAGCCATGCCGGGAAAGCTGCCCCGCCGCTTGCCCACGGTGAAGGTGTGCGCGCGATCATTCCAATCCAGTGAGATGGTTGCATAGCTGCCCTTCTCGTAGCGATAGCTGTCCCCTTCGTCGTCGTAGAGAAGGAAGTGGCCATCCTCGCCGGGATAGATGCGGATATCGGTCGGGTCCTCTTTCTCCATCGTGGAGTCAACGATGGGGCCAAGCGCAACGATCGAGCCGGACTTGACGAAGATCGGCATGCGATCGATTGGCGCATTCGCCTGAATCGTCTGTCCGCCCTTGCTCTCTTTTCCTGTCCAGAAATCGAACCATGCGGATCCTGCGGGCAGATACACTTTGCGGGTGGCGGCACCGGGCTCAGTGACAGGATTGATAAGCAGAGATGGGCCGAAGAGGAACTGGTCGCCGATCTCCTGAACGTTAGCGTCCTTCGGGTATTCGAGTGGAAGAGCGCGCATCATCGTGCCACCCTGTGAGGTCATCTGCCATGCGACTGAATAGATATAGGGCATTAGGCGATAGCGCAAATCATCGTATTGATGGAGAACTTGTTCGACCTGAGGCCCGAACTTCCACATCTCGGTCTCGCTCTGGTATCCGTGAATACGGAAGAGGGGGCAGAAGGCTCCATATTCAAACCAACGGATCAGAAGCTCGTGGTATGCCTTCGATGTGTACTGATCTTTCGGACGAAAGAAACCGCCAATATCGGTCGTCCAATAGGGTAGTCCCGACATGCTGAAGTTCAGACCGGCAGGTATTTGACGGCGAAGCGTCGCCCAGTCGCCGCTGATATCCCCCGACCATGATGCCGCCGCATTCCGCTGCTGGCCAATGAATGCGGAGCGGGTCAGGATCACCACTCGTTTGTCCTTAGTCGTTTCCCTCTGGCCCTTGTAGACTGCAGTCGTCTCGTAGAGCGGATAGGCATTTTTGACGAAGTCACCAGGCCCGAGATAGGTCATCTGCCCATGCAATGGATCGGACTCAGGCTCGCTCGCATCAAGCCACCATCCATCCAGACCATACTTAAAGAGCCCTTTGTCGATGTCTTGCCAAAACAAATGTCGAGCCTTCGGATTGAAAGCATCGAGCCATTGCTCGCGCGTAGGCGTCTCTCCGGGAATCAGCAGAGACGCAGAGTGAAGCTGGTTGTACACATCGGTCTGCGAGCCGAACTTTGGCCAAACAGAGATCACAAGGTGAAGATTTTTCTGATGGAGAAGATCCATCATCCGAGCCGGATCAGAGTACTTGCTCTCGTCGAACTTCATAGCATTCCAGCCGTACTTGCCCCAATAAAGCCAATCCTGCACAAATGCATCGACAGGGATGTGGCGCTTACGGAACCCGGCTGCCGTGTCGAGGATCTGTTGCTCACTCGAATATCGCTCCCTGCATTGCCAGAAGCCATAGGCCCACTTAGGAAAGAGCGGAGCTTCGCCGGTGGCTTCACGATATTCGCTAACCACCGTATTTAAATCGGGCCCATACAGAAAGTAGTAATCGACGCTGGTCCCCGCCTGAGAGCGAAAGGTCGTTAGATCGGCAGGAGGGCGCATCGACAGCGTCACCCCCACGGCTCCGCCCTGCGCGACGACCGTGTGGTCGCCCGGCTCTAGATAGAAATGTCCGCCCGCAGTGTCGGGCACCCACATGTTCACAAGGTCGACGACCGGTCTTCCATCTATCTGCAAGCGCAGCCGCGCGGTCCTGTCGCTTCCGATCAAGAAGCCATAGTCTCCCGCCACTGCCGTATGGAAAGAGCCAAGGCCGGTCTTCTGATCGACCTCGATTCGCCGGTGCGCCGGATCGAAGTCGGTG
>Ga0193728_1001314_pt1 | contig 12562 bp, 9 predicted proteins | sample U1c1metaG_FD_143037 | JGI IMG/M metagenome (GOLD analysis project Ga0193728, IMG submission 143037) | Soil microbial communities from a riparian zone of the East river system, Colorado, United States - U1c1 | ecosystem: Environmental > Terrestrial > Soil > Riparian zone | place: USA: East River...
GGGGGCGCAAGGCGCTGATCATACTTTCGGATGGCGTGGACCATGGCAGCAAAGTGGGGATAACCACGGCGATCGAAACGGCGCAGCGAGCGGATACGGTGGTGTATTCGATTTTGTTCAAGGATGACGAGGGATTTGGCCACGGCGGCGCGGTTTCGATGGGGCCGTTTGGAACGGGGCGGCGTGGAGGAGGAAGAGGTCCGCAGGAAGCGCGAGTTGACGGAAAAAAAATACTGGAACAGATTTCGCAAGAGACCGGGGGAAGAATGTTCGAGGTCTCGAAGAAAGAAACGGTCGAAAAGATTTACGGGCAGATTGAAGAGGAGCTGCGCAATCAGTACAGCCTTGGTTATACGCCGGACAAAAATACCGGGCCGGGATATCACAAGTTGCATGTGACCACGAAACAGCAAGAGCTGGTGGTGCAGGCGCGGGATGGATATTACTCAGGGCAGTAAATTGTGAAGTCGATTTTATTTTGTCAATGTCGTGTAACGGTTGTCACCGCTCTTTTTTCGCGACGCTGCCCGACTCCACAATGGTGTTCGCATCTCATAACGAGCCCTGGGACGGGTTCGTACGATTGACGCTAATGTTTGCGGGGAATATGATCGCCGCATTAGATTTACGACGGAGGGTGAGTTGGCCCCTGAATCGAGGTGCTTCAGTGAATAGAATCAGCGGAGCAGTGGGTACGATCCTCAAGCGTAAGGGTGGGGACGTTTGGTCGGTGCGTCCGGATCAAACTGTTTACGAAGCTATCGAGATGATGGCTGACAAAGGTGTGGGGGCGCTGCTGGTGATGTCGGACGGAAAACTGGCGGGCATTATTTCGGAACGGGATTACGCGCGGAAGGTGATTCTGCAGGGAAGATCTTCGCGGACGACGGTGATTCAGGAGATCATGACGAGCCCGGTGATTTCCGTTAGTCCCACGGACGCGGTGGACGAATGCATGGAGCTGATGACGCGAAATCGCATACGTCATTTGCCGATTATGGAAAATGAGCGGGTGATCGGAATTGTGTCGATTGGGGATTTGGTGAAATGGCTGGTGTCAGAGCAGGAAGAGACGATTGAGCATTTGCATAATTATATTTCGGCGAAATATCCCAGCTAAAAAATTGCGTTTTATTTTTGTCTCGGTAAAACTTACCCATCGTTGTTCATCTTTCGTCGTCGGGCGAGCTTTTTAGCAGGCCTTGATCGCGCAAAATTCTGCGAACTTTTTTTGGTGAGATGGACAAGCGCGTGGCCACGCGCGCGACCTTGCGTTTTTCACGCCTCCACACTTTGGGTATTACGATGGCGGCAAATTCTTCGCTGACCTGCTGAAACGATTTATTGCCCACCATGCCCTGGGACCATTCGCGCAATGTGTAATTGACATTGCCTGCGCCGCGAATTTTGCGCTTCAAGTCTTGCAGTTCACGCCATACATAATCCTGATGAGCGGGTTTGAGCAGGGCCGCGGCGGCGTCGACGCATTGCTGGGCAGGTTCGAGATCGTCAGGAAAATCGAGGCAGAGTGCGAGGCCCAGGGTGATGTGTGCTTTGGCGATGAGGCGGCGATTCTGTGTGTGCTGGGCGGACTCGAGAGCTTCGCGGGCGAATTCGCAAGCGAGCTGGGACGACGGAACGCGGCTGGAGCCTTCCTCAATTTGGCCTTCAAACATTGCGCCTTGGACGGCGGATTGCAGCATGCGAGCGCGAGCTTTGAGGACGCTGTCCTTTTTTTCGGCGCCGAGCCTGAAAGCGGTGGCAGCCTGGGCGGCGGCGCGATCCAGTTCGCCGTCGTCTAAATTCAGATAGCCGAGAGTGATGTGCACGTTGCCGTTGCCGCGGTGATCATCGTAGCGCTGATAAATTTCCTGGGCTTTGGTGAGGTGTTCGAAGGCTTCTTTACGGAGTTGGGTGCGCTGCTCGCGTGAGGGCAATTTCGGTGCGGGGGAAGATTTGGAATTTGCTTTCGTTTTTTTACTGGCGTTTTTTCTGAGCCGGGCGGCTTCTGAATCGATTTTATTTCCTAGTTGAAGAGCGAGCAGGCGTTTCACGAAAGCGATGTTCACGAAGGAGCGGGCGAGATTGCGATTGTAAGGATCGCGCTTGTTGTAGAGCTCGATGGCTTTCTCGAATTTTGAAAGGGCATGCTCGGAATTGCCCTGGCGGCGAGCGATTCTGCCATAAGCGGAACTGATATTTCCGAGGGTTACGTAGTCGTCGGTATCGGCTAAGACTTCTTCGGCTTCGCCGAGGATTTTGGCGGCTTTTTCGGGGTGTCCTTCCTGGAAAGCAACCCAGCCTTCCAGAACTTGCATGACCGCGGCCATTTTGGGGAAGTTGAGTTGCATGGCCAAATCTCTGGCCTTGGCGACATAGCCGAGAGCATCTTCGTAGCGGCCCTGGCGGCGAAGACAGCGGCCCATCCAGAAATTCGCGATGGAGATCATTTGTTTGTCGGTGATTTCGTTTTCAAGAGTGAGAACGGTGTTGAAATTCTTGATGGCCTTGGCGAACTCTTCTTCGGACATGGCGACCAGGCCGTCGACCATGCGCAGATGCGCATACTCAAGCAGAGTGAGGCTTTCGGGGGAAGCGTTTGAGAAATGGGACAGGAGTTGTTTTAACAGTGGGCGGCCGGGAAATCCGACGTCGACCCATTGGGCGAAATAACCGAGCAGGACGACGGAATTGTTCTGGCGCAGCTGGATGGATTTGAGGATTTCCTGGTGGGCGGTGAGGCAGCGGAGACCGGCTTCGATGCGGCGGTTGGCGATGTCTTCCTTGATTTGGGCGAGGAAGTCATGGGGGATTTCGCTGCTTGGGGCGTGATCGGGTTTGAGTGGTGAGGGGGACATAATTTTTTTAGGTACTTTAAACTTCAGGCTCACAAAAACATTCAAAAACAAGAACTTTCGGCCAAACTCTGCCGGCTCGTTTTGACGCCGGTTGTCGTATGTGGCCAAAGCGGGCACCCGTCCGAATCGGACTAGTGGCTTTGACGTGGGCCCAATTCTGGAGTCTACTCCGTCATGGTCGCTGTGGCTGTCGGGATTGTGCATACTGTTCCGATGAGCAACCACAAAAACGACCGAGAAAACACTGAGATGCCAGGCACGCAGCGAAGCCGCGTAACGGAAGGCGCGAATTTAGGGAATCGCGTCGTTCCGGTGAACAGCGCGCCCCGCGGATTTGATCCTAACCGCGACCTACCTGCGGGATTTCTTGAGTTTCTGCGGCCATTGCAGGAGGCGTTGACGCCTGGGCAACAAGCCCTTGTTCAGCGGCGCGAAGTTGCGCTGGCCGAGTCGAACGCTGGGAAACTGCCTGATTATTTGCCTGCGTCGCAGGCCACGCGGAGCGCGTGGCGCATTGAAATGCCGCAGTGGTGCGCGGATCAACGCAATCAGATGACTGGGCCCGCGGATGAAGCGGACCTGGTAGTGAAAATGCTGAATTCGGGCGCACCGGGGGTGATGCTGGATCTCGAGGATTCGACGGCGAATGCCTGGGAGCATAACCAGCGCGGGATAAAAAATATTCTGGAGGCTCTTACGGGGAGGTTGAATTATTTCGATCGCAAGCGCGATAAGACTGTGGAGATTCGTGCCAGCAATACGGTGATTTTTACGCGGCCGCGAGGGCTACATTTGCATCAGGCGGGAGTTCTGGATGGTGAGCTGCTGCCGGCTTCGCTGTTTGATGTGGCGATGGTCGCGTTTCAGGTGGATTACGGCGCGCTTAAACACCCGCTGTGTTTTTATATTCCGAAATCGGAGTCGGCAGAAGAAGCGCTGTGGTGGCGCGAGTTATTCCAGATGTTGGCCAAGGCGAAGGGGCTACCAGCGAACGCTATCAAATGCATGGCGCTGGTGGAATCGCATCCGATGGCGTTTCAGATGGAAGAGTTTGCGTGGAATTTGCGGGAACACATTTTGGGATTGAACCTGGGGCGCTGGGATTACATGGCCAGCCTGATCCATTTCAATCTTACGAATCCCAAGTGGGTGTTGCCGGACCGCAATACCATTCCACACAACGTGGCGTTTTTTCAAAATTTACGGGAACTGATTCCGGAGATTTGCCATAAGCACGGGATGCTGGCGATTGGTGGGATGACGGCACTTTATCCGAGTCGCGAAGACGTGGAGCTGAATGCGCGGGCACTGAAAGTGCTTGCGGAAGATAAAAAGAATGAGTCGCTCTCTTTGATGGACGGCGCTTGGACGGGGCATCCGGATCAAAACGAGATAGCGGTGGCGCAATTTCCAGCTCCGAACCAATTACAGAAGCGGCCTGAGAAGGCGGAGCAGCATCCTGATTTGAGACCGCTGCCGACGAATGTCGGCAAGCGCACGGTGGCGGGAACGCGCGCTGCGATTCGAACGGTGATTCGATATCGCAATGGCGTTTTGAATGGCAAGGGCGCGAGCTTGCTGGATGGCTACATGGAGGATCTGGCGACCGATCGCATTTACCGGTTGATGATGGCGCAGCGCATGATGCATTCGGAAGCGATTGAAATTTTGGACGAGGCGGGAAAAGCAGTACGGCATACACCGGAATTTATTACGCGGCTCTTTGATGAAGAAGTTGACGGCTTGTTGTCCCAACCGTCGATTAAAAATGACCCAGTGGAAACAGCGCGGCTTCGCGAGGCTCGCAGGATGAGCGAAGAAATGATTCACAGCGGGGAATTTAATCCTGCGTGATTTGATCGCGCGCAAACGATTTCTCGATTTTTGCTCCGCAGCAAACGAGACAAGGAGAACACCATGACGGCTAACGGAAGCAACGGAAAAAACGGAGATGGAAATGGCAATGGAAATCATTTCCATGACGGAGCGGAATGGACTAATGATCCGCGTTGGACAGGAATAACTCGGACTTACTCTTCCGCCGATGTGCTGCGGCTGCGGGGATCGATTCAGATCGAGTACACGCTCGCTCGGGTTGGCGCGGAGCGGCTGTGGAACTTGATGCACAGCGACGATTACGTTCCGGCGCTTGGCGCGATTACCGGAAACCAGGCGATCGAGATGGTGCAAGCGGGTCTGAAAGCAATTTATGGCAGCGGCTGGCAAGTTGCCGCGGACGGAAATACCGCGGGCGACGTTTACCCGGATCAGAGCTTGTATCCGTGCGACAGCGCGCCGAATCTGGTGAAGCGTATCAATCGCGCTTTGCTGCGCGCGGATCAAATTGAATCCGCGGAAGGAAAACATTCGGGCACGTACTGGTTTGCGCCGATCGTGGCGGATGCGGAAGCGGGATTTGGAGGTTCGCTGAACGCGTACGAGTTGATGAAAGCGATGATTGAAGCGGGCGCTGCTGGCGTCCACTTTGAGGACCAGCTTTCTTCGGCGAAGAAATGCGGGCACTTGGGCGGCAAGGTTGTGGTGCCGATACGTGAATTTATCGAGAAGCTTGTAGCGGCGCGGCTGGCTGCGGATGTCTGCGGCGTGCCGACGATTCTTATTGCGCGCACGGATGCGAATTCAGCGGGGCTTTTGCTTTCAGATGCGGACGAACGAGATCGCGAATTCATTTATGGCGAACGGACGCCGGAAGGTTTTTACCAGTTTCGCGGCGGGATCGACGCAGCCATCGCGCGCGGGCTGGCTTATGCGCCATACGCTGATGTGCTGTGGTGCGAGACTTCCACGCCTGATTTGGCGGAGGCGAAAAAATTTGCGGACGCTATTCACGCGAAGTTTCCTGGAAAGCTGCTGGCGTACAACTGTTCGCCGTCGTTCAATTGGAAGAAGAAGCTGGACGATACTACGATTGCGAATTTTCAGCGCAAGCTGGGCGAGATGGGCTACAAGTTTCAGTTCGTGACGCTGGCGGGATTCCACGCGCTGAATATGTCCATGTTTACGTTGGCGCGGGGATATGCACAGTCGGGCATGACGGCGTATTCAAAACTGCAGCAGGAAGAGTTTGCTGCGCAGGAATTGGGGTATCGCGCGGTTACGCATCAGCGATTTGTGGGCACGGGATATTTTGATGAGATCGCGCAGGTGGTTTCTGCGGGCAATTCATCGACAACGGGGTTGGCGGGGTCTACGGAGGCGGAACAGTTTCATGGGTTGCCGCAGGAAGCGGCGGTGCGGATGAGCGTGGAAGTTCGCAATTGAGCGACGTATTGCGGAACGTGGCTCGTGCGATACCCACTAACAAGTAGACGAATCGGAGTAAAAGCGCCCACCCTTTGCAAAAACAGCAAAAGGGTAGGCCACCGGGAGTTCACTAACTAACTTACGGCTGTTGCTCGCGCGCGCCACGCGTCTAACTGGATTCCTTTGCGGTCAGTAATAGATTATGGTGCGGCGAGTTACGGTTGCGTCGTTGGGGCTAGCGGATGAACTGATTGCCTGCTCGGTCCAATTGCCGAAAGTGTCGTACTTGTAGGAGTAGCGCACTTGGGATTCTTGCGAAGGCGGGGCGGCCGATTGTGGTTCGCCGGATTGCGAATCCCTGGGTGGATTTGGGTCGCCGGTTGTAAATTGGCGCTCTTCGAGTTTATCGGAATGATCGTTGTAAACGACCTTCGTAGTCCCTTCCATGGCATAGCCGGTGTAGTGGTGCTGTTCGATTAATCGGCCATCGGCATCGTAGGTGTACGTCATCCTCGTAAAATTGCGTTGTTCTCCGAGTAATTTAGTAAGCTGCGCCGCCATTTCCTCGGCCGCTCCGGGCTCGGCCATTAATTCCTGTTGAGCTTCGGCGGGTAGCAAGTGCTGAAGACTCTCGATTGTGTACCTTAACTCTGTCAGACGGCCATTTGCGTCGTAGGTGCGAATTAGTCTGTTAACGAGATTGCCGTTCGCGTCGGACACCTGCCACTCGACGGGCTGATCTTGTTCGTTATACGAAATTTTGACGTGACCGCTGGTGGGCATGGGAAGGTACGGATCTTCGGTTTCGGGCATAGGAACTATGTATTGAGTGCCTTCCGGGAATAGCGGCTTGGACGGGGACGATACGATGCGAGTCTTGCGGCCATTATGGTCATATTCGAAGGTGGAAGTTCCAAGCGGGTCTCCGGTGATGCTGATGATTCGTCCTTTTTGATCGTACTGATAATTTGATTCGGACACGGGCGAACCAGAATTTGTGGTGGTTTTTTTGAGCAGGCGGCCCGCAGAGTCATATGTGTAAGTGATAGAGGATTCTTGTGCTGACTCGACGGAATTACCGGTGGAGGACTGTAAGAGCTTGCCTTCAGGGCTGTACTTGTTTATAGAGACGTAGCTCGTTCCCAGAAAACTCTCAAATGCTGGAGTAGTGCGTTCTTCGGTGCATTGCTGGACGGGGCCTCGAAGGCCGGCTTTTTCGCGGTCTGACATGGAAGTGTTTTCTCCGCTGGGAGTTTTATTTGTGACGGTGGGATCGGACTGGCTGTTAGCAGGATGGGGTAAATCGTTGGCCGTGAGGATTAGCGGTTGCAATAGAAAGAGAAGAGCAATCGCCGCGGTGGGCTTTATGTACATTGTGATTAGTAAACTGAGGCCTATCTATCATGCCTGGGGAAGCGCGGCAAGGTGATTAACCGGCGACGGCGTGCCGGTGTCACGGACTATTCCGGAGTGCGTGCCAAAATGCGGACGAGGAGGACGGTGCGGTCGTCTTTTTGTGGGCCGAAGGCGGAGACGGCGGCGATCAGAGCATCGAAAATTTCGGGTAGTGGACGCGCGGCGTTTTGAAGAAGTAAATGTTCGAGGCGCTGTACTCCGAACTCTTCGTCTTTTTGATTCAAGGTTTCAATCAGACCATCGGTGACGAGAGCAAAGATGTCGCCGGGTCCGAACTGCGCGTGCTCGGTGACGTAGCCACCTGCGGACATTAATCCAAGCGGGTATTGAATCATGGTGCGACGGCTGACACGTTGCGCGGCCTGACTAAAATGAAGCAGCGGCGGATGACCCGCGAGGGTGAACTCCGCGGTGCCGGAGGTGTCGAACCGCAGCGCGGCAAAGGTGACGAACATGTCTGGCTCTTTGACGCTTGGAAGAACGGCGTTGACGCTGTCGAGTAGAGCCGGCATGGAGAATCGCGCGAGCAAACCCTGGCGCACGGAACTCTTGACCATGCCCATGAGGACTCCGGCTGGAATACCGTGGCCGGAGACGTCGGCGAGATAAGCGAAGATTCCTTGTTGCGGATCAGCCACGAGGTCTACCAGGTCGCCGCCAACTTCAGCGCTGGGAATGGTTTGTCCGTAGGCTTCCAATGCCGTTCCGCGGTAAGAAAAAGTTGGGACCAAAGTTTTCTGAAGACGGTGCGCGAGGGCTAGCTCGGTTTCGAGTTGGATGTGGGCGATACCCTCGGTGTTGGCGAAATTGAGAAACAAGCGGTAGCCGAGGAGCATGGCCACCATCAGGCAGCTGGCATCGAGTATGAGGCGCTGTTCGCGGACCGGCGGTGGCTCAGAGATTTTTGGCAATTTCGCGAGGGACCAATACACCGCGGCAGTGAGTAATATTGGCAAAACCATCCAACGTGGCCGGCGCAGTTCAGACATGATGACCAGCACGTGCAAAACGCCGGTGACCGCTGAGATCGTTATCAATGCGACGAGCGGGTAAGATCGCGAGGAGAGCGTGTCGATGAAGAAAGGAACGCCGGCGAGTACGAAGAAGACGGCGGCGAAAAGTTTAGCGGCGCGGCGCAGGGGCAGGGCGCGCCAGTAGCGCCTGCGCTCCGGAGTTGACGCGAAACCGTAGAGCGGGTAGGCGAGTTCGAGGAGCCAGCGTGCTGCGCGGGTTACGGTTTTGCGATTGAAGAAGGAGCGAGTTTGCATGGGCGTTGGAACTGTGGCGACTAGAGTTTATCTCTTGTGATGTGGCGAGGAACAACTGGATGAAGCTGGGGTGGATTTTTCTGCTTGAGGCGCGTTGCTTTGAGCGCGGGTTTTAATTGCGAAACATGGAGTATTCAGAAAAAGCCCCACCCTTGCAAAAACCGCAAGGATGGGCCACCCAACTTCAAAGGCGAAGGCCAAGTTCAGAGGCAAAGAGTGTCAGGCGGACTGTTGCGAGGAGCGTTGGCGTTGCTCGGAGACTTCGGAGAGCTTGCCGGATTTTACGTCGTAGACGAAGCCGCGCACGGGAATGGCCTGGACATATGGGTGGTCTTTGATGCGGGCGACTTGGCGGCGGACATTTTGTTCGGTGTTTTTGAAGGAGTGAAAATGCGCTGGGGTAACGGCTGAGACGCCGGTTTTTTCCTCCAGTTTGTCGAGGAGTTGGTCGTCGGTGAAGGTCAGCATGCCGCAGTCGGTGTGATTGATGACGATGAATTCCTGAGTGCCGAGCAGGTGATGAGAAATGATTAGGGAACGCAGTGCGTCTTCGGTGGCGATGCCGCCGGCGTTGCGAATGATGTGGGCGTCGCCGGTTTTGAGGCCGAGAAGTTGTTCGACGGAGAGGCGCGCGTCCATGCAGGCGAGGATCGCCAATTTTTTAGCGGGGGCCATGGCGAGGCTAGCCTTGTCGAATTTGGAGGCGTACTGCTGATTGGCAGCGAGGACTTCGTCAGTGATGCTCATGATTTGGGTAGTCCTTTTATTTGATTAGCCTGCTTTTGCCTGAACATTTTGACTATAAGGGGCAACGAAAACAGATGCAAGTCAGTGGGTCGAAGGCAATGACGCTCCAGTGCGTTCAGACGATGCGCGGGCGAGGAGAGCAGCGCAACCGGTGCAAAGAGTCACGAGAGCGGAGAAAAAGATGGGTGGCGGGGAAAAATATTTCCAGCTGAGCGCCACGCCGACGAGCTGCAGGAAGAAAAATATCCAAGGCAGCGACCCGACCGAGGCGGGGAGTTTGCGGGCCAATTCTCCCAGGTGCCACGCTACTGAGGCGGCAAACAAAAAATAGACGGTGACGAAGAGTCCAAACCCTCTATAGAAGGCTCCGTACGTGTATGCGGCGCCAGGCCGGAGAGTAACTGTGTTCATGGCGTCCATTACGGCTCTGCCTTCTGGCGTTTGGGGAACAAATTTCAGGAAGCCGATGGTGTGACCGGTGGCGAAGACCACGAACAGAATCGCGGCGATGCGGTAGAGCCAGGTGGCTTTCATTTTTGGGATTTGATTTCCTTATTCTTCTAAGTTTCCGAGCGGTCAATTTGAGCACACCAATATGCACTGGGCGACGCTTGGTGTAAACAAGTTCCGTTTAGTTTTCAAAATAAAGATTTGCAGAGTGGCGCCGAAGCGTACAAGTTCCGACTTTCTTGGACACGTTGTATCAGGGTTGCAGCTGAAGGGTATAACCAACCGTTTCCGTGTTAGGTTCTGAGCATGAAAGTATTGCTGATGCGCGCTTCACAAGTCCTCGCGCTTTTTCTGGCCACCTGTTTTGTGCTTGCCGCCCGGGAGGTGAATAAAAGTGTGCCAATCGCCATCGAAGTCACAGACGAGCGCGGGTCGGCTATTCCGGATGCGAAGGTGGAGATCATTTCCGTCACTGATGCAGACGGAAAAACCGTTGTAACGGATATCAACGGTTCGGCGCAACTTGAGTTACAGGCAGGAGATTACGATGCAATAGTGACTGACCCGGCTTTTAAGGCCTTAAGTCGTTGTGTAAGCGTAAGCGGTGATAACCGAACAATTAAGTTTGCCCTTCGAGTAGGTGGATGCCCTGGTCCCGATCCGTGCCCCGTTTGTTGCCGAACAACCAGAGGAAAAGGACCTTGTGACCGCTGCAATCGTTGTGACGGATTCAGTCGGAGCTGTGATCCGGGACGCGCAGATCAAGCTTTTTCCCAACGCCTTCCTAAGACCGTCTAGAGAGATTCCAAAACGGATGCAAAAGGCGAGACATTGGTGAGTTTGCCACCTGGTGTCTATGATTTGTTCGTCGCTGTTCCACCATTCCTTCCTGCGAAGGAAACTGTTCAGGTTGGGGCTGCGCCAAACCAAACCTTTCGCATCACGCTCCAAATTGCCGAGCTTACGGAGAGAGTGAGATTAGGAGGACCAGGACCAAATTTCCCTCTTGAAGTAAATTTATCCGACGAATCCAGAGGCGCTCCCGGTGTCACTACTGGGCCGCCTCCATCTCCATCTGTTGCCTCTGCGTCGCTCAGAATGATTGTTACGGACTCGATCGGAATGCCTATCCCGTACGCTCAGATTGGTGGTTTGTCAGATGACGGACTCCGGAAGTTTTCGGAAGCCAATGAAGACGGCAAACTCGACCTAAAATAAGCCCGGAGAATAACGATCTAGTTGTAACCAGTCCAGCTATCTGCGTTGGAAGAAACCCATTCGGGTGCGGGACGGAGAGAATCGGACAGTTCGTGTTCTGCTCACAAGAGCCGACTTCTGACTGCATTCCTGGGCATATCGTTCTCCAGACTTACGAGGCAGCTAACAGAGTGTACGGGGCACATAGGTTACACTTTTCGTCTTTTTGGGAGGAGGACGCTCGGCCGACCGGAACCTATCGCAGCGATTTGTTACTTGATTACTCGATGCTGCTTAAGGATCTCTATTGTTTTGTCGATTGGGAGGGCTTCGACGGTGTGTCGGTTGCCGGTCGTTGTGGTGGCTTTGAACATGGAATTGTAGATGGCTTCCTCGGTGGATTCGATGGCGGCTTGGAAGAGCGGGGACATGGCGTCGTTGGTTAATACTTCGACGTTGCGCGTCGGCGCCTTGTCGTTGGCGTGGATGCGTACCTGGAGCGCGGTGGAGAAGGCGATGGCGTAGTCGCCGCTGCCGTTTGAGGCGGAACTTCCGGTGCGCGCGAGGCCGAGGATTGCGCGCGCGGCGAGGCGCTTCAGGTTGCGTGCATCGAGCGGGGCGTCGGTGGCGACGACGATCATGCATGATCCGTCGGCCTTGTCTTTACCGGTGCCGGCTTGCTGCAATTCGTTACGCAGGTAGTATTGGCCGAGTTCCTGGCCGATGGGAGCGCCCGCGATGGTGAGGACGCCGCCGAAATTGGTTTGGACAAGGATACCAACAGTGTAGCCACCGAGATTAGCAGGGAGGTGACGCGAGGAGGTGCCGATGCCGCCTTTCCAGCCGAAGGCTACTGTGCCTGTGCCTGCGCCGACAGCGCCTTCCTCGACGGGACCGTCCTTGGCGTTTTTTATGGCGGCGAAGACGTCGTTGGGAGTGATGTGGCGGCCGCGAATGTCGCTGAGGTAACCATCATTGGTTTCGCCGACCACTGGATTGATGGACAGCACATCTTCGTTGCCGCGAAGCGCCAGCATGTAGGTGATCAGCGCGTCTGCCACGAGCGGGACGCTGGTGGTAGAGGTCAGCAGGATGGGCGTTTCGATGTCGCCCAGTTCCTCTACTTGCGTGGAGCCGGTGAGTTTTCCGAAACCATTGCCAACGAAAATGGCGCCAGGGACTTTTTCGCGATAGAGATTGCCGGAATGCGGCAGAATGGCGGTCACGCCGGTGCGGATATTGTCGCCACGGATGATGGTGGTGTAGCCGACTTTGACGCCGGGGACATCGGTGATGGCGTCGAGCGGGCCGGTCGGAAGGATGCCGACCTTTAGGCCCAGGTCGGGGGAGCGAGGGCGTGCG
>Ga0193728_1001315_pt1 | contig 12562 bp, 8 predicted proteins | sample U1c1metaG_FD_143037 | JGI IMG/M metagenome (GOLD analysis project Ga0193728, IMG submission 143037) | Soil microbial communities from a riparian zone of the East river system, Colorado, United States - U1c1 | ecosystem: Environmental > Terrestrial > Soil > Riparian zone | place: USA: East River...
GATACTCAATCTCTCCGCGCCGGCTGCCCGGTAGAATGGTGACAATGGGCTTGTCTGCGCTCAGCCCATTCTCGGTGCAAAATGCAGCGCGTGAAATACTGGCTTTTACATTACCCACAAGTGGATGCCCAATAAATTCCACCGCGACTCCCGCGTCGCGATAAAACTTCTCCTCAAACGGAAAAATACACAGAGCTCGTGCGAATCTCCGTCGCACCAGATTCGCGCGCCAGGGCCGCCAAGCCCAAAATTGCGGGCAAATGTAATAAATGTTTCGAATGCCCAGCGGTGAAAGCTTGCGCGCCAGCCGCAAATGAAATCCAGGAAAATCGGTGAGAATCGCCAGAGGCGGCCGTCGCTGTTGCGCTTCGTCAACCAACCGCCTCATCGCTTTTCGCAGCGACGGCAGTTTTTGCAAAACTTCCGTAATTCCCAGGACAGACACTTCCGCATAATCCACAACAATTTCGACGCCAGCCGCGCGCATTTGCGGTCCACCCATCCCAAACAGCGCAACATCTGCGCGTTGCTTGAGGGCGATCGCCAGGCGCGCCGCGTACATATCGCCCGAAGCCTCGCCTGCCGACAGCAAGATGGGTGTAGCGCTCATGAACAGGCGGCAAAATTTCTTTTATAAAACTTTTTCTTGTGAGGGGAGGCCGGCGGGAAAACGCAAATCTCTTCTTGGGCCGATTTTATCGCCAGGAATTCATGATCCTCAGTCATTAGCCTGGAGTGGCGACGGCTCTGGTGCGGCATTTATATCGATAGGCAAATGTAATTCCTGTTCTTTATATTGCAGTTGGTACAGGCGGTAATAAATCCCGCGTTGCGCCAGCAATTCCTGGTGCGCACCTTGCTCTCGCAAGCGGCCTTTGTGGAACACCAGTATGCAATCGGCGTGTTGAATGGTGCTCAGCCTGTGTGCAATCACTAGCGCGGTTCGACCGGACAGCAAGCGGTCCAGCGCTTCGCGGATGAGCAGTTCCGTCTTAGTGTCCACGCTCGACGTAGCTTCGTCGAGAATCAGGAAGCGCGGATTGTGCGCCAGCGCCCGAGCAAAATTAATCAGCTGTCTCTGTCCCACCGACAAAGTCGAGCCGCGCTCGTTCACCGAAGTTTCCACGCCGCCCGGCAGCGCGCGAATGAAATCGCCCAACCCCACTTCATCCACGGCGTGCTCCACCGTGGATCGCTCGATACCCGCGGTTCCAAGCCGAACATTCGATTCGATGGTTCCGGAAAAGAGGAAAGGATCCTGTAAGACGATGCCAAATTGCCGACGCAAATCCTGCAATTCGATCCTGCGAATATCGATGCCATCCAGCAAAATCTGTCCGCGCTGAATATCATAAAAGCGCAGCAGCAGGGAAATCAGAGTGGTCTTGCCTGCGCCGGTATGCCCCACGATGGCCATGGTCTGCCCGGGTTCAACTCGAAACGAAACGTCGCGCAGCACCCAATCCTCATCCTTGGGCTCGCCAGACTTGTAAGAAAACCATACATTGCGAAACTCGATTTCTCCGCGCGGATCACGTAGTGGAATCGCGGTTGGATCGCTGGAGATGGTGATCGGTTCGTCTAGTAACTTGAAAATACGTTCCGACGCCGCCATCGCCGACTGCAAAATATTAAATTTTTCACTCAAATCCTGGATGGGACGAAAGAACCTCTGCGCGAACTGCATAAATGCCACCAGAACGCCCAAGGTAAGGGTGCCAGCGAAAATTCGTAGCCCGCCCACCCACAAAATCAACGCGATGGCCGCGACACCCAGAAACTCAACGGTAGGGTAGAAGAGTGCAAATGCCAGAATGGCATCTTTATAAGCCAGCATATGATCGCGATTGCGTTTGATAAACTCCACCCGCGCAAGCCGTTCGCGATTGAATACTTGCACGATGCTCATGCCGGAAATATATTCCTGAAGAAAAGCGTTGATGCGCGCGATCGCGGTTCGAATGCGGCGATTGGCCTCGCGCACAAATTGGCGGAACACAAAGGTGACCACCAGGATGAGCGGCAATGCCGCTAACGCCGCCAGCGCCAGGCGCCAGTCCAGATACAAAAGCACTCCCACCATCACAGCCAACAGGAAAAAATCGTTGATCATGGTGACGACGCCGGCCGCGAACAAATCGTTCAATGCATCTACATCGGTCGTCACGCGCGTAACCAACCGGCCCACCGGGTTTTTGTCGAAATAGCTCATCGACAGCCGCTGGATATGCGCAAAAATCTCCTGGCGCATGTCATACATCGTCTGCTGTCCGACCCGCTGCATGATCCGGATTTGGACGTACTGTGCGAGAAAATCAAAAAACAAAACCAGCAGGTAGACAATACTGATAACTACCAGTCCCCGCCTCGCCGCGAGCACACTGATCAAGTGATGGGCCGAGGGATCCAGATAGCGATCGATGGCGGCTCGAAATAACATCGGTGGCGCGAGCTCGAGCGGAGTCACCGCAAGTGTCAACGCCAAAGCGAGGATCACCTGCCATTTGTACGGACGCATGTATTCCAGCAAACGCCTCATCAACCGCGAGTCGTATGCTTTTCCGAGCGCTTCTTCTTCGTGGCCGTTACTCATGCGCGTTCGAGTTCTTCTTCCAGTAACTGCTTGTGATAAAGGTCCGCGTAATATCCGCCACGGGCTAGCAAATCTTCATGCTTTCCGCGTTCGATGATTTGTCCGTCACGCAGAACTACAATCTGGTCGGCGTCCTGCACGGTGGACGTGCGATGCGAAATTAAAATTGTCGTTCTTCCGGCCATAATCCCGCGCAGTCGCGACAGGATACGTTCCTCGGTCTGGGTATCTACAGCTGAAAGCGAGTCATCGAGAATCAATATTTTGGGATCCCTGACTAACGCGCGAGCAATCGCAGTGCGTTGTTTTTGCCCGCCGGACAACGTAATCCCGCGTTCCCCGACCACCGTTTCGTATTTTTCCGTGAAATCCTCGATGTCTCCTTCGAGGCTCGCGACCTTCGCGGCCTCGCGTACACGTTCGGAATCGTATTGCGGCAAGCCAAAGGCGATATTTTCGCCCAGCGTATCCCCAAATAAATAGGTGTCCTGTGGCACATAGCCAATCGCACGCCGCAAAGTCTCCAGCGGCCACTCGCGTATCGGCCGCCCATCGATCAGCAATTCTCCGGCCGGCGCTTCCCACAAGCGCGCGACCAGCGCGGCCAGCGTGGTCTTCCCGCTGCCCGTGGGACCAATAATTGCCAATGTGGAACCCGCAGGTACCGTCAAATTTATATGGCTAAGTATCGGATGGCTGGAATTTGCGCTTGCTCCGGTCCCGTTATTGGCGCCAGCTTTGCGGGAATGCCCCTTATTGGCAGATGCACCGTTGCTAGCCGCGCCGCCCGCGTTTCCGTCTCCGGATAACAACGTGGGATAAGTGAACGTCAAATCACGAAACTCAATTTCTCCCCGCAGTTCCTTATCAGCCGGAACTTTTGCATCGCGATCATCAATATTTGGTTGCGCATTCAAGATGTAGGTCAGCCGTCCCATGGACGCAGCGCCGCGTTGAAAAATATTTGTTACCCACCCCAGCGCGATCATTGGCCAGACCAATATCGTCAGAAAATTGGAGAAGGCCACAAGTGCGCCAAGAGAAAGCTCGTTGCGCAAAAATAAAAACCCGCCCTTCCAAAGCACGATCAGAAACGTAGTGCCAATCAATGCCGTAAGCGACGGCATGAACATGCTCCACGTGCGTATCAATTCCACGTTACGCGCCACGTACTCGCGGTTGGGCTCGTCGAACGCGCGGATCTGGGCGTCTTCTTGGGCATAGGCTCGAATCACTCTCACGCCTGAAAGGTTTTCTTGCACTTTCACCGAGACCGCCGCCAGCGACGCCTGAATCTTTTCGTATAACTCGTGAATCACTTTGCCGAAGTGGCGCACGACCACCGCGACGATGGGCACCGGCAGCAGCACCCACATGGTCAACGACGGTGACAATTTGAACATCAAAAAGACGGCAGCCAACATGGTTACCAGGGTCGTCGCGCTGTACATGATTCCGGGGCCGAGCACCATGCGCACCGCGTTCAAATCGTTGGTCGCCCGCGACATCAACTCGCCGGTGCGATTCCGCACATAAAATTCTGGTTCGAGGATCAGCAGGCGGTCCAGCAGATCGTTGCGAACATCAAATTCGATGTCGCGCGATACTCCGATTAATATCCAGCGTGCGGAAAAGGACAGGATTCCCTTTATGGCAATGAGGCCGATCAGCAGCAGGCAATAAATTCCCAGCGTGTGCCGGCTAGAGGGCTGGTAGAAGGGAATGATTGTGCTGAGCCAACCAGCCTTCAACGCGCCAACCACGACGCCGTTTGAAAATGGCCGCTCGCTTCCCGCCAGCACGTCGATGATGATGCCTGTCGCCAGCGGCACGACGTTGCCGACAATGCCCATGAGCACCGTTGCCAGCAGTCCAAGCGCGAGGCCCCCTGGGTAACGCCGTAAATACGGAAACAGTCCACGCAGATTCTTCCACGCGGAAACCTTGGGCGGTTGGTTGGCGGCAGCTTTAGTTCCTAGCGCTGCACTGGTTGTTGCGGCCGCACTCATCGCAGCGTGGACCTCATATTTTGCAGTGAACTCGATTCCTTCAAGAAATGCTCATAGCTGGCATCCAGAGACTGATAACGGTTGGTGGCCGGATTCCAGCGCACTCCAATCGGCAGTACGTGCGTGTCTCCATTTACTTTTAATGGCGTGAAATATAATTGCAGACCCTTCTCCGGATTTTGTTCCAACTGCAATCGCCATCCATTAATGGAATCAAGCGGGGTCAACCCCAAATACCCTTTTTGATTCTTTAAATGCTCATCAACTCGCAGTAGCTCCGTCCATTTCCCGTCATCGTCCTGAGCCACAATCGCGCGAGTGACTACCGTACCAGGCACATTGTTCTTCGGCGTTTTGGGTACCACATTAGCCGCCAGGAACTGCCGTTTTCCATTTTTTGCTAGATCTCCGACCAGCAGCACCTGGGCATCGCTGCCAAGCAGATGCTTCGCGGCGTCCTGAATATCGTCAGGAATTGCGGGCTCCGCTGGCTTCGCCTGGGCAGCCGGTTCTGAAGCTTGTTTCGGCGTTTCCGTGCCGCATCCAATGCCCCAACCTCCAAACACCGTTGCCGTCAGCGCGACAATGAAAATATTTTGTGCAAAAGTCTTCTTCAATCGCGATCCGACCACTCGATAGTCCATCAAAGTTGTGGCCTTTTCCGCCGGCTTCGGCCCATGACCGTCCTCAATAGCCTTTCGAAGCTGGACGATTCATTTATTGCTCATTCTAGCTGCTGTGCGCTAAAGACTCTACCGCTTGCTCTAACCGCGTTAGCGTTGCGCCAAAATTGCGTCTAGACGAGCCTCAAAATTCTCCTCGCCTTCCGACCATAATTCACTTCGCTCGACCGGCAACGCTTTCTGCAGCGCTTCCACCCACGTGGATACCTGTTGGATGTTTTCCCGCGTTTTTGCGTGATACTCCTTCAAGTTGCCGCCCGCTGTCATCCAGCGGCGAAACGTATGTTCCACCGGGTGATCCGAAGAATCAAACGGATTGGTGGCCTTGCCGGGAGCCAACAAACCAGCATGTCCAGTAAAAAAATGTTCGAATCCCAGGTCCGCAACGAAATGCCCTTCGGTCGCCGCCACGCCATTGTCGTAATCCGTCCCATTGCAGGTGAGCACCAAAGGCTGCGGCGCGTGCTGCCACTTCAAACTCTCCACATTGAGCTCCCACAAATCCCACTTCGCGGTGGCAATATACGCACTGTCCGTATTCAAGTGCTGCAAGGACAGCGCCGCAACCTCCGCAGGCCCGTAACCCTGGCCGCGCAGGTCCCATGAAGCTAAGGGAGTCTCCGTCGCGTCTACCGGTTGGACGGTTAATTCCGCGAAAGTATTCATGGAAGCGGAAAGCGGAGCGCTGGCCAGAAAGCGGGCGAACTCAGCAATCATCAGTTCTTCGGAGAAATCGCGCGTCCAGACGCGCAGATATGCACGATTAGCCATGTATGGAGGAACTTCTCCATTATACCGGGGACGCGCATACCATGCGAATGCGCGTTGAGCTGAGGCGAATGGGTAGCAGGCCTACAGTGGTGGGCTCGCCAACTCCGAAACAATTGAAGCAAAACTAGCTCGTTTAGCTGCTGGTCGTCGCTGAACGCGAACGGCTATTAGGGTCGGTGGGTAAGGTCAAGTTTCGCGCAATCTGCTGCAAGCGTTCCTGCAAAGTTTCCCCGATGTTCTCAAACACCTGCGTGCAGGTCTCGCGCAATTTTTCTTCTGCGTTCGCCGAAATATCGGCCACGATTTCGCGCGATTGATGGTCCAGCGCGGTCACGGTGGCCAGCATCCACTGATTGGAGACATTTTCGAGCCGCGTGCGGTGTTGTTCCGTAGCTTGATCGCTGATCTTGGCGTACACGTTACGCAGGTCGCTTTGGTGCCGGTCGGTCATCATTTTCCAGGAATCAATGAGCGGCGAGAAGCTGGCCTCGACTCTCTCATTGGCATTCTGCACGCCAGATTCCAAGGCCTTCTCCATGGCCTCCTGGAAACGCCGCAGAAACTCGGCCTGCTCCGACGTAATTTTGTGCGATAACTCCCTCTGCGCTGTGTCGAGTTCGGCGCGAGCTTGCTCCACGCTTCTATGCAATTCCTCGCCGAATCCCTGCAGCTCATGCCTTCCGGTGCGCTGAACCTCATCCGTAAACGCTGCGGCCGTAGTGTCCGATGCCTCGGCAAATAACGTTCGCGCGCGCTCAAAAGCGTCTCGTACGGTGTCTTCCATCTGCGACTGAGTATGCCCCACAAAGTTGCGGCTGGAATTATCCAATTCGCTGGTGAACGCGCTGGACAGCTCGCCCGCCTTTTCTCGCAATTGCGAACCGGCCTGCTCCACGGCTTTGTCGGTCACGTTCTGGATATGCGTTTGAGCTTTCTTCTCATACCACTCCGCGGATTTGAAAACATCCTGGATGGCTTGATGCTTGATGTCACTGAGCTTTTCTTCCATTTCCGCGATGTTGCGACTGGCAACCGAGCGCGCGGTCTCATCCAGCAATTGTTCCGCGCCGCCGAGATTATCCTTGAATCTGGAAAGCGACTCTGCAAAGGCCTCGTCCGCCGCCGTCCTGATGCGATCCTGCTGCATGGAAATGGCCGCATCCAGCAGCGCGCGTCCGCCGGCCAAGCGGTGAAGGGATTCCTCCGTGTTTTGCACGTGCGGCGCGACCATCCCTGAAATGCGCTGCTCAAATTCGCCCGCCGCGCGATTGCTGGCTTCCTCAAAGGCTATTCGCAACCTGGAAGTTACGTCTTCGAACAACGATTCCGACCGGCGATGCAGTTCATTTCTATGCAAACTCAGCACGTCATCCAGTTGCGTGTGAAATCCCACCAGCGCCTGTTCGTGCAAAACTCCCAGCCGGTTCGAAAAATTCTCGAGAGTCGTCGTAGATTCATTGGCTCGGGCCAATCCAAATTCCAGCCGCTCCGCGGATTCTTGCAGCGACTGACGCAGCCCGGTCAGCCGTTGTTCCACGTCGCCAACGACGCGACTCTGCGCCGAATGTAGCGAGGCTTCTAGACTGGCCTGCCAAAGCGCCTTGGCCATTTCCATTTCTCGTGCTACATGCGCGTCGACATCGAGCCGCGCGGTGGAAAGGTTCAACGCCACCTGCTGTTGCACTTCCTCCGCCGCCAAACGCAAAGTCTGCCAGTGCAGCTCCAGCGTTTCCTGGCGCAAACGCTCCGACTCCTCCACTGCTCGCGCCGCTACCGCCATGATTTTTGATTCTGTGTTGGCCGCCTGCGCTTTCAGCCGCACAATCGCTTCCTCGCGGACGCGCGCGGCCTCTTCCATAGTGCGAGCCGCGGCGTCGGCGCGCTCCATGATATGGGCTTCGGTTTCTTCGGCCTGAATTGCCAGATTTACGCTGGTTTCCTCACGCAACTGCGCCGCTTCCAGTTGTGCTCGCCCCACCGCCTCGGCCTCTGCCTGTAACCGCGACTCCACCTCGGCGGCTTGCGATTTCAATCGCGTAGCAATCTCTTCCGCTTCCTTGAACAAAGCCACTACAACTTCGCTGCTATTCTTTAACTGCTCCACATGCTGTTCGCGCTGCGCTTGGCCATCTCGCTCAAGCTGTGAACTCAGCTCGCTCCTGGTCTGCTCCAGTTGCGGTGTCAGCCAATTCGTAAATTCGTGGCGCGCCGATTCCGCAGCCGCGGCGCCGGCAGCCTGAGCCTGTTTCTCGGTTTCTGGTTGAATTTTTTCCACCAGATGCGAGGCTTCCTGGGCCACCGCATTGGTGGCTGCTTCTCGCGCTGCCGCCTGGATTTGTTGCTTGGCATCGGCCACCAGTCGCGCCAGTTGCCGTGCCAGCTGTAGTGAAGCGTCGGTGGTGCTTACCGGGGAAGGGAAGGCCCGCAAATTATCGTTCACGTGCGCCGCCGTATTCTCATAATCATTGTGAGCTTCCACTTCGTGCTCCATCTCGTTTGCTGGCGGCTCGGATGCCGCACCCACATGATGCTGCTGCGTTTCCACGTTTGGAAATGCGAACCAATCTTCGGGAGGGAATGCGATGCCCCATACGTTGCCCGGGGTTTCCAATTCGAGCGCTACTTGAAAAAGTTGCCGCACCGTTCGCGGCCGTTGAATCCAAGCTACGCGACCACGCACCACCCAGGGCGGCTGCCCAGAATCCGGATGCGGAATCTCCAGCTTCACCCACATATTTTTCAAAACATAATGTTTGGATTGATAGCGGCATCCGTGGCAATTAATGATCAGGGTCGAGGTGTGCTCCGTAAAAGGGCGTCCGATGGCATCCACGCCGGTGACCGCTATGGGTACGGCCTGCACGATGCGCGTGCTGCGACGCTTCTTCAGATCCGGGTTGTAATGCGCCACCGCGCTTGGTGACATTTCTGTAGTTCCTTCGTTTGTATTACTTGTATTGATGCTCGTTTCGTCCATCACTCGTCTTACGCCCTCACGTCCTCGGGTCTCTGGTAACTTTCGAATCGCCGCCGGTTCCACCCGCTGTCGACTTTTGCGACGCAGCAAGTTCATCCACTTTACAATGGTCGGCCAACGCACAAAACCATCAAAATAAAGCACATACGTAGATCCGCGGCGATCCTACCGCCGGAATCTTACTGCCCAAATTGGCAAGCCGGTCCAAAAATGACATGTAGTGCGCCGGGGTCGGGATAGCGCACCTCCTTGCCGGGGGACTCCGCAGAATCCAGACTCTATACTCAAACGTGATCTTTGACTAGACAGTCCCACCAGTACTAATTTTTGGTCGTAAAGTCCTACCAGTACTACCTTTGGCGCCAACTGAGTTTCCGTTCCGCGTTATTAGAGCTCGCGTCTTCCTTCCATCGCTTTCAACATCGTTACTTCGTCCGCGTATTCCAAATCAGCTCCCACGGGGATGCCCACGCCGATCCGGGTGACCTTGACTCCCAGAGGCTTCAGCAATTTGGATATGTACACCGCGGTAGCCTCGCCTTCAGCGGTGGGGTTCGTAGCCACAATAATCTCTTCGATGCCTCCGCCCTTCAGTCGTTCGATGAGCGATTTGATTTTCAATTGTTCCGGTCCGCGGCCTGACAGCGGCGACAACGCCCCGCCCAAAACGTGATACATCCCGGAATACATTCGCGTTTTCTCAATGGCCATGATGTTGTGCGCTTCTTCCACCACGCAGATGGTGCGATGATTTCGCGTCGGTCCCACGCAATAAAGACAGGGATCAGTGTCCGTAATGTTGTGGCACGTGGAACACTCGCGGATTTTTTCCTTGGCATCGCGAATGGCGTCCGCCAACGCCAAAGCGTTCTCCGGCGAACTTCGCAGAAGGTGAAAAGCCAATCTTTGGGCTGTTTTCTGGCCGATTCCCGGAAGATGCTTTAATTCATCGATCAGTCGTTCCACAGGCGCGGCAAAATCAGGCATCCCTGATGTGTAGCACACGCCGCGATTAGGAGCAAACCGCCGCGCCAATGGTTTCTCGGAAAATTAAGTCGGAAGTCGATTTGTAGCGGAAATCTTAAAACAAGCCGGGAATCTTCAGTCCTGACAACCCCGGAACGTTGCCCGCAATATTTTTCATCTGGCTGGCCAGTTCCTCGTCCACTCGCCGGGACGCTTCATTCACCGCTGCGCGCACCAGGTCCTGCAACATTTCTTGGTCCTTGCCCGCAAAAATTTCCGGCTCAATGCGAATCTCCACAATTTGCTTCTGGCCGTTCATCTTGACGTTGACCATGCCTCCGCCCGCGGAAGCTTCTACGTTTACGGAATTAACTTGCCGCTGCAGATCGTCCTGCAGCTGCCGGAACTTCGAAAGCATCTGTTGGAGAGCGTTGACTTCCATCAGCTTCATTCCCCTTGCGCCCGTCGCACTTCGGAGATCTTGCCGCCGAAGCGCTGCAGTATCGAACGCACCATCGGATCGCGTTCAAACTTGGCCCGCAATTCCTGTTGCTCCGAACCCGCGCGCGGAGCCGGCTCCGGACTCGTACTGGCTGCAAGTTTAGCACACACGCGTATCGCGCGACCCAGCACGTTGCTCGAAATGCTACGAAGCTTTTCCAAAGAGTCGCGTCCCTCCAGCATCTCGGCGAAAGATTTTTTCCCCGTGGGGAAATAAAGCTTCAGTTCCACGCCTGCAAGTTCCCAAACCGTGGCATGTTCCAGCAATTCGCCCAGGAATTTTTGTTGTTGTTGCACCGCAGCTTTAATTTGCGCCACTTGCTCTGCAGTGATTCCTTCGTACTGCAAACCATTCTCGGCGTGCTGATTCGCGGTAACGGCCATTCCGCCGTTTTCGCTGGACAACTTTTCTGCTTCGCGTTCTTGTGGGCTGAAAGCGCCATTCGGACGCGAAGCGATGGGCTCCGCCTTCGGTGCGGAGACTGAATCGGAAGTCGAGGCATTCGAATCTCTAAAACCGGTGGGGGCCGCGGCAGGCGGGGTCACGGTCGCAGCATTATTCAGTGGCACCGCAATGTCCGTCGGTGCGAAAGCCCCGAACTTATTCTCAGCGGTTTTGTATGTCGCGTTCGAAGGTGAGCCTATCGTAGGCCTGACCGACATTGCGGAGATATCTTTTACTGAAGGACTCGCGCTCGTCCCAGCCCCCGTCGCAGACGCGCTAGCCGCGCGTCGCGCAGGAATTGGTGATCCACTTCCAACTCCGCCAGTTCCGCTTTTGATTTCCGTCAGCAATTCTTCCAGGGGCGCCAGCCGCGCCGCATTGATCAAACGCAACAGCCCCATCTCCAAATGCACTCGCGGGTCCGGCTTGCGCCGCAGGTCATCATCGGTCTGCAACAAAATCTGAAAAAATCGCGTCAAATCCTCTTCGCTAAAGAGTGCCGCGGCTTCCGCCAGCGCGGGACGCTGGTCCGCCGTGGCCGCAATCAGATCCGAGTCCGCCCCGCACACTTTGGCAATCAGCAGATTGCGCAAGTGGCGAATCGCTTCACGGCAAAAATGTTGCAGGTTGCGGCCTTCCTTTTGAAATGTGTGGATCAGCCCCAGAGCCCGGTCGGCCGAGCCTTCCGCAATGGCACTCACCAGCGTGGCCAGCGCGTCGTCGGGAACCACGCCTAGAAGCTCCCGCACCGCATCATTCGTAATGACTTCTCCGCAGTACGCGCGCGCCTGCTCCAGCAGCGACAGCGCATCGCGCATGCTGCCTTCCGCCATGCGCGAAATGACCGCCAGAGCCCCCGCATCGATCTTCAGATTTTCCTTCTGCGCGATTTCTTCCAGGCGCGCGGTGATTTCCCCAAACGTCAGCGCGCGAAAATGAAAATGCTGCGAGCGCGACCGGATGGTATCCACCAGGTCTTCCGGTTGGGTGGTGGCCATCACAAAAATTACCCGGTCAGGAGGTTCTTCGAGGGTTTTCAGCAGCGCGTTCGAAGCCTCGCCCGTGAGCATGTGGGCCTCGTCCAGAATCACCACTTTGCTTCGCGAAGACGCCGGCGCGTAGCGCACCATTTCGCGCAATTCACGAATCTGATCGATGCCCCGGTTGGAGGCCGCGTCAATCTCAATCACATCCAGGGAAGTCCCCGCGGCAATTTCGCGGCACGAATCGCATTCGCCGCAGGGCGTCGCAGTTGGCCCATGCACACAGTTCAGCGCTTTGGCAAGAATGCGTGCCGCCGTGGTTTTGCCGACACCCCGCGCGCCGGAAAAAATGTACGCGTGCGCCACGCGATCGTTCTTGATGGCGTTCGCGAGCGTTTCCGTCACGTGTTCCTGTCCAACAAGATCGCTAAATTTCTGCGGGCGCCACTTGCGGGCTATAACCTGGTAGCTCATTTGCGGGAATCACTCCAGCTGTGGGAACAGCACGCGCCACTTAACTTGCAAAACTTGAAAAGAGGAACTTCGGGTGATCTGCGGCACAAGAGGCGTTCCCGGTACCGTTGCTCCCTTCCGGGCCTGGCGGGGTTCGCGGGACCTCGTTGCACAGAGCCCG
>Ga0193728_1001316_pt1 | contig 12560 bp, 7 predicted proteins | sample U1c1metaG_FD_143037 | JGI IMG/M metagenome (GOLD analysis project Ga0193728, IMG submission 143037) | Soil microbial communities from a riparian zone of the East river system, Colorado, United States - U1c1 | ecosystem: Environmental > Terrestrial > Soil > Riparian zone | place: USA: East River...
CCAGACATCCTCGCGAACGCGGGCGGTGTCACGGTGTCGTACTTCGAGTGGGTGCAGGATCTCGGCCGGCTCTTCTGGGACCGTGACGAGATTCGCAACAGGCTCGCCGACAAGATGACCGACGCGTTCGACCGCGTGTGGTCGGTGTCGGTCGAGAAGAAGATCACGCTCCGGCAGTCGGCGATGGTTGCCGCGATTCGCGAAGTAGCGGGAGCGCTCGAGGCGCGGGGGATCTACCCGTGAGCGAGCAGCAGCCGCAGCTCGTCCGCGACGCGATGGTGCCCGAGCCGACGATGCTCGACGCCGACGAGAACGCGCGCGCGGGCGGGCTCTGTCTCGAGAATCCCGACATCCGCGCAGTGTTCGTGTGCGAGAGGGACGGAACACTCCTCGGCGTGATCACGCGCAAGACGCTCGTGCGTGAGGTCGTCGCGGCGGGACTGCATCCGAACGAGGTGATCCTGCGGAATATCGCGGAGCCGCCGTTCTTCACGCTCGATGCGTCGCTGTCGCTCGATGACGCATTCAGGACGCTCGAGGAGCGCGACCTCGAGCGGGTGCCGGTCGTCGAAGCCGGGAGGCTCGTCGGCGTGCTGTCGCGCGCGGTCGTGCAGCGGCGTCTGGCCGAGGACGAGCCGCCCGAGCTCGATCCGGATCCCGGCTCGCTGGTCCTCTAGCAGCAGGTGTAGGCGCCGGGAGGCGCGGCGTCCTCTTCGGGCTCCGGCAGCTCCGCTGCAGCGAACGCGGCGCCGTCGAGGATGTCGCGCTCGCTCACCTCGATCTGGTCGAGCGCGAAGAAGTCGAGGGCCTCGACGAGGATCAACGCGCCGGCGACGATTACGGGCGCCCGTTCGGGCTCCATCGCCGGAAGCTCGCGACGTTCGGCGACCGGCAGCGATGCGAGCCGCTCGAGCTGTGCGCGTGCTCCCTCGCGCGAGAGGCGGTGCCCGTGCACGCGCGTGCGGTCGTACGCAGCGAGCTCGAGGTCGAGCGCCGCCATCGTCGTGAGCGTGCCGGCAACGCCGATCGCCTGTGTGGCGCGCATCCGTACGTCGTCGGGCACGTGCTCGGCGAGCAGCGAGCGGATGGAGCGGGCCGCATCGGCGAGCTCGCGTGGCTCCGGTGGGTCGAAATGCAAGTAGCGCTCGGTGTGGCGCACGGAGCCGAGCTCGAGGCTCGCGTGGAAGTCGTCGACGATCAGCTCCGTCGAGCCGCCGCCGATGTCGAGGATCAGAGTGCCTGGTGCGGGCTGCGCACCGGAGCCGACGCCGCGCACGGTCATCTCTGCTTCCTCCTCGCCGCTGAGCAGGCGCGTCGCGAAGCCGTAGCTCCATTCGATCTCGCCGAGGAATGCCTCGCCGTTCTCCGCGTCGCGCACGGCGCTTGTCGCGACGAGCAGGGTCCGCTCGGCGCGGAGCGACTCCGCGAGCCGGCGGTAGTCGGAGAGCACGTTGCGCACACGCGCGATCGGAACGGGGAGGAGGCGGCGGCGGGCGTCGACTCCTTCGCCGAGTCGCGTGATGCGCGTCTCGCGGTGTACTTCTTCGAGTGCTCCGTCAGTGATGTCGGCGACGAGCAGGCGCGTCGTGTTCGTGCCGAGGTCGAGCGCTGCGACTCTCACTTGCTCGGGTAGAGCCAGGCGAAGCGCGTGAACGTGTCCTGCGCCTCGTCGAGCGCCTGGCGCAGCACGGCGAAGCGAGCAAGGTCGCGGCGGAGCTGCGAGAGGCTCGTCTCGAGCTTCGCGTTGTCGGCCGCGGTGCCGAGCTTGTCGGCCGTCGCCTCACCGAGATCGGCGAGCCGCTCGAGCTCGCGGCCGATCCCACGGCGCAGCCGCTTGAACGCGCGCCACGCCTTGAGCGCCCGCACGAACAGCAGCCCGAGGGCGCCGATTCCGGCGAGAAATCCGGCGATCAGCGCGCCGTAAACCGCCCAGTTCCACACGTGGAGGATCGTAGCCGGGCGGAAAGGCGGTGCTACAATTCCGGCAACGGCGCGGGGTGGAGCAGTCAGGTAGCTCGCCGGGCTCATAACCCGGAGGTCGCAGGTTCAAATCCTGCCCCCGCTACTCGAAAGGCCCTGGAAACAGGGTCTTTCTGTTCTCTGGACGGAGTCGGCTCTCAGAACTTTTGCCCAACTTTTGCCCGCAGCGACTCTGATGTCCGCGCGTGCTCTAAGGTGCGCAGAGGCCCAGCCCTTCAGGCATTTGAAACAGAGGGGTTCATTCGCAGGGCCCGCGCCGCATCGGCGTGGTCGATGAGTGCGGTCGAGCCTGGATAACGCGCTGAGGGGAGAGGAGAAAAGGAGCCCCGAAACCGGAATAGCCGTAGCGCGCCTGCCGAGAGAATGCAATCAAGCTTCGGCCGGACCTTGCGTTTTAGTGCCCGAGCGCTAGGCTCCCTCGCCTTGGCAGGCGAGATGACTCCAGGAAACAAACAGCCAGTCCGCTCGGGCGCGCAGCGGCTCAAGGATCCCCTTGCCGACGCTGAACGGCAAGAGGAGCGCGCCGGTGCGATCACGGATGACGCGATCGTGCTTGGGCTTACAGGCGCCTTTGGGAGCGGCTGCACCACGCTCGCGGATGGGCTAGCTGACGATCTTGGATTCGAGCGAATTCGAGTGTCGGGGCTAATCATTGAGGAGTGGCAGCGGCAACAAATGGAGGCCGGCCAAGGCCCTCTCGATACCCCTACTCGCACCGTCCTCCAGGATATCGGCGACGAGATGCGCCGCGAGCGACGCTCCTATTGGGTCGAGCGTGCAATCGAACGAGTCGACGCGCAGAAGTCGCCTGTCGACCACGTCGTTATCGACGGCATTCGGAACCCAGGCGAAGTCGAGTGGCTTCGCGCACGATTCAAACGGTTCTTTCTTATAGGAGTCGACGCGCACCCCTCCCAGAGATGGACTCGATTGGTGGTGACCTCCGAGTGGCGCGACTTCACAAAGGCCGACTTCGACGAGATCAGCTCCCGCGATGCTGAGGCGCCCGAAGATTATGGTCAGCGTGTTCAGCAGTGCATGGATCTAGCGGATTTCCTGATCGCGAATGATCGCGACTATCAAACCGCGCGCAAGGCCCGGCACGCTCTATTGGCAAAGGCGCAGGACTTCTTACGCCTCTGCAGCGGGCCGAGCCGAAGGCCGAGCGATCAAGAGTTCTTCATGCACCTCGCGTATGGCGCCGCGAGCGGTAGCGCCTGCCTCAAGCGGAACGTAGGAGCGGTAATTGTCCGGCCAGGGGATGAGAAGCACATCGCTCTGGATCGCGACCCACTTACACAAGTCTCAAAGGTCGTTGGGCTCGGTTTCAATGAGAACCCTGACTGGATGAAGCCGTGCTACCTCCACTACGAGATGTGTTACCGGGACATCTGGCGGAAGGCGACTTGGGAAGCGAGCGGCTTCAGTCGTTGTCCGCACTGCGGAGGCAATGCGGCCCACTTGAAGTGGCCGTACAGATGCGAAGGGTGCAAGCGAAGCCTCCTTCACTCAATGTTCCCGGAACGCGCAATGACGCGCTGCACCGCGATCCATGCCGAGGTTCGCGCGATTCAATCCGCACAGACGGACCTCGCCGGATGCCACATGTACGCGACAACCATGCCTTGCTTCCTTTGCGCCGAAGAAATTCTGCAGGCTGGGATCAGCCATGTCGTCTACTTCGAGCCGTACCCTGATACCGACGCGGAAGACCTGCTACGCGACCACGGGGTCGTTATCAAGAGGTTCGAAGGCGTGAAAAGTCTCGCTTTTACGGGATTTTTTGGGAACTGGCGAGCGCAAGCCGAAGCGCAATTCGCAATGGAAGCGTAAGAATCAGAGCTTTGCCAGAGTCGAAAGGGAGGCACCGTGACTACGGAGTTGCAAGAGGCCGGACGTCAGCAGGGCTGGTGTCCACAGTGCGGGATGAAGTCTGTTGTCCCAAATGACGGACGTCTCATCTGTTCCTCGCCGCAGTGCGGGTGGGAAGGTCGCCGTACAGAAGAACTAGCAGCGAAAGTCTTCGCAAGTCCGTCGCTCTCACCCAAACGCCTGAGGCAACTAGCCACGATGATTCAGCCGAACGGCGGACTCCATGTGCGTGTCGCGGGGAAGATTCGCTGATCAGCGCGGCCGCCGTGACCTAGAGCTCACGCGTTAACACCGCTGGCGCTCCCAGGCTCCGCCGGTCGTCACCCGGCAATGAGCATCCGGAACCTCATATTCGCGGCCTGGTTCGCGCTCCACGGACCAGTGTTGCTCTGGTTAAGCGGCAGTGCCATGGTGGGTCTCGGCCTCTGGCAATCGAGCCAGACGCTTACAGCTTTTGGCGCGGTCGCAGTGATTGCCGGGATCCTCTTGCCTCGGCTAGAAGGTGCGTTCGAACTAGGCGTTCAGGGAATCAAGGGGAGCCTAAGCACTGAGTTCCTCGGCCAGGTTGCGCTCAGCGGAGCACGACGAGGGCTGGGGCCCGCCAAGGTCGAGGAGCTCTTGGATCAGGCGCAAGAAGAACTGGCAGCTGGCGCCGTGCAGCTAATAGAAGGCCAGGCTGAGCCACCGAGCCGGACGCCGTCGCCGCCGGCCATCGGAGCAGCTTCGCAGCGCATGGCCACGGAGCTTGCTGATCGCTTCGTTGAGAACGCCGTCCAGTTCGAGGAGGAGGTCCACCGATCGCTTCTACAAATCTCCGAACCGCGCAGCTGGGCCGTCGAGCGTGAACCGGAGAGCATGGTCTCTTCACCCCGGCGCGCCGACTTCTTGGTGGAAGGTAACGGTAGACGTGTTCTTGTCGACGCCTATTTCACGCGCAACCCCAGAGCGTTTGAGCGACCGTCAGGAAGATTCGCAACACACCTGTACCGCGAGCACGCGATGCTGCACGACTACGACGCGAGCGCTGCACTTGTCGTCGTCCCATCCGGTTCTACGGTCATTGAAGACGCGGTGCCGAAGGTGAAGGTAACGACGCTACGGGAACTTCCGACTAAGTTGGTCGAAATATTGGACGGTCCCGCGGCAAATCACGCTTAGGTCGGCGCCTCCGCCGCCGTACAAGACGCGGTCGATCGGGTTTGAGCCGTAGATTAGGTCGAATAAACTCCGCGGGTTCTGCTGTTCTCGCACGCAGACGGGCGGCGAGCCCTCCCCCTTCTCGGAGCTGATGGGCTGCACCCCATACGGCGGCAATCAGCTTCAGTAGCACCGCCACCAGTGCGACCACCGGAATGGCGTAGAGCACGAGCGCGCGCACGCCAAGATCCTGCACGAATCTCGGAGGCGATTGCATCCCGCTCGGCGACGAGCGAGAGCTGCCGTCTTGACGCCATCCAGCCGAAGTTTCCACCGCTGTCGGCGAGCGGCCGCAGCCGGAAAATCCTGAACGTCAGCACCGCTGGGTTAGACCGTCGCGGTTTCGCTAGGCGCGGGTGGCCGATGTTGCGACGGCCTTGGGGCGACTCCGAGCCCATAACCCGGAGGTCGCAGGTTCAAATCCTGCCCCCGCCATTGAAAAGCCCAGGAAATCAGGGCTTTTTCTTTGCTCAGATCACCTCCGTAGACGGACTTTTGCCGAGGCGATCTTCGCCTCGCTGTGCGGCACCTTGGAAGAGCACTTGCGATGCGTGGATGTAGCGCGCGGTGATCGCGGCTTGGGAATGTCCTGCCTTCGTCTGGACGTCACAGCAGGATTCCCTGCCGCTGCGTCGTGGGTGAGGGCGGTTGACAAGCGTCGCTGAGGCAACGGAGAGGCAGCTCTCACCCGGGCACATACGCGCGCACCAGGAGTAGCGTGCGATCTGTCTCCCGCAACGGAAGACGACCACCCAACAACCGGCGTAGTTCCGCGACGCGAGTCGTGACCCCGCAGCTGAGGGACTCGGTTCTCGGAGGATTGACAAACGTAGATGAGTCTGCGACGTTGCGAAACCGATGGAACGACAACGCCGATGCAACTCTCCTGGACTGTGCGTCACGATTCTGGCGGTACATTGACGCGCGGATTACGCCAGGGCGTACATCCTATCGCTCTCGGTGCGCTACTCGCCGTCAGTGTTCTTCTGCTGGGAGCAGCGACTCCGCCCGTGACGTCAGCTGCCGTCGCACCGTCGAGTGTTGCTTACACGGCAAACTACTATGACCAGTCGGTCTCCATGGTCGACCTCGCGACCAACACGCTGCTCCGCACTGTGACTCTGGATGGCCATCCATTTGACGTTGCCGTCTCAACAGGCGGCTCCCGCGCCTACGCAACGATCGGCTATCAAGATGGGCGACCGACTCCGGCTTCCGTCGCGGTCATCAATACCGCAACGGGCACGGTCATCTCCTACATACCGACCCCCACGGGCCTCACTAATCTCGTCGTGTCGCCCGATGGCTCCCGCGTCTACGCGACGGGCATCAATAGTCTCATCGTTCTGGACACAACGGTCGGTGCGGTCATCGCACAGGTCTCCGTCGGTCTCGCTCCCTACGGCGTCACCGTTTCGCCCGATGGCAACCGCGTCTACGTGGCAGATGACGGAACGAGTCCTTACGCGGGCACGATCAACGCGGTTGGCAGCGAGGTAACGGTAATCGATGCAACCAGCAACACCGTTTTGGAGACGATCCCTGTCGGCAACGATCCGTTCGGCCTCGCCGCCTCGCCTGATGGACAGCGCCTCTACGTCGCCAACGATGCGGGCAGCGTCTCGGTGATCAACGTTGGCGATAGTCAAGTCGTCGCGACGATCCCAATCGCCGGATACCCCGTTGACGTAGCCGTATCTCCGGATAGTCGTTATGCGTACGTGATCAGCATTTATGGCGGATTCTGGGTGATTGACACAGCTATTAACGCCGTCGTGGCGAGTGTTCCGCTTGGCCCACTTTCGCCTTACTCCGTTGCACTCGCGCTGGATGGGAGTCGCGCGTACGTGACAGCCAACAACAGCGTGTTCGTCGTCGACCTTGCCACCCTCTCTGTCATTGCCACCGTCGATGTCGGCATCCAGCCCATCGGACTGTCTGTCGGCCCAACTCCGCCGGGAGCTTCGTCGTCGGTGACCATCTCATGCGCAAACGCTGACGGAGCGTGGCACAACAGCAACGTCAGCATCAGCTGTGCGACGTCCGTTTCCGGTTCATCGCTGGCGAACACTGCTGACGCGGCCTTCCAACTCACAACCTCCGTGGCACCGGGTGGCTGGGATTCGAATGCCTCGACCGCAACTCGTACCGTCTGTGATGCAGCAGGTGAATGCGCTACCGCAGGGCCGATCGCCGGGAACAAGATTGACCGGGCACCACCTTCCGTCACCTGCCCGGCTAGTTCGATCTTCAGCCTGAACCAGTACCCCGCGTCGGTTTCGGCCATAGTCACCGACGGTGGATCGGGTGCCTCAAGCGCGACCGTCTCGGCAAGCGCCGACACGTCTTCGTCGGGCGCACACTCCGTCTCGCTGACAGCGTCGGACAACGTGGGGAACACCACTACTCACGCATGCGCCTATTCCGTCGCGTACGTTGTCCTTCCATTCTTGGGAGGGAATGTCGATCCACCACCCGTGCTGAATGCCGCCAAGGCCGGCTCCACCGTTCCGGTGACGTGGCATCTGATGGATGCCAACGGCAATCCGATCAGCGACACGGCTTCCTTCGTGAGCATCACAAGCACTGGGACAAGTTGCCCAACAAACAGCCCTGTTGATGCAATAGAACAGTACGCCGGGGGGTCGGGCCTGCAGTACTTGGGCAACGGTGACTGGGAGTTCAACTGGAAGACGTCGAGCACATACGCGGGCCAATGTCGAGTGCTGAGGCTCAATCTCGCGGGTGGTCAGTCCGGGCCTACGGCGTGGTTCACGTTTACGAAGTAGTCGCCTTTAGCGAAACACCTGCTGTTTCTTCCTATCCCTCCAGATAACGAGCTGATCGTCGCCGATGCCGCATTCAGTGGCTGCGAGTGGGAGGACTTCGGGCGTTGCGCGATGGTGAGTAGGCGCCGCCCGGGTCGCATGACTCGCTTCATTAGCGAGCGGCGTCACCGCCGCGCTCGTCGGATGCGCGCCGGTAGACCTCCGTGTCCGCACTGCTGGCATCCACCGCGACGCAACGGCGCGCTGCGCTGGGGGTGTTGATGTCCTGCTGCGTCTCCTCTCTTGAAAGCCGCCGCTAGATTGGCTTCTCGCGAAGACTGACCTCCGGGCGCATCACCCGGAGGTCGCAGGTTCAAATCCTGGTTCTCGGGGAACCCCTGCAGCTTTCGCTCGTTGCTGCCGGTGAGCACGGTCGGGAGCGAGACATTCTTCTAGCTCTCAGCCGATTTTCTGCCAGACGGAGATGTGCTGCCGGCTTTCTGCTGTGAACGGTTCTCGTTCCCAGTCGGCCCACCGCTCGTGGAGGTCCATGCCGGCGATCTTGGCCATCAGGTCGAGCTCGGCGGGCCAGACGTACCGGAACGGAACTGCCTTATGGCGCACCTCACCGTCGACGAATCTGAAGCTGTGCGACTTCAGACCTTGATGCACCACGTCGTATTCGTCGAGACCCCAGCTCTGTTCGCTTATCTGGAAGTCCTGGATGACTTGTCCAGGCGCGAGCCGTTGCAGCCCCGGCACCACGACCTCGATGACGAAGAAACCGCCCGGCTGTAGGTGTGCTGAGACGTTCCGAAAGCACGCGACCTGGGCGTCTTGGCTGGTCAGGTTCATGATCGTGTTGAAGACGAGGTAGGCGAGGGAGAATGTCTCATCGACGGTGGCTGTGGCGAAATCGCCGATCGTCACACCGATCGACTCACCGCCAGGCTTTGTGGAGATGTGCGCCGCCATCGCCTGCGACAACTCGATTCCATGCACGGGAACGCCGCACCTGGCGAGTGGAACACCGATGCGGCCGGTTCCGATCCCCAGCTCAAGTGCGCGTCCGCCTTCGGCGAGCGCAGAGAGAAATCTCACGACAGGGTCGACGGCGTCTGGCGTGGACATCGCCGCCGTCGATTCGTCGTAGGTTGCTGCCCATCGCTCGTCGAAGTATCCGTCCGGACCAACTGATGCTTGCATGCCGTTTGCTCCTTCTCAATGAGGGTCGTCGTCAAGCCACGACGATGCGCCGCGGCCACGCGGGCTTCAGCCCCAGTGGAGCCTCCTGGGAGCGCCGCCGAAGGACGTCTAGAGCGCGCGGCCGGAGGCTCGGTAAGCGAACTGCAGCAACATCACGAACCTCCTGTCGAGTAAGCGCAGGGGACAGAGACACTCTATTCAACAACCTTCCGCCTATTCAAGCTCCCACCACGGCCGCAGCCGTCACCAGGCTCGCGAGCCCATAACCCGGAGGTCACGCGTTCGTACCAAAGCGCGACCAGACAGAGCCGATTGGCCAGCCTCGGCCCCGCGCCACGCCCTCTTGAGCGGTGCTCGGTCGCTGCTAAGAACGGCGGGGGTCGTTGCTCCCAAACAGCGGGCGACGTACAATAGAACATATGTTCTTAGAGCCGAAACCGCGATCCATCTGATGAAGCAGAGTGTTAGCAGTGCGCTAGCTCAGCTTGAGAGGGCAAACCAGGCAGCGATCCAAGAAGCCGGGCCTCGCTACACACCGGGCGTCGACCCATCTGCTCCAAACATCGAAATCGGCTATTTGGCCGATGCCTTCGATGCCCTGGCACTCGTTGATGGTTGGAGAGACCGGACCGAGCAGATTGCGGTTGGTCTCGCCAACGGGCTCGACGCCCAAGCAGTCAGACTGCTCTTTCGTCGGGCCTCTTCGACGCCGGCTCGATTAGTCGCGCAAGTTCATCACCTGCGGAGGCTCAGAGAGCCAGCAGCGATACGGCAAGCCACTGTGCAGTTACGACGCGATAGCGAACGCGTCATTACGCGACTCAGACGCAGATCTGACGCCCTGTGGGACAAGCTCCGTGGACTCCCCGATGTACCTGCGAATCGTGAGGAGCGGAGTCGTCTTCAATCTGACGCGCGCAAACTCGGAAACGTCACGGCTGAGGTTCAGGAGCTCGTTGACTACCTCGACAGTCCCTCTGGCCGATTCCTCGGCGGAGCCAATGGTCTCCTTCTCCTTGGCTCATGGGGTACCGGTAAGACTCATCTCCTCTGCGACGTAGCTCGCCAACGCCTCGACGCAGGAACGCCTGCGCTCTTGGTGATGGCGAGCGCTCTTGCCAGCAACCACGGCGTACTGGATGGGATTGCGAGCGCGACGGGACTGGCCGCCTCCGGCGAAGAGCTTCTCAGCGAGCTGAATCGGCTCGGCGCCGCGACCAATACTCGTGCTCTCCTCATGGTGGACGCGATCAACGAAGGAGACCAAGAAGCCTGGCGCGCGCAGCTCGCGGGCCTGTCAACCACCATTGGTCAGTGCTCGAACGTCGGACTCGTCGTGAGCTGCCGACAGCCCTTCGACGAAGCGATCGTCATGAGCCGAGCGGCAGCACGACTGGTCGCGATCGAGCACTACGGCTTCCAAGACCAGGAGTTCGACGCGCAGATTGAATACTTCTCGTTCTACGAGCTTCCGGCGCCGAGCGTCCCTTTGATGACTCCCGAGTTCACTCGGCCGCTTTTCCTCAAGATCCTCTGCCAGGCATTGAAGGACCTCGGCCGACGCTCCCAGCAACAGAAGCTTCGTGAGATTGCGTCGGGCCAGAAGGGCATGACCTACGTGCTCGAGTACTACACGCGAAAGGTCGGGAAGGCGATCGAGAGCGATCTCGAACTCGCGTCGGGCAGTTGCTGGCGCGCCCTGAAGGGGAACCAGGCTGATGTGGGACTAGCGGGCCGAATGGCTGCTGAGGGATCAGACTGGCTCAGCAACGACAGCGCCCTTGAGAGCCTGACCGCCAGTCTTTCCCTCACGAAGGCGCACGCTCGTGAAGTACTCCGGCGCTTCGTTCACGATGGGCTGCTTGCCACCGCGGTTCGCCGACACGATTCGCAGGTGATCGCCGGCATCCAATTCTCGTACCAGCGCTTCGGCGATCACCTGATCGCCAGACACCTTCTCGATGCGCACCTCGTGACGGACACAGAGGAAGGGATCAAGCGTTGCTTCTATCGGAACCGACCACTCGGCCAACCGTTTCGGCTTGACCGCTGGGGACACCAGTTCGAAGCTCCCGGTATAGCAGCAGCACTCATGCTGGAGTTTCCTGAGCGCATGAAGCGCTCGCCGTTGTCGCATGAGTTGCTCAATTACCTGCCTGCGGATCGACAGCGGGTCTCCCCCGTCAAGGACGTGTTCCTCGAGGGCCTCTATTGGCGCTCCACGGACGCCTTCACCGAGGACACCGACCGCCTCGTGAACTTCTTTCTCACTCGGGTTGGTGAGCGGGTCCGAAATGAGACCTTCGAGGTACTCCTCGGGCTCGCCACGCGTCCGTCCCACCCATACTCAGCCCAGCGGCTCTCCACCTATCTCGGCCGACAGGCGATGGCCACCCGGGACCAGTCATGGTCAGAGTTCTTGCGCCGTTCCGACGCCGAGGGGAACGTTGAACGCATCCTTTCTTGGATTGAACGGTGGACGGAGCGTAGTGAGGTCGCCGTGCGCAACGAAGTTCGCCTTCTGTCACTTCTGCTTACAACATCTAAGCGACCTCTGCGCGATCGTGCGACCCGCGCCCTAGTCATCCGCGGCGTTGTGCATCCAGAAATCCTGTTCGACGAAGCCCTTCGATCACTCAAATTCAACGACCCCTACGTCCCCGAACGCATGCTCGCGGCCGCGTATGGAGTCGCGATGCGGCTGTGGGCCGATCCAAGCGGCGACTCGCTCAGGCGAGCGATCGTGCCGTTCGCGCGATCACTGATACAGCAAATGTTTGTGAAAGGGGCACCCCACGCCACCAAACATGTCCTTCGGCGGGGCTATGCGCTCGGTGTCATCGCAGTCTCCAGGAAGGTCGACCAACACGCGATCGCGACACAGCAGGTTGCCCTTCTTCGTCCGCCGTTCGCCGAGATCCTAAGTCCGTTCGTTGATCCGACTCACATCGATGAGGCCGACGTGGAGGAGAGTCGGCAGGCGATGCACATGGACTTCGCCAACTACACCCTCGGGAGACTTGTTCCCGATCGAGGTAACTACCAGGATGCGCACGCCGGGTATCAGGATGTGCGTCGGCAAATCGCTCGACGGATGACCGATCTCGGCTACTCGTCGGAGACCTTCGGTGAGATCGATCGCGCCATTATCCAGACCCAACCCGTCAGCCGCGAGTCCAATGGCGGAAAGACTGATCGCTACGGAAAAAAGTACTCCTGGATCGCGTTCTTCGAGATGTACGGCGTCCGCAGCGACCTTGATCTCCTAGGCGAGTGGCGCTCTAGAGAACGAACGTCTGACGCTGACGTAGATCCGAGTTTCCCCGACCCGCCGCAAGAGTGGCTGCCGCCCCTACCAGACTTCTTCGCTGATGCACCCATCGATCACGCCGCTTGGCTCGTCAACGGCCCCGCGCCCGACTATCGGAGCCTCCTGGTCCTCCCGTCGATTGATGGCGTCCAAGGGGGACCGTGGGTTCTTCTCGATGCGTTCATTCGAGAAGCCGGCTCGAATGACCGGGAGACATTCGCCTTCAT
>Ga0193728_1001318_pt1 | contig 12553 bp, 10 predicted proteins | sample U1c1metaG_FD_143037 | JGI IMG/M metagenome (GOLD analysis project Ga0193728, IMG submission 143037) | Soil microbial communities from a riparian zone of the East river system, Colorado, United States - U1c1 | ecosystem: Environmental > Terrestrial > Soil > Riparian zone | place: USA: East River...
TTAATCCGGGCAATACCGAGCCCACAACGGCAGAAGGAGATGGCGGTGGTGGTGGCGGCGCAGGTGGGACCGTGATCCTCAATGCAGCTTCTGTAACGGGTAGTATCATTGTTCAGGCGAATGGCGCCCGGGGATCAGACGCGAGCAATATGGTACCCGATTGTACGGGTCCCGGTGGCGGAGGCGGCGCAGGGGTTATCTGGACAGCTGGTGCATCCTTTCCAGCGGCAGTAACGGGCTCTGTGAATGGTGGAAGCAATGGCGTCGTCAGTGCGGGATCAGGCACCGCAGCCTGCCGGGGAGCCGCAAACGGAGCTACGGCGGGATCTAACGGCAATATGCAGACGGCGTACGTGCCTCCCATGGGAACCGCCCAGGTGTGTACCCTGCTCGCGGCCAGCGATCTGGAATATTTCAGGGGAACGATAAGCGAAGACAAGGCAATCCTCTCCTGGGGTATGTATCAAACGGATGACATGGTATCGTACACTCTGGAAAGTTCCTTTGATCGTGTAGGCTACAGCATGCTCGTAAGCCTGAATAATGCGGGTGAGAAAAATATGGAATATGCAGACAGCCGAAAATGGATGGGCACCGCTTATTACCGGTTGAAACTTATTTCAAAAAACGGCCAGACTTCCTATTCTGCCGTGCTGCCCCTGACAAGAACTGTTGAAGCGGCCTTTGAGATGCTCACATTACAACCCAATCCTGTACATGACCATCTCTCGGTTACACTTTATGCAAAGAAAAAAGCTAATGCTGATGTTATACTGTACAATTCCTACGGACAAAAGATCAGCGTGTTCAGGCAGGAAATTGGCGTGGGATATTCGACCTTCACGGTGCCTGTATCGGCACTCGCACCCGGAGCTTATATGATGTTGATGAAAAGTAACGGCTCACAGCTCGTGAAACCTTTTTTAAAAATACAATAGCGGGCGATCACATAATATTTAAAGCCTTGGCAAACCAGGTGCAGGTAAAAGGAAGCACCATGATACACACGCCGCCGATAACCTGGTATAGACCAAAAAAAGCCACAACTGAAATGACGAAAAGAAGCCAATAGATACCGGTGGATTTCTTGTTGCTCTCCATTGCAAAAATTTGCAACGAAAATAGTGCAAACGGATCAATCATCCAAAGACCGGTTTTTCATGCTACATTTTCCGGATCTCTTCAATTTCAACAACCCTGATCCCCTGAACAGGATGTTCGATGACGAAAAGCAGGGTGCGCAACATTTGTGAAAGATAAACCATCCGCAATGCTTTTGCTTTTGCAGCTGTAGAAGGAATTATTTCCAACAACCTGAAAATGGGCTGAAAAAAAACCGGCCAATAATGTCCTGGCCCAACAACATACCATGGCCTCAGAAAACTGGCAGAGAGTCCGGCCGCTTCAATTGCTGATTCCCCCGCCGCCCGGCATTCCTGATAATCTTTCATGATCCTGGCTGGCGTTTGTGCGACACTGACATAAACAAAATGCAGCACATTGGCCCGGCTGGCGTCAATGGCAGAAGCCTTGACCGAGGCAAGATCTATTTTTCGAAACAGGTCTTTTTTTTTCGGACCGGGATGCGGGACACCCAGTAGTTGAACAAAAATGGATTCGGCAGGTATTTGATCTACGAAACTTTCCGGAGCAAAGGGATCGCCGATGATGGCTTCCGCGCCTCTGGGTAATTTTTTTTCGGAGCCCTTTCTTACCAGGGCTTTCACTATGAAATTCCTTTCAAGCAAAAGGCCGATCAACCTTTTCCCCATGTACCCTGTGCCCCCGGTAGTGAAGATTGTTGGCATAGTTTTGTATCTTTCGCCGCATACACACATTAAATTAGCATTTATTTTCAGCAATCGAATGGTTCGGCACAAATAATTTAAGCAATCAATGAAAATTCAGTTTTACCTAAGGTTTCATACTGAAGTCGGGCAAACACTACACATCACGGGAAATATTCAGGAATTTGGAAATGGAGATCCGTCAAAGGCCTTATTGCTTGAATACATGAACGAAGATTTTTGGCATGTAAGTCTGGAGATTGAAAAAACGGATCTGCAGCAACTCAGGTATAGCTACCTGCTCAAATATGACGATGGAACCGTGATCCCTGAATGCAATACGGACCGCTTCGTCGATCGCCTTCCGGATGCAGTGGAAGAAATTCAGGTCATAGATGCCTGGAACCATGCAGGTGAATTTGAAAATGTGTTTTTTACCGCGCCCTTTCAGAACACCCTCCTCCCTAAACATGGCACCGGTTCAAAGGCAAAATCACCCAAATCATTTACGCATATTTTTAAAGTAAAAGCCCCCTTATTAAAAAAGGATGAGCTGGTATGCCTCCTGGGCAGTGGTATCGGATTGGGGGATTGGGATCTGCAATCGGCCATACCGTTGAGCTTGCAAGGAAATTGGTGGATAGCTAAGTTGAACCTGCCCAAAGAAACCTTTCCTGTTTCGTATAAGTATGGCGTTTATGACCGGAAACACGGGAAATTCATTCAATATGAACAGGGCAGCAATCGGCTGGTCTATGGAGACGCGCTGAAAAAAAAGCTGAGCATCCTGCATGATGGTTTTGTGCACCTGCCGAACAACAGCTGGCGCGGATCGGGCGTTGCGATTCCTGTGTTTAGTCTTCGCAGCAGGAATTCTTTTGGCGTAGGTGAATTTGAGGATTTGAAACTGTTGGTTGACTGGGCTAAAAAGACTGGCCTCCGCCTGGTTCAGATTTTACCCGTGAATGATACTTCGGCTACCCATAGCTGGTTGGATTCATATCCTTATGCGGCCATTTCTGCTTTTGCGCTGCATCCCATTTACCTGAACCTCGAAAAAATGGCGGGCAGAAAACATGACGACCTGGTCAAACCGCTTCGAAAAAAACAAAAAGAACTGAATCATTTGTCCGACCTGGATTATGAGGAGGTGATGAAAGTGAAACACGCAGTCATCGGCGAATTGTATGCCCGGCAGAAGGAAGAATGGCAGCAGGATGAAGGCTACCAGCGTTTTTTTGAAGAGCACAAACACTGGCTTGTTCCGTACGCGGCATTTTGCTGTTTGCGCGATCGCAACAATACCGCTGATTTCACGCAGTGGAAAACATTTAGCCAATACGATAAACAAGCTATTGCGAAGTTTGTTTCTCCGCGCAACAAACATTATGATGATATCGCCATCCAGTATTTCACCCAATACCACCTGCACCTGCAATTGAGGGAAGCAGCCGATTACGCGCACGAACATGGCATTGTCGTGAAAGGCGATATCCCGATTGGCATTTACCGGTACAGTTGCGATGCCTGGATAGAACCGGAACTGTACCATATGGATATTCAGGCGGGGGCACCACCGGATGATTTTGCGGTCAAGGGCCAGAACTGGGGTTTTCCTACGTATAACTGGGAACGCATGGCCAGGGACGGATTTGCCTGGTGGAAAAAACGCTTTGAACAAATGGCCAATTATTTCGATGCCTTTCGAATCGACCATATCCTGGGTTTCTTCCGCATCTGGAGCATTCCGATGCAAGCGGTTGATGGCATTATGGGTCATTTTGATCCCATCCTGCCCGTTCATCTCGACGAATTCCGTCAGCGGAACATTTGGTTTGATCATCACCGTTATGTGCGCCCCTTTATCAACGAAGCCGTATTATGGGATTTTTTTGGGAAGGATGCGGACTATGTGAAATCTTCTTTTCTTAAAGCCATCGGCAGCGGATTTTTTGATTTGCTGGAACCATACAACGAGCAACGCAAAGTGGAAGAGCATTTTGCTGCTCTGGAACAAAATGATTTCTCCGGAAGGATCAAAGAAGGCCTGATGAATCTGATCTCGAACGTGATCCTGTTTGAAGTGCCAGACAGCCAGGGTCTTCAATACCATTTCCGGTTTGCTATGGAGAATACCACCTCTTTCCGTTACCTCGAATGGGAAACGCAGCAACAGCTGAAGGCTTTGTACGTGGACTATTTCTTCAAGAGGCAGGATCATTTCTGGAAAGAGGAAGCCATGAAAAAATTACCGCCGCTCAAACAGGCAACCAATATGCTCGTATGCGGGGAAGACCTGGGTATGGTACCCGCCTGCGTTCCCGATGTCATGAAACAGCTGGGAATACTCAGCCTGGAGATCCAGCGCATGCCCAAAGATGCCGGCCGCGAATTTTTTCACCCCGCAGACGCTCCTTATCTTTCTGTTATAACCCCGTCTACTCATGATATGAGCACCATTCGCGGATGGTGGGAAGAAGACAGGGGCAAAACACAGCGGTTCTTTAATTTTGAACTCGGACAATGGGGTGACGCCCCGCTGTTCTGTGAACCATGGATCAGCAAAGCCATCGTGCTGCAGCACCTGCATTCGCCGGCGATGTGGAGCATATTCCAGTTACAGGATCTTTTGGGAATGAGTGAAACCATTCGCAGGGAAAATCCCCACGACGAGCGGATCAACACGCCCGCCAATCCCAGGAACTATTGGAAATACCGGATGCATCTGCCGTTGGAAGACTTGGTCAAGGAAAAATTGTTCAATGAAGAGCTGAGGGAGTTCGTGCATTCAAGCGGGAGAGTGGAGAAATAAGAAAGAAGGAATTAGAAATAAGGAATAAGAAAGTGGTCTGATCATGAAAGTAACTTATCAAAGCTTCAACCTTCCCTTCAGACATCCCTTCACGATATCCAAAGGAACCAAAACACATCAGCCGACTTTTATCGTTTCCTTGGAACACATGGGGCTTACCGGATATGGCGAAGCGCCTGCCATTGCCTATTATCATATTCCCATAGAGAAAATGATTGCCGACCTCGAAGGGAAAAAAAATTTCATTGAAAAGTTTGCCTTCACCGACCCGGAAAGATACTGGCATTACCTGCATCATCTTTTTCCGGAAAATTCATTCCTGGTTTGTGCATTGGATATCGCGGCCTGGGACCTGTTTGGCAAAATGAAAAAAAAGCCTTTGTATGAATGCTGGAAATTGGATCCCTCCCTCATTCCGCCGACAGATTATACTATCGGCATCGATACCATTGGGCAGATGTTGTTTAAGATCGATGAAAAACCCTGGCCCATTTACAAGATCAAATTGGGCGGCCCCGATGATATTCCCACCGTGAAAGCTTTACGGAAAAAAACCGATGCCCAGTTTCGGGTCGATGCCAATGCAGGATGGACCCTTATTGAGGCCCTGGAAAAAATTCCGGCGTTAAAGGACCTGGGCGTTGAGTTCGTGGAGCAGCCACTGGAAAAAGACAATTGGGAAGACATGAAAAAACTTTATGCAGTTTCATCACTTCCGCTGATCGCGGACGAATCCTGTGTGCATGAAGCGGATGTGGAAAAATGTCTTGACCATTTTCACGGTGTCAACATCAAACTCACCAAATGCAGCGGTATTACGCCTGCCAGAAGAATGATTGAAAAAGCCAAGGGCCATGGAATGAAAGTGATGCTGGGCAGCATGAACGAAAGCAGCATTGGTAGCGCCGCGATAGCGCAATTGTCGCCCCGGGTGGATTTTGTCGATATGGATGGTCCGCTGCTGCTTAAAGAGGACATTGCTACCGGGCTTTCCTTTATCGATGGCAGGGCTGTGCTGACCGGCAAGCCGGGACTAGGTATTGAATTTACCGGCCTGCATGCATCCATTCTTTCTTAAATTTGTACTCATTAATCTTGGCAACATGGCAGAAGACCTACTGATCGCGACAGGATCAAAAGCAGAACAATACCAAACCATTCTTCCACAGATCAAAGCGCTGGTGGAAGGCGAGCCAGATTGGATCGCCAACCTGGCCAATATTTGCGCGGCCCTGAAAGAACAGTTTGGCTGGCTTTGGGTCGGATTCTACATCGTGAAGAAGGATGAGTTGGTTGTGGGTCCTTTCCAGGGACATGTAGCGTGTACCCGTATCCGTAAGGGGAGGGGCGTCTGTGGGAAGAGTTGGGAAAACAAGCAAACCATCATCGTTCCTGATGTCGAAAAGTTCCCCGGGCATATTGCATGCAGCAGCCTGTCCAGGTCCGAGATCGTCGTGCCCATTATCCGGTCGGGCCAGGTCATTGCCGTACTGGATGCCGATAGCGAAGCACTCAATCATTTCGACGGAACGGACCAGGAATGGCTGGAACAACTGGCTGAAATCATTCCCCAGGATAGTCTGACCGCCCCGGTCTGATCCGTCAAAATGCCTAACCCATATTTTTATCATTCAAAAATCATCATGCGTTCATCGCCTATTTTACATTGTGTTTGGCCGCTCTTCCTCGCGCTGGCAGCCTGCCACGATCAAAAAGACAAAAAGGAAGATGCAGCCGCTTTCCGCGCCAAAATAGATGCTTCGATTTCCTGTACTGCCATTGGCCTGATCCCCAACGACAGCGTGCTCTATATGAACGGTGGCGGCGCCGAATATAAGACCTCGATCATCAATACCGGCAAGCGCCTGTCCAACGAAGCTGAAGGAATGGTTTGGATTCCCGGAGGAGAATTTAGCATGGGTGGCGTTAACCCGGTTGGGATGCAGGACGGGGGCGACCAGAATATGAATGATGCAAGACCGGTGCACCGCGTATATGTGGATGGTGTTTTGATGGATGAGAACGAAGTTACCAACAGGGCCTTTGCCGCCTTTGTAAAAGCTACCGGTTATATCACCGTTGCGGAACGCAAACCGACGCGTGAAGAATTTCCCGACGCGCCGGAAGAAAATCTTGTTGCCGGTTCGATCGTGTTTACACCTACGCCTGTTGCTGATCTCAGCGATCATTATCAATGGTGGAATTATGTGCATGGCGCCAACTGGAAACACCCGCTCGGTCCGGAAAGCAATTTAACCGGAAAGGAAAATTTTCCCGTGGTCCATATTGCCTGGGAAGATGCGCAGGCTTATGCGCGCTGGGCCGGAAAGCGTTTGCCTACAGAAGCTGAATGGGAATTTGCTGTCAGGGGAGGAAAAGCAGGTGACCTCTATACCTGGGGCAACCAATTTAAACCCGACGGCAAATGGATGGCCAACATTTATCAGGGAAAATTTCCTGCACACGATGACGGAAAAGATGGATACGCAGGCATTGCACCGGTAAAACAATTTCCATCCAACAGCTTCGGATTGTATGATATCGCCGGTAATGTCTGGGAATGGTGCGCCGACTGGTATCGCCCGGATTATTATGAGCATTTGTCGAAAACAGGATTGGCCAGGAATCCTTCCGGTCCGACCGATGCCTATGATCCCGCGGAACCCGGACAAAGAAAAAAAGTGCAGCGCGGCGGATCTTTTTTGTGTACTGACCAATATTGCACACGCTATATGGTCGGCACAAGAGGAAAAGGCGAGTATCGCTCCACGTCGAATCATGTGGGATTCAGGTGCGTCAAAGACGTTCCCAGAAAAGCGCTGGCAAAGAATTGAACAACTTTGCATTCCATTAACTTTTTTTCAATAAAACATTAACAGTTGCATTGCAGCAGGCAAATGGATCGCGGACTCTTATGCGGTATAACTGCGTACTATTTAAGCATCCATTGATCACCAACTAAAACCTGCCAAAATGAAATGCAACAGCCTCCTCCTGTTTTGTGTGGCCCTGGCCATGCAGTCCTGCCATCCAAATAAAGATATCCCTGCCGGTCAAAACGGCAACTGGGTTCAACGGGGAGAGATCAGAGGCATTGCCCGAAGCAATGCAGTGAGCTTTGTGATCGATGACATCGCCTACCTGGGCACAGGATACAATGAAAACGTGAAAGGCAACCGGCTAAAAGATTTTTGGAAATTCAGTGTGGACAGCGGATGGCTGCAGATAGCGGATTTTCCCGGCCCGCCAAGAAGCAATGCCGTAGGATTCACGATCGACAATTACGGTTACGTGGGCACGGGATATGACGGCATTAATATGTACAATGACTTTTACCAATACGATCCGGTCTCGGGTCAATGGCAGCAAAAAGCTTCCTTCAGCGGAGATGTGAGATATGATGCAGTGGGATTTGGACTGAATGGGAAAGGATATATCGCTACAGGATTTAACAACTATTGGCTCAACGATAATTACCAATACGATCCGCACACTGACAGCTGGTCGAACGCAATTTCCTATTCCGGCCTGAAACGCAGGGCGGGATTGGTTTTTGTCTATCAGAACCGGGCCTACCTGCTGGGCGGATCCAACAGCGGGGGAATGGTGCGGGATTTCTGGAGATTTGATCCATCCCAAAATGCAACAGAACAATGGAAACAACTCCGCAACATTTCCAATTCTAACACAGATGTGTATGATGACGGTTATACTGATATCATGCGGGAATATGGCACCGGCTTTGTCTTGGGTGACCAGGCCTTTCTGGTCTGCGGAAAAAATATTGCTTTTAACAACAATACCTGGGTCTACAATTTTGAAAAAGATTTGTGGAGTCGCCGCACGGCCTGGGAGCGGCCGGGAAGAACCGGGGCCACAGCCTGGGTGATCAAGAACAGGGCGTTTGTTGCAACGGGCAACAATGGCAATAACACATTGGATGACTGCGACGAATTCATGCCTGATGAACTGCTTAACCCAAATGATTGAATCTGCCAGCTTGTGCTCAATAACTCAGCGGTTTGATTTTTCTTCCTGCCTCACTATCGTTGATTAGCGTGTCAAGCCTGCGAAGACGCGTGGATTCCTGTTTGGCGCTCATCACCCAATGGACAACCAGTCGCTGGTAAAGGGCAGGCATGGATTGAATAAAAGCAAGGGCTTTTTTGGATGCCTTCAGTTTTTTTTCATATTCTTTGTCCAGCTTCTTCGGCTTGTTCTCGTATTCATAAATTTTAGATTTATGGCCCAGCTTTTTTTCAAATGCCGCGATTCCCGCGGGTCTCATGAGACCTTGCTTCGTCAGGACTTCCACTTTTTTGATGTTGATGGCACTCCAAATACTGGTTGGTTTTCTCGGTGTAAAACGGATCGTATAGCTTGTTTCGCCAAGTGATTTTCGTACGCCATCGATCCAGCCAAAACAAAGGGCTTCATCCACCGATTCGGACCAGCCCATGCTGGGCTTCCCTGATCCAACTTTGTAAAATCCTACTAAAAGTTCCTTTTTCTTTTCATGATTTTTTTCCAGCCATTTGCGGAAGTCAGCGGCTTTGGCAAAAAAACGAGGTTCCATAATAGTTGGGATTACTTAGCCACCAAAAAACCCTCGCTCTTCATTTTTTGTTCGACGCTGCTGATCACGCCGTCGAACAATTCATCGCCGTTGGCAGGATTGATGGTGGACGTGGTGCCGCTCCAAACGAGTTTATCTTTGGGCAGGGAATACACGTTAACCTCTACATAGTAAGTTTTGTCGGTCGTATAATATCCCGGGTCGTAGTAACCGCCCCAGGCTGCACCATAATAGCCCCGCCAGGTTCCATAATAGGTAGGATAAGTACCAGGCACGTAACGGGTATCCTTATCCACTTTAAGCAAGCGGAGGACGATGATGCCGTCATATCCCTCACCTTTCAGTTTTTGCGCATAGTAATCATCATTCTCCTTCAATTCACCCGCCCCGAAGATCTTGTACGAAGGAATGGCCTTCCCCGGATTCAGTGCGGCCATTTTGTCCTCGGTCCTTCTTCTCACCGCTTCATTTTTCAACAACGCGGCCACAACAAATTTATGCATTTGTGAAGTAGCGATTACCGTATTCGGATCGCGCCAGCTACTGACAATTCTGGTACTTGGTCCGCAGGAGATCAGGAGACCCAGGAGGATGGCGGTAAGAAGATTCTTTTTCATATAAGATGGTTTAATTGTTTGCGACCCCGGGTATCTTACACCTGAATTACCCTCTTTTTCCTAATTTTAATCTTTCCAATAGAAACAACCAACATGCTGCTGAAGCAAAACCTGAGTCTCTACCGTGTTTTAAAAATTACCTGGAAAATAGATATCCTGATGCTGGCCCTGTGTACGATTGCTTTTTTTATTGATACAAAAATCCTGCCTGATGTGCACCTTCTTCCTGCGCTCCCAACACTGATCGGAACGGCCGTTGCCTTTTTTATCGCCTTCAACAACAACCAGGCTTATGGCCGTTGGTGGGAGGGCAGGGCCATCTGGGGCGGAATCGTGAATGATTCCCGCTCCTGGGCGAGAAGCCTGCTGGTTTATACGACAGATGGATATCTTGCGAGGAAAATGATCGTCCGGCATATCGCCTTTCTGTATGCCCTGAAAGCGGACCTGCGCAAGACGACCGATGAGGAATACAAAAAGTTTTTATCGCCAGCAGACATTCATCATTTGGATGGATTCTCCAATATACCCAATGCCATATTGGACCTGCAGTCCACCGATCTTCAATTGTTATTCGATCAACATAAAATAGATGGCTTCCATTTCCTGGCATTGAATGAACTGGTCAGGGGTTTTTGCGATGGCATGGGCAAATCGGAACGCATCAGGAATACGGTATTTCCAACGACCTATATTTTTTTTACCAGGCTGTTCATCTGGATTCTCGTTATCCTGACCACGATGACCTTATCGGAAAGCGTCGGACCCTGGTCCATATTTTTTGCATGGGTCATTGGTTTTGTTTTTCACAGTTCGCACATCATTGGAATGAGCATCATGAATCCCTTTGAATTAAAGCCCGAGTCTTTGCCATTGGACAGCATTACCCGAACAATCGAAATCAATTTATTGCAAGCCATGGGGGAGAGCGAGGTACCGGGTGCTGTCGCGGCGCTTCATGACGGGGAGTATTTGTTGTAGTTGCTTGGAGTTGACTTGTTGATAAGTTGACTGGTTGATAGGTTGATAGGTTGATTGGGTATTGTAGTGATTGTTGTACTTTGTTTTCTAATATAAACTTATTATTAGATAAAAATTCAAAATTAACTTATCAACCAGTCAACTTATCAAAAAATCAACTCCAAACACCACTCATGCAACAATACATCCTCGCCCTCGACCAGGGCACCACGAGTTCCCGCGCCATTGTTTTCGATGATGGAGGGCAGGTTCATGCGCTGGCCCAAAAAGAATTCAAACAGTTTTTCCCGCAACCGGGTTGGGTGGAGCATGATCCGAACGAGATCTGGTCCTCACAGGTAAGTGTAGCTGCAGAGGCGATCGCCAGTGCAGGCATCAACGGCAAAAACATTGCCGCTATTGGCATCACCAACCAGCGGGAGACGACCATCTTGTGGGACCGGGAAACGGGATTGCCCATCCACAATGCCATTGTTTGGCAGGACCGCAGAACCTCGGCCTATTGCGATGAATTGAAAGCCCAGGGAAAGGCCGGGATGGTAAAAAATAAAACGGGATTGTTTATTGACTCGTATTTCTCCGCCACCAAGATCAAATGGATCCTGGATCATGTGGATGGCGCAAGAGAAAAAGCCGCAGCGGGCAGACTGGCCTTCGGAACTGTGGACAGCTGGCTTACCTGGAAATTCACCAATGGCGCCGTGCACGTAACGGATGTGTCCAATGCCAGCCGCACCATGCTTTTCAATATCAATACCCTGCAATGGGATAAGGAATTGCTGAGCCTCTTTGATATCCCGGAATCCCTGATGCCAAAAGTCGCTTCTTCGAGCGAAGTCTATGGCGAGACGGGAACCACCTTTTTTGCCAGCAAGGTTCCTATCGCCGGCATCGCGGGTGATCAGCAGGCTGCACTTTTTGGCCAGGCCTGTTTTGAACCTGGCATGGTAAAAAACACTTATGGCACGGGTTGTTTCATCATGGTGAATGCCGGTCATCAGCCCGTATTGACAAAGAATATGCTGTCTACCATCGCCTGGAAGATTGGAAGCGAAGTAACCTATGCTATCGAAGGGTCTATTTTTATCGGAGGAGCATTGATCCAGTGGCTGCGCGATGGTCTGGAATTATTTGCCCAATCTGCAGAAGTCGAAAAACTGGCCCGGACCGTTCCGGATTCAGGGGGATTGTATCTTGTGCCCGCATTTGCCGGACTGGGATCACCTCACTGGGATCCCTATGCGCGCGGATTAATGATCGGCATCACCAGGGGCACGACCAAGGCCCATGTAAGTCGCGCGGCAATGGATGCGATTACCTTCCAGGTAAAAGACGTGATCGAAGACATCGTTTCGGGAAACATCCCCTTAAAAGAGTTGCGAGTAGACGGCGGCGCCTCGGCAAACAATAACATGATGCAATTGCAGTCCGATGTCCTGGGTATCCGGGTCATTCGTCCGGTTGTTACGGAGACAACGGCGCTGGGTGCTGCATACCTGGCGGGCCTCGCCGTCGGCTATTGGGCCAATATGGACGATATTAGAAAGCATTGGCATACCGACCGTGTTTTTGAACCGGGCGACCAGCAAAGCAGGCAACAGTTGTTCTATCGCAACTGGAGAAAGGCACTGGAACGGTCAAAACACTGGCTCCAGGATATTGAAGAGGAATGATTGATTCAACCTATTAACCGGGCCTATTATGAACAGGGAAGATATGATCAATTCGATGGTGGAACAGGCCGACTATCCCTGGGAAGTGCTGATCATTGGCGGAGGAG
>Ga0193728_1001319_pt1 | contig 12550 bp, 14 predicted proteins | sample U1c1metaG_FD_143037 | JGI IMG/M metagenome (GOLD analysis project Ga0193728, IMG submission 143037) | Soil microbial communities from a riparian zone of the East river system, Colorado, United States - U1c1 | ecosystem: Environmental > Terrestrial > Soil > Riparian zone | place: USA: East River...
GAGCGGCATCGGCGCGCGGTTCGCCATCGGCGGCGGGCCCGGCGGATTGGTGCGCGGTGCGGGGGTGGGCGGCGCGACGCTGCGCGGACCCGAGCCCGAGGTGGTGCCGGTCGTCTGCTGTTCGACGGGCAGACCCTGACGGGCGCGCCACGCCTGCAGCGCCGCGACCAGGTCGTCGTACGAGATCATGGGCAAACGATATCACGATGACCCGTGCTAGAAGCTCGGCGATGGCGATCCGCCTGTACACGTCGCCGGTCCTGGCCACCGAGGGGCTCGTTCATGGTTTCCCCGAGCGCGGCGGCGGCGTTTCGACCGGTGCCCGCGCCTCCCTGAATCTCGGAAAGCGCTGGGGGGACAGCGTCGAGAATGTCGATGAGAATCGCCGGTTGCTCGCCGCCCACGCCGGCTACGATCCCGCCGCACTCGCCGCCACGCGCCACGTCCACGGGACCGCGGTCTGGGCGGTCGGCGAGCCGCTCGCGCCGGACGCCGAGTTCGACGGCCTGGTCTGCGACCGCCCGGGCCCGGTGCTCGGCGCGTTCGCCGCGGATTGCGTCCCGATCCTGTTCATGGATCCGATCGCACGTGTGATCGGCGCGGCGCACGCCGGCTGGCGCGGCACGGTCCACGGAGTCGCGGCGCACGTCGTGGCGCGCATGACCGAGCTCGGTGCGCGGCCGGAGCGAATCCGCGTCGCGCTCGGGCCTTCGATCGGGCCGTGCTGCTTCGAGGTCGGACCCGAGGTTGTCGACCAGTTCCGCAGCGCGCTCGGCGATGTCCCCGAGCTGGTCGTCCGCGGCCCGCATAAAGATCATGTCGACCTGCGGGTCGCGCTGCGCACCACGCTCGTGCGCGCCGGCGTGCGCGCGGATGCGATCGACGATCAGCCGCCGTGTACGAAGTGCGAGTCCGAACGATTCTTCAGCTATCGTCGCGACGGCAAGGATGGCGGTGTTCACATGGCGTTCATCGCGTTGCGTTAGCGCGATCGTGCTCGCGGCGTGCGGCGGTCATGCCGGCACGCACGGCGCCGCCAAGCACTCGCCGCGGCCGGGCTGGGGCGCGCGCGTCGCGATCGCGATCGACGTCCACGCCCAGCAACCGCTCGCCGATTTTCCGGTGCCGATCCGGATCACGCCGGATCGCTTCGATCTCAAACGGATCGCCGCCGACGGTCACGACCTGCGGTTCACCGACAGCGCCGGCGTCGACCTGCCATTCGAGATCGAATCGCTGACGCCATCGCACGGCGGCCTCGTGTGGTTGCGCGTTCCGATGCTCGCGCAAGGCCCGACCCGGTTCGAGATGTACTTCGACAACCCGACCGCGCCGTACCTCGCCGAGGGCGAGACGCGCACCGTATGGCGCGCCGGGTTCACCGGCGTGTTCCATTGCATCGACGACGGCGTCGATAGCTCGCCCGCCGCGGCTGCGACCGGCGTGGTCGGCACGAACCCGGCCGAGGGCGTGTTCGGCGAGGCGTTCTACTTCGCGACCAAGAAGCTCGACGCGCTGACCGCGACGCTCGCACCAGCCGCCGGCGATCGCACGCTGTGCGCGTGGGTCCACCCCGACGGCGTCGACGGGGTCGCGCGGATCGCGGGCGTCACCGGATTTGCACTCGACCGCGATCGCGGTGGTCTCAAGTGCAACGATGCGGTCGCGCCGAACGCGCTCGCCGTCGATACGTGGCGCTATGCGTGTTGCGTGCACCACGCTGGTTTCGATGCGGTGTTCGTCGATGGGGTGGCGGCCGGCAGGCCGGGGCGGTCACCCGACAAGGCGCCGGCGGCCGCGTTCGAGGTCGGTGGTCGCCACGACGATCCGCCGGCGAAGCGGTTCGCGAAGGGCGACGTCGTCACGTTCGGTGCGATCGAAAACCTCTAGTTGCAGTGCGAGCCGGTGCACGTCTTCGTGCAGCCATCGCACTGCTGCTGGCAGCTCCCGCCCTTGCATGCGAGCGTGCACGACGAGCCGGCCTCGCACTTCTGCACGCACTTGGCGCCCTCGCATTCGAAGTCGCACTTCGCCCCTGCACTACACGTCTGGGTGCACGCGCCGCCCGAGCACGTCGCCGAGCAATTGCCCTGGCTCGGGCAGGGCTGATCGCAGCGGCCCGCCGCGCAGCCCATGAACGCCGCGGGTGAATTCGGGTTGACCGCGACGTTGCCGTTGATCTTGACGGCGACGCCGCCGCTGCCTTGGACGACGACCTGGTCGCCGTCGGTGTCGACCTTCACGCCGGTCTTGCCGGTCTTGATGTCGGCGCCAGGGGTTTTGACTTCGACGCCATCCGAGCCGACCGTCACCGAGGTCTCGTTGCCGTGGCAGGCGATCACGGCGAGCAGCAGCAGGCAGTGCTTCATCCGGCGATCTTATAGCTGATAACTCGCGGTCACCGTCGCGGTCAGCGGGATGCCGGGCGTGAAGTGCATCTGCTCGATCGCCGGCGAGGTCGGCGTGATCGCCGATGTGTCGGCGAACTGGGCCTCGCTCCAGCTCTGGTTGAACAGATTGTTGATCGTGAGGTTGATGCCGAGCTTCTTGGTCGGCTGCGTCGACGCGATCAGATCGAAGATGAAGTAGCCCTGCGCGGTCAGCGTGTTCGCGTCGTTGCCGGGGCGATCCGCGATGCCGCGCCCGCGTAGCGAGATCGAGAACAGGTCGTGGATGTACGTGATGCCGCCTTGGCCCATCAGCTTCGGTGCGAGCGCGAGCGCGTTGCCGTTGCCGGCGTTCTGCACGAACTGCGAGTGCGCGACGCTCGCGTTCGCGTCGAGGCGGAGCCATGGCACCGGGTTGTACGCGCCCTCGAGGTCGACGCCGTAGCGCTCGGTCGGGCCCGATGGGTCGGTGCCGCCCTCGTCGCCGTTCCACACCAACTCGGAGTCGAGGTGGAGGTACCAGAAGTCGGCCGAGAACCGCGCGTGCGGCACGTAACTCGTGCGCACGCCGGCCTCGGCGCCGAGCGCGCGGGCCAGCGAGCCGTCGCCGCCGGCCGCGACGTTGCTGCGCGCGTCATTCGAGTGAAAGCCGTAGCCGGAGTTCGCGAACACGTCGAGCTTGTCGGTCGCTTCGATCTCGACGGACAGCTTCGGGCTCGCGATCGCCTTGCCCGCACTGCCACCGGTCTGAGTCGCGGGATTCGTGTTCGTCGCCGGGTTGAGATCGTCGACGTCCCACACGAACTGGTCGAAGCGCACGCCGGGCAGCACGTGGATGTGCGGCGCGAAGTGCACGTTCGCCTCGGCGTAGCCGGAGAAGCTGCGGATCCGATCGAACGTGTGGTTGCACGGGTTCGGACCGGTGTCGAAGCAGTCCGAGAGGCGCACGCGATCCTGGTCGTGCCACAGCCCGTTGTCGACATCGTCGTTTCGGCTCTGCACGCCGACGGTGAGCCACGTGTCGTGGCCGAGCGCATCGAAGTGGCGTTCGTAGTGGAGGTCGAGACCGTACGTCGTGCGCGCGTCGGTCTGCTCGATCTCGTCGCCGTGGACCGGATCGCGCGCGAACAACGTGAAGTCGGAGTACAGGCGCAGCCGGTACTGGAGCATGTACGCCATCGCGGTCCACGCGCCTCCGTGCGCGTCGTGCACCGTGTACGCGAGCTGCCCCGACGCGCGCGACGTGTCGCCGCCCTCGGATGGATCGAGCGAGCCGAACTCGCTGACGAGGCCGCTCGTCACCGCCGACTCGGGGACCTGGCCGGACGCGTTCCACTTCGCTTCGTACCAGTTGCCCTCGAGGCGGAGCTCGCCGGGGCCGGCGTTGCCCTGCCACTTGACGAGCGCGTTGCCCTGGCGGAAGTGCTGCGGGTTTTCGAACGGCCCGTCGGTATCGCCGAGCTCCGCCGCGATCAGCGACTTGTCGGTCGAGCCTTCGCGCAGCTCGGGGCTCGCCATGCCGACGATGCGGCGGTTGTACTGATCGAACGCCTTGGGCCCTGCGAGCGGGACGCCTCCCGCGATCCACAGCGTCGGGCCGTCGACCTTGTCGATCGTCTTTAGCTCCATCGCGCCGGCGGTGTAGAAGTCGCCGAACCGCGCCGAGTACGGGCCCTTGTGGACGTCGACCGCATCGATCGTCTCGGGGATCAAGAAGTGGGTGTCGGCGTAACCCTGGCCGTGGCCATGGCTCGGCATGTTGACGGGCACATCGTCGGCGTAGATCGCGATGTCAGTCCCGTGATCGGCGTCGAAGCCGCGGATGAAGTACTGGTCGCTCTTCCCGCCGCCCGCGTGCTGGCTGACCATCAGGCCGGGCACCTGGCGCAGGATGTCGGAGACCTGAGTGACCGAGCGGTATTTGAGATCGTCGCGCGTGATGTGGACCGACGACGCCGACTCCGCGGGTGCGGTGTCGACGATCTCGATCGTCTCCGCGTTGGCGGGAGGCACGTAGGTGGCCGCGGGTGGCACGGTCGGTGGTGTCGCCGCGGGATCGGTGGGTTCGGCGGGCGCATCGCCGCCCGGCGGCGACGGAGGCGCCGGCACACCATCGACCTGCGCGACGCGACCGACGGCGGGGCGCGCAGACAATGGGGATGTGAAGGCGCACACCAGCGCGGCGCTGGCGACGCTCGAGCGTCGAAGCATGAAGGTTCCCTGGCAGGGCGCGCGAGGGCGCGCAGGTCGCTGGATCGGTCAGAGGATCGCGAACGCCGGGGACGGAGGGCCGCGCGCCATCGCAGGCGGCAGCGCGCCCGAGCTCGGCTCGATGATCGCGATCTGATCGAAGACGACGGCGCGGCGATCGATAGGGAGCGGCGCGAGGATCACTGCGGGCGCGGGCTGCAGCGCCGCGGCGTGGTGCGCGAGCGAGTGCCCGCCGTGCTCGAGCTGGAGCGCGAGGTCGTGCGCACTGCGCGTGCGGATGCGATGGCCGGCGCGCATGACGACGCGATGCTCGGTGCCGTCCGCGTGGCGATGCGGCGAGAACACCGTGGTGTCGCCGTCGTGCGAGTGCGCCGCGAGCGAGTCGTGGAGCGCGAGGTGGAGGTTCGGAACGAGCTCGACGCCGACCAGCCACAGCACCGCCGCGACGAGCGCGATCGTGCGAGCTGTGCGGCGGCCTCCCATACCAGCGATCTTACGAGCGATCGGGGCTGCCGGATCGCCACCGGCCGAGCGGAAGTGTGATGAAAAAGCAGATGCTTAGGGCCAGGACGATCGCCCCGCCGGTCGGCACCCGCCAGACGGTCGAGATGACCAGGCCGCCGAGGCCCGCGACCAACGCGATCACCATGCTCCAGACGAGGTAACTGCGCGTCGAGCGCGCGACGTTGCGGGCCGCCGCCGCGGGCACGACGACCATCGCCTCGACGAGCAGCGCGCCGATCACCTTGAGGCTGACCGTGATCGCGATCGTCACGATCACGACGAAGCCGTAGTCGACCGCGGTGGTGGGTACGCGGCGCGCACGTGCGATCGGTGGGCTCAGGCTATCGGCGAGGATCGCGTTGTACGCGAACGCGGTCGCGGCGCCGAGCAGCGCGCCGAGCGCGAGCACCAGCACGAGGTCGTGATCGGTCAGCGTCAGCACGCTGCCGAACATCACGGCTTCGATCTGGTGGATGTTGAATCGCCGCGTCGCCGCGACGAGCAGGCAGATGCCGAGCCCGAGCGTGAACGCCATGAACACGCCGATCACGGTGTCGGGCGGCAGCGTCGCCTGCCGGCGCACGTAGACCATCACGATCGCGACGAGCAGGCAGAACCCGAGGATCGAGGCATAGGTGTCGTCGAGCGGCTGGCCCGCGGCGACGCCGATCACGAGGCCGGTCAGCGCGGCCTGACCGAGCGTCGTCGAGAAGAACGCGAGCCGGCGCGCGACCACCAGGTGGGACAGGCCGCCGAGCAGCGGTGCGAGCAACAGGATCGCGACGACGCCGCGCGCGACGAACGGATATTGCAGCTCGGCGGACAGCCCGAGCGCCTTCGCGAGCGCGATCCACCAGTCGTACAGCCAGCTCACGTCGCGACGTCTCCCGCGCGCTCGAGCACCTTCGCCGGTTGGCCGGTGTCCTTGACGGTCCGATCGATCAGTGTCACGCGATTCGCGATCCGCCGGACCTGCGCGCGGTCGTGCGACACCATCACGATCGTCGTGTGGTGCTGGTCGCGCAGCTCGCACAGCAGCGCGTCGAGTTGCGCGACGGCGTCCGGATCGAGGCCGGTCGCGGGCTCGTCGCACAAGAGCAGCGCGGGCACCGGATCGATCGCGTTCGCGATCAACACGCGGCGGAGCTCGCCGCCCGAGAGCTCGCCGAGCCGGCGGCGCTCCATGCCGGAGAGGCCGACCTTCGCGAGCAACTCGGCGGTCTTCGCGCGCGCGGCGGGCCTCAGGCCGAGACACACCGGCCAGCGCTGGCGCGACAGCGCGAGGAACTCGCCGATCGTGATCGGCAGCGTGCGGTCGGCGACGAAGCTCTGCGGCACGTAGCCGATCGCCGCGCCGGCCGGCAAGCGCTGGCGGATCGTGCCGGAGAATGCGATCTGGCCGAGCACGGCGGCGAGCAGCGTCGACTTGCCGGCGCCGTTCGGGCCGATCACGACATGGATCGTGCTCGCGTTGATCTCGAGTGAGATGTCCTCGAGGACGGCGCGGCCGTCGCGGCGCACGCCGACGTGGTCGAGCTCGAGCGCGCTCTCGCTCACGGGACCGGATCCGTCACGAGCGCGCGCACGAGCGTGGCGGCGTTCGCGGCCATCACGGTCTCGAACTCGGTCGCCGAGTAGTCGCCGACGGCGACGTGGCTGATCGTGTAGACCTGCACGCCGGTCGCCTCGGTCAGCGTGTCGAGCAGCTTCGCCGGGAAGTCCTGCTCGCTCAATACGACGTGGACGTGCTGCGCCTTGACGAGCGCGATCATGTCGGCGAGCTCCTTCGCCGACGGTGTCAGGCCGTGGGCGGGCTGGACGACGCCGGCGAGCTCGATGCCGAATTCCTGCAAGAGGTACGTGTAGCCATCGTGGACGGTGATGACGGTCTTGAGCTTCGCGTGCGCGAGCTGCTGCGCCGCCGCTTGCTCGATCGCGCGCAGCTTGTCGCCGTACGCGTGCGCGTTCGCTGCGAACGTCGCCGCCGCCGCGGGGCGCAACGCGCCGAGGCGCTGTGCGATCAGCTTGGACTGCGCGATCGCGTTCTCGAACGACAGGAACGTATGCGAGTTCGGGGCATCGCCGTGCGCGCTCTTGACGAGCGGGGTCTCGGCGTTCGCTTCGATCACGACGATGTGGTCGTTGCCGGACGCCTTGATCATCGGCCGGATGAAGTCGTCATGGCCGATGCCGTTGATCACGATCGCGTCGAGTTGCGCGAGCTTCGCGATGTCATCGGGCGACGGTTGGTAGTTGCCCGCATCGATCTCGCCGGGCAACACGGCGACGACCTCGGCGCCTGGAACACCCGCGACGATGTTCGCGGTCCACGAGTAGTACGGATGCAGCGTGACGCCGACGCGGAGCGGCCCCGACCCGGCTGCCACTGCCGACCCCGATCCCGATGCCGATCCGGTTGCGGAGCCCGAGCCCGATCTGCCACACGCGGCAATGCCGGCGAGCACGAGGCAGGCGCGCGCGCTCACCCGCAAGAGCTCGCGGCGTCGCATCACGGCGTCACCATCGTGATCCGCTTCCATCCATCCTCGATCGCCGGCGTCACCATCACGCCCTTCACCGGCTTGGTCCCGATCCACACCGCGACGTGGATCATCTCTCCACCGCGCAAGCGATGATGTTGCTCGTCGGTGTACGCGGTCGGATCGATCGGCGTTCCCGGATCAGGCTCGAGGACCGTGATCACCAGCGTCGGCCCGGTCGCCGGCACGCCGGCGTAATTCACCGCAGTTCCCTCGCGGCGCAGGACCCAGCGATAGCCGGCCTTGTCGATCGGATCTGCCGCGAACGGGGGCACGCCGCGCGCAGCGAGCGCCTCGACCGCCGGCCACGCACCGGTATCCGCGCGGACCTCCTCGGCATCCGCGAGGCCGTCGAGGCAGCGGCGATACATGCGCTGGACATCACCGGGGAGCTCGCGAAACGCGATCTCTCCGATCGCGGTCGCCGGTGCCGCCGCGGGCGCGCTGCCGCGGCGCGGAAACCACGTCGCGGTCATCACGATCGCCGTCCACATCACGACGTGAAACACGATCCGCACCACGAACCCGGTCTCGCGCATCGCCGATGGCGATTCGACGAGGACCGTGCGATCCGGCATCACGCGCGGACGCTATCACGCCGCGAGCGCGAATGCGGTGGCGCAGCTGATCGCGAACAGGACGGCGAGGACGAGTTGGAGGCGGAGTCCCTGCATCGGCGTGGGTACGTACGACCCTACCGTCTGGATCACGCGAACATTCCCGGAACCGGAGCTCGGGGCCTACGGACACGCCGCGATCGCCCACGGATCGGCCGTGACGCATTCGCCCGCATTCGCGAAGAAGCCGAACTGTGCGGGGCTGGTCGCTACCGAGAACGCGCCGGTCATCACCGCGACGATCGCCGCATCCCCGCGGACGGCGCCATCGATCACGAGATGCGTCACGTCGAACGCGGGCGCGACATCGCCGAGCGCGGTGTGATCGACGAACGACGCGAGCTCGAGCTGCGGCGCCGGCACCAGCGTCTCTTGCCCGTTCGCGCTCGTCAGCGTCACGGAGAGCTCGGTCAGCGCGATCGTCGCGGCGACGCGGCCGGCCACCGACTCGCTCGCCGAGACCGCGAGGTTCGAGAGCTCGAGCGCCGTGCCGTCGAACGCGGCCTCGCCGGTCGCGGTCGCGATCATGTAGTCGTGCCCCGGCGTGTGCGTAGTGATCGCGCCGAGGTCGAGGTGACCCGCGAACGTCCGCGCCGTCGCGTCGAGATCGATCGACGCGAGCTCGCCCACCGGCGCCGCGAACCGCACCGCGCCGTCGCCGTCGAGCGCACCGTCTTGATCGGCGAGCTCGATCGTGACCGCGCGATCGATCGCGAGTGTGGCCAGCACGTGAGACGGGCCGGCGACCTCGAGGTCGAACGTGACCTGGCCGGCGAGCTGCGCGGTCGGCGCCTGCGCCCCGAGCGCCGCCGCAACCGCGAGCATCGCCGAGCTCGCGCCGTCGAGGTTCGCGGTGATCTCGAGCTCGTCGTGCTTCACCAGGATCTCGATCGGCTCGTCGTGATCGGGGCCGAGTTGCAGATAGAAGTGCATCGCGTCATCGAGCTCGACGCGGATCCGCAGCTCCGCCTTGTCGATCGCCGCGACGCACGCCGGATCGACGACATCCGCCGTCTTGCAGACCGACTCCGACGGAAACCGGAACACGTCACCGCCGAGATAGTCGGAATCGGTGAACACCTCGTTCGTCAGCCACGCGAGCGTCGCATCCGGATCGGGCGCGGCCGGCAGCGCCGGGAGCACGTAGCCGAGCGCGATCGCGCCGGGCATCGACAACTGTGAGGCCGCTTGCGTCTCGTGCAGCACGTTGCCGAGATCCGACGTGATCCGCGACCGCACCGTCGCCGGGTCGCTTCCACCACTGCACGCTGTAACTACCAGCAAGCACATCGCTCGGCGCATCGCCCGAGCAATAGTTCAAGGGCAGTGCCACCCCGAACCCCGCGGACCGTGGTGCCGGAGTGGTAACTACTCGACGGTGACGCCGAACTTCGGTAGCAGGTCGCCGGTCAGCGTCTGCACGACCGTTTCCGCCTTGTGCCAGTCGATCAGCGCCTGCGCCTTGCGCAGCTCGGCCTGGCGCTGCTCTTCGAGCCGGTTCAGCACGTCGAAGTTCGTCGACCGGCCGAGGTTGAAGCGATCGGTCTCGATCCGGATGTTCTCCTTCGCGAGATCGATCGCGCGCTGGCTCAGGACGACGCGGCGCTTTGCGAGCTCCATCTGCGCGACCGCCTGCGCCATGCCTTCGGCGAGCTGCGCGCGAATGTCGAACGCGTTGACGCGGAGCTTCTCGCGCACCGCGTGGAGCTCGCGCAGCTTGTAGTGGATGTCGTACTTGTGCAGCGAGCGCGAGAACGTCAGCTGGCCACCGACCTGATACGACTTGAACTCGACGGTGTCCTTCGCCGACGTCCCCAACGACGTGTCCTGGCCGCGCGGGCCGGCCTGCAGCGCGAGATCGAGCTGTGGCAACAGGCCATTCTCGGTCACCTCGATGTCGATCGAGGATTCCTTGTCCTGCTTGTCGAGCTCCGCGAGCTCGGGGCTCGCGCTGTACGTGCGGTTGATCAGGTCGGCGAGATCGAGCTTCGTGTCGGTCGCTCCGAGATCGGTCGCGACGCGCAGGCCCATCTCGCCGGCGCCGACGGTCATGCCGCACGCGCGGCGCAGCGCGATCGAACGATCGAGCACGGCGAGCTCGCCGTTCAGCACGTCCTCCTCGCGGGTCGCGATGATCTGCTGCACCGCGGGGACCTCGGCATCGGCGACCTTGCCGCCCTTGACCTGGATCTCGGTGACGCGCAGGCGCTCGCGGGCAAGCGCGAGGCTCTGCTCGGTGATCGCGACCTGTTGCTCGGCGAGCACGAGGTCCCAGTACGCCGACACCACCGCCTCGACCGTGTTGAGTGCGACGAGCCGGCGCGCGAGCACCGCGACGTCGCGAGACAGCGTCGCGCGGCGCTCCTGCGCGTTGTAAAGATCGGCGCCGTAGCCCTTGAGCAGCGGCTGCACCAGCGAGCCCGAGATATCGCTCGTCCAGATGCTCGATTCCGGAAACACGTCCGACTTGTCGGTGTGCTGATAATTTGTATCGACCTTGAAATCGATCGTGCCGCCGGTCGGCAGCACGCGGCCGATGTCGACGCTCGCGACCGCTTGGGTCGTGCCCTGGAGCTCGATGCCGCTGAACGCCGAGCTGCCGGCCTTCGAGTACTGGAGGTTCGCGCCGAGCGTCCAATCGCGGCGCGACCAGGTCTCGGCGATCTGCGCCTCGGCGACGGCGATGTCGAGCTTCGCGTTCGCGAGCGCGGGATTCTGGCGCATCGCGAGCTGCAAGAGCTCGGGCAGCGCGATCGGCTTGGCCTCGCCGGCCCACTTGACGAGGTCGTCCTCTTGGGCCGACGTGCCGGCGCTCGCGCCCGCATCGGCGCCGTCGAGGGCGCGCCTCAAAAGATCGGCGTGTGCGTACGACGGCAACGCCACCAACATCGAAACGATCATCCACCGCGACATCGAACGGTTCGCATCATGGCACGTGGGTTTCTGGCCCGCATCGTGCGACACGCGTGCGACGCATGCGACGTTTGGGACACCCGGCCTTTATCTCGAAACGCAGGCGGGTTAGTGTGCCCGCCTAGGGATGGCTGCAACGGTACTTCGTACGTACTGCTTCCTCGACGCGCTCCAGCCGCAGCAAGCGACGTTCATCGGCAAGACCGCGCGCGGATTCTTGCCGGTGCCGTACCAAGCTTCGTTGTGGGTGGAGATCGCGCCGGGAATCGCGATCAATCAAGTCACCGATGCGGCGCTCAAGGCGACGAGCGTGCAGCCCGCGGTCCAGGTCGTCGAGCGCGCCTATGGCCTGCTCGAGATCCACCATCACGACAAGGGCGAGGTCCTGTCGGCCGGCGCGACGATCCTGAAGCACCTCGGCGTCGAAGAGAACCAGCGCCTCAAGCCGCGGGTGCTCACGAACCAGATCATCCGCGGCGTCGAGGCCTATCAGACGCAGATCATCAACCGCTCGTCGGCGGGCATGATGGTATTGCCGGGCCAGTCGCTGTTCATCTTCGAGTGCGAGCCGGCCGGCTACGTCGTGCTCGCCGCGAACGAAGCTGAAAAAGCCGCGCACGTGAACCTCGTGAACGTGACACCCTACGGTGCCTTCGGCCGGCTCTACATGGCCGGTCCCGAGGCCGAGATCGATCACGCGGCGGCGGCCGCTACGGCCGCACTGGCTGCAGTTACCGGCAAAGAGCCCGAGAAGTTTGTCGACCGCTAGGAGATGCAGATGGCTGACGCGCTTGGAATGATCGAAGTAAAAGGTTTCGTCGGCATGGTCGAAGCGGCCGACGCCATGGTCAAAGCGGCCAAGGTCGAGCTCGTCGGCTACGAGAAGACCGGTGGCGGCTATGTCACCGCCGTCGTGCGCGGCGATGTCGCGGCCGTCAAGGCGGCGACCGAGGCCGGCCAGCGCGCCGCGGAGCGCGTTGGCGAGGTCGTCTCGGTCCACGTGATCCCGCGCCCGCACGCGAACGTCGACGCGGTGCTGCCGCTCGGTCGCGCTGGCAACGGCGGCAAGTAAGAAACGTGGTCCTCGGCAAGGTCATCGGCACGCTCGTCGCGAGCCGCAAGGAACCCACGCTCGAGGGGTTGAAGCTCCTCGTCGTGCGCGCCTGCGACGTCGACGGCAACCCCAACGGCGCGATCGCGATCGCGGTCGATGCGGTCGGTGCCGGCCTCGGCGAGGTCGTGTTGTATTGCTCGGGTAGCTCCGCGCGCCAGACCCAGGTCACGCAGAACCGGCCCGTCGACGCGACGATCATGGCGATCGTCGATCAGGTCACGGTCGGCGGCGAGAACCACTACGTCAAGGACTGACGTGGCGACG
>Ga0193728_1001320_pt1 | contig 12545 bp, 12 predicted proteins | sample U1c1metaG_FD_143037 | JGI IMG/M metagenome (GOLD analysis project Ga0193728, IMG submission 143037) | Soil microbial communities from a riparian zone of the East river system, Colorado, United States - U1c1 | ecosystem: Environmental > Terrestrial > Soil > Riparian zone | place: USA: East River...
TCGGCGTCGCGAACTTCGAGACGCCGAGCGCGTAGGACGCCTCGCGCAGTTCAAGCGAGACGAGCTTGAGCATTTCCTCGCTCGAGCGAACCACGATCGGGATCATGAGCACGCACAGTGCGACGGATGCGGAAAAACCGCTGAACGCCTTAGGGCCGGCCAGCAGCGAGAACAGCGCGAACGCGAAAAGGCCCGCAACGATGGATGGAATGCCGGTCATGACGTCGACGAGGAAGGTGACCGTTCGAGACAACCAGTTGCCACCGCGCGCGTACTCGACCAGGTAGATAGCAGTCAGGATGCCGATCGGAACGGAGATCAGCGTTGTAATCCCGGTGATGATGAGCGTGCCGACAATGCCCTGCAGCGCCCCGGTCCTCGTGCTGACGACGAGAGTCTTTGGGTCGAAGACATGCTGTGTTGTCGTGGAGATGAACGTCCAGTCGATCTCCCCGATGCCACGGACAATGACTGTGCCGAGCGTGGAGATCAGCGGTGCCATCGCCAGAAGAAACGCAGCGGTCACGAGACCACGGACGACGCGGTCCGTGGCTTTGCGACGATTCTCGACGATCGACGACAGCACGCCGATAACGACCAGATAGACGATCGCGCTGACGACAAGCTCACCGACGACATTGAGTCGCCCCATCAGCGCGAGGATGCCCGCACTCACGAGCAGGGCGGCGATGACCATGTAGAGCTCGATAAACCGGGGTAGCTGTCCGGCCTTCAACGAGTTGACGATAGGCCCTCGAGGAACGCTGCTGCGGGTGGATGGCGCGCTCATGCTCGTGCGGTCCCGTCTGCTTCTGAGCGGTGTGCGCTTCTCAGCACGTCATCGATGGCCAGCACGGAGGTCGGGTCCGATGGCGGGAGCTGCTGAATGCGCTTCTTGGCCTTGCGAGATTTCGCATCCGGCCCGGTGCGAGTGACGATAATTCGGGCCACGAGGTTCACACCGAGTGAGATGACAAACAGAATGAGTCCCGTTCCGATCAGCGCCTGCCTCTGAAGCGTCGTGCCCTCGGGAAAGTTCAGCACGATGTTCGCGGCGACGGTCTGTGAGTTCTGCCCGTCGGTCAGGATCCGGAGAGAAAATATGAGTGATGGCGAGACGATGAGCGCAAACGCCATCGTCTCGCCGAGTGCCCGCCCGAGCCCAAGGAGCGTCGCGCTCACAACACCGGAGCGGGCGTAAGGGAAGACGGCGAGACGGATCATTTCCCATTTGGTGGCGCCCATCGCAAGCGCCGCCTCCTCGTTGAGGCGAGGCGTCTGAAGGAAGATCTCGCGGGAGATCGAGGTAATAATCGGCAGGATCATTACCGCAAGCACGATACCGCCAGCGAACACCGTCGAACCCGTTGCCGAGGCCTGGCCGCTGAAGAAGGGGATCCACCCGAGGTGATGGTTGAGCCAGCCCGTCAGCGGCAGCAGGAACGGCCGGATGACGAAGACGCCCCACAGGCCGAAGACGATGGAGGGAACAGCGGCAAGAAGATCGACCAGATAGCCGAGGATGCCGGCGAGCCGGCGTGGCGCATAGTGAGAGATGAAGAGGGCAATGCCGATGGCAATCGGAGCACCGATCACCAGCGCGATGGCCGAAACGAAGATCGTGCCCCAGATGAGCGGGGCAACGTAGCCCCAGAACGTGTTGTGGTGGGCGGTGGCACCAACTGACAGCCCGGGGTTCGTGGACCAGTTCGCCACGATGGCAGGAAGGGCCTGCACGATCAGGAAGAGCGCGACCCCGGCCAGGATGACCATGATGGAAACCGCGGCGCCGGTCGAGAGCCCCAAGAAGATTCGATCGGCCGGGCGGGACTTCGCACGCACCGATCTGGCGCCCCCTCCAAGGGGAGCGCCAGACCGGTTCGAGGTAGTGCTGAACTTGCTCGTCCGGCCCGCAGGGTCCTTGTCTTTCGACTCGGATATGACCTCAGGAGTTTCGCTCACGTCATTCTTTCTTGAGCTTTTCTGCCGGGGCAGGCCAGACGATGGATGAAACCAGGAACTACTTGACCAGCTTCAGGCTGGTTGCGACATCAGCAAGGATATTCGCTGGCAGCGGTGCAGAGCCAGCGTTCTTCGCCGAAACGGCCTGGCCATTCGCGCTGGCAATGAAGCCGATGTACGCAGCGGCGAGCTTGGCCTGGGCCGAGTCCTTGAACGTGGTGCAGACCACGTCGTAGGAGAGCAGCGGAATCGGGTATGCGCCCTTAGCCGTGATCTTGGTGGTGTCGATCGCCTGGGTCAGGTCGCCCGTGCCAGTCGGCGCAGCGGTTGCGGCAGCCTTGAACGCGGCGGTCGCTCCTGCGGCCGTGTACTTGACGAAGGTCTTCGAGGTGCCGAGCTGGATGGACGCTTGGGTCGCGGTTGCGATCGAGCTCTGATCGGCGTAACCGATCGTGTCCTTGCCTGCTGCGACGGTCGCGACGACGCCGGATCCACCCTGCTGGGCGCTCTCACCGGCGACGGGCCACGCGGTCGAAACCGGGTAGGTCCACAGGGTCGGCTGCGACTGGCTGAGGTAGGTCGTGAAGTTCGCGGTCGTTCCGGAGCCGTCAGAGCGGACAACCGGGGTGATCGCGTCGCTCGGAAGCGTTACGCCGGGGTTGTCAGCCACGATGGCCGGGTCGTTCCACTTCGTGATCTTCTTGTTGAAGATGTTCGCGATGGTCGCGGAGTCGAGGTTCAGCTTGGTCACGCCAGGCAGGTTGAAGATGATCGAAACGCCCGAGAGGTAGACGGGAAGGTCGAGTCCGCCGCCCGCGCCACACGTCGTGGCGGCCGAGGTCACCTGGGTGGGGTTGAGCGCCGAGTCGGTGCCAGCGAAGTCGTAGCTGCCGGCGAGCCAGTTGGTAACGCCACCGCCGGAACCCTGCGACTTGTCGTAGTTGATGGTCACGCCGGTTGCAACCGAGGTGAACGCCGCGGTCCATGCAGCCTGCGCGTTGGCCTGGGCGCTGGATCCACCGGAGGTGATCGTGCCGCTGAGCGTGCTCAGGTCGACCGTTGGCGCCGACGACTTAGTGGCGGACGGCGTGGGAGCCGCCGGGCTGGAGCAGGACGAGAGTGCAATCGCGGTTACGAGGGCAATCGCGCCCACCGCTGCCACATTCTTGAGCTTCACTGTGTACCTTTCAGGGTTTTGGTCTCTGAGCGGTACCTTCTGCGCGGTCGCGCTGAGGCACCAGAGTGGGTTGGGTCGGTGCCGACCCAGAGCGAGAGTATGTTGGGCGCCTTACGAGCGGCCACAGAATGGGTGAACGGACGGTAAACGCAAGGTAACCGGTTCGATCTGGTGGCAGAAAAACCGCGCCACGACGGGGAATTACTCGGGGTCGGGACTATGGGTTTCCATCGCGACAATTCCGGATCTCGGATGCTGCGCCGAGACATGAAGCACCGAAAATTCTCCCGTCGACAGTGCGGCCATCGACTCGACGTCGCTCGTGTAGGCGGTATTCGTCAGTGTCGCAAGCTCGCGAATGATTTCCGGGATAACCGGACCATGGCTGCAGAGGACCGCGGTCTTCTTCGACTTCATGCGCTTGGCGAGGATCTGGGCGATCGTGGACTTGTCGCTCTCGTACGCATCCTGACTGAGCCCGGCGACCTCCTTGGACCTCATCCCGATGAGCGAGGCGAGGGGTGCGACTGTCGCGACGCACCGTACCGCTGTGCTCGTGAGGATCTTCTCGGGGCGATAGGCGGCGACCGCCGGGCCGATGCTGGTCGCCTGGACGGTCCCGCGCAGCAGAAGGGGCCTGGTCGCATCCGGGCCATCCCATGCCTCTGCCGGGACGGCTTTGCCATGGCGCACCACAATGATTGCGAACGTGCGGGCTCGACCCGTTTTCCAGCGTTCTGCGAACTCATTCACAATGTCGATATCGTGCGGGTAGCTGAGGAGAGTGCGTGCCTTGCTCAGAGAAACCCATTCGAGCGCGGCGATTTCACCGTTGGGACGGAAGTGCGCGGTTTCGAGGGCGTGCGCATCCACCTCGGCCGCCCAGTAGTAGACGATCTTGTTGCGCCCGCTGGGAATCTGGTAGTGCACCTCGCCGAGAGGCGCGCCGAGTCCGACCGTGAGCCCGGTCTCCTCGGCGATTTCGCGTACGGCGGTCTGCTGCAGCATTTCACCCGGGTCCACCTTGCCCTTGGGAAGCGAGATGTCTTTACGTTGGGCGCGATGGACCAGCAGGATGCGCACCTTGCCACCGACGATCCGCCAGCACACCGCGCCTGCGGCGAGCACGGACGGAGCGTCGGTCATCGAAGCATGCCGATCCGCCGACGCGATGAAATCTCTCGCATAAGAACTTCCTGACTGTCTTCGAGCGGTGTTCCGTTCTCGTCGCGCGAGTGGTGCGTCCAAAGCCCGGACTGGTCGAGCCACCATGAGGCGGTCGTGTCATCGAGGTCGAGCTCAAAAATGTGCTCGATCTGGGTGAGGTGAGACGGCTCGGCGAGCCGCACGAGAGCCTCCACGCGACGATCGAGGTTGCGGTGCATCATGTCTGCGCTGCCGATGAAAACCTGGGGATCTCCGGCGTTCACGAACGAGAAGATGCGGGAATGCTCGAGGTAACGCCCAAGGATCGAGCGAACGCGAATGTTCTCGCTGAGCCCCGGCTGCCCCGGTTTCAGCGAACAGATCCCGCGAACCACAATGTCGATGGGTACACCCGCGTTGCTCGCCTGGTACAGGGCGTCGATGATCGCTTCGTCCACGATCGCGTTAGTTTTGATCCGGATGCCGGACGGAAGTCCGTTGCGCGCGTTTTTCGCCTCGTCCCGAATGCGCTTGAGCAGTCCCCGACGCATGTGCAGGGGCGCGACAAGGAGGCGCTTGAACTTGCGCTCGATGGCGTAACCGGACAGCTCGTTGAACAAGCGGGTCAGATCCTTGCCGATGGTGTCGCTGTCGGTCAGGAGCCCGAGGTCTTCGTAGATCCGACTGGTCATCGGGTTGTAGTTGCCCGTGCCGATGTGACTGTAGTGCTTGAGCGACTTGTCGTTCTCCTGGCGGATGACGAGGGCGAGCTTGCAGTGTGTCTTCAGCCCGACGAGCCCGTACACGACGTGAACGCCGGCCTTTTCGAGTTTGCGCGCCCAGCTGATGTTCGCGGACTCGTCGAAGCGCGCCTTGATCTCGACGAGCGCGAGAACCTGCTTGCCCGATTCCGCGGCGTCGATCAGCGCTTCGACGATGGGGCTGTCACCGCTCGTGCGGTACAGCGTCTGCTTGATGGCGAGCACGTTCGGGTCGGCCGCTGCCTGCTCGAGGAAGGTCTGCACACTCGTTGCGAACGACTCGTAGGGATGATGCAGCAGGATGTCCTGGCGGCGGATCGACTCGAAGATGTCGGGAATCTCGGTCGCTTCCGTCGGCATCAGCGAAGAACTGGTGGTGGGAAGGCGCTTCGGATACTTGAGCTGCGGCCGATCGATCTTCGCGATTTCAAACAGTCCACCGAGGTTGATCGGCGCGGGCAGTCGGTAAACCTCCTGCTCGGTGATGGCGAGCTCCTGCATGAGCAGGTCGAGGGTCGTGTCATCCATGTCGTTGGAGATTTCGAGACGGATGGGCGGGCCGAACTTGCGCTGTAGCAGGCCCTTCTCGAGCGCCTGAATGAGGTTCTCGGACTCGTCCTCCTCGATCTCGACATCCTCGTTGCGTGTCACGCGGAACTCGTGGTGTTCGAGGATCTCCATGCCCGGGAACAGATCGCCGAGGTGATTGGAGATGAGGTCTTCGAGGGGGATGAAGCGCAGGCGACCCGAGCCGTCATCCGGAAGCTGCACGAATCGGGGCAGCAGGGGCGGAACCTTGATTCTCGCGAACTCGATTCTGCTGCTCTTCGGGTTGCGCACGCGAACGGACAGGTTGAGCGAGAGCCCGGAGATATAGGGGAACGGATGCGCGGGGTCGACCGCCAACGGCATGAGGACCGGGAAGATCTGGTTCGAGAAGATCTGGTCGATCTGCGCGCGATCGTCTGCACCGAGGTCGGCCCAGACCTCGACGTGGATACCCTCGTGGTCGAGCTGCGGCTTGATGACGTCCTTGAAAGCGCGAGCGTGACGCGCCTGCAACTCGTGCGCGACGAGCCCGATGTCGCTCAGTACGTCGGTGGGACTGCGGCCGACGTTCGTGGGCACCGCGAGGCCCGTTGCAATCCTCCGCTTGAGGCCAGCGACTCGCACCATGAAGAATTCGTCGAGGTTGCTGGCGAAGATGGCGAGAAAGTTGACTCGTTCCAGCAGTGGAAGCTGGTCATCTTCGGCAAGCTCGAGCACACGCTGGTTGAACGAGAGCCAGCTCAGTTCGCGATCGAGGTAGCGATCGGCTGGGAGCGTCCCGTCATCATCCGATGACGACTCGTCGTCAAAATCGTCGTCATAGTCAGCACCGACGGCGGCATCCCCGACATAGGCTTCGGTCTCCATCAGTCAATACTGGCATCCGAGCCGGTGAACGCGCGCTTAACCGTTGTGCCTAGCTTTTTCAGGAGTTTGTGGCGTATTGGATGTCGATCGAGTCCTGGGAGAAGCCGCGCGAACGGTAGAGGCGCAGGGCGGCGGCGTTGTCGGCCTCGACATATAGGTGGGATGCGTGGATGCCCAGCTCACGCAGCCGGTCGAGGCCCGCGTCGAAGAGCAGGCTGCCCAGCTTCTCGCCGTGATGCTCCGGAGAGACCCCGACGACGTAGAACTCGCCCCGGTCGCCCTCGACCTTGAGCCAGCAGTAGCCGATCATGCGGCCATCCCGTCGCAACACTAAAAAGTTGTCGGCGCGAAACCACGATTCGGTCTCGAGCTGCTCGAGATCGGCGCGGGTGACCGATCCCTGCTCGGGATGGTTCGCGAAGATGGCGGCGTTGAGGGCGACCCACTCGTCCTCGTCCTCATTGGGAACGAAGGTCTCGATAACGCCACCTCCTTCGTCGACGACTACTCGACCCGAGGGCTGGTCTTCATCGACCTCGGGTGAGGGTTGGTCTTCATCGACCTCGGGTCGAGTAGCCGCGGCGGAGCCCGGCGTTATCGAGACCTCACCGACGAAGTGCAGTAACTCGCGCACCGGGGACAGCCCATGGCTCGCCGCGAGCGCCCGGGCCGCAGCCGCGTCACCATGCGCCCAGAACAGGGTCGCGCCGCCGGCCAACAGCGTTTCGAGAAGCTCCGTTCCGAGACCTCGGCCGCGGGCATCCGGATCGACGACGAATTCCGCGTCTGTCTCGCCGACGAGTGCGGCGGCATCCTGGTCGATGGCGACTAGCTCGCGCGTTCCCACCCGGAAGTCAACGAGCGATTGGTCGGAAAACGGAGGAGCGCCATCCGCGGCACGGGCATGCTCAATGAGGCGGGCGACCCAGTCAGGAGTTGACGGCGGTGAGTCGCTCATTTTCTTCTTCGTACACGTTGAAGCGGTAGCCGACGTTACGCACGGTTCCAATGAGCGATTCCAGGTCTCCGAGCTTCGCGCGCAGGCGACGAACATGTACGTCGACGGTACGGGTGCCGCCGAAGTAGTCGTAGCCCCACACCTCGCTCAGAAGCTGTTCCCGAGTGAATACCCGGGACGGATGCGTCGCGAAGAATCGCAGGAGCTCGAACTCCTTGAAAGTGAGGTCAAGCGGCCGGCCGTGCACCTTGGCCGAATAGCTTGCCTCGTCGATGACGACGCCGGAGGCTTGAATCTTCGGGCTGGACTTTTCCGCAGCCGCACGGCCGATGACGAGGCGGATTCGCGCATCCACTTCGGCGGGCCCGGCGGTCTCGAGTACCACATCGTCGACGCCCCAGTCGGGGCTTACCGCTGTCAGCCCGCCCTCGGTGAGTACGAGCATGAGCGGGACGTTGAGCCCGGTGGTGTTGAGGATCTTGCAGAGTGATTTCGCGCTGGCCAGATCCTGGCGCGCATCCACGAAAATAAGGTCGCAGGTGGGGGCGCTGATCAGTGACGCTGGCGACGCGGGAATCTGGCGCGAGCGATGGCTCAGTAACCCAAGTGCGGGAAGGACCTCAGTGTCGACCGCAGAAGTCAGAATTAACAGCTGCGCCACAGGACCTCCAAAGTGCGTGTTGCACAGTCTACAAGCGCCATACCATGGTCATGTGCCCTCACGCCTCGCAAGCATTGTCCCCGTTTGGGTGGTCGCCATTGCTGGTGCGGTGCTGGTGGGAACCCTTGCACGGCCCTCTGGCATCTATTCGTGGTTGTCGATTGTTCTCGCCGTCTCGGTGCTGCTGACATTTGTGATCCAGCTTGCACTGCCGAGCAAACAGGGTCTCGTGCTGCGGATGGCCGCGAGCATCGGCGGCGCGGCGATACTTCTGGCAGTCGCTACCGGGGTCCTCGCCCTCACAGGCGCGTAGGATTCTTTCTATGATCGTCGCCCTTGAGCTCACCTTCGTCGCGCTTCTCGCTCTCGCGGTAGTTGCGATTGCGTTTGTGTCCATCACCGTGCTGGTCAACCTGTTTAAGGGGCAGCGCTAGGGTGCGCTCGGCCGCGTCTCATGCTTTTCCGCGTCGATGATTGACCGCGTCAATGTTTAACATCGACACCAACCTGCCCGCTGAGATCGTGCCACTGTCCTGGCTCCTCGGCATCTGGGAGGGGTCGGGTGTCGTTCACTACGCCATCGGTGACGATGTGCGCGAGCACGAGTTCGGACAGCGCGTGTCATTCAGCCAGGATGGCCTGCCGTACCTGAACTACACGTCGCAGACCTGGCTCCTCGACCCTTCGGCTGGCTCAGGGCAAGCGAGTGACTCGCTACTGGCCACGGAGTCCGGCTACTGGCGCCTGAGCCGCAAACTCGGATCGGGAGATCCGGGTCCGGCAATGCTTCCCGGTGTTGGCGAGCGCCCGTTCCAGACCGCGGATGCGGTCGAGACCCTCCGCAACGAGGTGGGCGGGTTCGACATCGAAGTCTCCCTCATCCACCCCGGTGGTGTGCACGAGTTGTACCTCGGCCGTGTGAAGGGTCCGCGCATCGACCTGGCGACGGATGCCGTAATGCGGTCAGCCACGGCGAAGGAGTACGCTGCGGCAACCCGCATCTATGGGCTCGTTGACGGTGCCTTGCTGTGGGCGTGGGACATCGCCGCGCTCGGCCAGGACCTGCGTACTCATTCGTCGGGGAGGCTGGAGCGCCTTGAGTGAATCATTCGAATCCCTGCCCGGTGCTGTCGGCTCGCCGCCGCAGCACTACGGCAACCCGTTCGGCGAGCAGCAGCGTCTTGCGGCGGGCGACGCTGTGGTCGATCTTTCCGATCGCGCCGTGCTCACGCTCACGGGTGAAGACCGGCTCACCTGGCTCGATTCGCTCACCTCGCAGTCGATTGCACACCTTACGCCGGGGCAGTCGGCGGAGACTCTGCTGCTGGACCCTACCGGGCGACTGGAATACGACATCCGACTGGTGGATGACGGCGTTGCAACCTGGCTGCTACTCGAGGCCGCCGAGGCCGACGGTCTCGCCGCGTGGCTGCGTCGGATGGTCTTCATGCTCCGCGTCGAGATCACCGATCGGACGGCCGACTTCGCAACCATCGGAACCCTCGGCCAGCCGCAGGTTGTCGCGGCCGCGCCCAATGGAGTCGCCCTCGTCTGGGACGACCCGTGGAGCGCCGTGCAGAGCGGCGGCCACCAGTATTCACTGAGCGTCGACCATCCATCCGCGTCGTGGAGCTACCGCGAGATCTTGATCGAGCGCGCGGGGCTTGCATCGGTGTCAACTCTTCCGGTCGCCGGAACCCTCGCGCTCGAGGCGCTGCGCATCGCCGCCTGGCGCCCTCGACTTGCGACCGAGGTGGATGACCGCACGATTCCGCACGAGCTGGACTGGCTCCGATCTGCCGTGCACCTGACCAAGGGGTGCTACCGCGGGCAGGAGACCGTCGCCAAGGTCCACAACCTCGGTCATCCGCCCCGCCGTCTGGTGCTGCTGCACCTCGACGGCTCCGAGGGCGTGCTGCCGACGCACGACGACGCCGTACTCGCGGGCGAGACGGAGGTCGGACACATCACCTCCGCGGCGCTGCACTACGAGCTGGGTCCGATCGCGCTCGCGGTGATCAAACGGTCGACCGACCCGGAGGCAGACCTCATCGTCCGCGCGGAAGGTGTGGACATCGCCGCCGCGCAGGAGGTCATCGTGCCACCGTCCGCGGGGGCCGAGGCTGACATCCCGCGCCTGCCAAGGCTCCGATCTTCGCAATGAGCAACTCCGGCGACGCGCTTCGCCGGTTCGAGAAGCGGATCCAACGTCGGCTCGACCTGAAGATCGTGACTCGCCGTGCGGTCGGATCGATTCCCGCCGCGATTCAGATTTTGGTCGGCGTACTCGTCAGCTACTCCTTTGCCCACTACGTTCTCGGGCATGCCACGCCCTTGCTGAGTGTGACGGTCGTACTCTCGACGCTGGGGTTCTCGCGCGACGCGAGGCCGCGCCGGGTGCTGGAGTCCGTGATCGGCATCCTCGTCGGAATCGCGCTGAGCGAGCTCATCCTCATTCTGGTCGGGCAGGGCATCTGGCAGATCGGGCTCGTCCTGGTCGTCACGATCATTGTGGCGCGCGCGGCGTCCTCGAACCCGGCGTTCGCGGTGGTCGCGGCGACCCAGGGCATGCTCGTTATGCTCACACCGCCGCCGGCGGGAGGTCCCTTCTCGCGGTTCGCCGACGCCGTCGTTGCCGGTGTCGTCGCGCTGCTCATGACGGCGCTCGTTCCCCGCGACACCCGGCGGATTGCGGTGCGGGATGCGCGTACGCTCGCGTCGGCGCTGTCGCAGGCGATGGAATCGATGATCGAGGGCGTCACGCAGTCGAACCAACCTGCTGCGAGCCTTGCGGTCGACCGGCTCAGAAAGACGCAGGCGCTCGTCGACAACTGGACGCTCTCGCTCGACTCGGCCATGGCAGTGGCGCAGATTTCGCCCTTTCTTCGGCGCCAACTCCCGGAACTACAACGCCAGCAGGCGCTCCTGACCGGCTTCGACCTCGCGTCACGTCATCTGCGTGTGATCGCTCGACGGATCTACTTCCTCCTCAAGGAGGGCGGTGGTCGAGATGAGCTGCCGGGGCTTCTCGGAACCGTGGCGTCGGCGATCGACCTGCTCGGTGCGAGCATCGACGATCCTCCTGCCCGCGCGAGGGCCGCAGAGGTGCTGCGTGAGCTTGCGCCGACACTGGACCCTGCGAAGCTGATGCCGCACGCGCACGTTAGCGAGAGCGTCATCGTGATGCTCGTTCGACCACTGGTCGTCGACCTGCTGGTGGCGACCGGGACGACGGCGGACGGCGCGCGGGCGCTGCTGCCGGTGGTCTAGTTCGGAGCCACAGACTCCCACGCAACCGTGAGTTCGCCCAGCCGCCAGCGCGCTTTGGTGCCGAGCACGGGCCAGCCGTCCGCGCGCATCCCCTCTGCGGTCGCGATCCAGCGCTGCGACGGTCCGTAGACCGAGAGCGATGAGTTGACCTGCCAGTGCCGATCGAGTGCGCCGAGAAATTCGTGCACGCGCTCGCCGGGCACGTTCCGATGAATGAGCACCTTCGGTAGACGCTCGGCCACCACGGACGGCTTGTCGAGTTCCTCGAGTCGAAGGCTGATCGTGAGGCTCTGCGGTCCGGCTGCCGTTAGATTGACCCAGCAGCAGACGCGCCCGACCTCGTTGCAGGTGCCCTCGACGAGGACGCCGCCGGGTTGCAGGCGGGAGAGCATCCGATCCCATGCCGCCGGCACTTCGGATTCGTCGTACTGCCGCAGGACATTGAGGGCGCGGATGACCGTGGCTCGTCGCCGCGCAGGCAGCGGCACCTCGAATCCGCCGAGCCGGAAGCTGACGCCGGGGCGGGCGTCCCGGGTCGCGCGGGCGACGCGCTCTGGGTCGATCTCGATTCCGATGACCTCGACATCGGTGCGAACCTTTGCCAGGCGCGACTGCAGTTCGAGACTCGTGGTGGCGCTGGCCCCGTACCCGAGGTCGGCGACGAGCGGGTCATCCGTCTGCCGCAGAATGGGCAGGTTCGCGATCCAGCGGTCGATCCTGCGCAGCCGGTTGACGCCCGTGGTTCCCCGCGTGATGCGTCCGTCGACCATGCCTCCATTCTGGCTTCCTAACGGTTGTGCAGGAGTTTCGGGTCGCTCGTAACAAATCCACCGGCAAAAATGGCGTTTGACGACGAGGTTCCTGCACAACCGTTATGCGGGGCGCCAATAGGCTTGAGCCATGACTTCGACCCTCATTTTGCTCCGCCATGGCTACTCGGACTGGAACCAGAAAAACCTGTTCACCGGCTGGGTGGATGTGCGCCTCTCCGATCAGGGCGTGACCGAGGCCAAGCGCGCCGGGGCACTGCTTGCGGAGTCCGGACTCAAGCCGGACATCCTGTACACAAGCCTTCTCTCGCGCGCGATCCAGACCGCCGATCTGGCCCTGGATGTCGCGGATCGTCTCTGGATTCCGGTCAAGCGCAGCTGGCGGCTCAACGAGCGTCACTACGGCGCGCTGCAGGGCAAGGAC
>Ga0193728_1001321_pt1 | contig 12539 bp, 11 predicted proteins | sample U1c1metaG_FD_143037 | JGI IMG/M metagenome (GOLD analysis project Ga0193728, IMG submission 143037) | Soil microbial communities from a riparian zone of the East river system, Colorado, United States - U1c1 | ecosystem: Environmental > Terrestrial > Soil > Riparian zone | place: USA: East River...
TTGTGCTGCGGCGTAGTTTCCAGGTGCTCCCAGCATACGGACCAGAGCGAGGATGAGTGTACGAAGTAGGTTTTTCACGGAGCGACCTCGCTGCTCTGTGGGTGGGGGATGAGGCGCTTAACCGCGTTCCACACCTCGTCAACCGTGACTGCTTGCATACAGGTGCAGTTGGCACAGGCCTGCATTTTGCCTAAGAAGAAGCATGGCTGTCCTGTGGGATGATGCCAGATGGCAATGTGTTTAGGATCGCTGAGCGGATACGGCCCGTATTCGGCTGGACTGGTTGGCCCAAAGATCGCAATTACTGGTGTGTTCACGGCTGCTGCCAGATGCATCGGACTGCTATCGTTGCCGATAAAGAGCGCACTGTCCTCGATCTGAGCCGCTGTCTGTCCGAAGCTTGTCTGCCCTGCTAGATTGATCACACTTCCCGCTGGTACATCCAATCCTTCCATCAGTTTTTCGTTGAGAGTACTATCCTCTCGTCCACCGATGAGTAGCACCTGGACACCAAGTTCTTGTACCAGCCTATGGACGATTTCACGATAGCCTTCCAGAGGCCAACGCTTAATTGTCAGCTCCATGCCAGGATTACTGCCACCGCCAGGAAATACAGCTACTCGGGTCTGTGTGGAGGACTGGATACTTTGTCGCTCTTCTGCTGTAGGCACAAAGTGCAGGCGTGGTTGACCGATGGGAAGTTTTAGTGCCCGTGCAAGATCCAGATAAATGTCTGCCTGATGCTGGAGTTGATCACGCGATGTCGAGACTGGCACTCGGTCCGTAAGCGAAAAGCCTCGCCCAAGGCTATCTGGTCCCACACGTCGTGGCACACCAGCGAGCCAGGGGAGTAGTGTCAGCATAGGCGAGCGATCAAGCACGAAGGCTAGGTCAAAATGCTGGCGACGTAAGCGCTGTGCCATTTTCATATAGTCTTTTAGATTATAGCGACCGGGAATGCCCAGAGTGCCACAATCGATGACCGTGTGGACAGCAGGGTGGTGTTCGGGGATAGTCTTAGACCATGCTCCTGCCACATAGGTGATGTGTGCGTCGGGATAGTTACGCTGGATCACTTCTAGGAAGGGTGTTGTCATGATCAAATCGCCAATGCAACATGGCTTGATCAGCACAATGGAGCGTGGGTGCGAGATGGCACGCTGTATGAATGGTCGACGTATGCTGTCAAATAAAGCGAATGGCAAGCGCAATAAAATACATGTTAGAGTGATGATATGCTGTCGCAGGGTTTAATTCCTCTATCTTTCTCTGGTGATAGAAATCCAAGGACCTTTTTCAGGTCTTTGACTGATGTACCCATGAATACTCAGTTTGTTTTTCTGCTGAAGAGCTTATATATCTTCGTCAATTATATTAGCAATAGGAGTGTAGTATGGCAATAGTTCCTCGATGGGATAAGTATTAGCCAAGGCCAGATTGGCGAGATGTGGAATCACTATGGGGCCATTGGCGGCTCGATCTGTAGCATTTTCTACTGTAACATCAAAATTATTATTTAATACCTTTTCTGTACTAGATTTGATAACATCTATATTTTCTTCTTCTGAACGCAAAATATTCCATTGTTGCTTGACGATGGCCATTTCTTTATGGCTTGTAGTAGGAACCCGTGAAAAGACAAAATCCATTGGTAAGATGCCAGCAAGTGCTTCTGTGAGGAAACGCATACCTTGGAAATTTTGCTCATCAGGATATAAAAACGCAATAGCTTTATCGGCTACTCCTAGCAGAGAGAAAGCTGCCCACTCATTGAGACCAGCGCGAGAGTCTACAAGGATAATATCAGGCTGTAGGTGTGCGGTGATCTCACGATGAAAAGTGGACCACAGATCCTCGCCGTGTCTGGTAGTAATGTGGGTTCTGAGATCATCAATCTTGGCGAGATAGCCAAAATCTAGGTTTCCTGCAGGTACAACAAAAAGCCGTCCAAGGGCGTTTGCGAGAGAAACTTCGCTGAATATCTCCTCAATGAAAATGGTGAACTCTGTCTCATCTGGCATGTAGAAGCGCTCATAAAAAAAGTCGACGAGACCATGTGGTGGTGGTATGATGTTCAAAGCAGAACTGAGACCGGGACTTTCGATATCTAAATCAACCACCACGACCTTGCGACCACGCCTAGCTAAGAGAGTCGCAGCATGGGCCAAACTCACCGTTTTCCCAATGCCCCCCTTAAACGAATAAAAGACAGTTGTGCTTGGAGTACGCAACTCACGTTGTGGTTTCGGAGTTGTTTCTGTGGCGTCAGCGGCATATACAGCCAGATCAAACCAACTATAGAGAGCTTTTGGACTGGTAGCTTCCAAAGGGCGTGTCGATTCCAGTGTTACAGCCTCTTCTGGTGTATGCAGTGAAAGAAAGCAAGTAGGTAGAGGTACCGAAAGGGTTTGCAGAAGGTGATGGATTTGTTCCTTCCTCTCTGCGAATGAGAGTTGGTTCCAATGCTCACTGATAATCGTGATATCCAAGAGACCAGATGGTGACACAGTGGTTTGATACCATTCATCCGGTCTTTGTATATAGTGCTCCTCAATACTTCGCTCAAGGGGTGCACGCCATGTATGCTTCATCTTTGTATCTCCTTATAGAATTGTGTCTCCTGCATTTGTAGCCAGCCTACAAGACTAGTATACGATTTTCGCCAACGCTTGTATTTCTCTTGTGCATCACTTGTCTCAGTTTCTTTTCCTAGATAGCGCATGTTTATAAAGGGGCATCCCGGATGCTCAACGTCATTTAACCATTTGAGTGCTCCAGGATTCATTTGTACACGACTTCTCAATTTTTGATGCGCACCCAATATTTTATCAAACTCATGACCTGGTCTACTGATAGTATGACCAGGATCATTGGTTTCTGTCTTCCATTCCCTTTCTCCTCGCGAGTTTGTGGGTAAAGAAGCACCCACGATAGCCTTGAGTAGACATTCAACTGCCACTCCACCAAAGTGCATTGCCGCAGTGCGTCTTTGGGCTGCGTGCAATGCCTCAACATCTGCGTTTCGCTCTTTAAATGCAGCTTGAAAATCCTCCATGGCTCTTACCACCACTCTAAATTATACAATTGTGCCAACTACAAACACAATCATCAACAATTGCGGTGATGGTACCATCCGCATGGATAAGTGTCAATACGCAATTATACTGATATGTAAAAACTCGGGATCTGTGGTGTATTGGAAGGCGAAGTGGAGGAAAGAGTGGCTTAGCTTACGTTAAAGGGCCAGCGATACTGTGCGTGCTATCAGATCGCAGGCCCTGGGGAGATGGCATCAAACCTTCGTTCTTAAAACAGAACGAAGATGACGCCTACGCAGTGGCTGTTGAAGTCGTATCCATCGTGCTTTTGAACTGGACAAAGCGAGCAAACATCATGACGCCGAAAACGATGGCGAAGATGCCGACAAGCATGAACATCGATGATGCGCCTATGAAGAAGAGCACAATGGCTAGTACGACAGATGCAATGCCACCGATTACCATTGTCCAATCGTGGGCGAAATTGCCTTGCGTGGCGAAGACAGAGGCTAGTTCAAGGATACCCATGATCAGAGCCCAGAAGGTAATCACATTCAGTAACGACATTTTCGAGAACATGGCTAGAAGGCCGAAGACAATACCGACAAGACCTTCTAGGAACACGATATACCAGCGACTGTTGCCAGCGCGGCTATCTAGTGCCATGCCTGCTGCCACAACACCGTCTACTAGGGCATAAATGCCGAAAAGGAATGCAAAGCTGTTGTTGAACATGTTTGGCCGGATGAAAACTGCTAGGCCAAAGAGCAGTGCGATAATACCGCGTATTGCGAGCATCCACAAAGAATTGCGGGAGGACATCGTACCTGTTGCCATGTTTTTGTCTTACCTCTCTGTAAAAACGGATAATCAACAACAAGTTACTCATAATGAGTGTAACGATAACGCTCTACGATGAAAGAGGAAACTTCGAGACACCTTGCATGCAATAGATGTTCTCACTTCTTTACTACGAGCGAGGTATGCTTCAGGTTGCAAATTTTGTGATATTACTCGACTTTTTTTTCGACATCGGGGTAAACTGCGTGGGTAAGATAGACCTCGTATCCCTGGGCATGGAGTTGTTGCTGTACGTGTGCAGCTTGGGACAGGTTGGAGAAGGTGGAAAAAAGCGTTGGGCCACTGCCAGAAAGTCGCACGTATGGAACGCCAGCACGGAGCATCTCCTCACGTGCCTGGGCAACTTGTGGATATTGTTCCAGGACACTATGCTCCAAGCTGTTATGGAGATTTTCCAGAGGTAGCTGGTTCCCTCCTTCTGCTAGTGCTGCTAGTGCTGCTAGGACCGATCGGCTGGCAGTACCATCACTATAGTCCCGCTCGGTCAAATTACGGAAAACTACTGCCGTTGATACACTGATGGCTGGCTTAACCAGCATGATCCAGCGCATTGAGGGAGGTAAACGGTATGCAAGTGGTGTGATACGTTCACCTCTCCCTTCGCAGAGGGCTAGCCCTCCTGTCAGGAAAAATGGCACATCTGAACCGAGGGCCGCTGCTATGGTCTGAAGATCAGTCGTAGATAAGGGGAGCTGCCACCACTGGCGAAGCGCTAGTAGGACCGCAGCTGCATTGCTGCTGCCGCCTCCCAATCCTGCTGCCACTGGAATACGTTTGTGCAATTCGATATCAAGCCCTTGTGTCAGGCTCAGCCGCTGGCGTATTGCCTGTGCAGCTTGTGCCGCCAGATTATCATCGTTACTTAATTCTGAGCGTGTACAAATCATGCGTACACTAGTGTCCTTGGTAGCAGTAAGGCAGATCGTGTCATTGAGATCGACTGTTTGCATGATCGTAATAAGCTCATGATAGCCATCCGATCTGCGCCCTAACACGTCCAGTGTCAAGTTGATCTTTGCATGTGATCGAACAAAATACGTTTGCTCCGCTCTGAAGGTGCGTTGTATGGCATCTGATAAATATCTCATGGATAAGATTGTCGTTAGAAATGGCGGACTTGTCAAGATCAATATTCCCTGAGGAACTTTTAGTATAGAAATACTGTCGCTTATTAAGCAATGTCCAGCACATATGCTATACTGTGGAGTAGATATCTCTCTGCTCACTTCGATTATTTCTTGTGTTTACTTTTTTTGCTTTCATTAGTAGTCTGGACTGTGATATGGACATAACCGTTGCCTATTTTCATCCCCTGTTTCATCCCGAGGCTGTGAAACGTGATTTTGAGCAGATTCGTGCGGTGGGAGCAGGGAGCATTGTCTATGCATTGCATGAACAGGAGGAGCCTCGCTGGCCACGCGATCTGGAACGTGGCTTTCGTTTGGCCCAGCAAGCCGGTTTGAAGGTTCACCTTAGCCTGGGACGTTTTGGCAACTTGTTTGCAGGTCCTTCGCTCATGCCGAGTTGGTATACCTTCCGTCATCCCCAATCCCAGGTGAAGGATCGCCATGGGCGCTCTCATGATATGACCTGCTTTAATCACGAGGATTTTCGTTCTTGGCTCTTTAAGGAGATAGAATATTGCCTCTCGACCTATCCTGTTCATAGTATTTTAATTGATGAGCCACGTATCCCGGATATTACCTGTTTCTGTCCTGTCTGTCGTGCGCTTTGCCCTGATATTGCTGATTTACAGCATTTCAGTCGTCGCTCAATGATTGAGTTTTTTAATGAATTATTTGCCTGTGTAAAGCGTGTAGACCGACGTGTCAAAACATCGATTGTCTTGCTGCCACAGGATCTCGTACTCCTCGAAGAACTGGTCACAATACCTCACCTGGATACGATTGGCTGTGATCTCTTTTGGCAAGTACTTGGTGAGGATGTGGAGATGGTCGAGCAGTGGGGGCGTCGTGTGGTGGAGATTGTATGCCGATCTGGCAAGCGCAGTCAACTCTGGCTCCAGAACTTTAATCTCGATGAGCAGGGGGAACAATTGTTAGAGTCGTCCTTCAGCGGAATTTTACGTGCAGAGCCGGATGAAATCGCCTGCTATTATTTCTGGCGCAATAATGCTAATCCAGAGTGGGTCTGGCGGCAAACTCAGACCCTCTTGCGGCGTATTCCACGTCGTCAACTCCATTGGCAATCTGCTCTCTCTCGCATTCCAGCAGAAGTGACGACGCAAGAGCCCCGTCATCAATGACGGGGCCACGTGCCGCGATCTAGCGAATATTTGGTTGTCTATTTGCGAGCCTGAGGAGGCACACTGGGACTATCTTTATTCTTGTCCTCCTGGTGGACTTTCTCCAGGACCTCACGCAGAGCTTTGATCTCTGTTTGTGTTGTCTCTTCAGTCTCGCTGGCAGTGAGTACAACGGCTTGGATACCAACTGTCAGGAGCGCATAGGCTTCATGTTCTTTCAGGTTGCTCGTTACATGAATAAATGCTGGGAAGCGAATCGCTTCACGCACGGCGCGATAGTTCAAAGCTTCTTCAATTGTCAATGCACCGAGTGTGCTGTTCAGTCCAAAATCTAGCACAACGCCAGCGATGCCGTCGAAGGCGCTCAGGTTACGAATGTACAGCGGGTAGAGATCGTCCTGGCGCATCGGGACAACGACAATCTTCTCGATATCCTTCGTCTCCAGAGCAAGGAGGCGGGCTGGTGCATTAAACGGCACGATGATGTATTGTATTCCCTGGTCCTTGATCTCTGTGAGGCTATCGCGATCGAGCTTATCCCAGCCAGCGACGATCTCTAGTCCGGTTACGACCTGATCATTGACTGTTTTGGCTGCGTCAATCTCTTCTTTAATGGTTTCTAGCGATGCACTACCTTTGCCGCCCCATCTGAAAAGCAGTCCATCTGCACCTGCTTTGAGCGCCGCCTCTGCGTTGCCTGCTGTAACCTGGGAAAAGGCAACAACTAGCGCGGCAGCATGTGCTTTCGATGCGGGTTTATTTCTGCCTAGGAAACCCATGCCACTCCCGCCCTGTTCCCGGCGAGCCTGCGTAAACATATCTTGCAATTTAGCCATTGCTACTCTAAATCTCCCTTACCGTGATCTATTAAGAGAGGAAACTCCCTTATGCCATGTTAGAAATATCTGTTTCAATTGTGTACGGATTGGGCGGCTGTTTCCGTAGCTGTCTATCGGAAAGTCCTTCTTGGGGAACACCGCCATGTCCTCACTGTGGTGTTGGAAGCCACGAGGATCAGTACTGAGTAGGTTAGCCCATTATAGCACGTTCCGTTGAAAAGCAGTTGATATGGCTGGCCCAAAGGGCCCAAAGGCCCAAAGTTCGCTAGTGACAGTGAGATGTCAATGTGCTATACTACATATGTTCTTAGCACACTGACAACCGAATAGTGTTTACGGGTTCCAGGGTAAATCGTTCCCCTGGGTAAAAGCACTAACGTACCAAACGTTTGGTGTGCCAATCGATGACGTAGGATTTAGAGCCCACAAGCCGCCTACCGAGATTGAACCGAACACTAGGCTCGGACGGAGCCTTCGTAAAACTGCCACGGCGGGTACATTCCGTCGGGCTACTGCGAGAAGCCCCTCGGCTTTAGCCAGGGGAGTCGTCACTTCCTTGATTGGGTTGCCCGCCTTGCTAGTTGTTCTGATTCTGTTGGCCCTGATTCTTACTCTGGTTTTTATTCCCGACTTGGAACTGGTACCAGCTCCAATTGTAATGTATCCCCTGCAAATCGGTAAGTCCCACAATAAAATAATCACCAGGGCTTACCGTTGGGGAAATGGTAAATTTCCAGTGTCCCTGACCTTGTTTACAGGGTTGCACTTGAGGAGTGTTGGGATCAAAGATTAACCCTGACGGAATTTCATTGGGGGATGGGTTGTTGAGTTGATCGACATGTTGAAGCTGACTCGAGTCATTGCTAAGGTCTCCGCTGGAGTCCTGGGCCTTGGTTAGCCAGATCTTGCATGTGATGCCGTCGGCTACCACAGGCTTCTCCTGTGCGATATCTGGACATTTATCGCCTTGATTGCCAGTTTTATCTTTTGCCTGAATGGTAGCCTCATAAGCTGTCTTACCATCTGCAACCATCTGAGATACATTAGCTTCTACATCGGGACATCCGAGTGATGGCACTTGTGGTTGTGGTGTTGGCGGGGGTGTAGAGGATGTTTTCTGCGAAACTACTGGTATGTCATGATTCTGTATAGCTGATTGCGTTGTTTCCCCTTGGGGTCGCGTAAACGCACCGAATGCAAACCCGACTACGAAGCCAGAAAGAGCAAATAAGGTAATTGCTGTAATGATTATGGTTTGAGCTTGGGTCGTCCCACTCTTACTCTCCTGCATTGCTGGACTCGCTCTTCTTTAAAATAGTTTTTTTGTCGTATACCATAACAATTTGTCCTCATGATACCATGGTGTTTGCCCTATGCCTGTCGAAGTGAAGAGAGGGTAGCCCAAATGGGTATGTTGTGGTACTCTCACCAGTATGCTAAGAATCAGAAAGCCACAAGAGTTAGCTACGAGAATGGCCCATCTCGCTCATATGATCTGTGATAGTATCAATAACACTTTCCAGCAGAAGTTAGCCACTGACAATCTGCGGGATCTTTATGCAGGATTCCAAGAAGCCTTACTCCCAGATCTCAAGGTGTCAGAATTTGCTGATATGTTCGCTCAGACGATAGTCTATGGTCTGTTCGCTGCCAGATTTAACCATACGCAGAAAAGGCCCTTCTGCCGTCATGATGCGGCAAGCGAAATTCCTTCTACTAACCCCTTCTTACGCCGACTCTTTGCTGCCATTGCAGGACCAGATTTTGATGATGAACCATTTGTTGGTTTTGTTGACGATCTGGCTCAGGTCCTTGCTTTGACTGACATGGAGGCAGTGTTAGCTGATTTTGGTAAGACTATGCGGCGGGAAGATCCGATTATCCATTTCTACGAAACCTTTCTTGCCCAGTATGATCCCAAACTACGAGCAATGCGCGGTGTCTATTATACGCCTGAGCCAGTCGTATCGTATATCGTTCGCTCAGTGGATTATCTGTTACGCGAGCATTTCGATTGCCCTGGTGGGCTTGCCGATGCTGCTACCGTTGCCTATTCCTCTTGCGATGAAGATGGAAAGGAGCGTGTAGAAAGAACACCGCGTGTCTTGATCCTGGATCCAGCCATGGGTACCGGCACATTCCTCTACCATGTAATCGCTCATATTCGTGAGAGGTACCGCCAGATGGGTAATGTGGGCATGTGGTCGGGCTATGTACGTGAACACCTCTTGCCGCGCCTCTTTGGTTTTGAGTTGTTAATGGCTCCTTACACGATGGCACACCTCAAACTTGGCATGCAACTGGCAGCCATAGACCTGCCAATTGCAGAGCGAGCAGCTTGGGCGTATGATTTTGCCACCAATGATCGCCTGGGAATCTATCTAACAAATATACTAGATGAAGCCTTGAAACGTTCAGAGCTAATGTTTGGACGGGATATTTCTGATGAGGCCAATCAAGCAGCGAAGGTGAAGCAAGGCTACCCGGTTATGGTAGTACTGGGCAATCCTCCCTATTCTGGGCACTCGGCCAATAAGGGACAGTGGATTAATGACTTGCTACGAGGTCAAGACTCTCAAACGGGACGGAAGACGGCTAACTATTTTGAGGTTGACGGTCAACCGCTTGGGGAGCGTAACCCTAAGTGGCTTAATGATGATTACGTGAAATTTATTCGTGTTGCACAATGGCGTATTGAAAAGATGGGCTATGGGGTTCTGGCCTTTATTACCAATCATGGCTATTTAGATAATCCAACTTTTAGAGGAATGCGCCAGAGTCTTATGCGGAGCTTTGATGACATCTATGTCCTTGATCTGCATGGCAATAGCAAGAAGAAAGATCACTCCCCTGATGGCTCAAAGGATGAGAATGTGTTTGATATTCAACAGGGAGTGGCGATTGGCATCTTTGTGAAGCGACAGCAGAAGGCAAGCTCGTCTGATATGGCAAATGTTTACCATGCGCATCTTTGGGGACTACGTGAAGTATATGAGACGGTATCCCAAAGGCAAGAGAGAGGGGGAAAGTATCACTGGCTCGCTGAGCGTGATGTGAGTACTACAGAGTGGAAAAGGCTTGAGCCAACCTCACCTTTCTTCTTGTTTAAGCCGCAGGATGATGTCGTGAGGGCAGAATATGAGCAGGGCTACAAGGTAACCGAGCTTTTTGGGACCGGTAACCCAAAAGTTGATGGAGGTAAAAAATATGGACTGGGCATATGCACACACAATGATGCTCTACATATTGCTTGGACAGAAGCAGAATTAATTGATCGTGTGCAGAAGCTGGCGAGCCCGTCAATTCCAGACAGTGTAATATTGGAAACCTTGCCAGTTCGGGAAAGTCCTTACTGGAATACTACTCGTGAGAGGATGAAAGTTCGTATTTCTCAATGGCAAGCAAAGATCTGGCCAGTCTACTATCGACCTTTTGATTGGAGGAAAATTTATTACGAACCAGCTTTAATGGATATTGGAAGAGGGGGGAGTAGTCGTCATGTGATGAGTAACGCTAAGTTTTGTCCCCGTAACCTGATGGTATCCCGAGGTTATGAAATTGAAGCTTTTCAGCATGTTTTAGTCTCCAATACAGTGGCCGTGCATCATGCTGCAACCCGCAAAGAAGGTAACTATCTTTTCCCTCTCTACCTTTATCCCGAAATGGCCCTCGAAGGTCGTCATTCCAATCTCTCACCTACCTTTATCACTACCTTTTTGGCCATACTGAAGATGCGTTTTATTTCCAATGGTAAAGGCGATCTGCAACAAACTTTTGGCCCTGAAGACATCTTCAACTATATGTATGCCGTCTTTCACTCGCCCACCTACCGGGAACGTTATGCAGAGTTCCTAAAAATCGACTTCCCGCGCCTGCCACTCATTTCAAATGCCAACCTATTCCGTGAACTTTGCAATCTGGGTGATAGATTGGTAGGGCTGCATCTGATGGAGAAGTTTGGTAAGATTATCACAAGCTATCCAGTTTCAGGAAACGATGTTGTCGAAAAGGTAGACTATACCGCCTCTGCTGACACTCCTGAGCAGAACCGAGTCTGGATCAACAGGATGCAGTATATTGAGGGCGTGCCAGCTGAGGTATGGGACTTCCATATCGGTGGCTACCAAGTTTGTCAGAAGTGGCTCAAGGATCGTAAGGGATGTCAACTCTCATTCAATGATATCAATCACTACCAACGGATAGTGGCAGCACTGGCTGAGACGATCATATTGATGGAAAAAATTGATGAAGTGATTGACAGTCATGGAGGGTGGCCCATTTGGCTCTGTTGAGGCCAGAATTTTTCACTTAGTTCATTTGTGGGAGAAAAACGGGTTATGAAACACTCTCGCATGCGTTATAATACATCCAGATTATCATTTAAGGCATCCCATCAGAAAATAAACGAAGGAAAAATCTCCAATGGAAGAACTGACGCAGTTAAAATGTGAAGCATGTCGTGTCGGGGCTCCCCAGGTTACTGAGGCCGAGGCGGCTAAATATCAGAAACAAGTTCCTGATTGGGTCATTGTTGAACGCGATGGCATCAAGCGTCTTGAGCGTACCTATCAATTCAAGAATTTTGTGGCTGCTCTGGCCTTTACCAACAAGGTTGGGGAGATTGCCGAACAAGAAGGCCACCACCCTGCTATCTCAACCGAGTGGGGCAAAGCCACAGTGGCTTGGTGGACCCACAAAATCCGTGGCTTGCATCGCAATGACTTCATCATGGCTGCGAAAACGGATGAGGTTTATCAGCAGTTGGCACAAAAATAAGCGACCCAATCAAACGGGTCGCTTATTTTGTCTCCGGTTAGAAGTCTGCCCCACGTGATTTCAAAATTGGTGGGGGACAGGTAAGCAATTACGGGCGCTCAACCAGTGCAACTGCGTAGCAAGCGATACCTTCGTGTCGCCCGGCAAAACCTAACCTGTCCGTTGTCGTGACTTTGACGCTAACTTGTCCTGGATCAAGATGCAGATGGGTGGCTAAATGAGTACACATTTCCTGTCTGTATGGTGAGAGTCGAGGCTGCTCCGCCACAATCGTTGTGTCTACATTGCCTATCGTCCAATTATGCTCGCATAACAGATTATAAGTATAGTCCAAAAAGACCGAACTGGGCTGATCTTTCCAGCGTGGATCGCTAGAGGGGAAGTGCATACCTATATCGCCCAAAGCAGCTGCCCCCAATAGCGCATCCACAATGGCATGGATCACGGTATCAGCGTCTGAATGACCCGACAGGCCGTACTCGTATGGAATGGTCACGCCTCCCAATACCAGCGGGCGACCCTCGGTAAAGGCATGGACATCATAGCCAAAACCAACACGTGTTGTCATTGGATACTTCCTTTTCCTTTTAATAGCGCTTCAGCGAAAATTAAATCTTCTGGTGTTGTAATTTTGATATTAGTATGTGAGCCCTGGAAAACACTGACTGTGTAACCCATGCGCTCAAGCAAAGTCGCGTCATCAGTAGCCTTGTCTTGAGCACTAGGGAGATGGTGTGCCTGATGGATGAGCGAGAATGC
>Ga0193728_1001322_pt1 | contig 12538 bp, 9 predicted proteins | sample U1c1metaG_FD_143037 | JGI IMG/M metagenome (GOLD analysis project Ga0193728, IMG submission 143037) | Soil microbial communities from a riparian zone of the East river system, Colorado, United States - U1c1 | ecosystem: Environmental > Terrestrial > Soil > Riparian zone | place: USA: East River...
GACCTATCGTTTTACTCGCGCAGCAATTCGCGGATTTGATCTAGATAAACGCGCTCGCCGCCGCGCTTGAAGCCAACGGCCGAATAACGCACGACGCCCGAGCGATCCACCAGGATCGTCATGGGCATTTTCTGCAAAAAATAATCCTTGCCGATCGTGGTGCCGGTATCGAACAAGATCGGGTATGACACACCCATGGCTGCCGCGAACTCCTTCGAACGCCGCAGGTCTTCGTCCACCGACACGCCAAGAACCACGAGACCGGCGCGCTGGTAGGTAATGTTGATGCGATCGAGAGCCGGCATCTGTTGGCGCGAGTCCCCGTCCGAGCGACTCCAAAAATTCACCAACACGACCTGGCCGCGAAACTCCGACAAGCGCGTGTTTCGGCCATCCAATCCGCGCAGCACAAAATCCGGTGCTTCCTTGCCCACGATGGTCGGCACGGCGGCCAGCGACAATGAGGCCATTGCGGCGCCGAGAATCAGGCCGGCAACGCGCAATGCGCTACGCATGCGCGGCAACGCTCAAACTGACGCCGCAGCGCCGCGATTCATCAATCACGCTGGTAACCCCGCTGTGCCAGGCCTCACTCTTGAAAATGGGCCCCGTACCGGAAGCTTTGCGCCCTCGCCTTTCAGCGAGTTTGCCCTGATCAGACCTTATGCAAAATCGCACAATGCGAGCCGCAGTGTCAACGCAACGGCGGCGTGTTCGCTCGATTTCTGCACGACTTGGCGCACATTCGTGCATATTCATCGAACGGCCGGCAAAGCGGCGAATGCGATGCGAAACGTGCAGCGCAGTCTTGTAGACATTACAAGCCGGCGATTAATGCCTAATCCGTCTCTGGAATGAGACAACGCGGACGTAATCCGAGAGCGCCAGGACAAGGGTCCGGCGGCCGATCCTGTTGTTTCAGCCCGAAGTCGGGACCTTTCCGTTCACGAGACCGGCGAGCGGCTGCCATGCAATCAAAGGATCCAGCGAAGCGCCAACCCCCAAGGTGTTGTTTATACCAGGGAAGAACGTCGGCCACTGAGCGACGGCGTTGGCACTGTGCAGCGCCATGTAGTTCAGCACGACCATCTGCACCAAGTTGGGCACGTTGTTGCCCGCGGGGCTGCTGGACGTGTTTTGCGAACCGTCGGCATTGAAGCTGCCGATCTGGAAACTCATATCCGGATTGGCCTGAGCCGAGACCGCCCTGCCCGCCGGATTGAAGACCAGGAAGTAAGTAGCCGCGACGTTCTGATTGTCGGCCGTCCACACGCCCTTGCCGCGCCCGCCGACTGAACTGTCGATCATCCCGTTGCTCGCGAGCGAGCCGTCGCTGAAAACATAGATCATGACCGGCTTGCCGACCCGCGATGCGTATTCCAGGCACGCGCCGATGCAGTTGCCGAGATTCAGATCGCGCGCCTCGCCATCCATTCGGTTGCCCGAGTGATAGTCGAAGCCGCCCATCTCGATGGTGCCGGCGGCGGCATTGCCATCGATCACGAGTTTCATGACCGCCGCGGTCTTGCGGAAGTCGGAATTGCCTTGGTATTCCGCCGTCGTGAATATGCCGCTCGCACCGACGATGTGCGGATCCACGTCCGGATTGACCGCCGACGGGCTGTTGTACCGGTCGACGATGTAGGCGGCCTTGGTGTAGCCGCAGGCCTGGATACCATTACTCCCCAGAGCCGCTGCATTCAGCGCAGGGTCGGTGTAGGCCGTCACCTGCGCGTACTTGGCGTCGCTGATGCGCTTCATGGATTCCAATACGTTGGTCACGTCCGATGCATTGGGCAACAGCGTGCTGAGCTGTCCCGTGCTCACCAGGCCCGAGCTGTCTTGCGAACTTGAGATCTTGGTGGGCTGCGCCGCGGCGATGACCATGGTCGGCGGCGACATGGAGTTGCCCCCGGACTGGGAACTTTGTGAACCGATGAGATTGAGCAAGCCGCCGCGAGCGCCGAACTGATAAATGCCGTACATGGGATTGTGCGGATTGGTATTGGTATCGTTCTGCGACAGTGCCGGAATGATCGTACCGGTCGTGCCTGCCATGGTCGCAGTGCTGGCACGCAGCTTCATGCCCCGCAGGTGGGCGCTGTCCGAGTGATAGCGCAGGCCGAAGCTCGAGTCGATGAAGTTTCCAGTTGCACTCGGGCTCGGCACCATGGATCCAGGGAGACCCAATTTGCTGTAACCGGCCACCGATAAGAAATCGAGCTGCCCTTTCGGACCGCCGACCAGCACGTTGGAGCCCGCAATGTTGCCCCCGCCCGCCAGATCGAAGCAGATGAAGGGAATTTTGCCGGCGCCGGTCGTAATGGCGCAGGCGCTGACCGCCGCTTGAATGTCAGAGGCCAGTGTCGCTCGTGCAGCGCGCGGATAGGCGAGCATGCCGGCGAGTGTCGGTGCGATCACCGTCGCAGCTCCCGTCATGAAGCTTTGCGCGACGAATTCGCGGCGAGTGCGCGGCCGGGGATGCTCCTGCAGCAGCAGCGGATCGTGTATTCCCAGCGCCTTTGACTTCTTGCTCATAATTTAAGACCTCTTTCGATTCGTCTTGCTTAATTGATCAACATATCGGCGCTGCCGAATGCCGTTGCGCAGGCTGCGGCGGCCACAGCGTACGTTCCCTGGGTCGTGGTGCACGAGTTGGTCGTGCAGAGCTTGCCGATCAGGGAGCTGAGTTCGGTCGTAATCGTCGATGCGTTCGGCTGGCTGTGCAGTCCGCTGCCGAGCACCTTGTTCGCGATCGCCGTCGTTACCGAGTCGATCCCCGCCTGAGAGGTGAACTGACTGGCGCTCAAAGGAGCGCCGAAGAGTTGCGCCTGCAAGGAGGGCGTATTCACCGCGACGTTGCAGTATTGAATGGCCAACTGCGCGACGCCCACCTGGTTCGCCGACGAGAAGCTTTCCAGCGTCGGCGTCGGCGGCAGCTGCTGCTGCACCGCCATGTAGGTCGCGTTGACGTTCGAGTTCGAGCTCGGCACGCCGGTGAGCGCCGACAGGGTCGAGTTGACCTGGGCGAAGGTTTTGACTCCGATGTCGGCCACGATGGGCCCCGGTGCCGGGGCCGGCGTGCTCGGTGTCGCCTCGACGACCACATTGCTATGCGAACCCAGCTTGTCGAAGGTCAGGAAGAACTGGTCGATGGCGGGCCCACTCTGCAGGGCGATGACCGTGCCGATGTTCGACAGAACCTCACCCTGGGGTACGTAGTTCGCCCCAGCGATCGTGGTATTGAGCGGTATATAGGCCTGGCCCACCTGCGGGATGGTGCCGTTGATGCCGATGCGAATTCCCTGCACGGGGATGCTGGGAAGCGTGCTGGAAGTTACCGTCGGATCCAGCGAGACGAAAGTCGGCTGGTAGAACAGATAGCCGTAGCTATCGTACTGGCTGACCGTGAACATCACGTAGGCCTGCGACACGCCGGTGACCGTCGATACGTTAAAGAGCACGTAGTAGCGCTCGCCCACACCGGCGTTGTAGTTCTGCATGACCTGCGTGGGCGACATGGCGCGGCTGTGGATGGCGACGAACTTGATCAACCCCTGCCAGGATCGATCACCCGACACTTCGTTGCCGAGAACCAGCGCAAAAGTGCTATCCCAATTGGAGATGGTGCCGCCCTTCTGCGCGTCGGGCGGGCCCACGTTCACGCCATTGACGTAGATCTGACGGCCATTGACCGCGTCATAGGTGAGCACGACGTGCTGCAAGGATGCCTGCAGCGCCATCGCCGCGTTGGGCGTCTGCAATTGCGGCAGGCCGGTGAGCGCCGTATTGGAGTTGCGCAGCATGAAGTCGTAATCCTGGTTGGTCTGGCCCAGCGTGAAGTTGCGCGTGGTGTCGCCGCCGGAATAACTGACCATGTAGGACTTGTCGGCCGCCACCAGCGCGGGCGCGACCCAGGCCTCGACCGAGAATTCACCGGTTGCTTGGATGAAATTGAATATCTTCTTGCTGGCCTGAGTCGTCGCCTGCGCCTTGCCGCCGGCGCCGACATTGATGCCCCAACCGCCGGCCAGAGTGACGTTGCCGGAAATCGTCAGATCCGCCGACGGGTCGATGCCGCTGGTATCAAAGGTCGTGTTGTTGACGAGCGATTGGAACTCGTACTTGGCAATGGTATCCGCGTCGTAGCGGCTGGCACCGCTCGCGATGGTGCCCTGCGTCAGCGACAATGCCTTGCTGACCACCAGGTTCGGATCGATGTTGGCCGGCGTCAGCATTCCTGCGAACGCCTGAATTGCCAACAGCATCGTCTGTGCATCGTTCGCGCAAGTGGTCCAGCAGTTGTGGTTGTCGGTCAGCAGACGCTGATAGAGGCGCGAATTCGTGCCGCACGAGCCGGGGGTGTTGCCGGAGTTGTTGCCGCCCGACCCCGCGCATCCCGTGAAGTCGATTTTCGGGATGGCTGCCGGGTACGCAATCGCGAGCGAAGGATCGGCATGATAAGGCGACTGCGCTACGGATGGATCCGCCGTCGTGGAATGGCAATGCATGCAATTCGCGAAGTTCAAGCTCTGTCCGACGCTTTGATCCGGCGGCGCTTGCAGCTCCACGGTGGTGGCGGACGCAGCGCCTGCGGCACCCGCCCAGTTCGCGATCCACGTCGTCAAGATCTGGCCGCAGGCACCGCTATCGGCGAGCCAGCAGTTATGACCACCGGCCACCTTGGTAACGATGAGCGAGGTCGACGGCGTGGCCAGATTCACGACTGTGTTGGCCTGCGCATAAGCAAGGTTCACATCGTCGCTGCGCGCAAAATTGGGCATCTGTGCCGGCGAAGTTGCATTGTGGCATTGGCCGCAACGGTTCTGCACGCGGACGTTGTTCCAGAAGTTGACCTGGAATGCGGTGACGTCGGCGGTCGCAGCCGGCGGTCCCGTGTAAGCGTCCGCCTGGACTGTCTGCGATGGAGCCGGGTTGGTCGTTGTCGGAGCGCCCGCGCCGCTGCAGGCGCTCAAGGCTATCGACGCCGCGAGCGCTGCCAAGCCGGTGATACGTGTAACGTTCATGCTCAGGTCCCCATGCAGTAGGCGGCGCCTTCAGCGAAGACCTGCCGCAATTTGTAGCCATTCGATTTGAACGAAGAGATCATCGAGTTGACCTGTGCAAAGTCAGCCGAGCTGTTCGGTGCGCGCAAACACACATCCTTGAACACGCGGGTGACCTGGCAGCTGGCGAAAGCCGCGCTGCTTTCCAGTTCCTGGCCGAGGGACTTGGCACCGTTGCCGCTGCCGGGAAGCGTTGCGCTCCATCCCAATATATAGTTCGGGCCCGCGCGCCAACGGTTCTCCCACGCATCGTCCATGGTGTTGAAGCCCTGCGGAAAGTTGGTGTTGTTGATGTGGTACTTCGGCTGCACTTGACCTGCGGTATAGACGATCTGTCCGGTCGTATCCGTGGTGGTTGGATCGGTGGCCGAGAAGTCGTAGTAGGCGAAGGCTTGCGCCATCGGATCCATGCCGCTGTGACAGCCGATGCAATTGTTCAAGAACAAGATGCTCGCGCCGCCGGGGCTGCGGGTCACGTCCTGGCGAATTCGATCCGGCGGACGGGTGGTATCCATGACCAGCTGCAAGTCGTCGCACAGATGATTCATCACGGTGAAGCGGAACACGCCCGGTTGGTGCCGTTGATGAAGAAGGCGCTGCCGGCGCCGCGCGTGGTCATCACACCGGCGGTCGCGGCCGCCGGGAGTCCGCTCACGGCCGACTGCGTGGTTGATACCAGATGGGCCTTGAGGTCGACGTTGTTCGCGTCCATCGCATCGTACATGGCGTTGTTGGACGATGAATACGCCGGGACGCCGGAGGCCGAGTCGGCGGTGTACACCAAATCGGCGCTGAGCAGGGTATTGAAGGGCACGTCATCGCGCACCATACCGACCACCGTGGCGGTGTAATCGTTGAGCGGCACGAACACCGATTGGTCGCGGTTGGTCCACGGTGCCGCCATGTTGCGGATCGTGTTGTTGTAGAAGGCGGGATCTTGGGTCGCGATCAACGCCGCGCTCACCGCATCGGTCTGCGTCATTTGCTGGAGCTGAGCTGCCGTGGGCGGTATACCCGCGATGCGATTGTAAATTCGCGTCGCTTGGTCGGCGTTGGGGTTCGCTGCCAACGCGTTTGCGCCGAGCAGCGCCAGGGCGCCGGCACACACCGTTGCGCGTACCGCAAGAGCAACAAGATTCGGCGTCGCTGTTCTACGGCGTGCAGGCTGCATCATTGGTTTCTCCATCCCGTTCTTCATATTCACATCCACTCGCGAGAGTTGTGGGTCTACACTCGGCGGCGAATATACCCAGCAGATTAGGTGTCAGTAATGTCTCATCCGAACGACGTCGGCGTTTCGCGACAGTACCGAGGGCTAAGACCACACCTATATCCTGGCCTCGATTTCTGCACGGTCTAGCGCTGCGTGCACAGGGAAACGGATATAGAGAAGTTCTTCTGTGAGTGCGTTAACAGTATGCGTATGCACATCGAACGAAGATGCTCATATTGAGACCAATTAAGTTCAATGATGCCGCCTGCGCGCTGACGGCAAATCGATGAACTGAAACCATGGGATAAGTAGCCACATATGAACACTTTCACACAGCGTGAACACCGTCACGGTCTGCTCAAACTCGCTGCGCTGGCGCTACCGATGCTATGGATCGTGGGATGCAGCAGCGCATCGAGCGGTCATGCGCCCGGCGTGGCGGGCGGTCAAACATTGACTCCCGGAATCACAAATTTTCCCCTCGCCTACGTCAAGCGCCCGGTCCTGACCAAGGACGTGGATGTGCGCGATCTCATCACCTCAATTACGGGCGGGGATTTATACATTCGTGATCAGGCGAGTGCGGCCGGCGCCGAAGTCAACGTCACCGGATCGATCACCAAGGGCATGGGCGATGTGCGCGATCTCGACGTATCGCCCGACGGCACCGCGATCGTATTTTCATTGCGCCTTCCCCTCAATCCCAATAAAGCCAATACGGATGTCACGCAGCCGAACTGGCATATCTACAAGTACGACGCGACGACCAAGACGGTGACTCAATTGACCAACGATGGCATCACCGCGGGCCACGATGTGGGTGCGCGCTACCTGCCGGACGGAAGAATCGTCTTCTCCTCGTCACGTCAGCTCGCGACGCAATCCATCCTGCTGGACGAGGGGCGTCCGCAGTACCAGGCTCAGACCGACAACCGCCAACAGTCCATATTCTTGTTGCATGTGATGAACGGCGACGGCACCAATCAGCACCAGATCAGCTTCAACACCAATCACGATTTCGCACCGTCTGTTTTGGGCAACGGCCAGCTCATCTTCTCGCGCTGGGAATCGACCAACGGCGATCAGGTCAGTCTGTACCGTGCCAATCCGAACGGCTCCGGGTTGGAGCTCTACTACGGCGCGAATAGCCACGCCACCGGCGCCAATATTGCCGGGACCAACGACAACGTGATCCAATTCTTGAATGCCCGCGAGCTGGCCAACGGCACGTTGATCGCCATTGTGCGGCCGTTCCTCGGCACCCAGCTGGGCGGGGATATCGTTCAAATCAATGCCGCGGGCTTTGTCGAGATCCATCAGCCGGCCACACCGGCGGGCGCTGCCGGCACGGCGCAAACCAGCGCCACAACGATGGGCGTCACGACGGATGCGAACATGCCCTCCTTGGGCGGCCGATTTGCGTCGGTGTTTCCGCTCTACGACGGCACCAACCGGATGCTGGTGAGCTGGTCTCCCTGCCTGGTGCTCGATACCACCGTGACCCCCAACGCGACCAACCTCTGCACGGCCTCGAATACTTCCGGTTCGAACGTCACCTTGGCGCCGCCGCAGTACACCCTGTGGATTTATGACTTGAACAAGGGAACCTTGGGTCCGGTCTTGAGCGCCGACGTGGGCACCATGGTGGTCGAGCCGGTCATTCTGCAGCCGAGAACGCCTGCGCCGGTGACCCTGGTCGACGCGGCGCCGGCGCCGGGTCAAGCCGCAACCATGGCCAATGCGGGTGTCGGACTCTTGGATATCAGCAGCGTGTACGACGTCGATGGCGTCGACACTGCAACGCCCAACATCGCCGGCGTTTCCGATCCCAGCCAGGCTGCCTTTTATACGCGGCCCTACCGCTTCATCCGTATCGTCAAGTCGGTGGAGATCCCCGGCAAAACCGTTCGCAAGATCAACAATTCCGCTTTTGGGCCCGCCGGCATGGGCATGCGGGAGATTTTGGGTTATGCGCCCATTCAGCCGGACGGATCGGTCCAGGTCCAAGTTCCCGCGAACGTGCCGTTTACCATCGACATCGTCGATGCCAACGCCAAGCGAATCACGGCGCGGCACACCAGCTGGTTGCAACTGGTGCCGGGTGAAACCAAAACCTGCAACGGCTGCCATAGCACCGTGAATCAAACCTCGCATGGCCGCGCCGGCTTGACGACTGCCGTGAATCCGGGCGCGCCGGCCACCGGTTCACCGTTCCCGAATACCAATCCGGCCATCGCCCGGACCGACGCCGGCGCAACCATGGCGCAAACGCTTAGCCTAAGCACCTGTACGTCAAACGGCACGACCCCGAACGGCGCCACCACGCCCTGCTCGCAGATCTTGAGCTCGGACGTGATTTACGACGGCATCTGGACGGTGAACACCACACCGCCGCAGGCGGACGCGCCCTTCGCGTATACCTATGCGCTTGCCACGCCGACGGCGCCCACCAACGCGAATTGCACGACCTGGAGTGCGCAGTGCCGCAGCACCATCCACTATGCAGTAACCCTTGCCGGCGTCGCTACAACCAATCTGTTCCTGCAATCCATATGGGACAAGGCCACCCGAACCAACGTGGTCAATGGCGTCATGACGTCGACCACCTGCTCGGTGTGTCACGACCCGGTGAATGGCATGGCCATGGTGCAAGTGCCCCAGGGGCAGCTCGACCTGACCTCCACGGCATCGAATGTCGACGCCACGGTCGTCACCTCTTATGAGCAACTGCTGTTTGCACATAACGCACAGACGCTTAATATGGGCGTGCTGCAAGACTTGCTGGTGCCGGCGCCCGGACCTCCGGATCCGGTGACCGGTCTGCCGACGACGATCATGGTGCCGGTCTCACTGGCGCCGCCGATGGCTGCCGGCAGCGCCGCGGGTTCGACAACTTTCTTTAGGATGTTCGATGGTAGTTTTCATGACCCAGTACTCGATCACACCGATTTTCTGTCCAAGTCGGAGCTGCGGTTGATCGCCGAATGGTTGGATATTGGCGCCCAATTCTTCAACGATCCGTTTGTCGCGCCCGTAGCGAACTGACCTGATGCGTCGTCTGCTCGCGCTGGTGCTGTTGGTGCAGGCGTTAAATGTAGGTGTAGCGAATGCGGCGGCGAAGAACCTGGTGCTGGTCGTCACCGATCCGTACCTGGAAATGCGCTCGGGGCCCGGGCGCGGCTTCCCGATCATCTATGTCATCGGGCGCGACGAGCTGGTCACGGTGCTCTACAGCCGCACCGACTGGTTCAAGGTGCGCTCGTTGCACGGCAACGAGGGCTGGGTGCGGCGCGCCGATCTGGCGCGCACTCTGGAGGAGTCGGGCGAGCCGGCGCCGATACCGCCCTACCCTGATTTTGCCTCGCATCGCTGGGAACTGGGCGCCGGGTACGGCGTCTACAACCGCGAGAATCTGGTCACGGCTTATGCCGATTTTGGGTTGACGACCAGCCTTGATGTGGAATTCGTCGCGCAGCAGGCCTTCGGTACGCTGGACAACCGCTATATAGCGACCATCGGCGTGCGGCATACGTTTATTCCGGAGTGGAAGTGGTTCTCGCCCACGGCCGGCATCGGCGCCGGTTATCAATATTTGCAGGACAAAGTGCCGCCCGCGCCGCTGCAGAAGAGCAATGAGATGGCGTACGTTTCGTTGGGCACACGCGGATTCATCACCAGGCGATTCTTGTGGCGCGTCGATTGGCGCCACTATGTGGTCTTCAATAACCAGAATGTGTACAAGGATTTAGAAGAATGGAAATTCGGCTTAGCTGTATTCTTCTAACCGCCACGCTGCTTTGCGGCTGTAGCTGGTTCCACCGCGGCAACAAGGCTCCGCCCGAAATCGTTGCGGAAGAGCCGCAAGGTGAACCGTCGATCGTCGAGCCCCAGGTCACGCGGCGCGCCATAAAAACGCCCCACATCAAGGCCAAAGATTTCGAATTGGGCGCCTACTACGGTGCGCTCAGCATCCAGGACTTCGGTACCAATCCTCTGTATGGCGTGCGCGCCGCGTACCACGTGTCCGAGGACATATTCTTGGAAGGGTTTCTCGCCCGATCCAAGGCGGGGACCACCAGTCTCGAGGACGTATTTCCGAATATTACGGTTGTCAGCGACTCTGGGAGACGCTTCACGTATTACGACTTGGACGTAGGCTACAACGTACTTCCCGGCGAGATCTTTCTCGGACGAGGCCGCGCATTCAACTCGGCCCTATACGTGACGGTCGGCATGGGCGATGTGAAATTTGCCGATAAGGACCAGTTCGCGCTGAACTTTGGAGTGGGTGAGCGGCTTCTGATTACCGACTGGCTGGCGCTGCATGTGGACGTACGCGACCACATTTTCGAAACCAGCCTGACCGGACGCACCAAAAACGTCGACAACCTTGAAGCCACCATCGGATTTACCGTTTTCTATTGATCAGGAGTAACGATCATGATTAGGTCTTCAACACTATTGAAACGCTGTGCGATGGCCGCGATCGTCGTCGCCTCGACGGCGTTCGCAGCGAGCAGCGATGCCTCGGGCCCTGCGCCCGCTTTCACGCTGACGACCCTCGGCGGCCAGCCAAGCGGCCTGAGCGCTTACAAGGGCCAGGTTGTGATGGTCAATTTCTGGGCGACCTGGTGCGGACCGTGCCAACAGGAAATGCCGTTGCTGGATCAGATGTATAAAAAGTACAAGCCGGCGGGATTTACGCTCATCGGCGTCAATGTCGACAAGGAAGCCCCCGCGGTCAAGGAACTGCTGACGCGCAAGCCGGTCAGCTTCCCCGTGCTGCTCGATCCTGCGAACCAAGTGAGCAAGGCCTATCACGTGGATGAAATGCCGAGCTCGGTCATCATCGACCGCAAAGGGCAGATTCGCTACATTCATCGCGGCTACAAGCCGGGCGACGAAAACGATTATCAAGATCGCATTCGTCAACTCATTCGGGAGTGACTCGTGCGGCCCCGACCAATCCTGCTGTTCGCCACCCTGTCGGGCGCCCTGCTGCTGTGTGGCGCCTGCAGCATTCAACCCTGGGTAAAGCCCTACGAGCGTGACCGATTGGCGGATCCCATCATGGCATGGGACCGCGACGCCATTTCCAACGCCTATTTGGACCACATTCGTGAGTCCAGAGAAGGATCGCGCGGCGCGACCGGCGGCGCGGGCGGCGGCTGCGGCTGCAATTGACGAGCACGCATGGATCGTAGGCACATCTTCGCTCGCGCAGCAGTGATCGCTGCTTTGCTGCTGGTTCGCAGCACGATCGCAGATGTGCTTCCCGACAATCGGGCGGATGTCTTTTACAGCAAGTACAGCGGCGGCGGCATGGACATCACCGGCTATTCCGCAACGGCGCGCGCGAAAATCACGGAGAATTTCGCGGTCGAGGCAAATTACTTCATCGACAAGGTCAGCGGCGCCTCGGTCGATGTCTTGAGCCAAGCGAGCGTCATCAAAGATACACGCAAGCAAAAAAGCGGCACGCTGGAATACCTGCACGACAAGACCACGTACACGGCCTCGTATATGTCTAGCGTGGAGCGCGACTATAAATCGGATACAGCGAGCTTCTCGCTGAGCCAGAGCATGTTCGGCGATTTGACCACGGTGACGCTGGGATTCGCGAACACGCACAACACGGTTGGAGAAAACAACGGCACTGCCAATGATCCCAACGTCGCGTGGCTGGGACACGCGTTGACCCGCGCATACAGCGGCGGCCTGTCGCAAATCATCACCAAGAATTTCATCGCCGGCGTGAACCTTCAGGTCATTACCGACGCGGGGTATCTTGCGAATCCATATCGATCGGTCCGTTTTCTCGACGGCAGCGCGAGAGGCTACGGATTGGCCAGCCAAGTGTATCCCGATACGCATACCAGCACGGCGGTGCAGGTCCAGGCGAAATATTACCTGCCCTACCGGGCTGCTGTAACGGGTCTGTATCGGTACTTCAGCGATACCTGGGGCGTGGTCGGCAACACCTATGAGCTCGACTACACGCACCCGATCGCGAATAAATGGATATTCGAAGGCCGTGCGCGCTATTACAAGCAAACTGCGGCCACCTTTTACAGCGACCTATTCCCCTTTGCGAACTCGCAGAATTTCACTGCGCGCGATCAAAATCTCGCCGCATTGGACAACATCACGCTTGGAGCCAAGGTTACGTACGCCTTTCTGCCGGACGGCTGGAAGTTCTTCAAGCGCGGCACGGTGACGGGCGACGTGAGCCGGATTCGCTTCAACTACAAAGACTTTC
>Ga0193728_1001323_pt1 | contig 12536 bp, 15 predicted proteins | sample U1c1metaG_FD_143037 | JGI IMG/M metagenome (GOLD analysis project Ga0193728, IMG submission 143037) | Soil microbial communities from a riparian zone of the East river system, Colorado, United States - U1c1 | ecosystem: Environmental > Terrestrial > Soil > Riparian zone | place: USA: East River...
CGGCTTTTCGGCTTGCCGCCCGCCCGGCGGGTGCCCCCAGGGTGGCAGCCATGATCGCGACCGGTTGCCCCCGGTTTTCGCCAGGGAAATCGTCGCGATCATGAAAGCCGGACCAGGGCCGAGAGCTGGCTGACCGCCCTGGCCCCAGCCGCCTCGTGCGTGTCCTGATCTGCTGGACAGGCCTTTCCATGGTCAGAGAAGATCGCGCAGTTGGCTGGCCGTTAGGCCGGTGTCGCGGAAGATGGACCCGAGAGTCCCACTTGGGAGTCCCAGCCGGGAGCGGCCGGCTGCCATGCACAGGCACACTGGCCTGCCGGCCGTCCGGGTGACGCATGATGTGGTGGCTGCCGCTGACCCGCTGGGGGTCCCAGCCGTCCTTGGATAATGCCCTGACGATTTCCTTGCCGGACAGCCGGACAGCCGGACAGCCGGACAGCCGGATCGGCATCAGGCGGCGGCGCCGACGGTAACGGCGATCTCTCTGGTCAGTTCATCAGGAACCGGCCCGTCGCCGAGCGCGGCCCGGACGCCTTCGCTGAGATCGGCCAGAGCACCGTCGAGGGTGTCGCCCACTCCGTAGGCGGTCACGTTCCCTGGCAGTCCCACCGCTCGGACGCCCCACGGGTAGGCGTCTGGCGCAGATTCAGGATGCGGACGCGCAGGATCGTCCAGAATCTCGTCGGCGTCCAGGCCGAAGGCGGCGAACGGCCGTCCCCGGCCGCCGGTGCCCACGCCGACCTCGATCCGGCCCCGGGTCAGCTGGTCCAGCGTGCTCAGGCTCTTGGCCAGGTGCACCGGGACCGGCCGGCCCCGGCCCGGCCCGGCGGGCCGCTCGTCAGGTGATCGTGGCGGCCAGGGCCGCGTAGTCGGCGTCGGACAGGATGCCCAGGTCGCAGGCCAGCACGACCTCGTCAAACGATCCCGGCTGCCACGGCTCGAGGTCATCGATGGCCGGCGCGGCCGCCGCTGCGCCGGGCGGGCAGGTCGGCGGCACGAGCGGCCAGGGCCGGTCGCGCAGCCGGCGGGCCAGGCCGTCGAGGGTCAGCAGGCCGTCCCGGTACGCGGTCACCAAGCCGGTGACTTCCCCGCCGGGGAAGGCGGCCGCCCGGCGCCGGTTCAGGTGCGCGATGTGCCGGGCCCACGGCCGCTGGCCGGTCTCGGCGGCCAGCGGGGCGGCCGCGCGGATGGCCTCCGGCGCGGCGGGCCGGCCGCCGTCGCCGCGGCCGCGGCGGTAGGCCTCCTGGCCGCGGTCGTGCTCCGCGCCGGCCCAGCGGACGGCCTCCGCCTCGCTCACCTCGGCGAAGACCACGTCCAGCGTGTACGCGGCGAGATCAGCCACGTGCAGCCAGGACCGGACCGACGGCCAGGAGGCGGCCGTGACGTCCAGCAGCACGTTCGTGCCGGCCGCGATCGCCCGCGCGGCGAGCCGCTTGGCCACGTGCTGCGCCTCGGCGTGCACGAGCTCAGCGCCCTCCAGCGGCGCCAGCCCGGCGACGACCGGGATCAGGCTGCGCCGGGCCAGCTCGCCCAGCACCGCGTCCACGCTGATGACCAGGTACCGCGCCGGGTCCACGCCGGCCTTGACCAGCGCGGCGGCCTTGTCGGCGCCGCGCAGCCCGCCGGCCAGGACCGCCTTCCGCTCGCCAGGGACGCCAGCGGCCTGCCGGTACAGCCCGTCCACGATGTGGCCCTGCCGCCGGCTCCGGTCCGCGTTCCAGATCACCGCGCTCACGCCGGGCCGATGAGGTCCCATTTGTTTCCGGCGATGTCGGTGAACACGACTACCCGGCCGTACGGCTCCGCCCGCGGCGCCGACGCGAACTGGACGCCCGCCGCCGCCATCCGCCTATAGCTGGCCTCGAAGTCCTCCACGTGCAGGAAGAAGCCCACCCGCCCGGCCAGCTGCCGCCCGACCACCGCCTCCTGGTCCGCGCCGTCCGCCCGCGCCAGCAGCAGGCCGGTCTGCGCGCCCGGCGGCCGCACCACCACCCAGCGCTTGGGCCGCCCGTCGTTGGTGACGGCGGGGGAGTCCTCGGCCAGCTCGAAGCCCAGCCGGCCGACGAAGAACTCGATCGCCGCGTCGTAGTCCTCGACCACGACCGCGGTCAGGCTGAGATGCACCCGGCCAGCATAAGCAGCGCGCGACCCGGACGCGACTGGCTGCGACGCAGATCACCGCCGCCGAGGGCCCGAGCCCCGGCCGCCTGGCCCCGGGCCGCGCGGCCCCACTATCTTCCTGCCATGGGACATCCGGAGCTGGCCTACGACGACGCCGGCACCGGCCCGGCCGTCGTCCTCATCCACGGTCACCCGTTCAACCGGTCGATGTGGGCGCCCCAGCTCGCCGCGCTCCGCCCGGCCTACCGGGTCATCGCCCCCGACCTGCGCGGCTTCGGGGACAGTCCGGCCACCCCTGGCACCGTCACCATGCGCGAGCTGGCCGGCGACGTCGAGCGCCTGCTCGACCGGATCGGCGTCGGCCCGGCCGCGATCGTCGGCCTGAGCATGGGCGGCCTGGTCGTGATGGAGCTGGCCGCCGCGCACCCGGACCGCTGGTGGGCCCTCGGCCTGGTGGCCACGACGGCGCAGCCCGTGACCGAGGCCGAGCAGGCCGACCGCCGGGCCCGCGCCGACCTGGCCGAGCGCGCGGGCATGGCGCCCATCGCCCAGGGCATGAACGAGCGGCTGTACGGCCCGGCCCCCGACCCCGGCGTGGTCGCCAGCATCACCGCCATGATGCTCGCGACCAGCCCGCAGGGCGCGGCCGCCGCCTTCCGCGGCCGCGCGCTGCGCCCCGACTACCGCCCCCTGCTGGCCGAACTCGACGTCCCCGCCTTCGTCTGCGTCGGCGACCGGGACACCTGGTCCGACGCGGCGGTCACCGACGAGCTGGTGGCCAGCCTCCGCCGCCCGGCCCGGCTCGTCCTGCCCGGCGTCGGGCACCTGCCCAACCTGGAGCGCCCGGAGCTCTTCAACGCCGCGCTGGCCCGCTTCCTGGACGGCGCCCGCCCCTGACCGGCCGGGCTCAGCTGCCGTACGGGAACCCGCCGCGCGGCGAGATCACCGGGTAGTGCGGCAGCGTCGCCGGCCGCGCGACCTTGGCCCGCCACCCGTCCGGGTACGGCGCGGTCCCGCTGCGCAGGAGGTCCTCGTCGAGGGGCGCCAGCGCCGCCCGCAGCGCCGCCGCATCCCGCTGCCGCCGTCCGCTGCCGCCCACCGCCGGTAGGTCCATGCTGTGGCCGTCCAGCCGCGCCCGGCGGGCCAGCTCACCCGCGGCGATCCCGTCCGCCGGGACGAACCGCAGGCAGTTCGCGCACATCGCCATGGACACCAGCCAGGGCGGATGCCGCAGTTCGCCGGCGGACCCGTGCCGGGTGGTCCGGTGCGGCATGCGGTGCTCGAACTCGTTGTCACATTCGATAATGAACGCGGTCAGCACCTGCGAGAGCCGCGCCGGGACCGCCAGTCTCGTCCCGTTCACGCGAGATGGAACTCGATCCGGTACAGCAGCGTGTCGTCGGTGATCGGCCCGGCGTGCGCGGCCCGCTGCCGCAGTGTCTCCCGGTCCGGCTCACCGGACCGCGAGATGTCGTCGGACGTGATGGCGGCGAACGGCACCAGCTCGACCGAGTCCACCTCGATCAGGGCCGGGCCGACGCGGTAGCGGCCGCCGGCCCGCACCCTCGGCCGCTGCCATAGCCGGAAGGACACGGTGATGTCGCCCGCGATCACGTCGTCGCGCAGGTCCCGGCTGAAGTCCACCAAACGATGCTACGACCCCGGTCAGGTGCTGGGCGGGTCCAGCGCCATCGTCATGAACGTGCTGTTGTGGCTCGGCCGGTAGTCGCCGAACGGCGCGCAGGGCGAGGACCCGGAGCTGGCGTAGGGCGCCCGGGCCGGGGCGAACTCGGCCATCGACCCGGTCTCCAGGCTCACCCGCCGGTACCCGCGCTCGCAGGCCACGCCGATCAGGTGCTCGACCATCGCCCGGCCGATCCCGCGGCCGCGCGCCGCCGCCACCGTGTGCATCGACTTCAGCTCCGCGTGCTGCCCGTCGAGTCGCTTCAGCGCGCCCACGCCGAGCAGCTCGCCGTCGCTGCGGAAGCTGAAGAGGGTGACGGCCGGATCGAGGAGCCGGTCGGCGTCCAGGGCGTGCATGTCCTCCGGCGGGCTGGTCGCCGTGGTGAACTCCAGGTGGCGGGCCAGCAGTGCCCGCACGTCCGCCGCCACCGGGCTGTCCGCCGAGATCTCGCCGCCCGCCGCGAGCTGGTCGCCTGCCGCGATCTGGTCGTCTGCCACGGCAGGAATCTACCGGCGGCCGGCCGGCGCCGGGTTGCAGGCACTGGCGCCGGCCGTAGCGAAATCATTACAATCCTGGCGAAGGAGGCCGATGTCCGGACTGCCGCCCAGGCCGACGGCAGCGGACCGCGGCGGGCCGGATGAGCAGGCAGGGAGACAGATGACCGAGCTCATCGCTGGCGCCGACCACAGGGACACCCGCCAGAAGGCGCTGCGCATCAACCTCGATCCGCGCTGGTACGGCACGATCGCCGAGATCGGGGCCGGCCAGGAGGTCGTGCGCTGGTTCTTCCGGGTCGGCGGCGCGGCCGGCACGATCGCCAAGTCCATGTCCGCCTACGACATGGCCGTCAGCGACGCCGTGTACGGCAAGGCCGACCGGTACGTGTCCGCCAGCCGGCTGCAGGGCATGCTCGACAAGGAATTCCAGCTCAACGTCGACCGGCTCGGCGATGAGCGCGGCGACGGGACGTCGTTCTTCGCCTTTGCCGACACGGTCGTGGCGCGCAGCTTCCGGGGCGGCAACGAGTGCCACGGCTGGATGGGCGTGAAGTTCCAGGCCCATGCGCGCGACGAGCCGAGCCAGATCATCATGCACGTCCGGATGCTGGACATCGAGGCGTCACTGCAGCAGGAGGCGCTCGGCATCGTCGGCGTCAACCTGCTGCACGGTGCCTTCTTCGCCCACCATGAGCCGGACGAGCTCATCGAGAGCCTGCTGGACCGGCTGAGCACCGGCCGGGTCGAGATCGACATGATCCAGTTCCGCGGCATCGAGTTCCGGGCCGTGGACAACCGGCTGATGGCGCTCAAGCTCGTCCAGCTCGGGCTGAGCGGGGTCGCCATGTTCGGCCCGGACCGCGAGGTCCTGCAGCCGAGCGAGGTCCTGCGGAAGAAGGCCATCCTGGTCGAGCGGGGCAGCTTCCGGCCGCCGACGCACGTGAACCTGGACATGCTCGAGACGGCGCGGGCCAAGTTCGAGGCCGACCCGGCCGTGGCCGGGAAGCCAGTGCTGACCCTCACCGAGATCACCATGCGCAACCTGCTGGCCGGCGGGGCCGCCGACGTGGACCGGCGGGACTTCCTGGCCCGCGCCGAGCTGCTCGCGGCCTGCGGCATGACCACGCTGATCACCGACTACTTCGACTACTACCGGCTGGCCGCCTACATCGCCGAGCGGACGTCCGAGCGGATCGGCATCGTCATGGGCGTGCCGAGCCTCATCGACCTGTTCGACGAGAAGAACCACGCGCAGCTGCTGGGCGGGATCCTGGAGAGCTTCGGGCGGCTGTTCAAGAACGACCTGAAGCTCTACGTCTACCCGCTGCAGGCCGCGTCCGGCGACTCGCTGTGCACGGTGAACGACATCAGCGTCGGGCCGGAGCTGCAGCCCCTGTACGACTACCTGGCCGGCCGGGGCAGCTTCGTGGACCTCGACAACTTCCGGCCGGAGTACCTGTCGATCTTCAGCCGGGACGTCCTGCGCCGGATCGCCGCGAACGACGACTCCTGGGAGTGCATGGTCCCGGGCGACGTGGCCGCGCTGATCAAGCGCCGCGCCTTCTTCGGCTTCATCCGCCAGCGGGAGCGCCTGGACGAGGACTGAGCTCCCCGCTAGGACCGGGCCAGCGCGTCGGCCAGGCCGGCGTCCGTCTCGTGCCCGGGCTCCTGCGGGGCCGCGGGCTCCCGCAGCTCGGCCAGGCGGACGAGCGCGACCCCGGCCAGGATGAGCGCCCCGCCCGCGAACTGCAGGACCGTCGGCAGCTGGCCCAGCAGCAGCCAGGCGAACAGGACCGCGAACAAGACCTCTGCCATCCCCGCGAACGAGGACAGCCGGGCGCCGAGCCGGCGGGCGGCACCGATGCCGGTGACGTACGGGATGACCGCGGCCACCAGCGCCAGCCCCACCACCGGCACGGTCCAGCTCACCTGGTGGTGCAGGAACTGCACGTCGCTGGTCGTGGCCCGCATGGGCAGCACGCCGGCCAGGCCGAGCGCGCCCAGCAGGGCCGCGCCCACGCACATCCCGGCCCAGGCCATGGCGATGGGCGGCAGGGCGTCGCCGTCGGCGGACGCGGACAGCACGAAGTAGACCGCGAGGCCCACGGCCGCCAGCAGGCCCCACATGACGCCGATCATGCTCAGCCGGGCCGAGCCGGACAGGTCAAGGACCAGCCCCAGCCCGGCCAGCGCCGTCACCGCGCCGGCGACGGTGAGCCGGCGCGGCCGCTGGGCATGCCGCAGCCACATCCAGCCGACGACCAGGACCACGCCCAGGTACTCCAGCAGCAGCGCCACCCCGATCGGGATCCGCTGGATGGCGTTGAAGTAGCACAGCTGGGCGCCCGCGACCGCGAACAGCCCGTACCCGGCAACCCGGGCGAGACTCCGGCGCAGCTGCCCCCACCGGCCCCGCAGGGCCATGACGCCCGGGACAGTGAGGATCAGCGCCGCGGCGCCGATCCGGGCCAGCACGGCCGCGCCCGGACTCCAGCCCGCATCGATCAGGGAGGTGGCGAACGTGCCCGACGTCCCGAAGGTCGCAGCCGACACGACGGCCAGGGTCATGCCCGTCCGGCCCTGGCTAGCCTCGCTCGTCACTGTGGGTGCCTCCGTTACGCAGTTCGCTACATCGTCCTGTAAGTGGTAAAAACTAGTTACGACACTGACAGGGACAGACACTAGCCGTGGGGCGCGAAAGGAGTCAACTTGATATTTGCCCATGACACCGAAGTAGCGCTCGCCGCGGCCGCCGCCCTGGTCAACACCGGCCGGGCCGATGAGGAACTGCTGCCTGACCTGGCCGCCCTCGACCGCTTCATCGCGGAGTGGGGGTTTAGCGGACCGCGCGCGCGGGACGGGGCGGAGCTCGAGGCCGTCACGGCCCTGCGTCCGGTGCTGGCCCAGGTCTGGGAGCTGACCGTCGACGACGCGGTCGCCGTGGTCAACACCATGCTCCGCGAGGCCGGGGCGCTGCCCCAGCTGGTCAAGCACGGCGGCTGGGACTATCACCTGCACGCCACCTCCGCCGACGCCCCGCTGGCGGACCGGATGGCGGTCGAGGCGGCCATGGCCTTCACCGATGTCATCCGGTCCGGCGAGCTGGAGCGGCTGCGCCGGTGCGCCGCCGACGACTGCGACAACGTCCTCGTGGACCTGTCCAAGAACCGGTCCCGCCGCTTCTGCGGCACCACCTGCGCCAACCGCGTCAACGTCGCCGCCTACCGGTCCCGCCAGGCCGGCCGCGCCGCGACCGAGTAAACCCCGCTCCCGCCCCGGGCGCCCGCGGCCCCTGCGTGACGGGACGGCGCTCTGCGCTCCGATCGGCGAGGTCATCGTGGACGGCGCGGAATCCGCCCCCGACCTGGCTCCGCCGCCGCGCTGCCCCCCGCTAGTCGGCCGGCCCCCCGTGCCGGGCCCGGGCCCGGGGCCGGGATCATGGGCGGATGCCACTGTTTGCGTTCGAGGGCCGTGAGCCCAGCGTCAGTCCCACCGCCTGGATCGCGCCGACCGCCACGCTGGTGGGGGACGTGCGCGTCGAGGACGAGGCCTCCATCTGGTACGGAGCGGTGCTCCGGGCCGATTTCGGGCCGATCATCGTGCGGCGCGGGGCCAACGTGCAGGACGGATCGGTCCTGCACGGCGGCGACAATCCCGTGACGGAGGTCGGCGAGGGGGCCACCATCGGCCACCTGTGCGTCGTGCACAGCGCGGTCATCGGCGCGGAGGCCCTGATCGGCAACGGCGCCACCGTGCTGGACGGCGCGATCATCGGGCGGCGCGCGCTGGTGGCGGCCGGGGCGACGGTCGCGCCGGGCCAGAAGGTGCCCGACGGCATGCTCGCGGTCGGGATCCCGGCCAAGGTCACCGGCGAGGTCCGCGGCTCCGCGCTGCGGTGGGTGGAGAACAACCCGGCCGCCTACCGCGAGCTGGCCCGCCGGCACGCCGCCGGCGTGCGCCCGGTGGGCTAGATCGCGTCCCCGCAGCCGAACGCATGAGCCTGGCGTGACGCATGCGGCCGCCGGGTCTGTCAGCGTCCCCGCCGAGCCGACCCGGCGCCTCCTGGCGCCGGCCGCCAGCCCCTGACAGCGACATGGCCGTAAGAACGCTGCTGCCAGAGCGACAGCGACCTTACGCTCACGTCGTATCCACGCGCCGCTGCTTGCGCCCGGCGGCCAGCCGGTCCGCACCACCAACCTCACTGGTCCCCTCAGCCGCCCCAGTGTCGGGCAGGAGGCTGCGATCCGTGGGAACGGTCCGGACGGGGCCTGTGGCTGACCGCGCCCGGGTGATCTGCGGGAAAGGTGATGCGGCTGCGGCAGGCGGGCCTGCGCAGGCGGGGCTGGCGCGGGTCCACGGGACACGCTTTAGCGGCGCAGGACGCTGCCGCGGCGCAGGGCGCTGATGGTGGACCCGCGCCGGCGCCGGACGAGGGCGCCCAGCGTGCTGGTGTTCTGGTAGCCGACCGCCGCGGCCACGGCGTCGGCGGTCAGGCCGGTCGTGCGGAGCAGGAATGTCGCCTGGTCGAGGCGGATCTCCTGGACGAAGTCGATCGGCGACATGCCGAGCACCGCGGCCGTGGTGCGCTGCAGGGTGCGCTCGCTGACGCCGATCGCGGCCGCCGCGCGGCTGATCTGGACCGGCTCGGCGACGTGCTCCCGGACCCACCGCTCGAAGGCGGTGACGGTCGGGTCGCTGCGGGCCAGCAGGGACGGGACGGCGAAGACGGCCTGCGACGGGCGGTCGCCGATCAGCAGGTAGCGGGCGGTCAGCTCGGCCAGGGCCGGGCTCTGCCGCTGGACGACGGACAGCGCCAGATCGATGTGCGCGAAGGCCGCGCCCGCGGTGGTGATCCGGTCATCCCCGACGATGACCGCGCTGTCCTGCAGGTGCACGGCCCCGTAGCGGCCGCGGAACGCCGGGCCCAGCCACCAGCTCGTGGTGGCCACCCGGCCGTCCAGGACCCCGGCCTCAGCCAGGAAGAACGTTCCGCTGCACGCGGCCGCGAGGGCCGTGCCCCCGCTGTGCAGCGCGGCCACGTGGGGCAGCGCCGGGTGGCCGCGGACGATCTCGATGACCTCGGCGGGAGCGCGGAGCCCGACGGCCGGCATGACGAGCAGGTCGGGCGGGGCGGGGAGTTGAGTCAGGGGCGTCGTCGCGAGGTGAAGGGCATGGCCGGTACGCACCTCGTTTCGGATGCCGGTGACCGTGACCTCGAAGGGCGGCGGCGTCGCGGCGGCCTCGCCGCGCAGGGCGTTCGCCGTGGCCAGCACGTCCAGCGTCACGGCCAGGCCGGAGTCGAACATGCTGTCCACGGCCAGGATGGCGATCCGCATGTCGGGAACAGTACCTAAACACGGCGGATCCGCCACTGGCGGGGTCCCCGGGCGCTGTCTAGCGTGGGGCTATCCCCAACGGAGAGGACACGCGATGAGCATTGACCGCGGAATTCTGGCCCTGCTGGAGGCCAAGCCCGGCCGCGGCGACGACCTGGCCGCCTTCCTGGCCCAGGGCCGCGCGCTGGCGGCGGCGGAGGAGGGCACGGTCACCTGGTACGCGTTCAAGCTCTCCGATACCACGTACGGGATCTTCGATACGTTCGCCGACGAGGAGGGGCGGCAGGCGCACCTGACCGGCCAGATCCCGGCGGCCCTGGGCCAGGTCGCCCCCGACCTGCTCGCCGCGGCGCCCGACATCCGGATGACCGAGATCATCGCGGTCAAGTAGGCCGCTCCGCGATAATGGGGCGGCATGCGGGACGAGCTGGCGGATCACCCGGACCGGCGGCGCTGGAACGCCCGCTACGACGGGCAGGTGCCGTCGTTCGAGCCGCATGGCCTGCTGGCGGCGGCCCGCGAGCTGGCGCCGCCGGGCGGCGCGGTCCTGGAGCTGGCCTGCGGCTCGTCCGGCAGCGCACTGGCAGCGGCCGCGGCCGGGCGGCACGTGACCGCCGTCGATGTCTCCGACGTCGCGCTGCGCCTGCTGCGCGACGAGGCTCAGCGCCGGGGCGTGCTCGGGCTGATCGACATCGTCCACGCTGACCTGCAAGCATGGCGTCCCGCCGGGGCGCCGTACGCGCTGGTGCTGTGCGCCGGCTACTGGGACCGGCAGGTCTTCGGCCGGGCCGCGGCCGCCGTGGCCGCCGGCGGCGTGCTGGCCTGGCAGGCGCTGACGGCGGCGGCCCGGACCGCGCGGCCGGGCATGCCCGCGGCCTGGTGCCTGGGACCGGGCGAGCCCGCGGTGCTGCTGCCGGCCGGCTTCACGGTCGTGCAGCAGGCTGACCTGCCGGAGGCCGGCTCGGCCGGATCGGGGGCGGCCGGGAGCGCGGCCGGGACCTGGCGCCGCCTGCTGGCCCGCCGCGGCTAGGCCGCGGCTAGGCCGCGGCCCCCGCGACCTGCGAGTAGTGGCTGGCGTCGCCCTTGCGGACCACGCTGGTGTCGCCGGTGAGCCCGACCGGGATGCCGCCCGCGACGGTGATCAGCCGTGCTCAGCCCGACGAACGACCGCACGAAGTGCCCGAGCAGCAGGGTGGGCTCGCCGGTCTCGGGATGAACGCGGACCACCGGGTGCTCGGTCTCGAACTCCAGGTGCCGGAACTGCTCGCGGTAGGTCTGCTCCTTGACGTCGATGCCGCCGACCACGGGGCGCTCGGCGGCGTAGTCGTACAGGTTCGAGTGGACCGCGCGCAGTTCGCCCACCAGGGCCTTGAGCGCCGGGTGCAGGCGCCGGTAGGCCTCGGCGGTGTTGGCCCAGACCGTCGTGCCGCCGTAGGGCGGCAGGGTGATGGCGCGCAGCACGCTGATCGCCGGGACGCGGTCGACGAAGGTCACGTCGGTATGCCAGCTGTTGGCCTTGCCCTGCTCGGAGTCGATGGGCAGGACGGCCTGCCCATCGCCGGCGACGGTCGGGTGCAGGTTCGCGATGGCGGCGGGGCTGACGTCATCTGTCCAGCCTCGGCCCCGCGCCAGGCAAAGTCAAATATTTCTACAGGTTAAGTATGAAATAGGAACAGAGCTTATGTGGCGAATACCCGGGGGTTCCCTGGAGAGTTGCCTGATCGGGTGAAGGCAAAGAAAGAGGAAAGATACGGTATCCGAGTGTCAATAACTGCCGAGTTGCGTACACCTGTCCCCGAGCCGCGGGCTGCCGCGCCGCGGAAGGCTGGCCGCATCGCCGTCCTGGACGGCCTCCGGCTGCTGGCCGCCACGATGGTGGTGTTCTACCACTATGTCGGGGTGCCCAACGCCAAGATCGGCAATACGGGCCGCCGGGACGTGCTGGCCTGGGGAACCTCGGCGCCGAACATCTTCCCGCACTTGCTGAACCAGCTCGCGAGCTACGGCTGGACCGGGGTCGAGCTGTTCTTCATGATCAGCGGCTTCGTGATCTGCATGAGCGGCTGGGGCCGCCGGCCGGCCGACTTCTTCATCTCCCGGGTCGTCCGGCTCGTCCCGGCGTACTGGGCCGCCACCCTGCTGACCGCGGCCGTGCTGATGATCTTCCCGCGGCTGACCTCCGGCGCGCGGCCCAGCGTCGTGCTGACCAACCTGACGATGGTGCAGTCGGCCTACGGCGTGCCGAACCTGGTCCCGGCCTACTGGACGCTGTTCGTCGAGCTCACGTTCTACCTGCTGTTCGGCCTCGTGGCCATCGGCGGCATCACCTACCGGCGCATGGTGACCTTCTGCGTGGTGTGGTCGGTCGCGTCGCTCGTCGCCGCGGGCTCGCACCACGAGCTGCTCAACAACTTCATCAACCCGCCCTACTCGCCGTTCTTCGTGGCCGGCATCGCGTTCTTCCTCATCCACAAGTTCGGCGGCAACCTGCTCCTGTGGGCGATCGTCGCCTACTCCTGGCTGATCTCGGTGATCCAGCCGCCCCCCCACCCACCGTGGCAGGTCGTGGTGGTGCTGAGCGCGTTCTTCGTGGTCATGGCCCTCGTCGCGACGCACCGGCTGGACGGGATCCAGTGGCGCTGGCTGCCGATCGCCGGCGCGCTGACCTATCCGCTCTACCTCATCCACCAGGACATCGGCTTCACGGCCTTTGCCTATCTCAAGAACCTCGCCCCGGCCTGGGTGATCGCGCTGGCGACCTACCTGGTGATGCTCGGGGTCGCGTGGCTGATCCATCGCGGCGTGGAACGGCCGGTCGCGCCGCTGCTGCGCCGGAAGCTGACCGCCGCGGTGGACAGCGTGCGCCGGTCCGCCCCGCCGGCGGCCGCGGCGGGCATCGCG
>Ga0193728_1001324_pt1 | contig 12523 bp, 7 predicted proteins | sample U1c1metaG_FD_143037 | JGI IMG/M metagenome (GOLD analysis project Ga0193728, IMG submission 143037) | Soil microbial communities from a riparian zone of the East river system, Colorado, United States - U1c1 | ecosystem: Environmental > Terrestrial > Soil > Riparian zone | place: USA: East River...
GTGTCTGGTTGAATTCGGTAGAGGATGCGCCGGGCAGGCCCACGACATCCCGAGCGAACTCGATCACCATGCACTGAAGCCCCAGGCACAACCCGAGCGACGGGATGCCGTTCTCGCGTGCGAATCGCAGGGCGGCGAGCTTGCCCTCAATCCCCCGAACGCCGAATCCGCCGGGAACGCAGATACCGTCCAGATCGGAGAGCAGTCGCGCGGCGACCTCCGGCGACTCACACTCATCCGACGGCACCCAGCGCAGGTTCACTTTCGCGTGGTGAGCAAACCCGCCGGCCTTGAGCGCCTCTGTCACCGATAGGTAGGCATCCGGAAGGTCGATGTACTTGCCGACGACGCCGATGGTCACCTCGAACTTGGGATCGTGCACGACATCCAGGAGTTCGCGCCAACCGTCCCAGTTGACGGCGCCCGCCTCGAGCCCCAGCTGCTCGATGATGTAGGCGTCGAGGCCCTGGTCGTGCAGCATGGTCGGGATGTCGTAGATGCTCGGAACATCGATGGCGTTGACGACGGCATCCTCATCCACGTCGCACATGAGGGCGATCTTGCGCTTGTTGCTTTCGGAGACCGGGCGGTCCGAGCGCAGAACCAGCGCATCCGGCTGGATTCCGATGGAACGCAGCGCCGCGACGGAGTGCTGGGTCGGTTTGGTCTTCTGCTCCCCCGACGCATTCATGAACGGCACGAGCGAGACGTGCACGAAGAAGACGTTCTTTCGGCCGAGTTCGTGGCGCACCTGGCGAGCGGATTCGATGAACGGCTGGCTCTCGATGTCACCGACGGTGCCGCCGATCTCAGTGATGATCACGTCGGGCTGCGGGTTCGACTCGCCGAACGGCCCCTCGGCCTGCAGCCGCATCCTGCGCTTGATCTCATCCGTGATGTGCGGAATGACCTGGACCGTGTCACCGAGGTACTCGCCCCGACGTTCCTTGGCGATGACCTCGGAGTAGATCTGGCCGGTCGTAACGTTGGCGGCCTGGCTGAGGTTGATATCAAGGAAACGCTCGTAGTGGCCGATGTCGAGGTCGGTCTCTGCGCCGTCGTCCGTGACGAAGACCTCGCCGTGCTGGAACGGGTTCATCGTTCCGGGATCGACGTTCAGATACGGGTCGAGCTTCTGCATGACGACGCGGAGTCCGCGTGCGGTCAGAAGATTGCCGAGAGAGGCGGCGGTGAGGCCCTTACCGAGGGAAGAAACGACTCCACCCGTGACGAATATGTGTTTGGTAATGACCGTCTGAGATTTATCCACCACGGGGTTACAGCCTATCCGGTCGCACGCCGCTTCCGCTCCGACCGACCCGCCGCGACGGTTACAGTTCGCGCACGAAATCGATCCTGGACTCGGTGTGCGGGTAGCCGACCCTGGTGAACGCCGCCGCCATCGGAAAGTTGTCGTCATCCGTTTCGCCGATCACAAACTGAGCGTTGTCGGCGATGACTCGTGCCGTGATCCAGCCCAGGAGCTGTGCGGCATAGCCGCGCCCGCGGTGCAGGTGTGAGACCCCGATGAAGGATGCGACGCCGATCTCCGGCGAACCGCGAAGCCCTCCGACCACCAGACCGACAACGGCGCCGGCCGGATCACGCCCAAGAAAAAACGAGTCTGCCGGATCGTAGCCAAGAAACTCGGTCACGGTCTCCGCGGCCACCGTCTCGAGATCACCCTTCGCGAGTGCGGCAACGTCGTGGGCGTCGAGGCTTCCGACCAGGATTTCACCCATGACCTGGACGAGCCGGGGGTCATCGGCCCCTGCGATCGGCTCAAAGGTCAGTTCCGTGTCCGGGATCGTGATTGCCGCGGTTCGCACGGGCAGCCGAAACCGATGCCGACGCACGAGCATCCGAAACCCGGATGCCGCCAGCGTTGCGATGAGGGCAGCCAGGTCCGGGTCATCAAGACTCGACTCCGAGGGCAGAAAGTGGATGACCTCGAAAGTGCGACGCCCCGGCTCGGTGGAGTCGGCGACCGCTCGTTCCAGGAGAGCGTGCGCGATCTCGGGGTCTTCCGGCAGATCCAGGAAGTCGAGGATGTCGGCGGTTGTGCGCGACTCCGCACCCCAGCCCGCGACGATACCGAGCACGGTACCGCTCTCGTCTGCGGCGAACCACACCCACGCGGGCCTGCGAAAGCCCAGCCGCAGTGCCCGATCGATCTTTTCGTCCGAAAAGTTGCTGGTTTGGGTGAAACTGTCGTTCGGTGGAGTCGCCGACCTGAGTAGTCCTCGTGCCTGGTCGACGGATGTCGCCGCTGAGATGGTGAAGCTCGTCACGTCCATACCTGTCCCTCGCGACTTGTCACTCGCACGATCAACCGGCAGTTTCGCGGGCCAGGTCGAGGAGCTCCCGCGCGTGGGTCAGACCGCTCTCGGAATCGGTGAGACCGGAGAGCAGTCGCGCCATCTCCGCGACTCGCTCCTCGCCGTGCAGCTGTCGCACGCTGCTCTCGGTGACGGATCCATCGCTGTCCTTCACGACGCTCAGGTGATTGTTCGCGAATGCCGCGACCTGCGCGAGGTGGGTGACGACGATGACCTGAGCCGACTGCGCGAGCATGGCAAGCCGTCGGCCAATCTCGGTAGCGCTCGCTCCACCCACGCCGGCATCCACCTCATCGAAGATGAAGGTCGGGACGGGGTCGCTCGCAGCAATCACCACTTCAATCGCGAGCATGACCCGGGACAACTCGCCCCCGGACGCGCCGCGGCCGAGCGGGCGAGGCTCCGAACCCGCGTGCGGTCGAAGAAGGAAGGAGACCTGGTCTTTTCCGGTCTGCGAGTAGTCCGGACGATCCTCGACCTCGACAGTGAGCTCCGCGCCGACCATGGCAAGAGCACCGAGTTCACCCGTTACCCGTTCGGAGAGCTGCGCCGCGTGGCGCGTCCGAACTCCGCTGAGTTCTGCCGCCAGCTCGACAATCTGGGCGCGATCATTCTCGACCTCGGCACGAAGTGCCTCAATGCGATCGGAATCGTTGTCGAGCTCGAGCAGACGGCTGGAACCCGTATCGAGGTAGTCGATGGCATCATCGAGCGTCGGACCAAACCGGCGGACCAGAGTTGCGAGCTCTGCCCTTCGCTCCTGGACGACCTCGAGTTCTCTGCCCCCGTCGGCATCCAGGTCGCTGAGGTAGGTCGAAAGCTGGGATGAGACCTCGGTCACCAGGATCTCCGCGTTGGCAAGCGCCTGCGCGATCACTTCGAGCGCGGGATCGTGATCGGCCACACGATCCAGCTGGCGTTTCGCCGAGCCCAGCAGACCCAGTACGTCGCTCGAGTCATCGCCCAGCTGGGATGAGACCAGCTGCTGCGCCTGCGCTGCCGCAAGGCGGAGATCCTCGAGGTTGGTGAGACGGTCTGCACGCTCCGCGAGCTCGACGTCTTCTCCGCGCTGCGGTGCGACCCGCTCGATCTCTTCCATCGCCAGCCGCAGGTCGTCGGCCTCCTGTGAGCGACGATCCCGTTCGGCGACGAGCAGGTCGAGCTCACTCTGCGTCGACTGCCAGCGCGCGTAGACGGACTGGTAATTGCCGAGGACGGTCGCGACATCCTGCCCCGCGAAACGGTCGAGGGCCTCACGCTGTGCGGTCGCCGAGCGAAGGCGAATCTGGTCGGACTGGCCGTGCACCACCACCAGTTGCTGGCCGATTTCGTTGAGTACGCCAATCGGCGCGGCGCGTCCGCCGACCGCTGCGCGACTTCGACCCTCGATAGAAATGGAGCGACTCAGAAGCAGGCCGGCGTCGTTCGAGCCCGGCACGGCATCCAGATCTCCGCCCGCGTCGCGAACTCGATTGGCCACGCTGCCGGACGCGTCGACGAGCCAGTGTCCCTCGACGACCGCCTGGCTCGACCCGGAGCGGATCGCCGCAGTGTCGGCCCTCTCGCCGAGGAGCAGGCCGAGCGCGGTCACGACCATGGTCTTTCCGGCTCCGGTCTCCCCGGTCAGCGCAGTGAACCCTGGACCGATCGGAAGCGTTGCCTCGCCGATGACCCCGAGACCGCGGATGGAGATTTCTTCGATCACGCGCGACTCGGTCCCTCGCCGCGCCAGCCATCGACGGGGAGATTGAACTTGTGCACGAGTCGGTCGGTGAACGGCCCGGTCGCCAACCGTGCCAGCCGAACCGGAACCGGTGACCGTCGCACGACGACACGTGCGCCGCGGGGAAGATCGTGCGTTCTGCGACCATCGCACCAGAGCACTCCGGTGCCCTGGGTGCGGTCGAGAACCTCGACCGCGAGGGACGACTGTGGGCCGACCACGAGTGGACGAGCGAACAGCGCGTGGGGACTCAGCGGCACGAGCAGCATCGCGTCGACGCTCGGCCAGACCACCGGACCCCCGGCAGAGAACGAGTACGCGGTCGAGCCGGTTGGTGTCGACATCACGACACCGTCGCAGCCGAACGACGACAGTGGGCGGCCATCCACCTCGATGACGACCTCGAGCATTCGTTCGCGGCTCGCCTTCTCAACAGTCGCCTCGTTGAGGGCCCAGGTTTCGTAGACGACCTCCGAACCGACCTTTACGCGAACGTTGAGCGTCATGCGCTCCTCGACCTCGTAGTCGCGAGCCAGAACTCGAGCGACTGTTTCGGTCAGGTCGTCGCGCTCACTTTCGGCGAGGAATCCGACGTGGCCCAGGTTGACGCCGAGGAGTGGTGCCCCGCAGCCACGTGTGAGTTCGGCCGCGCGCAGGATCGTGCCGTCGCCGCCCAGGACGATGACGATCTCGAGATCCTTCGTGGCGACCTGCTCGCCCAGCATCGCAACCGGAGACAGATCGGGCGCGAATCTCAGCAGATCGTCGTACTCCTCACCGTTGAGAACCGGGGTGAGACCCGCCGCCTGAAGTTGCCGACAAACCGAGACCGCGGCCTCGAGCGAGTCGTCACGACCGGTGTGCGCAACGATCAGAACGTGCCGGTCTGCGCTTGGGCCCATGCATCCATTCTGTCTGATCGGCCGCTCCCGCGGCGGCCAGAACCTCGCGTGTGGAGAATCAGGCCAGGGACGCGACCGTATCGATCCACTCGGTCGGATTGCTGCCGGAGGCGACGCTCAGCCAGACCAGGTACTCGCGATTGCCGGAACTCCCGGCAATCGGCGACGGGATCATGCCCGCCGTGGGCATCCCGAGGTCCCATGCCGCCCACAGCACATTCGTGACGGCATCCTGGCGCGCACCCTGGTCGCGCACGATCCCCTCGCGGATTCCGCCCCGCCCGACCTCGAATTGCGGCTTGACCAACAACACGAAATCTGCGGCCGGATCGACCGAATCGCGCAGCGGCTGCAACACAAGCCCGAGCGAAATGAAGGACAGGTCCGCGACCACGAGCGTCGGCAGTTCTGACTTTCGCATTTCAGGAGATTGCAATCGGGCTTCGACCCAATCCCGCGTCAGGTCGCGGATGTTGAACCCTTCAACGACGTTAACTGCCGGGTTTTCCTGAATTATGGAAGCCAACTGGCCATGACCAACGTCCACGGCGAGAATACGGGATGCGCCCCGCTCGAGGAGGACCTGGCTGAACCCGCCCGTGGAGGCACCCGCATCGAGGGCCACCCGGCCACGCGGGTCGATCGCGAAGGCGTCGAGAGCGGCGATGAGCTTGTGCGCGGCACGACTCACGTAGTGGTCGGAGTGTGCGACGACAATCTCTACGGATTCGCGAACTCGAAAGGACGGCTTCACCTGGGCGACTCCGTCGACCGTGACGAGGCCATCCGCAATCAGCCTGGCGGCATGGGTGCGCGACCGCGCCAGCCCTCGCTCGCCGAGCGCGGCATCGAGTCGACTCTCAGTCACACGTCAGCCTAAACACTGGTGAACTCACGCACTCGACGATGCTGCGTCTCCGCTATCGAGCCGCGACTGCAGTTCCTCGTGAATCTGGGCGAAGGCGACCGCACGAGACTCGAGCGGCTGGTCCTCGATGAGGTGCAGTCTCGACAGGAGCGCGTTGGTCTCGTCGCTGGCCGCAGGCCTGTCGGTGCCCGGTTCCCCGGTACCTGCGCTGTCGATGTCGCTCATGGTATCCAAGAATATAGTTCCGCGGGAATCTCGAGGGCGTAGATCGCAATCCCAGAAGTCCAGACTGCTGCGGCGCCGGCGCGAATCAAGTTCAACTGGTCGTCCCCGGAATGCTCGATCGTCAGCTTGGTCCCTCGCCGGCGGATGATCGCGTCACCGACCTTCGTGATCACCGAGCCATCCGCATCCTCTCCCGCCTCAATAACCGGGTACGGCTCGGTGAGCCCGCGCAAATCCCCCAGCAGATAGTGCGGGCGTTCGTCCGGCACCGCAGCGATCACCTGCTTCGCCTTGTCGATGCCGGTCAGAACCATGATGGAACGGATTCCCGCGCGGTTCGCTCCGAGGATGTCCGTGTCGAGGCGATCTCCGATGACCACCGCACTTCTCGGGCTAAAGCGCGCCATCGCCTCATCGAAAATCGGCTTCTCGGGCTTACCCGCAACGACCGGAAGGATGCCGACGGCCGTGTGCACCGCGGACACGAGCGTTCCGTTGCCCGGCGCGGTTCCACGCTCCTGGGGAATCGTCCAGTCGGTGTTCGTCGCAACCCACGGAATGCCGTTGCCGTCGCCGTCGCGAGCGAGAGCGTAGGACGCTTCCGCCAGCTGATTCCAACTGACGTCGGGAGCAAACCCCTGGATGACCGCGGCAGGCTTCTCCTCGGCAGAATTGGTCACCTGGAAACCTGCGGCCGCGACCACGTCCGTCAGCCCCGCACCACCAACAACCAGAATCGTGGATCCCGCGGGAACCAGTTCGGCGAGCAGCTTGATGGCCGCCTGGGGAGAGGTGACAACATCCTCAGCCGTCACGCGCAGGCCAAGACTGTTCAGGTGTTCGGCAACTGCTGCCGGAGTGCGCGACGCGTTGTTCGTGATGTAGCCGACTCGAATCGACTCGGCCGCGCCATTGATGGCCTCAACCGCGTGCGGAATCGCGTTCCTGCCGGTGTAGATCACGCCGTCGAGGTCGGTAAGGATCAGGTCGACACCGTCGAGCGGAGTTGCCGTTGTTGCCTCAGCCATTGGGCTCGGAGTCGTCGGCTCTGTCGTCGTCGTCAGCCTCGGCGCCGAGTTCGGCGTCGACTTCGTCATCCTCGACCTCGATGACCTCAATCACATCGACGTCGCCGGGATTCTCGGCCTGGTCGAGCGCGTCGGATGCCCGTTCGGACCGCTCGTACCATTCCTCGGCCTCGGCGTTGCGTCCCAACTCCTCGAGCACGGTCGCGTACGCGTCAAAAAGAGCAGGACTGTAGGCAAAAGCTGTCTTCGGATCGAGTTCCGGGATTTCGAGTTCGGCAAGAGCCTGCTCGGTCTGCCCGAGGTCGAGGCGTGCTCCGGACATCGCGATCGCGAGTTCGACGCGAACGTCGACCGGCAGAGAGGCACGCGGGACCGAGCGACCCTCCTCGAGCGCCTTCTCCGGACGACCGAGTCCACGCTCGCTGTCGACCATCATCGGCAGTTGGTCATTGCGACCCGTAATTCGTCGGTAGGTGCGCAGCTCACGCAATGCCAGGGCGTAGTCGCCGGTCGCGTATGCGGTGATGGCGAGCGTCTCGCGAACCACACCGATGCGGCCGGCGCGACGGGCCGCCGAGATCGCATGCTGGTGGGCCAGCGCAGGATCCGCCTCGATAAGACGCGCGGCCATCACGAGGTGAAGTGCCACGCCATCAGCATTTTCCTTGCTCAGGGTCTTCAGCTCGTTGCGCGCGATTCGATCAAGCTCGTTAGCGGTGACGTCCTCCGGAATGAGGGGATCGTCGTGACGCGAGCGAACAGACCTGGTGCCGAACGGGTCACGATCTTCTGGTGTCTCGCGCTCACGAGCATCCCGATCGCCGCGCGCCGGGGTGCCACCTCTGGTCCAGAGGCGCTTCTCGCCCTCTCGCGCGGGACGCCCATCGCGAGGCGCCTGGCCGTCACGTGCGGCGGGCTTGCCGTCACGGGATGCAGGCTTGCTATCGCGATACGGCGGCTTGCCGGATGCCGGCGGCTTCGCCTTGTACGGACGCGAGGCATCGCCTCGAGCGCCCGTCGGTCGACCGTTGCCCGGCCGGCGATCGTTGTCTCGCGGGCCGCGGTCAGGTGAGTCGGACATTGTGCAATTCTCTCTCGTCTTCTGGTCTCGATAACGCGGGGCTTTCGCCACCAGGTCTCGATAACGCCGGCTTCGCCCCGGCTACTCGACCCGAGGGTGCTTCCCGCCTTCGCTCGACCCGAGGGTCTGACTGTGACTTAACGCGAAATGGCCACCCAAAAGGCCGCTTTTCAGCAGCCCTGGGTGGCCATTTCACAAAGAAGTCCGGCGGTGTCCTACTCTCCCACAAGGTCCCCCTTGCAGTACCATCGGCGCAGAGAGTCTTAGCTTCCGGGTTCGGAATGTAACCGGGCGTTTCCCTCTCGCTATGGCCGCCGAAACACTATTGATTTATGTAGTGATTCAAACAGTCATCACGAATGTGATGATGTTCTGATCCCCGACCGTAAATCGGGAACCACAAAGTGGACGCGTGCAATCTCTCATTTATCCTCTGACCGACCAACATAAATGCTGGTCAGCACTGGAATGAAGTGTTATCAAGTTATCGGCTTATTAGTACAGGTCAGCTACATGCGTCTTTAGTCCGCACTTCCACATCCTGCCTATCAACCCGGTAGTCTAGCCGGGAGCCTCTCCCCCTAAGGGATGGAAATCTCATCTTGAAGACGGCTTCCCGCTTAGATGCTTTCAGCGGTTATCCGGTCCGAACGTAGCTAATCAGCGGTGCTCCTGGCGGAACAACTGACACACCAGAGGTTCGTCCATCCCGGTCCTCTCGTACTAGGGATAGATCTTCTCAAATTTCCTGCGCGCGCAGAGGATAGGGACCGAACTGTCTCACGACGTTCTAAACCCAGCTCGCGTACCGCTTTAATGGGCGAACAGCCCAACCCTTGGGACCTACTCCAGCCCCAGGATGCGACGAGCCGACATCGAGGTGCCAAACCATGCCGTCGATATGGACTCTTGGGCAAGATCAGCCTGTTATCCCCGAGGTACCTTTTATCCGTTGAGCGACAGCGCTTCCACAAGCCACTGCCGGATCACTAGTCCCGACTTTCGTCCCTGCTCGAGTTGTCACTCTCACAGTCAAGCTCCCTTGTGCACTTACACTCGACACCTGATTGCCAACCAGGTTGAGGGAACCTTTGGGCGCCTCCGTTACTTTTTGGGAGGCAACCGCCCCAGTTAAACTACCCACCAGGCACTGTCCCTGAACCGGATTACGGTTCGAGGTTAGATATCCAATATGACCAGAGTGGTATTTCAACAATGACTCCACATGAACTAGCGTCCACGCTTCATAGTCTCCCACCTATCCTACACAAGCCACACCGAACACCAATACCAAGCTGTAGTAAAGGTCACGGGGTCTTTCCGTCCTTCTGCGCGTAACGAGCATCTTTACTCGTAGTGCAATTTCGCCGAGTTCGCGGTTGAGACAGCTGGGAAGTCGTTACGCCATTCGTGCAGGTCGGAACTTACCCGACAAGGAATTTCGCTACCTTAGGATGGTTATAGTTACCACCGCCGTTTACTGGGGCTTAAATTCTCAGCTTCGCCTTGCGGCTAACCGTTCCTCTTAACCTTCCAGCACCGGGCAGGCGTCAGTCCGTATACATCGTCTTGCGACTTAGCACGGACCTGTGTTTTTAGTAAACAGTCGCTTCCCACTGGTCTCTGCGGCCTTCAAACGCTCCAGGAGTAAATCCCTTCACGCCTCAGGCCCCCCTTCTCCCGAAGTTACGGGGGCATTTTGCCGAGTTCCTTAACCACGATTCTCTCGATCTCCTTGGTATTCTCTACCTGACCACCTGAGTCGGTTTGGGGTACGGGTGACTTGAACCTCGCGTCGATGCTTTTCTTGGCAGCATAGGATCACTGATTTCGTCCTTGCGGACTACCCATCGGGTCTCAGGCTATGTGAACGACGGATTTGCCTATCGTTCGCCCTACATCCTTAGACCGGGACAACCATCGCCCGGCTCAGCTACCTTCCTGCGTCACACCTGTTAATACGCTAACCGCACCAGCATAGGGTCGTGTGCTAGGCCCAACGCTTCACCCCGAAGGGATCCGTCAAAGGGATTCAGACACTTAGCATTACTGGATTAGCTTGGGCGGTTTTTCGCCAGTACGGGAATATCAACCCGTTGTCCATCGACTACGCCTGTCGGCCTCGCCTTAGGTCCCGACTTACCCAGGGCGGATTAACCTGGCCCTGGAACCCTTGGTCTTTCGGAGGACGGGTTTCTCACCCGTCTTTCGCTACTCATGCCTGCATTCTCACTCGTGTGGCGTCCACGGCTGGATTACTCCGCCGCTTCACTCGCCACACGACGCTCTCCTACCACTCCGTGCGCCTGGACACCCTTGCGGATGCCTAGCTAATACACGAAATCTACAACTTCGGCGGCGTGCTTGAGCCCCGTTACATTGTCGGCGCAGAATCACTTGACCAGTGAGCTATTACGCACTCTTTTAAGGGTGGCTGCTTCTAAGCCAACCTCCTGGTTGTCTGTGCAACTCCACATCCTTTCCCACTTAGCACGCGCTTGGGGGCCTTAGTTGGTAGTCTGGGTTGTTTCCCTCTCGACGATGAAGCTTATCCCCCACCGTCTCACTGCTGCGCTCTCACTTACCGGCATTCGGAGTTTGGCTAACGTCAGTAACCTTTTGGGGCCCATCAGCTATCCAGTAGCTCTACCTCCGGCAAGAAACACGCAACGCTGCACCTAAATGCATTTCGGAGAGAACCAGCTATCACGAAGTTTGATTGGCCTTTCACCCCTATCCACAGCTCATCCCCTCCATTTTCAACTGAAGTGGGTTCGGTCCTCCACGACGTCTTACCGTCGCTTCAACCTGGCCATGGATAGATCACTTCGCTTCGGGTCTAGGACCAGCGACTAAATCGCCCTATTAAGACTCGCTTTCGCTACGCATACCCCTCAACGGGTTAAGCTCGCCACTGATCACTAACTCGCAGGCTCATTCTTCAAAAGGCACGCTGTCACCCCTACTAAGGAGGCTCCAACGGTTTGTAAGCAGACGGTTTCAGGTACTATTTCACTCCCCTCCCGGGGTACTTTTCACCTTTCCCTCACGGTACTTGTCCGCTATCGGTCATCTGGGAGTATTTAGGCTTACCAGGTGGTCCTGGCAGATTCAAACGGGATTTCTCGGGCCCCGTCCTACTTGGGATACTTCTCGCGCCATTGCTACATTTCGACTACGGGGCTGGCACCCACTGTGGCTGGTTTTTCAACACCATTCGTCTATATAACGTTGTAACGCTTGCTGTACGGCAGTAACAGCAGAAAAGTCCCGCTACCCCGACCATGCAACGCCTGCCGGCTATCACACATGATCGGTTTGGCCTCTTCCGGTTTCGCTCGCCACTACTAACGGAATCACGGTTGTTTTCTCTTCCTGTGGGTACTGAGATGTTTCACTTCCCCACGTTCCCTCTACCCGCCCTATATATTCAGGCGGGAGTAACTAGGTCGTATTACTACGCCCAGCGGGGTTTCCCCATTCGGAAATCCTCGGATCAAAGCTCTATTATCAGCTCCCCGAGGCTTATCGCAGATTTATACGTCCTTCTTCGGCTCCAGATGCCAAGGCATCCACCGTCTGCTCTTAGAAACTTGATTTCACATGAGTATGAATCGATCGCTGCCAAGAACCGAAATTCCTGGCAAGGATTGACCAATGATTTGGTCGACAATTAACCAATAAATTGGCTGATTGACCGACCAAGTCTTGTTTGTGATATCTGCGTACGAGGCAAGCCCCATACGCATCTATCTAAGATGCTCGCGTCCACTGTGTAGTTCTCAAAATACGGGCGGTACTCACTGCGCCTGGACGGATCCAGTCACACAAGAGTCCGTTGCCTTTTTAGGGGCAGAGACCGTGACATCCATCGGATGTCAGTGGTCCAGAGGTCCGTTACCGTGTGTCCCCGCATGAATGCGGATAACACAGCGTCCGGTCCCTCAGGACCCAACAGCGTGCAAAAGACCAGGTCGCGCGATCCGAACTTTTCCAGTTCCCGAGGGAACGTACTGAGTTTGAATGTTGCTACCTGGTCACAATGTCAATGTTCCACCCATGAGCGTCACCGGAGAACGTATGTCTCCGAAATGACTTGGCAGTTAGTTCCGGCGAGTGGATGCCTGTAAACAGGGCACCATCATCCGGACTGCACGTGCTCCTTAGAAAGGAGGTGATCCAGCCGCACCTTCCGGTACGGCTACCTTGTTACGACTTAGTCCTAATCACCGATCCCACCTTCGACGGCTCCTTCCTTACGGTTAGGCCACCGGCTTCGGGTGTTACCGACTTTCATGACTTGACGGGCGGTGTGTACAAGGCCCGGGAACGTATTCACCGCAGCGTTGCTGCTCTG
>Ga0193728_1001325_pt1 | contig 12522 bp, 12 predicted proteins | sample U1c1metaG_FD_143037 | JGI IMG/M metagenome (GOLD analysis project Ga0193728, IMG submission 143037) | Soil microbial communities from a riparian zone of the East river system, Colorado, United States - U1c1 | ecosystem: Environmental > Terrestrial > Soil > Riparian zone | place: USA: East River...
GGCAGAGCCGTGCACGGGCTCAAACAGCGACGTCTGCCCAGGATGAATATTTCCCGAAGGCGCAAGACCCAGCCCGCCGGCCAGCTGAGCTCCCAGGTCACTGATGATGTCGCCAAAAAGATTGCAGGTAACGATCACGTCGAACTGGCTGGGGTCGCGCACAACTTCCATGGCCAGCGTATCAATGTAAAAGTGTCGCGATTCAATGCCGGGGTACTCCTGCCGCACCTGCTTGAAGACGCGCTGCCACAAGTCATGGGCGAAGGTCATAGCGTTGGACTTATCGCTCATACAGACGCGCTTCAATCCCTTGCTTTGCGCGTATTCAAACGCAAATCGTATGATGCGCTCCACGCCTTTGCGCGAGTTGACGTCTTCCTGCACAGCGATTTCGTCCGCAGTGCCCTTCTTAAAAAATCCGCCGACACCAACATACAAGCCCTCGGTATTCTCGCGAAAAACCATCAGGCGAATATCTTTTTCCGTGCGCCCGTGCAGCGGCGTAAGTCGTTGGTGGAGAAGTTCGACCGGTCGTGCATTCACATACAAATCCAGCTTGAATCGCAGACCCAGCAAAATATCAGCGGCGTGCTGATTGCTAGGCACTCGTGGATCGCCAAGCGCGCCAAACAAAATCGCATCGAACTGATCGCGTAGCATTTCCACCGCGCCATCAGGCAGGGTGACGCCTTCGCGCAGATATTTGTCGGCGCCCCAATCGAACTCCACAAATTCCATGGAGCGGTCCGTCGCGGCAGCCACGGCCCTTAAAACTTTGAGCGCTTCGGGAGTGACTTCTTTGCCGATGCCATCGCCGGGAATAACAGCGATTCTTGGGGCGCTACCGCCCCGGCGCATAGTCAGCTTCTGCAAAGTTTTGTCCATTCCTCAACTACTTGAGACGTTCCGTCCGCGTGGCAAGTTTTTCGATCAGCTCGTGGCGCGGCGTAAATCCTATGCCCGGGCCCTGTGGAACTGCAATCGTTCCTCGCGACGAAACAGTCACTTCAGGATCAACGATGTCTTCGTGCCAGTAGCGCTTGCTCGCAGAGACATCGCCCGGCAGCGTGAAGTTTGGCAGCGTAGATAAAGCGATGTTGTGCGCCCGGCCTATGCCCGTCTCCAGCATTCCCCCGCACCACACTGGCACTCCGGCGCGAGCGCAAATGTCGTGAATGCGCTTGGCCACCGTAAAACCGCCCACCCGGCCAAGTTTAATATTAATGATCTTGCAGGCACCCAGGCTGACGGCTGCTTGCGCTTGATCCTCATTGTGAATGCACTCGTCAAGACAGATTGGCGTGTCCAGCTTCTTCTGCAGTTCGATGTGACTGTAGAGATCATCCCATCCGAGCGGCTGCTCAATCATCATCAAATAAAATCCTTCGAGTTGCTTCAACAGCGGCCAGTCCTCCATGGAATAGGCGGAGTTGGCATCCACCATCAATTTAATACGCGGAAAATCCTGGCGCAGCCTACGAAGTAGTTCCAGATCCTTACCGGGCTTGATTTTGATCTTGATGCGCTGATAGCCCGCTGCGATTTCTTTTTTTGCCGCCTCGACCAATACTTCAAGTGATTCTTTAAGTCCGATCGAGACGCCGCAACTAATCTCCCGCTGGGTGCCACCAAGCAATTTCCAGAGCGGAAGATTTTTTTGCCGCGCTTCAGCGTCCCACACGGCAGATTCAAGTGATGCTTTAGCCATGTTGTGACCGCGGACACGCGAAAACAAAGACCAAACTTCGTCTGCGGAGCCAACCTCCTTCCCGTTGATGAGCGGCCAAAGATAATCGCGCAAGGCGATCCACGCGGTCTCTACTGTCTCGGGGCTGTAATAAGGATCTTCGCCGGCTACACATTCACCCCAGCCAATCACACCATCGACATTCGCTTCGACCAGTAAAACCCGGCGAGACTCCACGCGATCCATGCTGGTCTCAAAAGGGGCAATCAGCTTCATGGGCACTTCTCGAAGCGTAATTTCTCTAATTTTCATGCCGAGGCTTGAGTCCTCTCTAAAAATCGCTCCACGGACATAGCAAATAGGCGGGCGCGACTGCATCCCTGCGCACCGCTACCGCCGCATATTTCCGTTGGAAATATCTTGTAAATTCATTTCTCAGACGCCCCTGAATGTCCGCGAGTTGCTCCGGTGACCGCCCAGGAATCAGGGACGCGCCATTATCTGGGGCCACCGGCATGTCGATTACAACGCAAGTTTCCGGAATTTGAAGGGGCACGCCGGCGACGGCAGCCATCACGCGCGGCGAATCAAGATGCCACTCGGCCAAGAGGCGGTCGGTGGCCAGGCCACGATGCAGCGGGCTGCTGGTTACGCCGTAGAAATTCGGCAGATAGGTTCTGCAAATCGCGCCCAGACGGTTCAGGTTGAAATAGGCATTGCGAAATTCGAGCGGATCGAAAGTCCAGCAGATGAGGCGGATGCTTCGGCTGAGCGCTTCATCGCGCTGGAAAAGCTTCAGCATTCTGCCGATGCCGCGGTCGCGATAGTCGGCGTGGATGCCGGTCATGTGTGAGTGCAGATACGGAACGGCATCGCGGATGCCGGCAACCGCCAAGGTAAAGCCGACCAAGCGGTCGCCATCAAACGCTCCCAGCACCTGGCCGCCAGTGTTGGCCGCTACCACGAAAGCCGTGACCGGCTCAATTTCAAGGTCCGCTTCTTGCCAGATTTCGCGTTGCAGCGCCACGCAAAGATGAAATTCTTCAAGCGCTTGGCACTTACGGATAACGATGCTGCCGGTCATCGTCCGTTGGACGCGCTCATGCGAGAAGTTTGCGGTTTCACGCTCCGGGATTCGCCGTTGCCCGCTTTAAGGGCATCGGCGTTCTTTTTTTCACCGTGTTTCACCGCGTCCCACAACGATTCTTTATCTTCACGGGGCATCGCGTCGAAGGTGCGATCGCTCTGCCGAGCGGCTTTCTCCATCTCCATGAAGCGGCGCTGAAATTTTGCGTTGGCTTTTTTCAGTGCAATTTCCGGGTCGACTTGGACAAACCTCGCGAGGTTTACGACTGCGAAAAGCAGATCGCCAAGTTCTTCTTCGGCTTTTTTAGAGTCTTTTTCGGCCAGCGCGTGGCGAACCTCGGCCATTTCTTCCCGCAATTTTTCGAAGATGCCATCGGCGTCGTGCCAGTCAAAACCGGCGCGTGCCGCTTTGCGGGTCAACTGCAACCCCTGCAGCATGGCAGGTAGGCCGCGAGAAACGCCGTCGAGCAGCGATGTGGGCTTCTGCTGCGGCTTGGAAGCGCCATTGTCTGAAGAAGCGTCTTTGCCGAGCCGCTCGCTGGCCTTGATGAGTTCCCAATTTTTTAAGACTTCCGCGGAGTTCCTGGCGCGAGCGTTTCCGAACACGTGCGGGTGACGCCGCACCATCTTGTCGTGAATTTCGCGAAGCACATCCGCGACACTAAAACGTTCCTGTTCACGGGCAATTTCGGAATGGAAAACTACTTGCAGCAAAAGATCGCCCATCTCTTCGGCAAACTTCGCATCGTCGCCAGAATCGAGCGCGTCGATCACTTCATAAGCTTCTTCAATCAAATACGGGCGCAGCGTCCCGTGGGTCTGCTCGCGATCCCAGGGACAGCCCCGCGGCGAGCGAAGACGGTTTTGCACCGCGACGAGTTTCTCAAACCATTCTCCAGCGGAGATAGGGTTGGCGCGGGCCGACTTGCGCGCTGAAGTTCCTGGTGCGGAAGTTTTCTTTTTCGACTTGGATGACTTTTTTGTTGGGGAGCGCATCGGGTGTCCGCAAAATTTCTTTGTCGCGGGGTTTCCACTTTACGGCGAGTGTCAGATTTTGACAAGAGTACTCATTACGCTGTCCACCTGACCCACCATGGAGTTGCCAGCCCGCGAAGATGGTTAAACAGAACTAGCGTGATAAACTACAAGCCACAGTAACGATTGAGGGATTACTTTGCCTGAAGATAAGCACGAAGAAGCTTTTCGAGTCATTGACCGGCGCCCTTTTACGGCCGAGGGCGAAATTCGCCAAGACGTGGTGGACGCGGAAGAGCGCAAAGCAGAACGCGAGGCGCAAATCGAAGCGGCTCGCCACCCTGTCGCGCCGTCACCTCTAGAAGCACCGGCGAACGCACAGCCACCCGCGGATGCGCCGAAAGCGTCGCCCGCGTTTGAAAATTTGATTCGCATGATTGGCAGCAACGCCGCGATGGTGCTGGGCGCATACGCCGACCCACGAACCGGCCAACCGGTGATCGATCCCGAAGCGGCGCGTGAACTGATCGATATGCTGGATGTGCTGCAGGAAAAAACCAAGGGGCACCTGGCGCAGGAAGAAGAAAATTTGCTGCTCGATTTGCTTGGCAAATTGAAGATGACCTATCTGGAAGTGAATCAGGCGCTGGCTGCGCAGGCCGCCAAAGTAGCGCAACAAGCGAAAGTCGGCAGCAAGCGTTAGATATTCCGGCGCCTTAAGTTCGACCCGAGATACGCGATTTTTCTGAGATATTTTTGGGGCGCGCTTCGCACCACGGGTTTGATACACAACCCCGTTCTTCCTTATGTCCGCTGACTTGAAACAAGCACCTATAAAACTTACCGTGCTCGGCTCGGGCACTTCCATGGGTGTCCCTTCGCCCGGCTGCCGTTGCCGCGTTTGCAGTTCGCGCGATTCTCACGATAAGAGATTGCGCCCTTCCCTGCTGCTATCGCGTGGCGGGCAAAACGTGGTGATCGATGCGACGCCCGATTTTCGCCAGCAGGCTTTGCGCACGCGCATGGAACGGCTTGACGCGATCTTGCTGACGCACGGGCACGCCGACCACATTATGGGATTCGACGATATTCGCCCGTTCAATATTCGCCAGCGAGCGGCGCTGCCGGTGTACGGCAACGAAGAAACTTTTGCAGTATTACGGCAGGCTTTTTCGTACGTCTTCAGCGGCAAGCCCACGCTGAGCACTATTCCGCTTGTCGATCTGCGCGCCATCACAGGCCCGTTTGAATTGCTGGGCGTGCCGTTCATTCCTATTCCGCTTACGCACGGCGACCTGGAGGTGTTGGGCTATCGATTCGGCAAAGCCGCGTACCTGACCGATTTTAGTTCGTTGCCGAAAACGTCCATGGCGCTGCTGCACGATCTGGACGATTTAATTATCGATGCGCTGCGCGATATTCCGCACCCCATGCATCAGACCGTGGAGCAGGCGTTGGCGCTGGTGCAGCGGCTGGCACCGAAGCGAGCGTGGTTCACGCATATCGCGCACGATTTGTCGCATGCGGAAACGAATCAGAGGTTGCGCGACTTGGGATTTCCCAACGTGCAGCTTGCCTACGATGGATTGCAATTCGATGTCAGCGTGGACGTACGCGACGAGACGCAACACGGAAATCGAGATGCCGTGTGCAAATCTGTGCTGAAGTGCGCATCTGGCGTCAGCACATTTGCGTTACCCGCGGCATGGAATGCGCATTACTCTGCTCCCAAACGATCCAGCGTGTTGGCGGTGGGGAATTTTGACGGCCTGCATCTGGGGCATCAAGCGATTTTGCGGGCTACCGTTGAACGCGCGCTCGAAACGAACGCAGTGTCAACGGCACTGACCTTTGACCCAGCCCCACTGAAGGTTTTGCGGCCGGAATCAGCGCCCCCGCGAATTTCAACCAATACGCAACGCTTAGAGTGGTGCAGCGTTCTGGGCCTGGAAGCCGCGGTGGTGATGCCCTTCACCATAAAGCTATCGCGACTGGCTCCCGAAGATTTCGTCGAGCAAATATTGGTGAACGAGTTGCGCGTGGCCACAATTCTGGTGGGAGAGAATTTTCGTTTCGGGCATCGCCAGGCCGGCAACGTAAAACTGTTGCGTGAACTTGGCGAACGGCTGGGATTTGAAGTGGTGATCGTTCCGCCGGTCTTTTTTCGCGGAGAAATTGTCTCCAGCACGATTATTCGCCGGGAAATTGCGGAAGGCGACGTGAGCCACTCGGGCCGGCTGCTCGGGCGGCCATTTGTTTTGACCGGAGACGTGGTGAGTGGCACAGGAACAGGAAGCAAGTTTACTTTCCCCACGCTGAATCTGGCCGCAGAGCAGGAGTTGCTGCCGGCTCGCGGCGTGTACATTACACGCACCTGTTTTCCCGGCGACTCGCAAAGTCACCGCTCGGTGACGAATATTGGGATGCGGCCCACGTTCAATGGAACTGGGCTGACCGTGGAGACGCACTTATTGGATTTTCGCGGCGAGATTCCTGCCAAGCGCTTGGAAGTGCGCTTCTGGAAACGTTTAAGGCCAGAAAAGAAGTTCAGCGGCGCAGCAGAGTTGCGCGAACAGATTGCCCGGGACATCGACTGCGCCAACCGCTTCTTCAACCGGTTGCGAAGATTGCGTTCGGCGCAATTGGTTTGACTTCAAAGGTTCTGTACAGGACGTGAAAGAAGAACGAGATCTGGAGGTGTTGAGCCAGCAGGAAGTTGCCCCACCTTGGCGACCAATATTCTGTTGGAGGCTAGCTTTTATTGACGACCTCAATATCGTGGCCGTCCGGATCAAGTACCCAGGTCGCATAATAGCCTGGATAGTATTCGAGACGAGCTTGAGGTGATTCCTTACTCTTTCCTCCAGCCGCTAAAGCGGCCTTGTAAAACGCATCTACTTGGGAATGGCCCTTCGCTACAAATCCGACGTGAACGGCCTGAGGATCGGGCTTCCCTTCTTTGAGCCAGAAAAAATATCTTTTGCCATCACCAAAACCTTTCAAGCCTGGGTGTCCGTCTTTGCCTTCGTAGTCTATAAAAGTTGTGATCCCAAGTGGCTTCAGAGCCTTGGCATAGAAAGCGACTGAACGCTTAAAGTCACTGACTGTGAGAATGACGTGGTCTATCATATTTTTCTTAACCACTCTTTTTGGCCAATCAAAAACTTTCTTATTAATTTCCGTCGATATGGGAATCAGTGCGAACGGGTATGTTCGCGATCATCGGCGGGAGCAGGTTGCGGCGTAGTTTTTGACGGTGCCGCGAGGGACGGATCGGCGGCCAGGCACGCGCCACAGTAGCCACCTACTTCGGTGCGCGAGATGGTTACTTTCATGTCGAAGTCGCGGGCGATCTGCTCTTTCAGTTGTTCGTAAAGGCGGCTCTCAAATTCGCGGACTTTGCCGCAACGCAGGCAGGCCACATGAATATGGTCGCGCGGGCCGTGACTTTCGTAGTAGTGGCGATCGCCGCGCAGATGCAGCAAATCCAACTCATCAATCAGTCCCTGTTTTTTTAGCAAATCGATGGTGCGATACACGGTGACCAGATGCACGCCGGAATCGATTTTTTGCGCGCGCGCCAGGATCTGATCGACGTCCAGGTGCTGCTCGGCGGTGTCCATGACCTGCAGGATGACGCGCCGCTGCTTGGTCATGCGCAAACCGCGCTGGGCTAAAATCTGCTGCAGTTTTCCGGTGGTTTCGGCGGTGTTGAGGCGTTCCCCGGTGGAGACGCGGCGGGACGGCGATGCTGCCATGCTAGGCCTCCGGAGAACGGTGCCGCGAATTTACGAAGCGCTGGGGAAGCACTCGTATCAGTTCATTGTACCCAATCGCAGCGCATCACCGCAAAGATCAGAAATGAAAGTAGCGCATCAGTTTCCGATCAAGGCCTGGCACCGTCCACAACGCTTTCGAGCGCGGCGAATAACGCAAGCCGACGGTTGCCGAAGACAAAAATACCGGAGATGCCGGTGGCACCTCCGGTATTTGATGTTCAGCGCGTCACAGCATCATCAAGGATACGAGAGCACGCAGCCGCCCGAGCCGCTGTTGAAGGCATTGCTCCACAACGATTGCACCGCGAACGTGCCGGTGGAGAGAGAGATGTCCGCCGAGGCCCCCTGGCCCGAGGAGATCCAGGCGCACTTGTCGCCGTTCTCGGCGCCGCCGGAGTCCAGCCAACCGGTGCTCGGGAACTGGTCAGTGATCGTCTCGCCCATTTCATGCCCGCCGACGATAGTAATGCCGGCGTCAGGGCCGAGTCCGTTGAAGTTGGCGCCACAGCTCGCACCTGCGTCGGTGATGTACGGCAGGTTCGTGTAAGCGATGTTGCCGTAGGAGGAGGTGGTGGAGCTATGCCACGCGCAATATTGTCTCCCAAATCCGCTCGAACTGTTCCGCGTGGCGGTGGCGATCACATACTGGACGGTGGCGTTGCTGCCAGAGGCGGTGTTGCCGAAGTGCTGTGCGGCGCGGACGGCCTCGGCCGCGAGTTGCGACTGCCTGGGCTTCGACGGCGCAGAGCTTGTGCTGTCCGCCCAGACTCCGGCAAAAATGCCCGTCTGGTTGCCAGCGTGCGTGCCGGAAGTGCCGCAGGTGACGGTGCCGGAGGCCACGCCCTGGCAATACTGGGTGACACTGTTGAGCCAGGAGCTGCCGCCGACGCCGCGGTAGAAGTTCTCCAGAATGGCTGCTTCGCCGCTGGGGTCATTACTGTTCCATTGCGAGCCCCAGAGGACCAGGTAGATTTTCGGGGCCGTTTCGACGCCGATGCCGCCGGTTCCGCCATGGTAGTAGAGGTCATTTGAGGTACTGGCTGATTGCACAGCGCCTGGACGCGCATTGGGGTGGGCCTCTCGGAACTGTTTCATATCTTCAACGGTTGCATGGATCATTGCCGGCGGTTGGCCCTCTTCAAGGTATCTCAACCCACCGACTGTTCCCTCGTAGACCATCGGCTGTTTCGGTTCCTGCGCGTATGACAGAGGACTCACCGCCAGGAACCCCATCAGAGCAAAAAAGCATGCTAAAGCGTGTTCACGCCGAATCATTTGGTTACTCCTGCTTTAGTTTTAGTTTCTGATAACAGAGAAAAAATAAGAACCAGCAAACGTTAACGCCGCCATCTAAAACAAGTCAAGTGATTTTCTCGTGGCTGCTAAGCTTCTTTGGTCATGTCATTTAAGGTGGAGGGAATTTGATGTGTTCGAAGGTACGCATCTCGACCGGCTTGCCACACTGGATAAATGGCTCATAAGTCCACTGCATTACGGCTTGCCTGGCCGACTCCACAAGCAAACTATTCCCATCCACAACTTTGACCCCGTTGACAGAACCATTCTCAGCGACAGTTACAAGCACTCTGACAACGCCTTCGACGACTCGATCTTTCGCCTTCGCTGGATTTACTGGATCTATTCTGTGGATGAGGTGTCCGCCAGATTGCCGACCATTCGGCGCGCAGGGGTCAGCCCGCCGAATCATCGCTGGGTCCAAGTACGAGTAATCTCCTCGTCCATAAAAACGAAATGCGCCATCCACATAGATGAAAGAGTCCACCCAGGTAAAATTGCCAAGAGGGGTTTGCCGTGTGAACGTGTGGCCAGTGCCATCCTCCTCTTCTTCTAACTCCTCGCCAGTGTAGTGGATTTCGAATCTCTGCATTGCTGGAAGCGGAAGAATTGGGTTAGATGGTGCCCCAGGTTCGCCACTACCCATTACCATTTTGACCTGCGTGCTGTGCATCAGTTTCGCTTGGAGGCTAACAAAGCATCTTAGGCATTGAGGTACACTTCCAAGCTTCCTTATTGTGACAGACTCAAAATCCTTGAATTCGTTGGAGTACAGCTCAGCGAGCTGCGACCCCTCGTCGGGGCCAAACATGTCAGGAAACCAATGAGAAGGAAGGGCAAATTGTTCGACCGTGAGCTTCATCCTCTGTTGGTCACCCTTCCGGAAGGCATTAAAAGCCTCTCGATATTGTCTGTCGAAACCTTCCGGCGAATTGGGTACTGTGCCCTGGGAATTTTGTTGGCCAACGATCAGCGGCGCCCGGACCAGTATGAGCAATAAGCCGAGGAGCGGAAATCGCATGTAATGTTCCTCTAATAATTTCGACGGCCATGAAATAAGTTCGGCCACCACAAAAAACCGAAGACGCTCCTTAGTGTCAATTACCAAGTGGCCGCCGTGCTTAGCTCGCCGATGAGTCGCGGTGTCTATTGATATATGCGACAGGCCCTGGCCTTAATCCATTCGTTCTAGCTGCCTTACTGCAAATACGGAATTGAGCACATTCTGTCCCTTTAGTACAAGCGGTCTATCGTTATGTGAACTCCCACATGGCAGGCTACCGGGAGATGGCGGTTGATGGGATGCCGTCGTGCGGATTGCTGCGAAGGGCTGTGGTCGCATTCGGTAAGTAGCCGTTCCAGTCGCATGCTTCCCGGTTATTTTCGAAGATTCGCGAACGGGAGATTTCCATGAGTTTTCGAGCTAGGGCTCCGATTGCAGCTTTCTTTATGTTCACCCTGGTTTCCGCTGCGCGACCGCAGCGACCAGTCGAGACGCCAACCCAGGCGACGGCAGCGACAACGCAGGACAAAGACTTCTACTCTCTTCGCGAGCCCGCCGCCGCGGGAGGCGCGCAGGCGCAATTCGCCCTCGGGAACCATTATTTTAGCGGCGTCGGCGTTCCTCAAGACTACCGTCAGGCGCTCCTGTGGTTTACGAAGTCCGCGAACCAGGGCTTTGCTCCGGCGCAAAATCAACTGGGCTACATGTTCCAACACAAGTTTGGGGTGCCGCGGGATTACAAGCGCGCCCTGAGCTACTACCGTTCGTCAGCAAATCAGGGCTATGTGCTGGGGCAATACAATATGGGCGGGATGTTCGAAGATGGAATTGGGGTCAAGCGTGATTACAAACAAGCCCTTGATTGGTACCGCAAAGCGGCCGACCAGAATCTCTCGCAGGCTGAAAAGCAAGTTGGCTACTTTTACCAATGCGGATTCAAAGTGAAGCAGGACTTTGCGCAGGCGCATGCCTGGTATCTTCGCGCGGCGGGCCACGGCAACGTTGATGCCGAGAACCAGTTGGGCTTTATGGCTGAGGAAGGATGGGGCCAGGCGAAGAATTACGACGAGGCTCTTTCCTGGTTTTACAAAGCCGCGGAACATGGCAGCAACGACGCCGAGGAAAATATCGGCTATATGTTTCAAACTGGCCTCGGCGTGCCAACCGATTATGCCAAGGCCATGTCCTGGTTTGACGAAGCCGCGGCGCACGGCAACAGCAATGCAGAAAATCAGCTTGGTTGGATGTATCAGTTCGGCCAAGGCGTAAAGCCCGACGACGCCAGGGCGGTGACGTGGTACCGCATGTCTGCCGATCTTGGCAATCGACGCGGGGCCAGAAATCTCGGCCTTTTCAAAAATGTGCTGGAGCTTCGCGGCCCGGGAAATTGGGACGCCGCCAACACCACCGTCACCGACGCTGCGATCGCCCGCGCTCAGCGCTGGGCGACAATCCAGGATCTTCAGCGCCGCATTGCCGGATTAGAGGGCGACGCACAAGACCAGGACGATCTTGCCGACCAACTAACACATACCGGCAAAGGCAAAAACGACGCCATGACCAAGCTTTTCAATGCGGTCGGCAGCGTTCCCGCTGTGAAGTATCACGTCGAGGCGGCAAAGTATCGCGCCGAAGCGGCGCGCCTGCGTGATGAACTGGCTCAAATCGAAAACCAATCCATCGCCAGCATTCCTGCTCCCTGAGGCTTCCATGCAGCGGCGTATCGGGCATCTGTCCGTGAATGTTGTTTTCAACTGGAGTCGAGGCCGCAAAGTTCGTATCTTGCAATTGATGGTCAACGAATCCGCGATTCGTTTTTGCAAACGTCTTGGGTTCACTCGAACCGGGTGAACTTATCCTCATCCAAATGATCCGACCGTGATTCGATTACGAGATGTCGCAGCCGATTCCGTGAGGGGTCGGCCCTCGCCACCGGACACCAGCGATGATTCATCATTGTCTTAGCTTGAAGTTGTAAGTGCGGGATTCTACGCGACCCGTCCAGACCATATACTGTGCGGCCTCCGGCGTCGCAGATACCTCGTAAACTGCTTTCAGCGTTATGAGCATCTCGTCGGTCTTGGGAAGCGCTGGATGCGTTTCCTACCGCTGGTCGAGGTGGACGGCATAAACTTGATGTTCGCCCGGTTCAATAAGGAACGTGGACGGAAAGTTCCTCGTAAATCCTTCTTGGCGTCTAGAAACAAGGAACTTCTTGCCGTCTACCGTCGTCAGTTCAAACGAAATCGTTTGATAGCCCCAACTGTTCCAGTATTCCCATACGGCCTGCGGCTCCGACGAAACATTCGTGAGCACCACGTAAAAGGCACGGGGTTTGTCGTGCGCCATTTCAATGCTGCTACCGAATTGTTCGCCGTGACTTGTTTCAGGAACAATAGAGAGGGAAAAAGGAGATTTCTGGACACTTGGTTCACCTTTTGAACTCGCGATCTCTTTGTGAGTATTACAGGCGGTGATCAACACAAGTACGGCGCAAAGAGTGAGTAATCCTTTTTTCATGTTTACTGAGGGGCGCCTTAAAATTTAGGAGTGGATGGGGAGCATGCGCATTACGTCGTTGTAGACGGCGTAAGCCATTATGGCGAGCAGGAAGACGAAGCCGACCTGCACGAAGCGTTCTTTGAACGCCATGCTTAGATCGCGGCGCATTATGCCTTCGATGGCGAGGAGCAGAA
>Ga0193728_1001326_pt1 | contig 12517 bp, 15 predicted proteins | sample U1c1metaG_FD_143037 | JGI IMG/M metagenome (GOLD analysis project Ga0193728, IMG submission 143037) | Soil microbial communities from a riparian zone of the East river system, Colorado, United States - U1c1 | ecosystem: Environmental > Terrestrial > Soil > Riparian zone | place: USA: East River...
TGGTGCCGGCGGGCCTTGAGAGCGTTACCCATCAGCGTCTCGCTGAGACCGCGGGCGCCACCATAGATGTCGGCCGTGTCGAAGAGGGTAATGCCGGCATCGATCGCCGCATGGATAACCGCGTCGGTGCCCTCCTGCGTCGCGGTCGCGGTCTTGGGGCGACCGAAGTTGTTGCAGCCGAGACCTACGGTGGACACTTGCAAACCCGATCGGCCGAGCGATCGATATTCAATTTCTGGCACCCTCTAATCCTCCACCACTCGTCCTTTGTCCGCTGACCACCCGGTGTCCGATTTCCGCCAGAGACCGTCGGAAATCGGACATACAGTGGGGATATGTTCAGTCGTTCATACACAGCCACTCCCCCCGCCTTCATCAAGCGCGTCGACTCACCGATTGGTCGCCTGGAGATCACCAGTGACGGCGACGCGATCACTTCCCTATCGATCGAACGTGCCGGTTCTCTGCCATACGAGGAACTCGACGAGAGGTCGTCGAAGCTTCTCGACCTCGCCGCGAAGCAGCTCGGCGAGTACTTCGCCGGCAAGCGCCGCAACTTCGAGTTGCCCGTTGCTCCGCGCGGCACCGAGTTCCAGGAATCCGTCTGGAGCCAACTCGCCGATATCGAGTGGGGCGATGTGCGCAGCTACGGCGAACTGGGTATCGCAACCGGCCGGTCAGCCGCCGGCCGTGCCGTCGGCGGCGCGGTTGGTGCTAACCCGATCCCGATCATCATCCCTTGTCACCGCGTGCTCGCGAGCAACAACCGGATCACGGGATACAGCGGGGGCAACGGCATTCCGACCAAGATCTGGCTCCTCGAACACGAAGGCATCGAGGCCGTCGTTTGAACCCCCGTGTTGGCTGCGGCTTCGCCGATCGGGTTGGCTACGGCTTCGCCGATTGGGCAATCTCTTGAGTGATGTTGTCGTGGGCGAGGATGGCCGCGCCCGCTGTCGCTGGGCCACATCCGATGCCGAATACCTCAGGTACCACGACAACGAATGGGGAACGCCGCTGCATGGTGACCGCCCCCTGTTCGAAAAGATGTGTCTTGAGGGGTTTCAAGCGGGCCTCTCGTGGATCACCATCCTGCGCAAGCGCCCGGTGTTCCGCGAGGTATTCCATGGGTTCGATCCCGAGCTCGTCGCCGAGATGGGCGACGACGAGGTCGAGGCAGCCATGGGCAACGAGGGCATCATCCGAAACCGAGCCAAGGTGCTCTCGACCATCAAGAACGCACGGATCACCCTCGAACTCACTCGTGAAAACCCAGGAGCGCTCGACACGCTCATGTGGTCGTTCGCTCCCCCACTGCGCAAGCGACGGCTGAGGTCAATGGCCGAGGTGCCCGCCGTGACCGAAGAGTCGACCGCGATGAGTAAGGAGCTGCGCAAACTCGGTTTCGGTTTCGTGGGGCCGACCACGATGTATGCCCTCATGCAGTCCGCCGGCATGGTCGACGACCACGTGACGGGCTGCTGGCGCGCTAGCTAGATTCCGGCAACTAGCTTGCGCTGGTTGGCGGATGCGTCGCAGCATATGCCGGCGACCCGTAGCCGGCGAGGGGCGGCGGATAGCCTGCCGCGGCGATCAATTCCGGCCGGTAGATCTCATCCTTGGAGGCCAGGATGAACAACCACACGAACGGCAGGAAGATGCCGAGAATCAGCATCCCGACGTCTTTCCCGAATGCCTTGCCGGTTGACCACATGCCGATATAGAGAAAAATGCTCGTGACGATCCGAAGACCTGGGACGATCCCGAACAGCGCATACACACCCTGCTGGCCCTCGACCTCAAGCCACTTCCAGTACCGGTAGTAGGGAACCCAGGCGATCCAGCTCTCCACGCCGACCTTGCGGAAGAACATCGACAGCGCAATTGCGTACAACACATAGTTGATCAGCAGCGTAAACAAGAAGATGCCGAACACTACGCCGTAAATCAGAACGAAGAGGCCGATGGACGCGCCGGGGTCGTAGGACATTCCCTCAGACTACGAGATCGACCTCGCCCGGCGCGCCACGCTCGAGTTGCACCCCGGCTGCGCGAGCCCACTCCAGGAGCTCATCGATCGAAGTGAAGTCGTGGCCAGCCGCTGCAAGCAGCCGCACCAGTTCTCCCTTGCCGTGCTTGTTGAAGTGGTTGAGCGCTCGCTTGGTGCCTGCACCATCCTCGGTGACCACCCGCAGAAAGTAGCTGCCGTCACCGGCTGGTCCGAGGTGCACATACGATTCGGAGCGCAGGTCGAGCACGAGACCCCGCTGCCGGGAGAGTACGGCGGCGTTGTCGGCTCGCCAGATCTTGGCCAGGGATGACCCCGGAATTCTGGAGTCGTGGGAAAACCGATAGGCAGGAATCAGGTCGTCCGCGCCGATCATCCCGAACAGCGCAGAGTGGATGATGAGGTGTTCGCCGAGGAATCGCCGGGCAGCCGGATCGAGGTTGGTGATGTCGATTGCGTCGTAGAGCACGCCGGTATACCGCTCGATTGCCGAAAGCGTCGGTGACGACGAAACCGCGCGGTTGCGATCGACCTCGAAGCGCTGAGTGGGCCCAAGACGGAGGGCCACGGTCGAAGCTGCGACACTCTTCGAGATCACACGAAGCCCCGCGAGGGCAGCCCTCCGGGACCTCGTGAGGTCGGGAAACGAGAGTTCAGCAAGTTGGAGCGAGGATCCGACGGCGCCGCCATCCCGCTTCGTCTCAGACGGCGGAAGCAGGAGCAGCACCCGCTAGGCCTCGAGGAACTTCAGCGCCGCCTCGATGACCTCGCCGAGCGGCCGAACGGAATCCAGCGTCAAGCGCGGAACGGCCGCAGTGTCGCCCGTCCAGTCCGAGTACTCATCCAGGCTCTGCTCGACGGCGTGCCAGGTCGGGTCCGGGATGTGCGCGAGGTTGCGATCGCGCAATTCGAGGCGTTCCTTGTGCACGTTCGTGTCGGAACAGATGATCTCGAGAAATCTCAGGGTCTCGCGATGCTTCTTCGCTAGCTCGACCCACTGCTCTCGCGCAGGGTTGACCGCATTGACCGCGTCAACGATGATGCTCACGCCGTTGGTGAGCGCTGCGTCGGCGATGGCATCTGCCACCAGATAGGCGGCCAGGCCGGTCGGCTGATCGGAATCGATTCCAGCGGAAAGGATGGCGGACTCGATCGGATCGACCGAGATGAGTGGGAAGCCGAGCCGGTGGGCAAGGATCTCGGCAATCGTGCTCTTGCCTGCCCCGGGAAGCCCGGCCATCGCGATCAGCATTCTGTGTGTCGCAGACTCAGACGAGGGCGGCGGCGCGCGCGACGACGGTTACTCGGTTGTGGTCAACCGACAGGAAGCCATCGTCGGCCTGTGCGGTAATAACCTCGCCACTCGGCAGAGTCACGCGCACCTGGCCCTCTGCGAGGATCGCGAGCACCGGTTCGTGCCCGGCAAGGATGCCGATCTCGCCGACCAGCGTGCGAGCGATGATCTGCTTCGCGATGCCCGCCCACACCTCTTGATCGGCCGAGACGATGCTGACCTGCAGCTCGTGCTCGTTCGGCTCGCGTACCTCGGGCTGAACCTCGGCCATGGTTAGCCGTTCTCCTTCTGAATCTTGGCCCACTGCTCCTCGACATCGCTGATCGCACCGACGTTGAAGAACGCCTGTGTTGCGACATGGTCGAACTCACCCTTCGCAATCGCATCGAACGACTCGATCGTGTCCTTGAGTGGAACCGTCGAACCGTCAACGCCCGTGAACTTCTTCGCCATATACGTGTTCTGCGAGAGGAACTGCTGGATGCGGCGAGCACGGTTGACCGTCGTGCGGTCTTCCTCGCTCAGCTCATCCAGACCGAGGATCGCGATGATCTCCTGAAGTTCCTTGTTCTTCTGCAGGATCGCCTTGACGGCGGTCGCGACCCGGTAGTGGTCGGCACCCAGGTAGCGGGGGTCGAGAATGCGGCTGGTCGAGGTCAGGGGATCGATCGCCGGGTAGAGGCCCTGCGACGCGAGGTCGCGCGAGAGCTCCGTCGTCGCATCAAGGTGTGCGAAGGTCGTCGCCGGCGCCGGGTCGGTGTAGTCGTCGGCGGGAACGTAAATGGCCTGCAGCGAGGTGATCGAGTGGCCACGCGTCGAGGTGATGCGCTCCTGCAGCACACCCATCTCATCCGCGAGGTTCGGCTGGTATCCAACCGCGGACGGCATGCGGCCGAGCAGCGTGGAGACCTCGGAACCCGCCTGCGTAAACCGGAAGATGTTATCGATGAACAGCAGCACGTCCTGGTTCTGCACATCGCGGAAGTACTCCGCCATGGTCAGCGCGGACAGCGCGACGCGAAGACGCGTTCCCGGCGGCTCATCCATCTGGCCGAAGACGAGCGCGGTCTTGTCGAAGACGCCCGCCTCTTCCATCTCGCCGATAAGATCGTTGCCCTCACGGGTGCGCTCGCCGACACCGGCGAACACGGACACACCACCGTGGTCCTGCGCAACGCGCTGGATCATCTCCTGGATGAGGACGGTCTTGCCAACACCGGCACCGCCGAACAGGCCGATCTTGCCACCCTGGACGTATGGCGTCAGGAGGTCGATCGACTTGATGCCGGTCTCGAACAGTTCCGTCTTCGACTCGAGCTGGTCAAATGCCGGTGGCTTGCGGTGGATGGGCCAGCGCTCGGTGATCTCGAACTTCTGTCCGTTGACCTTGGTGTGGTCATCCGCGTCGGTGTTGAGCACGTCGCCGATGACGTTGAAGACCTTGCCCTTGGTGACGTCGCCGACCGGAACCGAGATCGCGGCACCGGTGTCGCGCACCTCCTGGCCCCGAACCAGACCGTCGGTCGGATTGAGCGCGATCGCGCGCACCACGTCGTCGCCGAGGTGCTGGGCGACCTCGAGCGTGATCTCGCGACCGACGCCGTCGATCGTGATGGTCGACTTGAGCGCGTTGTACATGGCCGGGATCGAGTCGTGCGCGAACTCGATGTCGACGACGGGGCCGGTGACGCGAGAGATGCGGCCGACGCCGCCGGCCTTCTCGACCTTCTCTGTCTTCTTCTTCGCTGTGGCGGTGGGTGTCATGATGGCTTCCCTTTACTTGTTCTGGCTACTTCGCGGAGAGTGCATCGGCGCCGCCGACGATCTCGGAAATCTGTTGGGTGATCTCGGACTGGCGCGCGTTGTTGGCCAGTCTCGTGTAGTCCTTAATGAGCTTGTCGGCGTTGTCGCTCGCGGAGTGCATAGCGCGCTGGGTCGCGGCGTGCTTGGCTGCAGCCGACTGCAGCATCGCGTTGAAGATTCTGCTCTCGATGTAGACCGGCAGGAGGGCATCCAGCACTCCGCTCACCTCCGGCTCGAATTCATACGAGGGCAGAGTCTCCCCTGGTTCCGGAGGCTCGACTCCCTCGACGACCTCGAGCGGGAGAAGACGAATCACCTGCGGCTCCTGGGTGAGGGCACTGATAAAGCGGTTGTAGATGATGTGGATCTCATTCACACCGCCCTCGCTCTCGCCCAGGACGAACTTATCGACCAGCGTCTGGCCGATGTCCTGGGCGGTTGCGAACTCGGGGTTGTCGGTGCCGCCGGTCCAGATCTGCTCCGCGTCTCGCTTGCGGAACGCAAAGTAGGCAGCGGCCTTACGGCCAACAAGGTAATAGACGACCTCTTTGCCCTGGGCCTGGAGACGAGCGGTCAGCTCCCCCGATTCGCGGATGATGTTGGTGCTGAACGCACCCGCGAGGCCGCGATCCGAGGTGAATAGAACGACTGCCGCGCGAGTGATTGTCTCGGGCTCCGTCGTCAGGATGTGGTCGACGTTCGAGTAGGTGGCGACGGCGGACACCGCGCGCGTCACGGCGCGCGAATATGGACCGGAGGCTGCGACCCGAGCCTGCGCCTTTTGGATACGCGAGGCCGAGATCAGCTCCATGGCCCGAGTGATCTTCTTGGTCGTCTGGGCAGACTTGATTTTCTGCCGGTAGACCCGAAGTTGCGCTGCCATTACTGTCTAACTTTCTTTTCTCGTTGTCCGTGGTCCAGTAGCCCGCCACGCGGGCCTATCAGGGCCTATCGTTTCTGCTTCGTGATCTGTTCCTGCGCGATGTCTTCCGGCTGGATCTCGGCGAACTGCTCCTTGCCTGCGGCATTGAGCGGCTTGCCTTCACCCGTCAGGAAGCCTTCCGAGAACTTGTCGACTGCGGCATCCAGTGCCTTCGCGGTGTCGTCGTCGAGCACGTTGGTGTCGCGCAGAGTGGTGAGGATCTCCGTGTTGCGTCCCAGGTAGTCCAGCAGTTCGCGCTCGAACCGCAGCACGTCTTCGACCGCGACGTCATCGAGCTTTCCGTTGGTGCCCGCCCAGATCGAGACGACCTGCTCCTCGACGGGATACGGCGAGTACTGCGGCTGGCGCAACAGTTCGGTGAGGCGCGCGCCGCGGGCGAGCTGGCGGCGGCTGGTCTGGTCGAGGTCGGATGCGAACAGCGCGAAGGCCTCGAGCGAGCGGTACTGCGCGAGTTCGAGCTTGAGTGTGCCCGACACCTTCTTGATCGACTTGACCTGGGCGTCGCCACCGACTCGGGAGACCGAGATTCCGACATCCACTGCCGGGCGCTGGTTGGCGTTGAACAGGTCGGACTGCAGGAAGATCTGGCCGTCCGTGATCGAGATCACGTTGGTCGGGATGTACGCGGAAACGTCGTTCGCCTTGGTCTCGATGATCGGCAGTCCGGTCATCGATCCGCCGCCGAGTTCATCCGAGAGCTTCGCGCAACGCTCGAGCAGGCGGGAATGCAGGTAGAAGACGTCGCCGGGGTATGCCTCGCGTCCCGGCGGCCGACGCAGCAGCAGCGAGACGGCACGGTAGGCCTCCGCCTGCTTCGACAGGTCATCGAAGATGATGAGGACGTGCTTGCCCGAGTACATCCAGTGCTGGCCGATGGCCGAGCCGGTGTACGGAGCGAGGTACTTGAAGCCGGCCGGGTCCGAGGCCGGTGAGGCGACGATGGTCGTGTACTCCATCGCTCCGGCATCCTCGAGCGCGCCCTTGATGCCCGCGATCGTGGAGCCTTTCTGGCCGATGGCGACGTAGATGCAGCGAACCTGCTTCTTCGGGTCGCCCGACTCCCAGTTGGCCTTCTGGTTGATGATCGTGTCGATCGCGATGGCGGTCTTGCCGGTCTGGCGGTCGCCGATGATGAGCTGGCGCTGGCCACGACCGATCGGAATCATGGCGTCGATGGCCTTGATACCGGTCTGCATCGGCTCCTTGACACTCTGGCGCTGCATGACGCCGGGCGCCTGGAGCTCAAGTGCGCGACGGCCCTCTGACGCAACTTCGCCGAGGCCGTCGAGGGGGTTGCCGAGCGGGTCGACGACGCGGCCCAGGTAGGCATCGCCGACGGAGACCGAGAGGACTTCACCCGTGCGCGTGACTTCCTGGCCCTCCTCGATGCCGGCAAACTCGCCGAGCACGACGACACCGATCTGGCTCTCCTCCAAGTTCTGGGCGAGGCCGAGGGTGCCATCGGGGAAGCGCACCAGCTCGTTGGCCATGACCCCGGGAAGTCCCTCGACGTGCGCAATGCCGTCGGCGGCATCGGTCACGTAGCCAACCTCGTTGGCGGCCGCTTTGCCGGGCTCGTATGCCTTGACGAAGTCCTTCAGCGCATCACGGATCTCGTCCGGGCTGATGGTGATATCTGCCATTGTGTTCCCTTTGTTTTGGTGAAGTTTTGTTTGGCCGCGAGGCCTAGCTATTGGCGACTTAGCTTGCGAGCCGAAGTCTGAGATCTGCGATCCGGTTCGAGATCGTGCCGTCGATGACCTCGGAGCCGACCTGGATGCGCATACCGCCCAGGATGGCCGGGTCGACGATCACGTTGAGCCGAACGTCATGGCCGTACTGCTTGCTGAGCGCCACCTCGAGACGCTTACGCTGTTCGCTATCGAGGGCGGAGGCGACCGTGACGGTCGCAATCCCATTGCCCGCCTCATCGGCAACGATCGTTGCCGCATAGCGGATAAGTTCGGCAATCCTGCGACCGCGAGGCTGCGCGAGGAGTGCTTTCAGGATCGCGACTGTCTGCTTGCTTGCCTTCGCACCAATTAGTGAGTCAACAATGCCGATCTTGCCGTCCACGCCACCGAGTTTGCTGCCGAGGGCAAGCTCGAGTTCAGAGTTCGAGGTCACCGCCACGCCGAACTCGAAAAGCTCGTCATCGATCGACAACGCCTTGGGGGCCGAGGCCGCGAGGGCACGAATGCCAAGCTCCTCGATTCCCGCGACGAGGTCGTCTTCGCTCGACCAGCGGCTGGTGCCCAACGACTCGAGAATTGCCTTCGCGGACTTCGTGTACTTCCCGAAGACTGCGTCGACGATTCCCTTGCGGTCGGAATCCTTCGCGGTGTCGTCAGCGAGGGCGGCGCGCAGCTCATGCGAGCCACTCACGACGAGGGCAGCAGCCAGCAGCTGCTCGCCGGTGGCGAGGTCAACCGTGCTCTGCTGTGCAAGCGTCGCGTTTGCCGCGGCGATCGCTTCTCGTGTTGCCGAACCCATTTCCTGTACCTTTTCGCTGATTACTTGGACTTGGATGCTGTGCTTGCCGACGCCGGGGCTTCGAGATCGCTCAGGAAGCGGTCGACGATGTCCTTCGAGCGCTTGTCGCTCGAGAGGCTCTCGCCGATGACGCCAGACGCGAGGTCAATTGCGAGCGAGCCGACCTCGGCCCGCAACGAAACCAGCGCGGAAGTGCGCTCTGCCTCGATCTGCAAATGGGCGTTAGCGGTAACCCGCGCGGCCTCGACCGTCGCCTGCTCCTTTGCCTCGGCGACGATCTTGACGCCTTCGGCTCGAGCCTGGTCGCGAATTCTCGCTCCCTCGGCGCGCGCTTCAGCGAGTGCGGCCTCGTACTCGTCCTTTTTCGCTTCTGCGGCTGCCTCAGCGATTTCGGCACGCTTGATGCCACCCTCGATGGCATCGCTGCGCGCGTCGAGCATCGCGTTCAGTCGCGGCAGGACCTTCCAGATGAAGACCACCAGGACGACCACGAACACGAACCCGCCGTAAACGAGGTCGGGGACGGTGGGAAGCAGCGGGTTCGGCGCCGCAGCTGCCGCAGCGAGAAATGCGTGGTGCATTTCTACTCCTTTGAGAATCGTGAGTACTGGTTACGGGGCCGGGAACGGGATGTACGCGACACCGACCGCGATGAAGGCGAGCGCCTCGGTGAGTGCGATACCGAGGAACATCAGGGTCTGGAGACGACCCTGCAGTTCGGGCTGGCGGGCGACGGACTCGATCGTCTTTCCGACGATGATGCCGACGCCAATACCGGAGCCGATAGCGGCGAGACCGAATGCGATTGGCGCGAGTTGGCCGACGACGTCAATTCCTGTAGCCATTGGTGTTTTCCTTTCGAGGGTGGTTAGGTCCTGCGACCCGAGGGTACGCAGTGGGTGTGCTTAGTGCTCGTCCGCCAGCGACAGCTGGATGTAGATCGCACCGAGGATGGTGATGACGTAGGCCTGCAGGAGCGCCACGAATAGTTCAAGACCGAAGAAGACCACGCCGAAGGCGAATGTTCCCAGGCCAAGCAGACCGAGCGGCTGTCCGTTGGTGAACAGCAGCGTGATCAGGAAGAACTGGGTCGCTGCCCAACACAGTGCGAGCAACATGTGCCCTGCGACCAGGTTCATGAGCAGTCGGAGGGTGAGCGAAATCGGACGCACGATGAACGTCGAAACGAATTCGACCGGCGTCAGAAGGATGTACAGCGGCCACGGAACCCCGGGCGGAAACAGTGACGCTTTGAAGAAGCCGCCACCGTGCTTCTTGATACCCGCGTAGATGAACACCACGTACAGGATCACGGCTTCGATTAGCGGGATTCCTATGACCGACGTTCCCGCAATCTGCAGCCCAGGCACGATGCCCGTCAAGTTCATGCCGAGCGTTACGAAGAACACCGTCATCAGGATCGGCATGAATCGCCGACCGTCTGTTTCGCCCAACGTGTCGATGATGATGCTCTTGCGCGGGAAGTTGAGCAGGAACTCGACGACGACCTGACCGCGGCCCGGAACCAGCTTCAGGCGCCGAGTGCCAAGCAACAGGAACACGAGTAGCAGAGCCAGAACCAGCAGACGGATGAGTTCGATGCGATTCAGCGCAAACGGGGTTCCCGCAAAGAGGACCGCCGGAGGGAAGAAGTCATCGATCGAGGGCGGGTTGAAGCCGCTCCCTGAGTTGTCGGCCGCGACAGACAGGAGTGTATTGGATAGAACGGAGGTGAGCAGTGCTTACTCCTGAATCGGGGCGCAGCGCGCAGCGTTCACAAAGACGAGGTGCCCCAACCCTATCAAGAATCCTCAGGCGATTTGTTGGCTCTCGCGGCGGTGTCTCCCGGCAGCGACGCGTCGACATAGGGAACGCGGCCGAGTCCGACAGCAAGCCCATCGACAACGAGCGTGCCGAGCACGGCGGCGATCGTGGTGAACCCGAAAATAGTCGGGTTAAGCCAGTGGGCGCCGCGCAGTGAAATCACGAGCACAAGGAAGATCACAAACTTCACGAGGAACGTACCGAGGATGATCCCGTAGTACACGACAATCCCCTCCGGCAGGTGCGCCACTCTCGATGCCACCACGAAACTCGCCGCGGTCAGGCCCATGAATACGGCCGTGACTCCGGCGCCCATCAGCGCACTGACGAGCCCGGGAACGCCCCCGACCAGGTATCCGATGATCGAGCCGACGATCACGACGGCGATCGTGAGGATGGCCCCATATCGCAACGCACGGACCAGAATTGTGGAGTTGCTCATCGACCGACTTCCTCTGCTCCGGTGTCCACTCTCGCGCCGACATCCAGCGGGTCGAGGCTTGCGACATTCTCGCCGGGCTCCGCATCGGCGACCTCGGTAAGTTGCGCGTGTGCTTCTGTGCGCTTGCGCCGGCTGAGCGGGGCGAGCGTGAACGCGCTCGTCACCACCAGCGCGATGCCCATGAAGATGGCAACCCACCACCACGGACTGACGAACAGGAACATGAGCAGGCCGACGGAGGCCACGAGCGTCCACGCGTAGAAGATCAGCACGGCGTGAAGGTGAGAGTGTCCCATGTCGAGCAGGCGATGATGCAGGTGCTTGCGGTCGGCACTGAACGGCGACTTGCCTGCCCGCAGCCGCCGCAGGATAGCGAGGCCGAAATCGAGGAGCGGAATGATGAGGATCGCGAAGGGCAGCAGGATCGGGATGTAGGGGACGATCAACGAACCGTGGTCGGACGCCGCGACATATCCCGGATCGATTTCACCGGTGACGTTGATCGCCGAAACGGCCATCAGCAGGCCGACCAGGAGCGCGCCGGAGTCCCCCATGAACATCTTGGCCGGATGAAAATTCACCGGCAGGAAGCCCAGGCAGATTCCGATCAGCACGGCCGAGACCAGTGCGGCCAGGTTGAAGTAGCTGAGGTTGTGGAGGGACTGCTGGAGGTAGGTGTAGACGAAAAACGTGCCGTTGGCGATGACAGCGACCCCGGCAACCAGACCATCGAGGCCATCGACGAAGTTCACCGCGTTCATCACCAGGACCACGACGAAGACGGTCAGGATCAGGGACTGCAGTGGCGAAAACAGCAGGATCGAACCGAGCGGGATGAACGCGATCTGCGTGCCGCCGAAGGCGAGAACTCCCGCGGCGATGAACTGCCCGGCGAGCTTGGTGATCCAGTCGAGGTCCCACAGGTCATCCACAACACCCATGATCACGATGATGAGTGCGGCCAGAAGGATGGTCGCCACCTGCCAGCTGTCACCGAATGCCGATCGCAAGGACGGTATGAACCACGCGACACCCACCGCGACGAGCGCGCCCAGGAACATCGCAACGCCGCCCAGCCGAGGCGTTGGCTGGGTGTGTACATCCCTCGATCGGATCTTGGGATAGAGGCGGTAGCGGTGACTCAGCCTCAGGATGATGAGTGAGAACGCCCAGGTGACTGCAGCAGCAATGCCGACGGTCAGGGCATAGAAGACTATTCGCATCGATCCGCCCCAACTAGGGCGCGAATCGCGTCATCGCTGATGACGCCGTGGCGAATGATGCGCAGCTTGCCGCCATCCGCGACCAGCCCGGTCGCATCGACGATCGTCGAGCTCGGTTCTGCGGCCTGCGCGTGCGCCGAGCCGACCTCGCCGTCATTCAGGTAAAGGGTCACGCTGTCGCCGAGATCTGCCCGCGCCTGGGCGCTGGTGTGGGCGGCGGGCTTGCCGGTGAGGTTGGCGCTTGAGACCGCCAGCGGGCCCGTCTCGGCGAGCACGTCGAGAGCAACCTGGTTCGAGGGCATCCTTAGCGCCACCGTCCCGCGTGCGTCGCCCAGGTCCCACGACAGCGAGGAGCGGGCGGGCAGGATGACCGTGAGTCCGCCCGGCCAGAACTCGGCCACCAGCGCGCGAACTTCGTCGGGCACGTTCTCGGCGAGCGCGTCGAGCGCCGCCACCGAGGGGATCAGGACGGGCGGCGGCGAATCGC
>Ga0193728_1001327_pt1 | contig 12512 bp, 8 predicted proteins | sample U1c1metaG_FD_143037 | JGI IMG/M metagenome (GOLD analysis project Ga0193728, IMG submission 143037) | Soil microbial communities from a riparian zone of the East river system, Colorado, United States - U1c1 | ecosystem: Environmental > Terrestrial > Soil > Riparian zone | place: USA: East River...
CAGGGAATGCGCGCGCTTCACGAGATACCCAACGTTCAGCTGCGCCTTGTAGGTGGAGACCTGATAATGCTGCTTGGACATTTAATGCCTCGGCAATTACTGCTTCGGCAGTCATTATGCGCCGATAAATACCGCTGTCAAGCTGCGGAAAACGCATTTAAATCCGATGCTTACTGATGAAATGGTGCCGCGCGAGCCGGGCTGCCTGATACCAAAAAGGCATTAGCTGATAGCTAAATCAACGTTGTCGCCAGATCGGAACTAGTCGGGATTTGGGCCGCTCGCGGGTTGGGCGCGCGTGGCGTCAGGCGTGAGCAGGATCTTCGCAGTTCCGAGTATCTTGATCAGTGACAGGCCGCGCGTGCTTCCGTCCCGGATTGCGATCTCGACGTCTCGCGCTTGATTGGGCGGCACCAACGCGGCGGATAGGCCATGTTGGTCGAAGACCGTCGTACAGACGGCTTTGATGCAATCCTGCACAACAAGATAGTAGCCGTAGTCGGTCAATGTGTAGGTCGCGGAGTCGTTGTAAAGCCGTGCCACGACCCTGCCGATGCTGCCGCGATCCACTCCAGCTTCGGCGCGTATTTGATCGAATCGAATTTCCTCCACGCGTATGCGGTTTTTTGCCTCCGGATCCGCCTTGTCCAGATTCTGGATATGAAAGCGCTCGAAATCCACGGGCTTTTGCTCAACCGCCGGGGGCACCGCGGCTCCAGGCGCAATCGGTTCTCCGCGCTTTGCAATGACGACGAGGGCGACGATCGCGAGAATGGCGACGCCAATGGCGGAGAGGCTAAATGCTCGAGTTTTCGGAAAAAGAAACGCCAGCGCAATCAAAATCAAGACCACGATCCATAGCATTGCCTCTATCTTCATTCGAGATCATGTGTCGCGACGATAGCCCTGGCCGTATTCCTGATACGAGACCCCGAATGCCGCAATCAACATGCCCACGCCTCGGCAGACGGTTGCTATTGAACGGGCGACCGCGGCAAAATCTCGACGGCCGCGTGTCGTTGCGGTAACAACCGCCGATGCGGCCGAGGCCGCGCGCTGCATTGGCTATTCGGTTGCGCCAGCCAACATTGCCGCTTCCCATCAGGAGAGTGCCTGTCGCACCCGCTCGCAGCCAACGCCGCATCATCCACTTCAGTGAGGCGCGGCCGCGAGGTATCGATTCGTAAGCCAGCGCGCCGGGGCTGCATTTGATGTCAAATCCGCGAGCGCGCAACGCGCGAAAAAACACCACGTCCTCGCCGCCGATGGCATTCAGAGCCTCGTCGAAGCGCACGCCGGATGCGGCAATCGCGGCCGTTCTCATCATCACGTTGCCGGTATAACCTGCTATGTCATTGGAGTCCGTGAAGCGGTGATGGAAGAAATCCCCCGCGACGATCCATCGAGGCGGCGGGACTTCGAATCGCGGCTCGAGAGGTCCAACGACGATGGCATTACCCGGCTCTTTAAAGAAATCGACCATCGATTGCAGCCACCGGTCGCTCGGAATCTCATCATCATCCAGGAACGCAAACAGGTCGGCTTGCGAGGCGAACGCCAAATGCAGAGCGCTGTTGCGGGCACTGGAAAGTCCTCTTTTCGGCTGGTTCAGGCTGGAGAGCTTGAAACGGCCGCTGGCGGCGTAACTTTTGAGTACTTTGGCCGCTGACGCGCCGGCGTCGTTATCGACCACTGCGACGGTCAGGTCCTCGTCACGCACCGTTTCGAGCAGCTGAGTATCCAACCCCTGCAAGAGGTCGCGCAATCCGTCGGGATTTTTGAACGTGCAGATGCACACAGCTACGGTGGTCAAAGGACAGGCACAGGCAATACATCCGTATACGGCTCCACTTCGCTTGATTCCAAAAAATCGCTCCAAGTAACCAGTTGTACCCGGTCGGTGCCGGCGTTGATTGCACTCATTCACGCGGTGCGCAAGGTTGTGCTGTTTCCTGGCTCCATTATACGGAATCCTTGGTTTTTTTTTCCAGGATCGTTTTACCCCGGCATCTAGCTGCATTCCCCTTCGCTGCCGCAGCAAGTTGCCACTCCTATCTGCGATTTGCCATTGATTTGCCGCTGCAATGCCCGCAGCATTGGTGGCTGGTCCAGGCCCAGGAATTCCAGCAATGAGAGCGACCGTTAGCGTAGATCAGCTCAAGATCGACAAGGCTCTATACGAGTTTGTCAACGACGAAGCCATCCCCGGCAGCGGCATACGAGCGCAGGCGTTTTGGAGCGGGTTTGCCGCACTCGTCCGCGCGTTCGCGCCTCGCAACGCCGCGTTGCTGCGTCGACGAGATGAACTGCAGGCGAAGATCGACGCCTGGCATCGCCTCAATCCCGGCCCTGACTTCGATCGATCGAAATACAAGGCGTTCCTGCGCGACATTGGATACTTGGTCGCCGAGAAGGAAGCATTCTCAGTCAGCACATCGAACGTCGATGCGGAGATCGCCCACATTGCCGGCCCGCAGTTGGTGGTGCCGGTCAGCAATGCCCGCTATGCGCTGAATGCCGCCAACGCGCGCTGGGGGAGCTTGTACGATGCGCTTTACGGGACTGACGTCATCCCCGAGGATGGCGCGCCTCGCGGCGGCAAGTACAACCCGCAGCGCGGCGCGAAGGTCATCGCCTTCGTGCGCGATTTTCTAGATGAACACTTCGCCCTCGCCGACGGCTCGCATCGCGATGCGGTGAGCTACCGTGCGGGAGGCAGCGGGCTTCAAGTCCAATTGAAAAACGGCAAGTCCACGCATCTAAAAGATCCGGCCTCCTTCAGCGGCTTCCAAGGCGAAAGCGGCTCGCCGACGGTTCTCTTGCTGATTCACCACGGCCTGCACGTGGAACTGCACGTGGACCGTACTCACTATATCGGCCGCGACGATCCGGCCGGCATCAGCGACGTCGTGCTGGAAGCGGCGATAACGACCATCCAAGATTGCGAGGATTCGGTCGCCGCCGTCGACGCAGACGACAAAGTCCACGTTTATCGAAACTGGCTGGGATTGATGACGGGCAGTCTCGAGGCGCGTGTCGAGAAGGGCCACAGCCCGATCATCCGGCGCTTGAATTCAGATCGCCGCTACCAAACGCCGAGCGGTAAGAATCTGATCCTCTCGGGGCGAAGTCTCATGTTGGTACGCAATGTGGGACATCACATGCTTACCCGTGCGGTAACACTGGACGACGCGCCGATTCCAGAGACCCTCATCGACGCGGCCGTGACCGTGTTGATAGCAGTGCATGACCTTCGCAGCGAGGGTGCACAGCGCAACTCTCGCGCCGGATCTGTCTATGTCGTCAAACCCAAAATGCATGGGCCGGAGGAAGTCGCCTTTGCGGATGAGCTTTTTGGCTCGGTTGAGGATCTTCTCGGGCTGCCGCGCAATACGGTGAAAATCGGCATCATGGACGAGGAACGCCGCACCAGTGTGAATCTCATGGAATGCATTCGCGCCGCTCGCCAACGCGTCGCCTTTATCAATACCGGCTTTCTCGACCGCACCGGCGATGAAATCCACACGTCCATCGAGGCCGGAGCCGTGCCGCGAAAGAGCGAACTCAAAAAAGCTGTTTGGCTCGATGCCTATGAACGGCAAAACGTCGACATTGGATTGGCCTGCGGACTGCGTGGCCACGCGCAAATCGGCATAGCCATGTGGGCCATGCCTGACCTGATGGCCGACATGCTGAAATCCAAGATAGCGCACCCGCTGGCCGGCGCGAACACGGCCTGGGTGCCCTCACCCACCGCCGCGACCTTGCACGCCCTGCATTATCACAAAGTCGATGTCGCTGAAGTGCAAACCAAGCTTGCCAAGCGGACCCGGGCTTCCCTGGACGAGATTCTGACGCCCTCGCTGGTCGCCGCGCCGCAGTGGAGCCCTTCGGAGGTCGAGGAGGAGCTCAACAACAACGCGCAAAGCATCTTAGGCTACGTGGTGCGCTGGATAGACTCCGGCGTAGGCTGTTCCAAGGTTCCCGACTACTACGACGTGGCGCTGATGGAAGACCGGGCCACCTTGCGAATCTCGAGTCAGCATGTCGCCAATTGGCTGCTGCACGGCATCTGCTCCCGCGAGCAGGTGATGACGGCGCTGAAGAACATGGCCCGGGTGGTGGATCAACAAAACGCATCGGATCCGGCTTATCGGCGCCTTGCAGAGAATTTTGAAAGCAATGTGGCCTTCAACGCGGCTTGCGATTTGATTTTCCAGGGGCGCGAACAGCCCAACGGCTACACCGAGGTTATTTTGACCGCCCGCAGAATCGAGCGAAAGGCGCAAGCCGCTTAACGCGGCGCAATCTCTCCTATGCACCCAGTTGAGATGCCAGTTCCAGTGTCGTGCGGCAGGACAGATCGACCGACATCCTTGGGGTGCTTTCGCTGAGCACGGGATGCTCCTCAGGCCGCGCAATGAAGGCGGTTCGCAAGCCACTCTCGGCCGCCGCCCGCAAATCGCTGCCGTGAGCGGCGCACATCATGCACTCGCCGGGGTCCAGCGCAAACGCTTCTGCCGCGGCAAGATAAACCGCGGCTTTGGGCTTGAAGTCTCGCGCAGTATCGGCGCCGAGTATCGCGTCCCAACGAAAATCGTTCCGCCGTGCCAAATCGCACATGAGCGCGGTGTTGCCATTGGACACGGGGGCGATGAGGAAGCGCTGCCGCAGCCTCGCCAGAGCGGGCTGCACATCCGGCCACGCGTCCAGGCGATGCCATGCCAGGGTGAGCTCGTTCAAGTCCGCTTCCGCGAGTTCATCGATGCCAAATCGCGGCAGAATCCTCCTCAGCGTTTGACCATGCAGCACGTCGAGCTTGGTATAGGCGAGGCGGCCCGAGCGCACCTCTTCCATGGCCGGTTGATATTGCTCGCGCCAGGCATCGGCGAGAGCCAGCCAGTTGCACAAGAATCCCAGCGGCTTCAATACCGATTCCGCTTCGCGCGCGACTCCGGATCTCCAGTCAACCAGCGTGCCGAAGACATCGAAGAACAGTGCCTTGACGCCGCTCGCACTCACTGACTATCGCGAGTCCTGCGGCAGCCTTGCGATGACGCCGCCCTTCATGACGAAGGCGACACGCTCCACGGCCGTGATGTCCTCCAATGGAGAGCCGGGCACGGCGATGATGTCGGCAAAATAGCCGGGCTTGAGTTCACCGATTTGGCCCGCCCAGCCAAGCAAGCGTGCGCCGTTGATCATGTCCGCCTGCAGCACGGCCAGCGGTTTCATCCCATACTTCACCATCAACTCAAGTTCTCGTGCCTGAGTTCCGTGGGGGAAAGGGCCTACATCGGAGCCGACGGCAAACGGTATGCCCGCTGCAATCTGCCTTTTGAACTCCTTGATCTTGTATTCAAACATCGGGCGCTCGCGCTTCGCCCCCGCCTCCGACGCATTCATGAAATACTCGAAAATGGCAAAGGTTGGAACCGCCGGAATGTTTTTTGCCTTCATGATCCGCATGGTCTCATCGCTCAACTGGGTTGCGTGATCGATGGAGGCCACGCCCGCCTGAGCGGCGTACAGGCATCCGGGTTCTCCCATGGCATGTACCGCGACATTGCCGCCAAAACGCGCCGTCTCGTCGACGGCCGCCTTGAGTTGGGCGACGGTGTATTGATAGGGCGTATGCAGCACGCCGTCACGCATTGAATCTGGGCCCGTCTCGTACATTTTGACGAAATCGGATCCTTCCTTGTGCTGCTGTCGAATCGCGGCGACGATCTCATCGGCGCTGTTGGCATAGGTTGCATTCGACAAGACCTGCTGCGCCGGATTGAAGCGATTGGCGTCTTCGTGGCCGCCGAGAATATCGATCGCGTTGCCGGAGATCCGCAGCCGTGGTCCCGGAATCAAGCCCTTGTTGATGGCATCTCGAACCGCGGTGTCCGCGGATCCCGCGCCTTCGGTGCCCATATCCCGTTCCGCCGTGAAGCCCGCCATCAAGTCATCTCTTGCTGCGAGAACCGCCAGAACCGTCCGTTGCGGCACCGATTCCTCGACCGTTTGCAAGTCTTCGGCGCCCGGATGGAGAAACAGATGAATATGAGCATCGATCAAACCCGGCAACAGCGTGGTGTCGCCCAGGTCGATCACTTGCGCGCCGGCCGGATGCGACACGGCGGCGCCCACGGCAGTGATGCGCTCGCCGACGACCAAGACTTCACCCGGCGTGATCACGCGCCCGGTGTCGATTTCCAGCAGGTGCGCTGCATGCAGCACAATGGGATGCGGTGCGGCCTGCTGCGCGAACAGCTGCGAATAGCCCGCCAGCGTCAGTGCCACCGTCCAACCGAACACATATTTCGCTTTCTCGATCGCGCTGACGATCAGCGTTTTACATGCGCTAGCCATGAATAAATCTCCGGGTGGCTGGTAGTCAATTCAACGGCGGGAACTTCGACGGGGGGTGTCGATTCTTGGTCGCCTGCTCGTAGGCGTAGGCAAATTTTATCAGCGTGCCTTCGCTGAAGCTGTCGCCGAGAAATGTGAGTCCCGCCGGCAGCACGTCGTAGGTGTATCCCATGGGCACCGTGATTGCCGGAAAACCGGACTGCGGCGACAAGACCTGGCTGTTGTCTCCCGCGGGACTCTTGTCATCGCCCACTTTGCGCGGAGCGTTGCTCCAGGTGGGATAGACGATCGCCTGCACTTTGTATTGTGTCATCGCCGCGCGGATCGCGGTGCGAAACGCGATCTTCTTGTTGTTATGGTAGACATCCGGGCAAAGAGTGTGGTCCGCTTCGCTCGCGGCTTTGGCGGCGGCCGTTTGTTTCAGGCGGTCTTCGATGTAAGGAAGGTATAGGCCGGATTCGATGATCTGCGCCAGATTACTGTAAGGCGCCCCCTGTCCATGCTTCGCCAGATAGTGATTCAGATCGGATTGAAAATCGCCGCAGTAGATATCCTTGGTCAGTTCATCGAAATTCGGAATCACGAAGGGATCGACGATTTCCGCCCCTCGCGACTTCAAATCCCGCAGCGCCTTCTCGGTCAGCGCTTTGATTTGAGGATCTGTGGTCGGCGAATCCAGGTAGGGACGAAATACACCGATTCGAGCGCCGCGCAGTCCGTTCTTATCCAGAAATGTCTTGTAAGACTTCGGAATGTGGCCCTCGGAATTCGTGGTGATGGGATCTTCGGGGTCATACCCCGCAACGACGTCGAGCATCGCCGCCGCATCTTCAACGGTACGCACGATCGGGCCGCCCACATCGGCGCTGAGGAACAAGGGAATGATCCCGTCGCGGCTGGTGAGCCCGATGGTTGGGCGAATCCCAACGAGGGCATTATGCGATGAGGGTCCGCGTATCGAATTCCCCGTGTCCGTGCCAAGTCCAACGGCACCGAAATTCGCGGCCACCGCTGCAGCTGTTCCGCCGCTCGACCCTGCCGGCACCACTTCGAGGTTATAGGGGTTGCGCGTGATGCCGGCAATCGAACTCACGGTTTCGTAAGGGCTGAAGGCCCATTCCGCCATGTTGGATTTTGCGAGAATGATGGCGCCGGCGTCGCGAAGACGGCGAACCATGAAGGCATCAGTGGATGGAACGAATCCCTTCATCGCCAGCGAGCCGCCGGTGGTCTGCAAATCCGTCGTGTCGTAATTGTCTTTGACGATGACGGCGATGCATTGCAGTCCACGGATTGTGCGGGTGAGTTTGAATTCGGCATCAAACTTGTCGGCCTCAGCCAGCGCATTCGGATTGAGCACGACCAGGGAATTCAAGCGCGTACTCTGATCGTATGCGCGGATGCGGCTGAGATACCCGTCGACGATCTGATGACAGTTCACCCGGTGTTCGCGAAGGGCTTGCTGAGTCTCGGCGATGGTTGTTTCGGTGATTTCAAAGCGCCCATCTGCTCTCACCGGAGCCGACAGAGCAGCAATGCCGGTCGCTAGAACGGCCGCGCCGCATGCCAGCCATGTGCAAAGAGTCATTGGCCACATCTCCGGTAGCTCTTGTTAAGGGGCGACCCAGTATAGCCTCGCGAACAATCACGACGTTGACCGGAAGGTTCTTCTCCAGCGCGGCAATCTAGACCTTGGCGGGCGCCGATTGAACTTGGACACGGCGCGGCCGGTCCTAATCAGCATAGGCTGCCGCGCGAGCCGGTGATCGTTGGTTGCCGGAAGACATGCCTTAAATGGCTAAAAAAAGGGGTGAAATATCCGTATGTTATACCCTCTTCTTGAGAATTCACTGCGATTGCCGTTGGCCATCGTGTGCGTCTTGCTGGCGAGCTGCGACGATCATGACCACGGTTGTTTCGGATGCGGTCATTTCACGCCTACCGAGTTTTCCTCAGGCGTTGTCAGCGCCGATTTCAACGGCGATGGCTTCGCTGACGTGGTCGCGCTCAGTACCATTCTTCCGCCCGTTTCGGCGAGCCCGTCCAACATCCAGGCGTATTTGTCCAGCGCTGCCGGGGTCTTCGCGCCTCCGGTTGCCACCGCAGATGGATTTAAAGCTCTGTATCTGGCCAGCGCCGACCTCAACGCTGACGGGTTATTGGACTTGGTCTCGGCAAGCTTCGATGACGGTGCGCTCAATGTGTTCTTCAACAGCAAGACCAACCCCGGCACCTTCAATCCGGCGGTCGCGCTTGATTCTCCGGGCGCCTCTCAGGTTGCGATCGCGGATATGAACGGCGATGGCTTGCCCGACTTGGTGTCCGCCGATTTCAACGTGTCGCTGTTCGTGCAGACCTCTGCGGGGACCTTCGCTGCACCCATCAGCCTTTATAGCGGCGGCGCCAATTGGGTCGCGCTCGGCGATCTCAACGGCGACGGCGCTGCCGACGTCGCGCTGACCGACAATGTAGGCGTCAAGGTTCTTATGCACACCGGCGCCGCCTCGGCGACGACCTACGCCGCACCTGTCACCGTCTTTACGCAGTCCCCCAACTTCAACGTGGTCGGCGGCAACCTCATTGCGATCGCCGACGTCGATGGCGACGGGCTCAACGATCTACTCATCACCGACCCCGGCCCCACCGGCGGAATGTCGCCGGCTGTTTACGTGTTGCTGCAAGATCCGGCGAATCACGGCACATTCCTGAGTCCCGTCGGCTATGCGATCGCTACTCAGGATCGGCCGCAATCCATCCTCGTCAAGGATCTCGAGGGAACCGGCAAGCTCGACATCGTTATCGGCGCACGCCAGTCGGTCACGGTGCTGCTGCACGATCCGGCCAACCCCGGCAAGTTCCTGCCCGCGAGCATTTACCCGGCGGCGGACGCCGACGAAATTGCCGTGTCGGACATCAACGGCGATGGCAAGCTCGACATCGTGGTCAGCAATGGTGTCACCTATCCGATGCAAGGCGGTGTTTCCACCACGCACCCGGGTGTATTGCTGCAAAGTGCGGCTGCACCGGGCACTTTCGGGCCGCTTCAGGACCTACCGTAGAGGGCCCGGAGCCTTGAACGCATTGGGCGGAGGCTCCAAGCTCAAATTGCATTCCATTGCCAGGTTATGTCATCAAGCGTCCCCTCATCCTCAAGCGTGTAGGAAAAGTCCGTCAGATAACGTAGCAAAAAACAATTTCACCGTTCGCTAGAATCCGCTCCAAAGATTCCTTCTCCGCACAAGAAGAAATATTTTGGCGAAGAACAACAGTAGGGGTGAAATCAATGAGCGTGAAAGATCTGTCAAAGGACCTCGAGTCCTCCGCGGCGCCTGCCGTTAGTGCAAATCGTCGTGAGGTCTTGATCGCCTTAGGTGTCGGCATGACCGTGCCGTTGTTCGGCTGCGGCGGAGGTGGAGGCGGAGGGTCGGCTGTCGCACCTCCCCCGTCCGCGCCGCCACCGCCCCCACCGCCGCCGCCGACGCTGGACATCACGCCGACAGTGACTTTTGACGCGACCGCAACCAATGGCCTGACGACAAATTACGCCTATTTGACCGGCTCCTCGGCCGTCAATCCCGCATTTACTTTCAGCGGCGCCGCGCCTTCCTTGATCAAGCAGCTGGGTCCACAAATTCCGCGGCTCAATATGGTCAGCGTGGCCAATTCAAACGCGGATACACTTTGGCCGGGCACGATCTACACGACTTTCTACCACACAGGCACTGCGCTCGACGTCATGCAATACGGTATCGGCGACAACGTGATGGTGTATATCAACGACACCTTCGTCGCACGCTACGGCCTGGCATGGATGAGCGGAACCGCACAGGGTGGCGCCGCAAGCACCATTACATTGGCAGCCTCCTCGTCCACAGTCTCTGGTTATTACAACCAATACTATGTGCGGATCTCAGGCGGAACCGGCGTGCTCAATGAAGTAAAGCAAGTGACAGGCTATGACGGCACAACGTTCATCGCCACCGTTGACTCCGCGTGGACTACGCCTCCCGACAGCACCACGCAATACGTCGTCCAAGAAGGCACTCAGCCCTTTGTCCTGGATGGCCCCACGGGTTCGGTCAAGTACCTGCATTTCAGATGGAATGTTTCCGGACAACGCAAGATCACCATTGAGCAAGCAATCTTTGCCGGTGTCAGCTCGGATGGAAGCATTGCGCCTGCGCCGCTTGTCGCGACAACACAGTTCATGGCAATCGGCGATAGCTTCTGGGAGGGCGACGCCGGCCCAAACAACACTGCGAATCTGATCGATATCTTTGCTGCTGCCATGAACTGGCAGACGATCAATCTCGGTAAAGGGGGTACCGGTTTCATCGGCACTATTCCGGAGCGCTTGAATTTTCAAGATCAAATCGCGCCTCCCGCAGAGGCTTGGCGGGTATCGCTCACGGCCACCGGCGGCACCTTCACGATCAGTGTTCTTTATAACAGCGTTACCAGCACCACCACGCCGCTCGCCTTTAATGCGGCTCAATCTGATATCCAAACTGCCCTGAATGCTCTGGCCAATGTTGCGTCGGCCGGCGGAAAGTTCACTGTGGCACGCGGCGATTTCGGGACGCCGCTGATATTCGTCGGTCACGGAATACCTGGTGCAACCATAAGTGTCGACAGCAGCCAGCTGACGGGTGGGGCAATTACCGTCTTGGGCGCGTACCTGGGAGACGTGGCCGAAAACCTGCCTACCGACTCGACCGGCAATGCCTTGCCGTTTTTCCTGCTGGTGACCGAATCAGGAAACGACACCGGCTATAGCGATGCGCAGGTTCAATCGGCGGCGAGCTACGTTGCGCAACAAATTGTCGCCCGATTCCCCACCGCGAGCACCATATTTGTCGGCAATTTTGGTGATTGCAATGCGAATTCAAGCTTGGTCGGCGCGTCCGATGTTTCCCGCAATGCCGCCATCGCGGCGGCAGCGGCTCTTCTGCCTAAGATCAACGGAAAAGTGCCTTTTGTCGACACTTACGAAGGCGGCATCGGCGCACCAAAGATCGTCAATGGACTCGGCACTGTGGCAAACCCACAGCCTGGGACCAACTCGAATTTGAAGAGCATTACCCTGCCCGGACACCCGACCGGCGCGGGCGCGGAATTCATGGCTAACTGGTTGGCGCCGCGGGTGCAGAGCCTAGTGGGCTAGCAGCCGGCGATCGGCGATACCGCTGGGCTGCGGCCATGGCGGATTCGACGCGACTGACCGAAGCATGTATACTGCGCGCAGCTTAAAACAGGTTGGTGCTCGGTCAGTGCCACCTTTAGCTCGCGGTCCGTCTTCGACGACTTCGTTTTTTTACCCTCCTCGCTGCTGACCGCTGCGGACGCCTAAGGCTCCGTCGTGCGAGTCCACTTTTTCAAAAAGGTTTAATAATGTCATTTTCCGATCTCGGGCTATTGCCCGAATTGATGCGTGCTGTCGCCGATAAAGGTTACGACACGCCCTCTCCTATTCAGATTCAGGCCATACCTGCGGTGCTCGCGGGCCGGGACGTTCTCGCCGGCGCACAAACCGGCACCGGTAAGACGGCCGGCTTCGTGCTGCCCATTCTGCAATTGCTCGCCGCCGATCAGGCGAACGGCAGCAGCCGAGCGCCGCGTGCGCTGGTGTTGACGCCAACCCGCGAACTGGCGGCGCAGGTCGCGCAAAGCGCGCGCGACTATGGGAAATATATGCAGCTGCGCACCTATCAGGTGTTCGGCGGCGTGAGCATCAATCCGCAGATCAGCGCCTTGCGCAGCGGCTGCGACATCTTGGTTGCCACTCCCGGGCGGCTGCTCGATCTTGCGCAGCAGCGCGCCGTGGACCTGTCAAAGGTGCAGATACTGGTGCTCGATGAAGCCGACCGGATGCTCGACATGGGTTTCATTCCCGACATTCGCCGGATCATTAAATTGTTGCCGCAGAAACGCCAGAATCTTCTGTTCTCCGCCACCTATTCGGACGATATCCGCGGATTGGCTGAGCGCCTGCTGCACAATCCCTTGTCGGTGCAAGTCGCCCCGCGCAACGCGCCGATCGAGCTGGTCGAGCAGCGCGCATACCGGGTGCAAAAGGAACAGAAAAGGCATCTGTTGGTGCATCTGATTCAGGAAGGTCAGTGGCGTCAAGTGCTGATATTCACCCGCACCAA
>Ga0193728_1001328_pt1 | contig 12511 bp, 5 predicted proteins | sample U1c1metaG_FD_143037 | JGI IMG/M metagenome (GOLD analysis project Ga0193728, IMG submission 143037) | Soil microbial communities from a riparian zone of the East river system, Colorado, United States - U1c1 | ecosystem: Environmental > Terrestrial > Soil > Riparian zone | place: USA: East River...
GCTGATATAGGCCATACAGGTTTCCCGTAACGGAAGTTACAGAGGCCAGCTACTCCTAGCCTCCCGTATCTAGCTGTCTGGTCTAGTATTATATAAGTCTAGCCTTTTTAATTATTAAGCTTATTATAATCGCTGCTAGTATCAATACGGAGATAGTCCGCTAAGGCGTGGAATAATATATATATATAAATACAAAGCCTATAAGGAATGTCTAGTAGAAACGGAAAAAGAGTTAGGTATAGAGCCGGATATAATAACTTAGTGCTTTATAAGTATACTAGATAAAGAGTTAGATATATCAGATATAGAAACTTAGCACTGTGTAAGCATACCTACTTATATTTATATAGCACTGCTAATAGTAAGAGAGTGTTAATATCGGGCCAGGCACGGACCTATTGTAGTTTGCGAATATAAAGCTAGATATGGACCCGTTAAAGTTTACAAATATATGCACCCTTATTGTTCTAGGTGCAAATATAAGTTTTATTAGGGAAGGTAGCTATAATACTAATACCGGGAGCCGTAAATAAGAGGGGTAGTAGTGATAAGGGTCTGGTCATAGTTTATCTTCACGAACGTTTATTTACAGTTAGTGTCGCATTACGTGTATATAAACTATATCAGACAAGATTAGTCTAAATGCTTTGCAATTACTAATACAAGTATTTAATCCACCTTAAACATTTATCTATACTAATCGTATACTACACTTATTCTATAAGCGCAAATCATTCTAATAAGGCTTTATTAGCATCGCAAGGCTAAAGTTATTAGAAGTTCCTAGAGAAAGGAAGCTGGTACTATTCTAACAAGTAACACGTACTATAGCACTTGCTTAATCGACTTAAAATACATTATAATCGCCGCTACCGCCAAATATACTAATTAAAGCACAAGAGGTAGCACGTTAGCTAACTTATTAAGGTAAGTACAGACCTACATAGAAGAGTTTAAGAAATTATACCATTAAAGAGCAGCTATTCTATTCGGCGCGCTTTAAGGAATCTAAAAGCTTGCAGTTTAATCCCTAGGACAATTATAGGGCCTAATAAATACTAAAAGAGGGAGAAAAGTTAGATCTATAAAGTTTATTATAGCCTTATATAATGCGTTTTGTAAATTAAAGATTCTACTAGCACTTTAGCTCTATATCTTTGTTTGCCAATTTTACAAGTATACTAGAAGTCTAGCTTGTCTCCGGCCTTAACCAGCGCAACCGGGTTAACTATACAAGGGAGAGAGTTCTTAAATAGTACGGAAATTTAGCCTAGGGAGAGGGTCGGGAGAAGGAAGAGAAGAAGATTAATCATATTTATAATTTACTACTATACTTAGTTTCTACGGAGCATAAGATAGGTATCCTCTTGCTTTAAATATCTATCCTTCCCTTAGTTCATAGCTACTAGAATATATTCCGTTATTTGGATTTAGTAAAAGTTATAGTATATTTTAGGTACCGTTTCTAGATCTATAAAACTAAGGTCCTAATTTATAATATTAAAAACATCTATAAAATCCTATTTCTTATAGAAGGTTTCTATAATACTAAGAGGTAAGGAGTATATATATTTATTAAGGCCCGTCCGTTATTATTAACAAATATGTCGTACCCTCAATTAATCAATAGCAGCTATTTAAAGGAGAATTGTATTACGTTTACTATACCAAACTATCGTGTTATACGCAAAATTGAGGAAAACACCGCCTACAATAAGAATATAAGGATGGAAATTGCAGCAAAATTATTATTAAAAAAAGTAGATAACCTACTCTTACTCTTCTCTCATTTTAAGGTTAATAAGTCACTAGTAGAGAGGAATAAGATCCGGGTAAATCTTTACATGCCCCCACCTCCGCCATATCCTCCGCCTATTCCGATTATTATCGTAGGCGAGCCTAACTATATATCTATAGAGTCTGCCTTACGGGTCTTATCAACTAATAGATTAATTACAAACGCGAATAACTCCATAAATAAGAATACGCTAGCGCGATACGAAACAGATCAACCCCTCAATCCTCCCCCTCTACAATCTTAACTTAGACCAGTATTGTTCAAATATAAAGACAATAGCTACGATGGCGACAATAACGATAACGGCGACGGCGGTAACGATAAGTAGTTTTTATATAGTTACACATAAAATCTTAAATATCCTTAGATTCCACACCTCTACCGCTATTATATTTAAGTGCCTTAAGATCGTCTAGTGTGGCCTTAAAATAAATTAGTATATACACAAGGGGGAGCAACAGGCACTAACATTTTACGCTTAAAGTGTCTCGTCCAATATTTATAAATAAGCTATACTAAATCCTCAAGATCCAAGTATAGGACCTATATAGTATTCTAAGTCATAGTATAGCGTCAAGATCCTAGTAGTATATAGTACGGTAATTCTTTAGGGATTAATTCAAGAGCTATACCTAGAAGTGGTTGCCTAAGGATATCTTTATAAAGTTACTAAATACTTAGAGAACTGGGTTCCTATTCCACTAGATATAAGCTTTTATCGTTTTCCCACCAAAAATCAACGAGTTATTTAACCGGCCACTTAAGTAATTCAATTACTACTTTATCATCTAATATAGTTATAGGGCTATAAGAGGATTGTAGGCGAAAGGCTACCTCTATAGGGATAGTAGTAGTAGGAGTTCCGAAGACTAAGAGATTCTAGGGTAGATAGAGGTAGATAAAGGAGATTAGGGCGGGAGGGGTACTAAGCCTTCGAAGGCTTCCTTATGGAATGGCAGCTAAACATAATAGCCTTTAGGGATTTTTAGGGGGGTTTTAGGGGATATACAGTAGAAATTAAGAAATCTATAGCAGAATCTGAGAAATAGAATAATAGAAAGTAAGTGCCTAAATACACTAAAACGAGATTTTAGAAGCGTTTAGCGCGGTCTTAGCGAATTACTTCCAGAGGTTGGATCTTCATAACCCTAGAATATAACTAAACCTCGCAATATAACGGAACAAACTCTCTCTTTTAACTATTATTATAGTCTAGATTATTATAGTCGTCTATTTAATTTTTTGTTTAAATAAAAACCACTTATTATTATTTCTATTTATGGCTACGGAATTCTATAATCTTATATAATTAAGGCTACAAGAACGCCACCGAAGCAACGCACAAAATGATGTATTAACTCTTCAGCATCATTTAATATTTCTAGAAGAATTACAGTCAAGCTTAGAAGTTTCCCGCTTGACGCAACTGTACCAATAGCTAGTCGGCTTACGGCCGTAGTGGTTGTAGGAATTATCAAGACTGCTAAGCTTATAGGACGAAAGGGGCACAAATCAGTAGTGGGAAGCTGCGGTATTAATGCTTCGAGGGTAGAGTTTCGCGCATTATTAATAAATTGGTTTGTATTACCTCCCGGGTTTAAGCTAAACACCATACCAGCATTACAGTAAGACTTACGGACCGTTTAGGCACAGTAGAACCATTGGGGTTCTTCGGTACGCACTTTAAAATCTACCATAAATTTACCACTAATATTCATTAGGTTGAATTAATTAAACCCTATATTAAAGGCCCCATTGCTCTTATAAGGATTATTAAATTAACTTTGCGTTAATATATAATTAAGACCTAAGAAATTGAAGCGTAGTACCATCCCAGTTAACACACTAACCAAACTTAGGTTAAAAGCGAGCTATCTAGCAGCCCTAATAAGAATCTACACTAACTATTATGACATAGGCGTATATACTAGGGATAAGCCGCCTAACGGGTACAGAAACGATTACAACGCTGAATCGTTCCATACTACTATGCGAGGTATAAGAATACTCCTCGGTATAGTAGTTACAAGGGAGTATATAATAGCTTGGAGGAAGAATATAATTTCTATAAGTCCTTAATAAATATAGGGCGTCAAGCTATTTAAATTAACTTCGTAGTTAAGTACAAAAATAGAAGTCGGATTTTAATCTTTAATTCTAGCATCTAGTGTTTAATAGGGCGATTTTTAAAAATAAAAAAGTCTTAATTTAGATCTATTAGAGCCATTTCTAATTCTCCGTAATAGGAAGTTAGAAACTCCTAAAAAGGAAACCGTTACTAAATACTTTTAAAGTTTAATAGTTATATAAGAACCTCTACCCACCCAAGGAATTATCCTTTATTTACCTTTAAATAATCAATTAAGCAGGCACTTAATATATTAGCTTTAGTTTCTTTAGTTTACTTCACTTCGCCTATACTATTTCAACTTAGATACTTACCTCTTACTATCTATTTTAAAATATAATAGCATCTACTAGTATATAAAACGCGCTAGGAGTTCCTAAGGCAAATTAACCTTCCGTCGAAAATAAAGATAGGACTTAATACAATCCACCTTCTTAAGGAGTTCCTCCACCAGCACTAATATTCGGAGCAACGCAGTATACAGACCTAAAAAACCTTAGTAGTAACTTTATCCGCACGGAAGATACAGATATAGTACTTAACAATAAAGAATCTAGTTTCAATCCTAAATAGGATAATCGAAATAACAAAGAAGAAATAAATATATTCAAAACAATATCTAAGGAGGAATGGGCGGAGAAGAAACACAAGTAAAGGGAAGAAAGAACACGTTAAGAGGAGCAAGAGGACCGAGAGGAGAAGGAGCCAAAAATACGGAAATTAATAACAAGAAGGTACGCGGCTTTACGCCGGTAGCGTATAAAATCCGCGAAATCCAGCGTAAGGCGTTTCCTATATTACGAGAATAGTAGATCCGCAAGTAAACTCAAGAGGATTTAGCTACTATTGGTGCTGTAAACGGAAAAATTCGGATTTTCAATAGCCACGCAAATAGAGCCAAAAATCTTTTTTTGGTTCCTATGGCCGGGTTCAGAGAGAAGATTTAAGCATTCTCTAAAATTGATACCAAATTAAAGAGTATTCCTGCTAGAGTTAAGCATAAAAATCAAGTTTTAGCCTTAGCCGAGCAAGCACTCACGACAGTTAATATACTTCGCGAGGTTAGAATTAATTAGAAGGACGTAACGCCACAAAAAGTTCACAAAGAATTTACCTAAATCGCCTCATTAAGCACAAGAAAGGATATTCAAGATATAGTCACGCGACTTTAGAATTTATAGGCTAAACCTACGCCTTAGCAGCTAAAAGAACTTTAAGCTATACCTAGTATGTTAAAACAATTCCTTACCAACATTAATAACGTAGATTCCCAACAGGATCTTATAAAAGAACTTATAAAAATCAATCAATTAATAAGTAGAGTTAATGTCAAAAACGGGTTAAGGGCTAATTCTCACCTAATACCTATTAATAAGCTTAAAGGGATAGTAGAAGCGGGAGTTAACCGTCAAGAGCGACCACTCTGTTAACGGTTAGGACGCCTAAAAGCTAAAATAGAAATTACTAGAATTCCTAGTTTAGAAGTAATCTCTAACGAACTTCTAGAGAAAATGCTAGAAAGTAAGTAGAAGGAATACCGAGAATAGCTTATTAATTTAGTCTTTAAGCCTAAAGAAGAAGAGCCTTCCTTCTTTAAACCGCTCTAGGATTATATTCTACTATAGAATAGTATACCACCTTAGGGCTAGAATAGCGTACCACCTTAGGGCCAGAATGGCGTACCGCCTCAGGGTTAGAATAGCGTACCGCCTTAGGGCCAGAATAGCGTACCGCCTCAGGGTTAGAATGGCGTACCACCTTAGGGCCAGAATGGCGTACCGCCTTAGGGCCAGAATAGTACGCCGTCTTAGGGCTAGAATAGTATACCGCTTTAGGGATAGAATGGCGTATAGACTCTAGGACAAACTAGAGCAAGACCCAGTATAGTGACCTAAGATAATTAGGATAGCTCTATAATTCGGATACTAAATTATACCTCCAGTATTACGGAGTTTAGAAAAGTTTTTAGCGTTAGGAAAGCCGGACAAGACCAGTATTAAGTATTTATTAACCGAGGAACTAAGGCATGTCCAATACCAATTATTATAAGCAGTAGCGAGCTTATAAAAGGTGCTGCTATATAACTATATAATCAATTTCCAATAGATAATAATAATCGTCCTTTAAGAGAGCAACTAGTAGAAATTCTGGGTATTATCTAGATACCGTATTAGACAGTATCCAACAGGCATCTAATTACCTATTTCTCTATACGTTAGGCGGACAATTAGCAAAGCTATATTACTAGATCGGATTAGTCTAGCAAGTATAGAAAAAAGTTCATGGATTAAAAGGAAAAAGTACTATTAGAAATTTATGTAAAAAATATAGCTATGCTTAATAGGTGGAGATTACAGAATTTACACCCTAATACAAAACAACTATTAACGGAGGCTAATGGAGGACCAAGTCCATAGCTCTTTTCCCAAGCTTAGACTTATAGGACATCTAGTAGCAGTACCCGGTCGTAGTAAAGGGGTCCGCTACTAATAATAAACACTACAGTATTTGACTAGAGGTAATAATATACTAATATCTTGCGGTTAGTTAAGTCTCTTATCTACTCTAAATTTTTTAACTTTCTCTTTTAAATCCGTACTTTAACTAGTATAATATTATAGGGGGGTTAGGGGCGGGAGGAACTGGGTAGAGAGTAGACTAACACGGATAGTAGATCATATTGGCGCCACGTGGCCAGATTATAAGGAGTTTTTATATTTAATAACCTATAGTCTCTACTATAGATAGCCTCTCTTCTTTATAAACAATCCTATATTTATATGGCCATAATAAGATAACTATTATATCTTAGTTGCTTACTACCCTTATAAGCTTTAACTCCTTTCTCTTTCTACTTACGTTCCCTTACTAACCTCTCTAACTTTAACTAATAGATTTTCGAGGATCTACTAGCTATAGTACGATTTCCTAACTAGGCTTAGGACTTATAACTGTGAGCTTTAAGGTAGATGTAGGTAAGGGCTGTCGGCTCGAAGAGCTGCGTAGTAGGAATCTCGTAATTGGCGAAGGCGACTAACGTCACGTTGGAGTCATTCGTTTTTATAGAGAGGTATTAGAGGAGTCTTAATTAAGGTTGTAGAGTCCGTACGCTTAGTAATAAGGGATAGAGAGGAGCTGCACCCCTACGGTCAGTTCTTTAACGCCAAAATCGTGCTAAAAAGTCGCTATTGCTATAGAATTACTACAAGTTAATCGGCCCCTCTAAAAAGCAAAAATATATAAAATTTTGGTACCTAAGAGGCGGTGTACATTATTATAAGCTAAGGGTAACTTCTATAGATAGTTACTAAATGGGAATAATAAAGAGCCATTATAGGTTCTATCTAAAAGATCATTAATACCAGTTAGATTATTATTAGTCTATCTTAATAGAAATGCAAATATAATTAATTTGATAACGTAATACTCTATTTCTTTATAAATTCCGATATAATAAGCTGAATGGAATAATAACTAAACCTCTAGGGAGTATAATGAGGAGGAATAGTCCAATGCTTCCGCTTCCTCTTTACATTTACCGCTTTCCATTCCCAAAGCTGTATTCCCTTTATAGCGAGGATCGTTAAGTATATAAGAGAGCCTCTTTTAAAGAACAAGAATCTATTTATCCTTTACAGCTATTAGGCTTAGAGTAAATATTAACAAGCGATAAGACTATAAATTATTAATTTGGAAGGCTATTTAATAATAGTGGAAATATTACCTAGGCTCTAAGTAATTGAACCTCGGCCCTTAGATAATCATTCTCTATAATTACTTACATATAATCCTATGTGTACTGCTAAAGAGTAGCTATAATATCGTTATATGCAGCAGTCCACGCGTTATTTTCCAATAATAATTATATTAACTACTGCATAGCTTCGTTACGAAGTTAAATCTCTTTATAAAGCGCATTTCGAGTCTAGTTATATAATTCTACTTCTACTTGAAGAGAATAAGCCACTAGCCTACGCTGCTCGGAGGGAGAACGAAATATCTAGATAGTTGCAGAGTTTAGCTGGTTTAACGGTGTAAACGAGCTATCTTTTTTAGGCACCGCTGGATCGCTAGAGGTTTATAGGGCATTATATTTAATTTTAAACTCTCCACTTAGCGCTCTATTTAACGCAGTAGAATCGGAACACCGTTAGGGGGACTTAAGACTATTACATAGCCGGCTAGGGCGAAGCTGTTAAAGATAGGGATGTTGCGGCATTTTTTCGGCTGGCATTGAAAGCGAGAATTAGTGAAGGGCATAACAAGCTTATAGTAATGGCGCGCCTTCTATAAAGTAGAGATAGCTATAAAACTAAGTATTTTATTATAGGGGGCATTATATACAGTCTCAATTTTAACTATTAATTTTATTCGGACCGAAATCGAAATCACGCTTTATAATCTTGATGACTAAGTAAGTCTAGATTCGTTCCGGATTTTCTAATAACATTTCCCTCTTTCTAGTCTACCGCCTAAATATCTACTTTAAGTTTTACCCTAACGACCATGTTTAAAGATAGTCTCTTTTCTCTTAATATGGCCGGCAAGTATCTATTCAAGCAATCTTATCACTAGACGCTATGTTAATAGACACAAATCCCAACTAAAATGCGATCGTTAGTGCTTTCACAAGGCACCCTCGACCTTAAAGGATACCGAGCTTTCCTATACCAATTGTTCCTACAAAGTCCTCTCTAATGTAAAAAGCTAGAGATTAGACCAAAGCGACCGGCCTATCCGTCTCCTCCCTAGCGGTTTCGGTAATACGTGTTTTCCTAGATCAAGCAAAGACGCCAACCACAGTAGTAGACTCAACGACAACGCTAAAAAAAAGCCCTATTACTTATAAGGAATAACAACCTTCCAAGACATTTGCTACCCTAGGCAAGCTTGTATAGGGTAAAACGCAGTAGACAATATACATACACAAGGAGAATACCTCTAGATTAATAATGGTCAGAAGGCTTAATAAACGGAGTAGGATAATTAAGAAAGATATACTAGGGCAGCTAGCCTATAGGAACATTATCAAAATCAAGCAAGCTTTTATGGCCGATAGCTTTATATATATTAGGCTTGAATATTATTAATTTACCCTTAAGGAGGTTGTCCTCATTTATATTAATTTAGAGGAACGTCAACTACAGGAGATTGTATGTTCGGTATGTTATTTAAAAACAATGTTTTATTATTGCTAAGGAATTTAGGTCTTTAGTGCACTTAGTTATATAGGTAAGCTAGCAATCTCCCACCAACAGGTCAATCTTAGTACAATTTAAATATCTAGTCGTAGTGCGTGAATACAGCTCTATAGGTTTATTCGTTGCGCTAGAAACTTTTAATATATTATACTAAAGTCCAATAGCGAACTTTAAACAAGCGGTAAAGTATAGCTCAAACGCCCTACTAAATAAAGACTTAATAGACCTAGGGTTTGTACTATTAGAGTGCATAGAGGGGCACCGACAACTAAAGCTTAAGGATATTAACTACGTACGAGATAAAAGGGCGGCTAATAAAGTGTTTGGTCTCGAACACCCCGAGCGTTGGAGTAGATGCAAGCAATTGATGGACTTTTTAGATAATCTCTTTAATTCTATAAAACAAGCATCTATAAAATTTTCGAAGCCGGTAGGTAATTAGTCTAATGTTTTCGATTCTATAACTAACTTTTAATAGCATCAATTTATAGCCTTTAATAATAAAGATCAGGAATATTTAGCATATTATCTTAAGTTAGTATTATTCAAATGCTGCGCGCTATAGGAAGAATGTAAGCGCGGAATGGAGGATAAGATTCTGAGTTAGGAATTGATTTTCTGTATTTTACTAGTAGAGTAGTAGAGTTTTTACAATTTTGTAAATTCTAGATGGAAAGAAATGGAATCAGGATTTCAAATTTAAGTTATTTAGAAGCGAAATACCGTTAACCACTTAGCACTCTCTTTGCTACTTAAGAGTTTTAACTAATACGCTTAAAGACCTAGATAGGTATAATATCCTCTATTTTAAATTCTATATATATAAATACCTAGCAGGAGTACACACATTCTATAATCTACCTGTTTAATAAGTATTAGCAATTAGCTAAGCTAGCTTGGCACATTAATCTCATTCCGTAAGATACCGCGCTCTCACTACCCAAATATTATTGCCCGCTTACCTACTAATATATTTAGGAATGTCACTACTTAATCTAGTAAATAAATTGCTACTATCTATTGCCGACAACCTAGAAAAAGAGAGAGATATTAACGCTTTTGCTAAGATAAATTACCGCCTCAACTACGTCCTAAATCCCTATCTCTATTGCTATAACGTATAATATAACGGAGGCTAGGCACTAATTTGGGCCGCGAAACAGGGTCGAGAAACGACAGCCTAAATATTATACAGTGCAGTTAGAATTAAAGAGTTAATTAGAGATCCCGACTACTACTATACAGCGCTATATTAGGCCGCAAAGCTTAGGTATAAGGCAATAGTGCAACTATTACTTGAAAGTAACCCTAAGAATAGTCGGAGGTTACTATTAACAGCCGCTAGGTACGGGCAGGAAACCGTAGTTAAACTACTACTAAGAAGTAGTAATATGAACTATACCGGCAAGGATAGTCGCACACCACTGTCGTGGGCCGCGCAGAAGGGGCATATAGCAGTAGTCCAGCTGCTTCTAGATTGCGAAGATATTAATACTAGTATTACGGACTGTTATAGTCGGACGCCACTTATACTGGCCGCAGATTATAGGCGTTATTTAGTAGTCAAGCTACTACTAAAGGTACAAAGACATTAATAAAGCGCTTTGCGAAGCGCCGCTGCTTTAGCTAAGGAATAGCTATTATACTCCTCTCTTCGAGATTAGGGTTTAGCCTTAGGACTATACTATATAAGTATAAGTTAGATATAATGTAGCAAATTATAGTTTATATATTATGCTAAAACTACGCTTTAAATCTAATCACGAAATTTACATTCTTATGACTAGATTAGAAGAAAATGGAAACGACTTTAGAAATTACTTATATATACTCAGGAAACCGAAAAAGCCAATACACAGGCCTGCTAGGTACGGGGTCTTACGAAACCAAAACGTTATACTTCCTCCTTATCGACCTGTCTCCTCGATCCAAGCTTTCACAGTATCAATTTTATCTACCCTTCTCTCCTAGTTTATAAGCCTCTCGTAAATAAAAGATCCGAGAACCTTAGTCATAGACACGCCCTATAACAAGACCTTGTTTACCCAATCTTCTAATGCCTCTATATCCGCAAGGAGCTTTTCAAATTTAGTCTTAACATCCTTTAATTGCCTATTTATATTAGCTTAGCTTAGATAGTGCTGCTCGAAAAATTACACTTACAACTTCTCTACTATAGCCTCTAGGGATTCCGCTTGATAGCAATACGTATAATTATTAAAAGGGGGGATAGCTGTGCAGAAATTGGCTAAATCGACCGAAGACGGAGACCAAGGCATGTATTCTGCTGCTTTATTATTAGTGGTTAGGTTATAATACATTTTAGCGGAGGAAGTCATATTAATAGAAAGGTAGATAGCTCGAATATAATAGATAGGGGGTTTTTTAGTTTCTGTCTGTCTATCTGTATGGAGTTTAGAGTATAGTTCTTTTATATTGTTATTTAAAGGGCTTTATATAGGTAAAATAAGACAGTGTTATATTTTAGATCTATATATATTATAAAGTATAAATAAATAACATTTATAAGAATTAAGAACTTAAAAAAGGTTAGTATTTATAATAAGAGTAACATTTAATAGTACATTTTTCCGGAATATAATTTCTATAAAAGTCTTTTTCCTTAATATAGACAAAGTAAATCTAAATACGAAAATTGCTTAAAGTAATTTATTTAATAATTTCCCGAAACTTGCGTTTTAAAGGAACCCCGGGAAGAGGTCTCTATAATTCTCTATAATTAATGCATCCGAATAGAATATCTAGACCTTACATAAGCACTAATTACTGAAGCGTTTTCGGAAGTCCACTTATTATCCTCGGGCTACTTATAATACCTCTAATTGATATATATACCTTCTTATTTATACTATCTATAGTAAAGTAGATACAGTATCTATATAATAGAACGCCTTTTAGGATAGAAGCTGTATAAGCTATATACTGTCTAGAGACAAGAAAACAGGCAGAATTTTAAATAAGATCGCAATAGAGAGATTCTCTACCGTAACGGTCGAGCGATAGACGGTAGAAGATGCTTCTATAATACTGGAAAATTCCATTAATAAGCTAAGGGATATTATTAAGTTTAAGATAGAATATTAAAGCGTATATTGAATCCATTGCTAAAACAACTTATATATTTAATGTGATTGATTTTTGTACTAGTTATTTAAGATAGTTAAGTAAAGATATATTATTAATGTCTGGCTCCGCGCCGTGGAAGAACACGTTAAGCCAATAATACCGTTTACGGGAATTAGTAGGTACGGTGCTAAGGAATTCTTTCTATAGTTTTTCACCATCTAAATAGCTCATAAATGCTCTTAATAGGCGTGGAATAAATCGGTCTCTAACTAGGGATTGTGGACCTTCCTTATAGGG
>Ga0193728_1001329_pt1 | contig 12510 bp, 9 predicted proteins | sample U1c1metaG_FD_143037 | JGI IMG/M metagenome (GOLD analysis project Ga0193728, IMG submission 143037) | Soil microbial communities from a riparian zone of the East river system, Colorado, United States - U1c1 | ecosystem: Environmental > Terrestrial > Soil > Riparian zone | place: USA: East River...
CGCCGAGCAGTGGCTCGACGAAGATCCCGACCCGCAAACCCGTGGCGAGCTCGAGAAGCTGATCGCGAGCTACGACGCCGGCGATCCCAAGGCGCGCGATCAGCTCCACGAGATGTTCCACGGCTCGCTCGAGTTCGGCACCGCCGGGCTGCGCGGTATCCTCGGGCCCGGACCGCAGCGGATGAACCGCGTGCTCGTGCGCAAGGTCACCGCGGGGCTCGCGGCGTACTTGCAGTCCACCGTCGCCGACGTCGCGAAGCGCGGCGTGTTGATCGGCTACGACGGCCGCCACAACTCGCGTGTCTTCGCCGAGGACACCGCGCGTGTGCTCGCGGGTGCCAGCATCCCCGCCTTGCTCGCGCACCGGCCGTGGCCGACGCCGACGACCGCGTGGGCCGTCGTCGATCGCGGCTGCGCCGCCGGCGTGATGGTGACCGCGAGCCACAACCCGCCCGCGTACAACGGCTACAAGGTGTACTGGGGCAACGGCGCGCAGATCATCCCGCCGCACGACACCGGCATCGCGGCCGCGATCGCAAAGATCGGCCGTAGCGATCGCCTGCCGATGCCGGAGCTCGACGCCGCGCGCACACAGCGCCTCGTGATCGATCTCGACGAAGCGCTCCACGACCGCTACCTCGCGGCCGCGATCGCATTGCGCGAGCCGCCGCTGCAAGACGGCGCGAAGCTCGCGATCGCGTTCACGCCGATGCACGGCGTCGGCGCGCGCTCGACCGAGCCGATCTTCGCACGCACCGGCTACGCGAACGTCCACACCGTGCCCGAGCAGCGCGAGCCCGATCCGGACTTCCCGACCGTCGCGTTCCCGAACCCCGAGGAGAAGGGCGCGATGGATCTCGTGCTCGCGCTCGCGCGCACGATCACCGCCGAGCTCGTGCTCGCGAACGATCCGGACGCCGATCGCCTCGCGGTCGCGGTCCCCGACGCGGCCTCGCCGACGAAGTACCGCCAGCTTACCGGCGACCAGGTCGGGGCGCTGTTCGCGGACTACTTGCTCGAGGTCGGCAAGAAGGACCTTCGCATGGTCGCCACGACGATCGTGTCGTCGCAATTGTTGTCGTATCTCGCGAAGGCCGCGAATGCCGCCTATCGCGAGACGCTGACCGGGTTCAAGTGGATCGGCAACGCCGCGATGGACTACGAGCGCACGACCGGCGGCCGGTTCGTGATGGGCTACGAAGAAGCGCTCGGCTACTCGATCGGTCCGCTCGTGCGCGACAAGGACGGCGTCTCGGCGTGCCTGATCTTCGCGGACCTCGTGCTGTGGAACCGCGCGCGCGGCCGCAGCGTGCTCGACCACCTCGACGACATCTATCGCCGCGTAGGGCTGTTCGTCACCGAGCAGGTCTCGATCACGAAGCCGGGCTCGGAGGGCCTCGCGCAGATCAAGCAGGTGATGGATCGGTTCCGCAAGGATCCGCCGAAGGACATCGCCGGTCACAAAGTCGATCAGGTGATCGACCTCGTGAAGGGCGCCACCACCGACGGGGTGAGCCTGCCGCCGTCGGACGTGCTCGTGTTCAAGCTCGAAGGCGGGCGCCGCGTGATCATGCGGCCGTCGGGGACCGAGCCGAAGCTCAAGAGCTACTACGAGGTCCGCGTGCCGGTCGCCGCCGGCGAGCCGATCGACACCGCCCGCGCGCGCGGCACCGCCGAGCTCGCCGAGCTCCGCGACACGCACCAGAAGATGATCTAGTTACGCTTCGTCGTACGCCGGCTCTTCGGGCTCGACGAACGCGCGCGGCGTGGTGAGCGCGCTCGCGAGCATGCGGTTGTACAAGAACTCGGCGAACCGCCGGCCCTCGCCTTGCGCGTCGCTGAACAACGCGCGGTGGCTGGCATCGCCGGCCGGATGACCGGCGAACCGCGCGCCGCTGTAGAACATGCTCGAGTCCTTGAGCTTGTTCATCGCGACCTGGCAGAACGCCGCCATGGTCTCCGGCCACACGATCGACGGCCGCTCTTGCACGGTGCGCAGCGCGAGCTCGACGTAGAGCCCCTGCAACAGGGCGAGCCCGGTGTGGGCATCGCCGCGGGCAGCGGTCATCACGTCGGCGAGGATTCGTTGCGCGGCCTGCTCGTCGAGATCCATGCGCGACACGCTAACGAACCCCTCTGACAATCCGGAGGTCTCACCCGCCGGCGGCGGACAGCACGCCTTCGAGCCCTTCGAGGAACGCGACCGCCTCGCTCGGGTTCGCGGAGTGCGGCGAGTGCTTCTCGAGCTCGCCGACCAGCTTGTCGGTGATCGGCGAGCGTCCCTTCAGGCGCTGCGCCGCCTGGTATGCGCGGTCCATCATCTCGACCGCCGCGCGCGGCGATAGGTCCATGAGCTGGCGCGCGTTCGAGACCGCGTCGCGCATCGTCTCGATCGTGCGGCGGTCGTGCATCACGAGCACCTCGCGCTGGTTGATCGAGCCGAGCGAGTCGAGATACTTCACGAGCCCCTCGCTGGTCATCCGCGCCACCGCGACCGGCTCGGTCTGGAGCTCGCGCTCGAACTCGACCATCTGCCAGCGATCGGCCGGCCGCATCGCGCGGCACACGACGGAGCCGACGTACGCGTGCAACGTCGCGCGCACCGCGGACAACGCCGCCTCGTGCGTGGCCGGATCGCCGGCCTGGAGCTGATCGTTGAACGGCGCGAGGCTGGTGCCGAGCTCCGCGACGCCGCGGCGCACCAAGAGCGCGCGGCCGAGCGCGGTGAGGTAGCCCGGGACCACCGTCGTCGGGTTGACGTCGGGGACGAACGCGTCGTAGACGGCGGTGACGAGTGCGTGGACGCCTTCGCTCGCAGAGCTCTGCGTATCGTCGAGCACGCCGAGCGCGTGACCGATCTCGCCGGTCGACAGCGCGACCTTCAGGCGCTCCATCGCCTCGTTCTGCTGCGACGTCAGGCCGTACTCGATCGAAGTGACGCGCTCGATCACCTTGTCCCAGCGCTTCGCGTCGTCCTCGTGCTCCTGCTCGTCGATCTGCTCGAGGAAGTCGAGCAGGTCCGCGCTGCCGAGCGCGAGGTCGTCGACCCGGGGCTTGGGCTCGGCGGTCTCGCCGAAGTCGAGCTCGTCATCCGTGACCACGGGTGCCGCGACCTCGTCGCCCTCGGCCGTCGCGCCCTGCAGATCGGCGATCGAGCGGCAGCACCACAGGAGCTGGCGCAGGCCGCTGAACGTGGTGGCCCACAGCTTCTCGAGGCTCTCGACGGCCGCGCGCGGATCCGCCGGCGCATCGCGCGTCGCCACAAACCGCTCGTACAGGCTGTCGTCGAGCTGGCGCAGATCATCGAGCGCGCGCTGTGCGAGCGAGACCAGCTCCCAGGCCTGGGCCTGGATCCTGGGCGTCTGGATGGCCCGTTGAAGCCGCGCGTCCACGTGGGGGGAATCTAGCGTCGCATGCCGCGGCGCGGCAGCAAACCTATCCCGGTCTCACTTATCGAGCGCCACTACTGGAGCAGCGCCGAGGGCACCTGGCCCGGCGTCGGTGCGGAGAACGCCGCGGTCGTATCCCACGTCGTGCCGGTCGCTTCGCTGGTCTCGTCGTCGCCTTCGACACCATTGCCGGTGCCGGACTGCGCCTCGTGCCCGGTCTCGAGCATGATCCGCTTGGTCGACTTGCCCGCGGCCGGCGCGCTCGCCTGCGCCGCGATCGACATCGCGTCGTGCTTGTACGAGTTGGTGAGCTGGCTGTAGCCGCTCTTCGACACGATCGTGTTGCCGGCCGTCGGCACGCCCGCGATCATGATGTCGACATCGCGCACGAGCGGCGACGTGCCGTCCCACTGGAACAGCACGATCACCTCGCCGGTGTCGGTGAGCGACGGCGACTGCGACGTCACGACCGTGAGGTTCGCGTCCGCGATCGAGTAAGTCGGGTTCGCGCCGAACGCGGTGTTGAACGCGGCGCTGGTATCGACCGCGACCGTGACCACGCCGTGGGCCGGGACGATGTCGTTGTCGGGGAACTTCACGATGAAATCGCCGCTGGTCAGTGTCGTGCTGCCCGCCGGCAACTTGAAGTAGTTGCCGTTGTCGCTGAGATAGAGGTCGTAGAGCGGCACCGCGAACCCGGTCGGGTTCACGAGCTCGACGAACTCGTGGCCGGCCGGGCCGAGCGAGATCTCGCTCAACAACAGCGGCACGTGAGCCGGCGGTGGCATCGTGCTGGTGCCCGAGCCCGACCCGGAGCCCGAGCCGTTGCCGTGCGTCCCAGAGCCGCTCCCGGTGTTCGAGCCGCTCTGGTCGTCGCCCGAGTCCGCCGGCGCGACCTCGTGCGCGGCCATGGCGCAGCCCCCAAGGGTCGCTATCATCAACGCCGCGGAGCGCCGCATTGCCCCGCGGTGTATCGTGGCCGTCCGTCGACGCGCAAGCGGAAAAAACTTGAGGTAAGTTCGCCCCATGAGCGAAGTCACTCTCGAGGAACGCGGCAGGGCGCTGGAGAATCAGTTCTACGATAAGGAGAACAAGGAAAAGCTCGCCGCGATGAAAAGCCAACTCGACACCCAATCGTCGAAGGAAGACCTGCGCAAGGTCTCCGGCATGACCGACGACGCGGTGCTCGACAAGCTCGTCCACCTCGGCATGACGGCGAACACGATCGCTGCACTGTCCCTGGTCCCGCTGATCCAGGTCGCGTGGGCCGACGGCACGATCCAGGACAACGAGCGCACCGCGATCCTGCAAGGCGCGCACGGCAAGGGCCTCGAGAAGGGCACGCCCGGCTACGACCTGTTGCAGACGTGGCTCGCGAAGCGCCCGAGCGACGAGCTGCTCGAGGCGTGGGAGGCGTACATCAAGTCGCTGACCGCGCAGCTCAACGACGAGCAGAACCGCCTGTTGAAGAATCAGATCGTCGGCTTCGCGAAGATGGTCGCGGGCGCCGCCGGCGGCTTCCTCGGAATCGGCCGCGTGTCGGCCTCCGAAGAGAAGGTGCTCGCCCGCATCGAGTCGGCGTTCCACCGCTAGTGCTGCGGTTCCTCGGCAAGACCGGCGTCAAGGTCTCGAAGGTCGCGCTCGGCGCGATGTCGTTCGGCGGTGACTCCGACGAAGCGACTGCGGCGCACATCTGGCGCGCGGCGCGCGATGCCGGCATCAACTTCATCGACACCGCCGACGTCTACAACGAGGGCCGCTCCGAGGAGATCGTCGGCCGCCTGATGCGCGGCGAGCGCGACGACATCGTGCTCGCGACGAAGGCGTATTTTCCGACCGGCAAGGGACCGAACGCGCGCGGCACGTCGCGCTATCACCTCGTGCGCGCCGTCGAGGCGAGCCTGCGCCGGCTCGCGACCGATCGGATCGACGTCTATTACCTGCATCGCTTCGACGATGTCACCGCACTCGACGAGTCGCTGCGCGCGCTCGATGATCTGGCGCGCGCCGGCAAGATCCTCTATCCCGCGTGCTCGAACTTCGCCGCGTGGCAGGTCGCGCAGGCGCTCGGCCTCGCGGCGCTGCACGGCTTCGCGCCACTCGTCGCGATCCAGCCGATGTACAACCTCGTCAAGCGCACCGCCGAGATCGAGATCCTGCCGATGGCACTGGAGCTCGGCGTCGCGGTCGTGCCGTACAGCCCCACCGGCGGCGGCCTGTTGACCGGCAAGTACAGCCGCGATCGCCGGCCCGCGCACGGCCGGCTCGTCGATTGGAAGATGTACGAGGCGCGCTACAACGATCCGCAGATGTTCGAGATCGCCGAGCGCTTCACCGCGCTCGCCGCCGAGCTCGGCCACTCGCCGGTGACGCTCGCGCTCGCGTGGGTCGCGTCGCATCCGGCGGTGACGTCGGTGCTCGCCGGTGGCCGCACCGTCGAGCAGCTCGCGCCCGCGTTCGCCGCGCAGACGCTCGAGCTCGACGCGGCGACGCGCGAGCGGATCAGCGCGCTCTCACCTGCTCCACCGCCCGCGACCGATCGTAACGAAGAGGCGGGCGCGAATAACTTCGGCTCGCGCTGACGATCAGGCGGACAGGAACTTGAGCAGCCCGACGCGATAGAGGAAGTGCGCGACCGCGCCCGCGAGGCACACGATGCCGAGCAGGATCTGGAACACGAACACCTGCTGGATCAGGTTGTAGAACTTCTGCTTGCCCTCTTGGCTCGGGATCCACTCGAGGATCTGATTCATGCCGAGCATCGCGCCGAGCAGCACGCTGCCGCCGATCACGATCAGGTCGGCCGCGACGAACGCCTGCCCGCTGATGTGCGGCACCAGCTTCACGAAGTTGACCACGCCGAGCACGATCAGGCCGATACCGATGATCGTCTGCCACGGCGTCAGCTTCGCGATCACGTTCTGCGCATCCGGTCGCTTCGCGACGATCAGCGAGGACAGCGCGAGGATTCCACCGAGGATCAAGATCGCGGCATTGATGTCGAGCAGCAGCATGAGCTCACCCCTTGGCGGCAAGCCTATCAGTAGGCGTCGGCCATCATCAAATTGACATGCGGGCGGCCTCGAAACGACCGTTTCGACGCGATCGCGAGCTCGGCGATGCCGAGGCGGTCGAGCTCGTCGGTCCAGCGCGCCGCGAGCGCGCGATCCTGGCGGCGCGCGGCACGGGCGCCCCACAACAGCAGCTGGCCGCGGCGGTACGGCTCGGTCTCGGTCGCGAGGCCGGCGTGGACATGCACGATCGCGCGATCGGGCATGCGCGCCTCGAGCGCGAGCCACGCAGCCGGCAGGCGGAGCGACGGATCATCGGGATCCGCGGCGACCGCACGCTCGACGGCCGCGAGCGTCGCCGGGACGTCGTGATGGTTGTCGTACGCCTGCGCGGCTTCGTAGAGCGCGCGGGTCGCGGCGTCGTGCGGCGCGGCGATGTCGTCGCGCACGCGCGCGGTAAAGCCGCACGCGCTCGCCGTGTCGCCGAGCTCCCAGCCTCCGACCGGGCCGTCCCACTGCCACGCGAGCTCGGCCCAGCGGCCCTCGCAACACGGCGCGTGATCGATGCCGACGAGCGCCTCGCGGCGCGACGGCGTCACGACCGCGCAATGCACGTTCGTGCCCTGGGCCAGGATCGCGCCGAGGTGGCGGCGCCGTGCGGGGTCATCGACGTCGTGACGATCGCCGAGGAAGCGCGCGATCTGCTCCGGCGTCAGCGGCGCCGTGCGTTCGGCGACGAGCGCGCGCAGCCTGCGCTCGCGGCGCTCGGAGTGCAACGCCCACGCGTCGGAGCCGGCGAGCTGGCCGGCCTGCAGCCCGGCGCTGCGATAGCGGTTCGCGCAGACGAGGAACGTCGCGCCCGGCGCGGGCCGCACGACCTCGAGCGCGGGTCCCGCGATCTCGAGCACGCACGCCGAGCGCTCGCGCGCCGAGCCGATCGCGATGCCCCAGCTCGACGAGATCGGGCGTTCGCGCGCGATCCGGATCGCATCGTCGAGCGTCTCGGCGCGGCGCGCCAGCTCGTGCACGACGTCGACGATCATCGCGCCGCCGAACGTGACGCCGCGATGCCATCGCGTGTGCGGCGCGAACACGAGGCCCGCTTCGTTGACGACCGTGACGACCGGCGCGTCGGCGCCGCGCGTCGCGAAGAACCCGTAGCGCTGGCCGCCGGTCGGCGCGCACGTGATAAATGCAGGCGCCGCGTCCCACACGCCGACGCCGGGGAAGTCGAAGTTGCGGCCGAACATGAGCTCGCCGTCGTGCGTGGCATCGCCCCACGCGATCGCGGTCGAGCACGCGGGAATCGCCGCGCGCACCGTGCGCCGGCCGAACCGCGCGCCGAGCTTCGCGAACGGCGACGCCTCCGCGAATGGACCGAGCTTCGCGCGCGCGACGAGCGCGACGCAGTTCTGGAGCGCGTCCATCGTCGCGATGTTGAGCATCGCGTCGCTCGGCAGCGTCGTGCCCGGGAGTGCGGACTGGACCGCATCGGCGAACGCCCGCGAGCGCGCCGCGAGCTCGGGCGGGCGTTGCTTGACGAGCCGCGCTTGCCACGCAGTCGCGATCGCGCGCACGGCACGGCGGCCGAGCCCGCCCATGTCGCCGGCGAGCGTGCGCTCCGGCATCGTCCGGTAGAACTCGATCAACCGCACCGCATCCGCGGCGACGAGCGCGCCGTGTTGCGCTCCCATCTCGGTCTGCGTGCCGGCGAGGCGGGCCATCAAGAACGGTTTCACGAGCGTCTCCTCTGCTTGGTCACACCCCGGATGGGGCGCAGCGGCTCGATGATGCGAGCCGCCAGCTCTTCGATCACGCCGTCGGGGCGCGCGATGCCGATCACGTGATGCACGAGCACGCCATCGACGACGGCGAGCACGAGATCGACGATGCGCTCGGGCTCGCACGCCCGGACCTGCTTCTTCGCGATGCCGGCGCGCAGATCCGCGACCAGCGCATCGCGCGCGACCAGTACCGCGCGGCGCTCGCGCTCGAGCACGGTCTGGAAGTCGCGCCCGCCCATCGCCCACAACTGGAACAAACCGCCGATCAGCTGCGGGCGCTCCCGGTGAAACGCGATCGTCGCGTCGACCACGGCGCGCAGCCGATCGAGCGGATGGTCGACGTTGCGCACGCGCGCGATCACGAGCTCGGTGAGCGCGGCGTAGGTCTGGTCGAGCACGGTCTCGAACACCGCGCCGACATCCGGAAAATAGAAGTACAGCGTCGGGCGCTTCACCCCGAGCGCGTCGGCGAGCTCGCGCATGCTGGTCTGCATCCCACGCGTGCGCAGCACCTCGAACGCGCTGGCGGCGAGCTCCTGGCGGCGGGCGAGATCGGGGCGGCGCGGCATAACCTGACACAGTGTCAGTACAAGAAGGCTGACACACTGTCAACCTACGACCGAGGAAGCCCAGTCGTGTCGCGGACGTACGATGCTCCGAAGGATGATCGTGTACGCTGGCCGGCGACCGTGGAGCTAGTGGTGACCCGGGATGATGTTGTCCTCCAGCGTCCGGAAGATCTGGTCTTCTCGGTGCCCGTGTTCCACACGGTCAACGCCTGTTGTGGCGCCGCGACCGCCTACTTGCTGCGCCGGATCGCGTATCGCGCCGGCGCCTACGCACCCGGCATCCAGGAGCACATCTTCCACGAGCTCAACACGTCGCGCGAAGGCGGCTCGATCGAGAAGGTGCAGCGTTGGTTCAACGGGCGCTCGAGCACCCTCGCCGAGCTCGGCTATCGCCTGCAATGTCGCCGCGTCGCCGTGCCGACCGCCCCGCTGCTCGAGTGGGTGCGCCAGGGCAAGGGCTATCGCGGCGCGATGCTGCCGACGAGCTTCAAGCGCCTCCACCCGGGAGACAAGGCCGCGGGCCGCGATGCACCGGACGACGCCGTCGGCTATCACGCGGTCGGCGTGACGATGGAGCAGTTCGATCCGAAGGCACGCGCGCCCGAAGAGCTCGTCATGGTCGATCCGTGGCCCGGCGTCGATGGCAAGGCCGAGGATCGCGCGAAGGTCACGCCGCTCGTCGAGCTCGCGCACAAAGATCGCGGGCTCCACGCGCTGATGTTCTTCTGGACCGGCTGGTCGTAGCCGCTACTGGAAGCTGCCGAGATCGACGAACGCGTGGTCGTTCATGATCACGTACGGGCGATCTTCGAACGCCAGGCCGCCCTTGCCGTCGAACTTCTGGATCTCGAGCAGGCCCATGCCGTAGCCCATCGGGCCTTGCGAGTAGTAGTTGATCGACAGCCGGTACGGCCCTGCCTTCGGCGCGCCCTGGATCGCGAAGCACTCCGGCCCGTAGCCGGTCGTGATGTCGGCGTAGAGCTCGCCGCCCGACGCGAGCTGCATCGCGGCGAAGTACGCGTGGTTGCCCTTGGCATCCTGGATGTGGAAGTCGACGTCGTTCGCGTCGGTCTCCCAGTACAGGATGAACCGCGTCGACGCCGTGGTCGCGAGCTGCAGGCCGCGCTTCGCGAGCGCCGCCATCACGGTCGGGCGCTGCTGCGGTTGCGCCGCGATCAGGGTCGCGCCGATCATGCCGGCGTCGTCGCCGAGCACGCGCATGCCGCCGCGATAGCTGTCGTTGCGATACGGCTGGTCGAGCGCCGCGAGGATCGCCTCGAACGCCTCGGCCGGCTTTCCGGCACGCACGAGCGCGTACGCGAGCAGGCGATGGCCGGTCAGGTGATCCGGGCGATCGGCGACCGCGCGGCGATAGGTATCGAGGATGAGGTCGGTCGTCGCGGGCTTCGCGTGCGACAGCCGCGCGAGCCGCTCGCCCGCGAACCGGCGCATGTCGGCGCGGCCCGGATACAGATCGATGATCGATCCGTAGACGCGCGCGGCGGTGGTCGCGCTGCCGTTGGCTTCGAGTGCGTCGCCGAGGCCGATCAGCGCGAGCACGTTGCCGGGCTCCTTCGCGTGCCAGTCGCGCGCGTGGACGAGCGCTTGTTCGATGTGATGGTCGGCCACCGCGTGCTCGATCGTCGCGAGCTCGCCGGTCAGCGCGACCGGTGCGTCGGCCGGCGGCCACGCATCGCGCGGCGCCTGCTGCTGCGAGATCTGCGCTTGCGCGATTACGTTCTCGTTGCTGGTGAAGCCCTGGCCATGCCCCGTCGACGCGCGGCCGTCGACCGTGTGGGTCGCACGCAGCACGGGGGTCTCGAGCGCGCGCTCCCGCGGCGGAGGCGGAGCCGGCGTCGTGGCCGGAACGACGGGCATCGCCGTCGGTGCCTCCGGCTTCGCCGGGTCCGGTGCTTCATCGCGATCCACATCACCACCATTTGCCCCGATCGGCGCGCCGATCGGGCCGCTCGGCGCGGGCGAGTCCGCCTGGAGCCGCCCGCTCTCCTCGACGGGTTTGTGATCGGCCTTGCCGTCGTCGACCCAATTCATGGCCGTGTCGTTCTTCGCGATGTCGTCGTCGAGATCCTTGCCCGCGACTTTCTTCTCGGCCTTGTACTTCCGCTTGTCGGCGTCGTGCTTCTCGACGCGCTCGGGCAGCGCGAGCTGCGCCGGCGCCGGCACCTCCTGGTGCATGCGCTCGAGCCCGTGCGCGCCGACGACGAGCACGTCCGCAAGCGCCTTCTGATCGATGCCGTAGCGCGCGTAGTCGTCGGCGCTCTCGAGCACGAGCAGCGAGGTCTGGCTCGAGATCACGCGATCCGCGACCGACTCGTGCGCGAGCTGTTGCTGGAGCGCCGGGCGTGCCGCCGCCGGTGCCGCCGCGAGTTGCGCTTCGAGCTCTTCGATCCGCGCACCGCCGACCGCGCGCTCGACGAGCGGCTGCTCCGCCGACTGCACCGCGACGTGGCGATGCTCGCCGCCGACGACGAGCTCGACGTCGCGCGCGGGTTGCGCGAGCCGCGCGAACACCATCGTCGACGTGCCCGCACGCGCGGACGCGATCTTCGTCGGATACACCCATGCCGCGCCCGGCACCTCGACCGCGACGTCGACTCGCACCGGTTGGGCGAGCGCCTCGGTCACCACGCCGGCGCCGTCGTCGAGATCGAGCACCGCACCGGCGTGCTCCGAGCCCGCGCGCACGAGCTCGGCGGCGGTCGCGTCGTCGCGCAGGCCACCGGCGAGCACGATATCGACGCGCTCGGCCTTCGCGGCCTTGACGGCCGCCACGAGCTCCGCGTGCTCCGCGCCCGCCGTGATCACGCCGTCGGTCACGACCACGAGGCGCGATGCGCTCTGCACGCCGCTCACCGCCTGCGCCAGATTCGACGCCCCCGCCGCGCCGCGCTCGATCAGCTTCTGATCCTCGCCATCGCCCCAGCCGCTCGCCGCCCCGCGATAGATCGTCTGGCGATCTTGATCGAACGCGATCACCTCGATCGGCAGCGCCGCACCGTACTTCGCGGCGACCTTCTCGACGAAGCCGCGCACCGAGCGCACGTAACCCGCGTAGCCGAGCGCACGCGACGCGCTCGTATCGATCAACAGCGTCAGCGCGCGCGGCGCCTCGGTCGCGGCGTTCGCCGTCACCGCCGCCACCCGCATCGCGACGAGGTTGCCCGCGCCGACCGCTTGCGCCGCCGCCGGCGCATCCGACACGAAGTCGCGATCCGGCGTCCACGCCTTCTGGTTCAGCTTCTGCGTGACCTGGCCGTTGCTCGTCACCTCGACGTCGATCTGCGCGGTCTTCGGCAGCCCGCGCAGCGGCAGCACGTAGCGGCTGCCCGGCAGCTCCTGGCTGAACGAGATCACGATGTGCTTGTCGGCGTTGCCCGCGATCGGAAACACCTTCGCGGTGAACTGATTGCCCTCGGCCTTCTCGAGCAACGCCGGATCTTGGCGGCGGTGCAGGAAGTCGTCGTACGCGCGCCGCGCGAGCTGCTTCTCGACGACCTCGGCCTCCATCCAGTGGCCATCTGTCTCCATCGCGAACCGCGACACTGCCGCGTGCTCGGGCAGCGTGATCTGGAACGTGCCCTCGCGCCGGCGATTCTCCGGATTGTGAAACCACAGGTGGAGCTCGGTGTAGGCGAGCGGTCCCTCGACCACCGCCTTGGCCTCGACCCGCGCGAGCGCGAGACCGCTGCCATCGGATGCGGTCAGCGACCACGGCGGCACCAGGTCCTGGTGCACG
>Ga0193728_1001330_pt1 | contig 12504 bp, 8 predicted proteins | sample U1c1metaG_FD_143037 | JGI IMG/M metagenome (GOLD analysis project Ga0193728, IMG submission 143037) | Soil microbial communities from a riparian zone of the East river system, Colorado, United States - U1c1 | ecosystem: Environmental > Terrestrial > Soil > Riparian zone | place: USA: East River...
TTTCTCTTCGAAACTCTTCTCGCCGTTCTCTTCATCGTCATCCAGTCCAGTCGCCTCGAGGAGTGATTCAATGTCACCGATGGCGTGCGCTGCCATTTGCAACTTCTCCATCAGCCGACCTACGATGTACTCCTCGAAAGTGCCCCGTAGCATAACGTTGTATATCGACACCTTGGCGTGTTCCGAGGCAAGTCGCTGCACCCGGCCGATGCGTTGCTCGACGATCATCGGGTTCCAAGGCAGATCGTAGTTTACGACTACATTTGCGACCTGCAGATTGATGCCTTCCGAGCCGGCTTCGGTCGATACGATGACGTGGCATGCGGGAGGGTTCTGCCGAAAGCGAGCGAGCGTGTTCTTGTTGGTCCCGGTGGTACTGCCATTGATGATCCCAACGACCCAGCCGCGCTGTTCCAAGAAGGCCTGAATGGTGGTCTGAGTCTCGCGTCGACCGGTGAAAATCACCATTCGCCATTTGTCCGGATCCTTTGCCGCCAGCTCGCTCGCGAGTGCGCCTAATGATGCCAGCTTCGCGCTGATTGGCATGGTGCGTACGACCGTACTCACGTCGGTTGCGAGTGTGGCCGGCACGGTACCGTTGCGGGCCATGTTGTCGAGCTGGGCGCGCAGTGCGTCCGGACTGCTTGCGAGTGCTTGCAGAATGGAGATCTGCGCGAGCCGATTTAGCTTTGCGATGTGCTTGGCCACGATCTGGACGAGGGCCTTTTCCGCTGGAGTGGGATCTGCTCTGTGCATGAGGACGACGCGATCGGGGAAGGAGAGCTTCGCGTCAGCGCGGCGAACGCGAGACATGTAGCCGTACACGATCGATCGAAATTCCTCGCGCGCTTCTGGCTTCAGGTGGCGAGCGGACTCGCGGTCATCAGCAATGAATCGACGAGCAAACATTCCCTCGGTCCCAAAGGGGTTCTTGTGCCCGCGCGCAACGGTGAGCAGATCCACCAAGGAATAGATGTCCCACAGCCGATTGTGAATGGGCGTGGCGGTGAGCATGAGGACGAAGCGGAATCTGCGATCCTCCAGAGCGCCTCTAAACTTGGTTGCGACTTGCGGAGGTTTGTCAACGCCGTACAGGTTTCTGAGCTTGTGGGCCTCATCCAGAATGAGCATCTGGAAGCGATCCGCCGGGATATCGTCGAGGTATAGTCGAGCCGACTGGTAGGTGGTAATGACCGCTCCAGTCTCGTTCGGCTCGGCTTTCTTCAACTCTTTGCCAATTGCGATCTGCGATTCAATCCCGAACTTGGTCGCCAGTTCTTCCTGCCATTGAGGGCCTAAGAGCTTCGGGCACACAATCAGCGTCTTCTGGAGGCGTCCGCGAGCCGACAGCTCCGCCATGATCAGGCCGGCGCTGATGGTTTTACCTAGTCCGACGTCGTCGGCCAGTAGAGAGACGGGTAAACGCCGGCAGTAGGTGATGAGGTTCGTGACCTGATGATGGTAAGGGGTCAGGCGGCCGAGCCAGGTGGCTTCTGATTTAACATCCTCGCGGTTCTCGATGACGATCGGATCGATCAGATCCCATTCAAGTGCCGCGAGGTAGACCGTATATTCCTCGGGGGTCCTCGCCTTCCGGAGGATCTTGGTCTGCACATTCGGCGTCACGCGTCAGGACTCCATTTGCCGGTGACAAGCCTATCGTGTCCCTAGCCCCCATTCTGCGATACGCCTCGCACGAAATCACATGGCCCGCGTGAGATCACGTGTGAGTCGCCATCTCCAAGTAGCGACAGTACGCGTTCGCCATGCGCATCCGGTCGGGCGTGCGGCATTCGGGCTCGAACAGTGTCGGATTCCCGACGAGGATGCAAGCGCAGCGTGCGCGTGAGGTCGCGACGTTGAGCCGGTTGCGGTTGAATAGGAATTCCATGCCGTGCGGGGCGTCTTCCCAGCTCGAGGTGGTGGTGGAATAGATGACGACAGGGGCTTCCTGGCCCTGGAACTTGTCGACTGTTCCAACGCGCGCTCCAGGAATGCGTTGCGCGATCGCGGAGACTTGGGCGTTGTACGGTGCCACGATCAGGACGTCCTCAAGCGTCATCGGTCTTGAGAACCCTAAGCGGTTTGTCCACGTTATCGCAGGTGCGATGAGGCTGCGCACGATCTCGGCGATCCGGTCGGCTTCTTCAGGACAGTCGTTTTGATTGCCCTCGTGAGTGACCGGAACATAGAAGAGGGCTGCCCCGGTAAACGGTGTCGGTCCGGAAAGCATCTGCGCCTCGAGGCCCGGCAGTGAGTGGAGCTTGCCTTCGTAGAATAGCTCCGATGTGAATTTGCAGATTCCTGGATGCAGACGCCAGGTTTCGCCAAGAAATAAGCCGCGCTCTTCGGGCATGGTTTCGTGCACGTCGAGGAGGTGAGCCAGCGCCGAAAGCTCAGCGCCTTCGGGATGGGAGGCTTTCTGGGGCTGTTCGAGCTGTTGCGGGTCACCGAGCAGCACCACGCTCTTGGCCGCTTGGGCGCAGGCGAGGACGTTCGCAAGCGACATCTGCCCTGCCTCATCTACAAAGAGCACGTCCACTACTTCGGTGAGCGTCGGCTTCGTCCAAACCCATGCCGTGCCACCAACCACGTCGTATTCTCGTCTCTGGATCTTAGCCACGGCCTTGGCAGAATCGGTCTCCTCGTCGATTCCTGCGTTCGAAGTTGCGGACTTTTCGGGCACGCGGTGCATGCAGCGAACCGGTTTGCCCTCTTCCTGCCCCGCCTTGATCACCTCGTAGAGGAGGTTGCGGATCACCTTGTGTCCGACTGCAGTGACTCCGACCTTCTTTCCCTTTGCTACCAGGTCGACGATCATGCGCGCGCCGGTGTGCGTCTTGCCGGTGCCAGGCGGCCCCTGGATAGCCAGCACGCCGCCGTCGAGCTCGAGTACGGCGCGCCGAGCCGAGTTGACAGTGGTCTCGCCAGACTTTCGCAGCGCTGCGCCCGCCATCAGCCGCGGGTTGCGACGGAGCAGCAGATCTCGAGCCGCGCGGTGAGACCCCGCGGCATCGATGCCGTGGTCGCGCACGAATTCGCCGAGCCGCAAGAGCGCCTCGATTGCGTCGGGGTTGCGGACGTTGTCATGCTTGAACAGTGCCTTCGGGTGGTATTCGGCCCGCGCAGCGGCCTTACGAAGATCGATGGTCCGCCGTCCCACGTTGATCGCTTCGACGGTCGCCACGGCTGCGGGCTTTTCAGATCCTGGTGCATAGGCATCGTCGCGGTCCCTGACGTCAGTATCTTGCGGCGGAAATGTATAGCGGTCGACCACCACGCCTCGCTTGGTCGTCTCGAGGCGCTGCTCGAACTGCAAATCGGCAATCCCGGCGCTGTCGTCCAGCAGTTCTGCGGCCGGCATGTCGTTGAGCCGGAAATACTCCCACCAGGCGACCTTGTTCTCGCGCCGGTGCCATTCCAAGAGCTGGGCGAGCACCCACTGTGCCTCCTGCTCGGGTGTGTGCTCAATGGGCAAGCCCGCGGTGAGTGCCTCTGCCACCGATCGGATCCGCGCGAGCTGCCCTTCGAGCTTCTCGCCGACCTTGGCGTCCGAGGGCGTGGGTCGCGGCACCGGCCACTCGCTCTGCTTCTCGGCTTGCGCACGCACCGCCTCCAACCAGGCCCGCAGTTCGAGCGCCGAAAGACAATCGTCCCGGTTATATCCGCGCACGGTATCGAGGAGCTCCGGGGTCAGTGCTGCCGCATCTTTCCGGGCAATCGCGCATTCGACTGCGCGCAATCGTCGAGAGGCGACTTGCAAGTTCACCTCGCGAACGAGCCCGTACAGCGGTTCGAGAGGTGAACTTGCAAGTCGGTCAACGCCAGCGCGCAGGCCCCGCCGCACGACGCTCAAGAGATCGACGAACACTTCGGCGCGCAGCAAGTCGTCGAGATCGTCCGCCCGGGTGGCGTACTTGCCCATCAAGCGCTTCATCGCAGTCGTCTCGTACGTGGCGTAGTGATAGACATGCATGCCTAAATCACGTGCTCGACGCTCGACAACGAGGTCGATCAGCCGCTCGAATGCTGCCTTCTCGTCGGCGGCCGATAGTGCCCATACCGCCTCGTAGTGCGGCTTGCTCGACTCATCGAGCAGAGCATAGCCAAACAGGTAGTCGAAGCCGCCCTGTTCTGCCAAGCGATCGCCTTCGAGGTCGAGGAACACATCCAGCGGCGAAGGTTCGGGCAGTGCGGCGAGCCCCTGCTCCGGTTCGATCGGTAGTAACTCGTAGGGAATTTGTGCAGACGTGCGCGCCTCGAGTTGCAGGCGTGCCTGCTCACGCGCGCGCTGCAAGGCGGCGACGCTGCCGCGGCTCGGCTTGCGTTCCAGCGGCACCGGAAGCTGTGCAAGTGCCGTCAATGTTACGACGCCCCACGCGGCGAGCTCGCGGCGTTGAGTCTTTTGGATGCCGGCGACGAGCGCGACGTTGTCGTCCGCCAACCAGCGTCGCTCACACTGCCCAGACCAGGTACAAATATCACATTGCGCAACTGGCTCCGGGTAGGGCACGATCTTGTCGACCGATTCGGGGAGCGGCTTTGCCATCTCGACGGTGAATTTGCGGCGCACGAGGCGGAAGTAGGCACGGAATTCGGCGAATCGATATAGCTCCGCGTTGAAGTCGCCATCCGACGTGTCGATATCCGCTGGCTTGACGACGCGCAGCAATTCAGGCGCCACTCCCTGAATGGCCGCCAGCAGCTCGCTATACAAACACAGCTGCAGCAGCGTCGCCCCGCGGGTCTCCGCCGCAAGTTTCGTCTCAACTGGCTCGTAAAGCCAAGCTCCAAACGAACTCTCGCCCGGGACACGCAGCAAAACGTCCGCCCAGCCGGCCCAATTGTCTTGTTCGAGCCTGGCCTGAACAATGACGTCTGTACCCACCGCCATTGCCTTAAGGGTCGTTTGAAACGCGCTCTGATCTTCGCGGCCGATCTGGGCGACAGTCTTGCCGGAACGCGCGAGCTGCTCAACGTACGCTCGCTCGTGTTCGAGGCCGCGTTCGCGCAGGACATCCAGCATCGGATCGTCAAAGAAGGGCCTTTTGATGATCCTATGCGCGGCAAGCCGCTCGAGGGCTGCAAGGTGACGGCACCCGAGGAAATCAGTCAGGTCGGTTGCGAAATAGATTGGGTCATTGTCTCGAATGTGCATCCGTCAGTGCTCGGCTAGATCAACGGCCGTCATCAGGCCGACGCCTGCTATCCCAAGTTTTGCACGGAAACTGAGGCGCAGCCACGGTTCGATTAAGGACTAAGTTGATCGCGCTATCAGGCTCAAACACGGGCATAACGGAAATTACCCTTTATGTTAGCGTTAAGATATTGCCCCGCGGATCCCGCCTGCATCATTTCGGCATAGATTTGAGGCGGAACATCGAAATACTGATACACGATTCCGCTGGTAAACTGCACCTCTAAGACTCGGCTATTTTCGTCGTACCCGACTTCCGCGATGTTTGAGGAAGATATAGACTGCCGCTTCATTCTTCACCTCCCTTGACTTCTGGCATGTCGGTTTTCGGATGCATGTCTGTGTGTACGCGGTTTGATCTCGGATTCTGTCGTCGCCAAAGCTCAACCGCCTCGGCGTAGTCGGCGGGATCACGTCTCTGGTTCCAACCTCCGGGGCTCTCATAACCCTGAGCCTCGCTACCCGAGACTACGACTTTCGGATCGGTGCTATCCGGCCGCCGGCGAGTACTAGGACGGTCGATCAGAGTGCGGACAGGTAAGTTGACGGCTTCTCCAACGATCACTGCTTCGCCGGTTCTGAGCACTGGTAGCATCGCGAAGAGCCCCTCAAGGTTGTCACTCGCGGCGCTCTTGATATGGTTCCGATCGATCGAATTGCTGAGTCGAAGTGCGAAGATCGTTCCGCATTGTGACAAAATGGTTTGGTCGATTTCAGCGGGTCGCTGGCTGACAAGCATCATGCCGATACCATATTTGCGGCCCTCCTTGGCAATCCTGCGCACTGCCACTGAGGCGATCTGTTTCGGGTCAAGGTAGGCGTGCGCCTCTTCCAGCACGATCAGTAGAGGGCGCTCCCGCCCGCCTTCGGGAATATTGCGCGCCCAGAACAGGGCGTCGTAGACAATTCGAAGAACCGAGCCAACCAGTTCGGATTGGATCATCGGAGGGCTGCCTGATAAATCTAGAATCGTGATAGGCCTGGTGTCCCCGAGCCAGCCCGCCAACAGCGTATCGAGGTCCTGATTGACTGCCCCATTCTCGTCCGGCAAATAAGGTCCGGGGCGAAGTAAAAAATCGAACCGAGGGTCTCGAAGCTTCGAGCCAAGGGCATCCACGGATCGGCCCACTCCAAGATTTGAGCGGCTTAATCGGATCTTTTCCGGATCGTCCTTATTGTCCTTGGCGGGAAGAAAGCGAGGTGGAATGCCGCGCAGCACATCGCCCGTTTGTACCGGCTTCCCGTTGGCATCCTTCTCCAGCGCCCAGGTCTGCCGAGTCTGGGGTTGGCCCTGCTTCTCGTAGTGCGTCGCGCGCATCTCGCAGTGCAGATCAAACCACAGCTTATGAATGCAAAATGGCACCGGCGTATCCACGCTCAGAGTGTCGGGAGATACGCCTGGTCTTTGTGTTTGCTGGAGAGCCGCAAGCTTGAGTTCTGTGATCCTGTCAATGACGGCGCCGCGGTCGCCGCCGTTTTCGATAGGACCGAACGTAACAGGCAACAACTCATCGAGGGTCATGGCCCAATAGGGAATGTACAGCGGGTGTTCCCCTTTGTTGGCATCGGGGTTGATGCGGAAAATCGCCGCTCGGTCGGCGAGCGCCTTGCCATATTCACCATGTATGTCGATTACGAGAATTCGGGCCGATGGATAGTTACCGCCGTCGGAGAGTGCGGTGAGGATGCCGGCGACGGTCGTCGATTTACCTGAGCCCGTGGTACCAACCACTGCGCTATGACGAGTGACAAGCTTGTCGATTTCGACCAACGCGGGGATGGAACTGGCGCTTGCCAACCTACCAACTTGAACGAACCGGCGATCATTGGGACGGCCGTAGATGGTACGAAGATCAAATTCGGTGACAATATGAGCGGAGTCGCCTACTGTCGGGAACTGCGAGATACCTCTCTCGAATCCCGAGACAGGATGACCTTCGCCGACAAGTTGTATGGTCATCCAGCGGTTGCCGTGCTGTTCAATCTCCACGAGACGTTCGGGAACTGCGCTCGCCCCCACCTGGGAAATCACGCCATAGAGATTTACGAAACCGAGAGGAATTCTGACAAATCCGCCGACTTGGCCCACCCGGTAGCTTTGTCCTTCGATGAAACTGAGTCCCGATACGGTTCCCTGGGCCAACTTAACCCGGATCGACGCTCCGCTAACGTCTTCCACCGTTCCCAGAAAAGTCGGATCAGAACTCATGGGGTTGATGCGGCGTCCCCGGGCAGGCGGTAGCCGGAAAACTCATCCAGGAAATCCCCAAGCCGTTTAAAATCACCCAGTGTCATCCGGCAACGTCGGGGTGCTTCCGGAGCAGTTGGCGCACTCGCGCTCGCCGCTTCCTCCGGTACTAATTCGAAAGTGCCTTTAAGGTTTACCGGATCGGTGGTGGGGCTTGCCATCCACTGCCCTTTGCGGCGTCGAATTACTGCTCCATCGGGAGCTAAGACCGATAAATTGGAGTTATCCTTTGCGAGAGCAGTTGCCTTTGGGTAGTCCGCTAGTTCGCCGAATTGCAGAGCAAAGCACGCAGCCGAGGCGTTCGCCTTGAGGCTATCGACAATGGCTTCGTTGATATGCTCGTCCCCGAATGAATAGCCGCTGAGGATTAGTGCAACGGGTCGCTCTGAATGACGAAGGAAGCTGCGCAGCCTATCGATCATGACAAAGTAAGGCATGCGCCGGCTTTCGTCGTATTTTAGATGTGAAGGGTGAATCAGCAGTTCGTCGCCGTCCTCACCATTTTCGCTTCGGAATACCGCTTTCGTTTTTTTGTTGATGCGCCAGTTAATTGACCCGTGGAGCTTCCAAAGACGTGACCAGCGCGATGGAATCTCGCCGTCTTCGATCGATCGCTGATCAAAAAATGGTCGCGACGAACCGACAAAGCCATCAAAATACGGAACTCGCCCGGATTCGAGCGCCTGTTCAATCAAGACGTCGTAGTTAGTTGTGAATATCTCTGTGAATGGTGAACGGCGGCTGCCAATGAAGCTCGCGAGCGAGTGGTATGGCGTTCTCTGTGGGGGAAGTGAGCAAGTTACGATATTGCGTATGGATAGGCATATGTGGCGATCCAGATTGTTTAGCTCCTCAAATGACAGATCGCGAACGCCAGCATTGCCTGCGACGTCCCGGAACGCCCGAATTCGATTGAGCATTTCCTCGATGGTTGGGTTGACCATTGAGTCTTCAATAAATGTTTTAGATAGCTTCTGGTACGACGCCTCGTACGCGTCATCAGCGATGAGCACAGCGTGAACTCGCGCAGTGAGCCCCTTGATATCAGGGATGATCGGCAAATCCCCGCTCGCGCCCGATATACGCACAGCGCAGGGGCACCCAGCGCCGAGGAAGAATCCTATGGACAGTTTATCCGCCGACAAAGTCTGTCGTAGTTGCGTCACACATTGGAGCGGATCGTGGTGTTCTTCGCTCATACTACGGCCAAACCGAAGGTCGTAAACGATGCCCATTTCTTGGGTAGCAGTTATAGAGCATCGAGGCAGTTATTGGCGGCGTCACAGCTTCACCGCAACCAACATTCGCATGGGGAGTGGCAATGCACGCGGAAGTTGGCAAGCGCACCATCCGTGGAAATCGACAAAATGAAACATCAATTCGCGGTCCCTGCAAATAATGGTTAGATATTACCACCGACAGTTGGTGCTACCCCATTTGCATCATATTACCCCAATCTGAGACTCCGATTGTGATCAGGCGCTCACGCTAAATAAATTAGTTGTTTTCATTACGGCGCCGCGGTTCAGGGGGGCGATATTGCGGGGAGGACGGTGCCGGGCGGCGTGGCTAGTGGAGTAGTCATTATCGGCACTTATGACGGCAGTAGTCATTGGCAAGTGCTCAACTAACAGATAGGGTCCAATTCCCTCCCCCAGAAAAGGTCTCCGCCCAAAAGGCCTTTTGGAAAGGCTCTCTCCGGGAGGGCTCCAGAACGTCCTACGTGATAACGCCAAAGCGCCTCCCCAGACTGCCACCCAGGTGTCAATACGCTTGCAGATTTGACCAGCGGAGGACGAGGTGTCCCACAGATGTCGATGGAGAAACCGCTGTACACCTGGTGAGACTTCGACGCAGGTCGACCGGTTCTTGGTCAAGATTCAACGCCTGTTCACAGCGCTGTTTCATCAATGACTAGAGAACAATCGCGTAACATAGGAACGAAGGTACCCGCGCAGGGACGCTCGCGCAGGCGCGTGGACTCATAAGTTGCAGCCATGACGAAAATCTTCAATGACCATAATGTCTACGTTTTGGGCGCCGGGTTTTCGGCGGCTCGCGGCCTCCCGCTTACGACCAATTTCCTATTCGCGCTGCGCGATGCACAGCCTTGGCTGGTTGCCAACGGCCGTACGGCAGAGGCGGCCGCAATTCAGAACGTGCTCGAATTTCGGCTGACCTCGACTTCCGCGACCTATCGAATTCCAATCGATCTCGAGAACATCGAAGAACTGTTCAGCCTCGCATCGGCCGCAGGAGACTCACTGGCGCGCGACATTCGGATTGCCATCGCTGCGACACTCGATTTCTGCAGCTCCACCGCAGCTGTGCCTACGACGGGATTCAGGATGACGCTGGACGGTCCGAACATACCTGCTTTCCGGCAGGGTCGAAGGGAGTCCTCAGTACCCGGGGCATCGGCAGACCATCGCGTTCCCACATACGACTTTGTGGTTGCTGGTCTCCTCGGTCTCCTCGGTGAACCGCGTGAAACAGCCACCAACACATTCGTCAGCTTCAACTACGACCTGTTAGTGGAAGAGGCACTGTCGGCATTAACAATTCCGTTCTCGTATGGGTTGGGGACAGAGCGCGCAAGGCACGATCCGTCCGCCAGCTGTCTTACCCTATCTGATAGCCCACACGTCTTGCTACTGAAGCTCCACGGATCAACTAACTGGTCGCTCTCGGCAGGTAGCGAAGATCAGCTCACGGTCTATGGCGACTATGAAGACGTCCAACGTTCGGGGCATACGCCGGAACTCATACCGCCAACGTGGCGAAAGTCGTACTCGCCTCCGCTCGCGGCTGTGTGGAACCACGCATTGGATGAATTCAAGAAGGCGACTCGCATTGTGATTATCGGATTCTCAATTCCTCCGACGGACCTTCACTTCAAGTATCTGCTGGCTGCCGGACTGCGGGAAAATATTTCTCTACGGGAGATCGTCTTCGTAAACCACAACAAGACGAGCATCGAGCAGCGGGCGGCGGATCTCTTTGGGGACTTGAGGCGTCGCCCCAGCGTTCGCGTAGCCGCATACAAGGCGGCCCAATTTGTCGGTCAGGGAATGTCCGATACCACGACCTGGTCAATTGGTCGGCCCATCCACATTGCGATCCAGAGCGTAGTACATCCCTTCTAGCCCTGCACGCTCAAGCCAACGTATGAGCTTTTCGAGCGGAGATTCGGGCCAAGTGTGTAGTGCGTCCTTTGGCACTGTCACGGCCAACGTGAGCAAGGTAAGGCACGCCGGGAATTCCTGTGCGTTAGCCACTGCTGCGCCCTTTCACAGGTCCCAAGCAGGAAGTCATAAATACGCAACGGGAACAGGCCGAGCGCGCCCCGATGCGCTAAATGGGATCCCAGCCGAACGGGCGGCTGACTTGCCGACGCGGCCCAAGTGGCGCACGCAAAGGGATACACCCCCTTTCCCATTGAAAGCCTCACCAGACCCCATCCGGCGAAGGCTCCGTCCCCCGTCGAGACAAGGAGCCCGCGCCTGCAAGCCTTCACCGGTAAAGCTCTCTGAGCCCTTCCCGGATCGCGCCTCGCGGCAGCAGCCCTATCAGGCGTTCGAAGTGCGCAATGGGCTACGTGGAATGCATTTGCGGTGACGGCACCAGGTCCTACTGAATTGCCGAGCACCAGCATCGGTGATTGTCAGCGTTCGACCGCAACACACCGTAGTTCCCGTCGTTTGAGAGCCGGGTCAATTCCGGCCGCGAGCCATTGGCGTGCTGCTTGGTGTCGCGCTCTCGCACGCTCAGGCGGCACGTCCGGAAGGGCACCCAGTGCGAGCGTCTTGTCCTTTCCGCCATACCGATAGCGGTACCGCCAGTACCGGCCGCCTTTCGGCATGACCAATAGATAGAGGCTTCGTCCGAAAAATATCTTTCGTGGACATCGACGCCCGCCGGGCCGCGGGATTCGCGTAGGGCCTCGGGGACACCGGCTTGCTGAGATCTGGTGCATTGACGGAATTTGGCCACCGCTCTGTCCTGCCAACCCGGACGAGCAATCGAGAGCGCGCTTCCACAGGTCTTTCAGCGTCGAGGTGCGCCCTTGCACCTCAACAGGCATGGAAAACTGCCCCTTGCGAATCCGATGAGCCAGTTCAATTCCGGCAAACGTTGTCGCCGCCGACCGATAGGACTTCAAACCGAGCATCGACACGCACCGGCGCTTGATCGCGCGATGATCCTGCTCGACGATGTTGTTCAGGTAGCGGCGCGCGCGGATTTCGACTAACTGCCAGCGAGAGTCCTCGTCGCCGAGCATGCGCAACGCACGATGGGTCGCGGCATTGCCATCGAGATTGATCTTGGTCGGCCAGGAAGCGCCTTCGGCGGCGACTGCTCCCGAAAAAACGCCTGCGCCGACTCCAGACTGCGGTCGCGACACAACAAGGAGTAAACCGATTTTCCGTATCGATCCACCGCACGGTAGAGATAGTGTCGCCCTCCCCGCACCGATACTGCTGTTTCATCCATCCGCCAGGAAGAATTGATCGGCTGCGCAAATCGCGCCCAGCGGCGCTCGTACTCGGGAACGTAGCGCAGCACCCAGCGCAGGATGGTCGTGTGAGACACAGCGACGCCACGCTCAGCCATCATGGCGGCCAGATCGCGGTAGCTGAGCCGGTACGTCAGGTACCAACGGACACACAATTCAATGATTTCAGGGGAGTTGCGACGCCGGCGGTAGATCGGGTCGCGAGGCATGGCTCTGGGCATGTCGGATCTCTAAGCACGAGATCCTGATGATAGGTTTCGCCGTTAATGCACCATAACCCAAAAAGTACCCCAAAAAAACCCTGGCTTCCCGTGGAAATAGGGAGCGCTCGGTGGACGTAAAGTTTGTTGACGGCGCCCTGAAATCAGGGACTTTCTAGGGTTTTTCTGACTTCCATGGCCTTCAGAAGAATTCCATGGAACTGGGAGTGGCGGAGAGGGTGGGATTCGAACCCACGTGCCGGAATTACCCGACCATCCGATTTCGAGTCGGCGCCGTTATGACCACTTCGGTACCTCTCCGGTTAACTTAAAATTCTTCTCA
>Ga0193728_1001331_pt1 | contig 12492 bp, 17 predicted proteins | sample U1c1metaG_FD_143037 | JGI IMG/M metagenome (GOLD analysis project Ga0193728, IMG submission 143037) | Soil microbial communities from a riparian zone of the East river system, Colorado, United States - U1c1 | ecosystem: Environmental > Terrestrial > Soil > Riparian zone | place: USA: East River...
GATCGTTCCTGCTTCCGGCCGACCTTCCAGGGTGGCAGCAGCAACGAGGGCTTTGACATTGTCGATGGGATCTTCTTCGAGGATCGGGGGGAATGCGACCTTGACCTCGGGGTCGATGGCTGGGATACATACAGCAAGACCGTCCACCCATTCAACTTTTCCGTAGGTAGAGTTTCCGGCGAAAATCTGAGCATCTAGGCTATACCTCCACATATCCTTCTCGAAGTCTGACCACAGGAACTGCTCGGAGCGCATCTTCAACCAAGTCGGTCGATCCAGCGTCTTAGACGTTGCGAAGTTACCTACGTCCACGTCCCCTGACACGATGGTGTCGGGAAGATCCATGGACGTCCCTGCCATCATCCTCGATGCTCTCGCATCTTCTGCACCAGGTGTGGCTCCAGTCTTGGGGATAGGAGTGATTTCATCGCCCTCTTTGCCGAGGAATACTCCTCCTGCGGACCGGTTGTTCTCTTCGCGCCAGTCATCGTTGTCCGGGATGGTGCTACGAAGTTTTTCTTTCGCATTTTTTATCTTCGACCCTTTAGTCGTCATTTTCCATGCGAATTTAGCCAAGGAGGAAACTATCGTGTGCCAGTCCTCCAGATACTTCTTGTAAGCTCGCGCCCAGTCGAGGGCAGCGTAAGTCTCGGGAATCCCGAACAGCATGGACTTGGTACCCCCGGTACGTTGATGCATGATGGGGGAGTGCCATTTGACCTCGACTCCACCGATGGTGGAAGGCTCGGTTTTTGGTTTGTAACGCCAGTCGGGATAAAGTGCTTCACGACTCTTCTGTTCGACATTTCCATTCGTCTCGTTGAAGTAGGCTTCGGTCCACACACGCCGGTAGAAAGTCGGGCGCCTGATGTCTCCTTTGCGAGTGTGGATTTCCTTGATCGTTTCGGTGGGCACCGAACGTACGAGCACTTTGCCGTCTTCATCGGTGAAGAGCACCATGAAGATGTTGCCCTCGACGATCTGATCTACGTGCGTGAGGAGTCTGGCCTGGTGGCTGTACAACTCTGCCCGGTTGGTGTCCTCATCCATCTGAGGAGCAACCACCTCCTCCTGGAACTTTTCCTCCTTGGCCTTGATGGTGACACCCTGGCCCCAGGTGTAATAAGTCCGCACGTTGACTGCCCGTTTGATGATCGGGTTGCTCAGGTACATGGCACGGGAGAGGCGGAGCAGACTTTCGATGCCCCGCCTCGTGAATTCCCGTTCCACGTTGGCTGACAGCCGGCGCCAGCCTTCATCCTCCATGGACATTTCCAAGATGGTCAGATTCTCCTGGAGGAGCTCGTTCTGGTTGAGTACCTGATCAACCCGCTCGTCCAGGCGCATCTCCCCCGGCCTGGGTTCCGGCGAGCTACTCTCGCCGAATATCACATCTCGGATGCCCATGGTTAGCTCGCTACCGCGATTGCTTCGTCCGTGTAGACGGAGTAAGCGGTGTTGGCGCCGTTGGCGTCACTCTCCGCCGTGTCCCCGGAGAAGTAATACAGCGTCTGGGGATCTTCACCTGAGGTGACGAATCCCGACGTGCTGTACTGCGAGGTGTCGATCCCGTCGAGGCTCGCTTCCGGGTTGACGACGTAGACCGTCTTCGTCGGTTTCGGAGTGGTCGTTTCCGGTTCTTCGGCCACCGGAGCGGTCCGTTCCTGAACTTCCTTGACGCCGGCGGTCAGTGCTTCGACCGAGGCCTGCGCTTTGTCCTTCAGGGTGTCGACCTGGTCCTGGGTGATCGAACCGACCTCCAGCCCCTCGATCTCGGTGGCGAGCTCCTGAAGCTCGGCGACAGCGAGGCCCGTCTCGTTGCCGAGTTCCTCGATGACCGTTTCGAGCTGGGTGATGTCTGTTGTCATTTTGTCTACCTTTCCGTGTAGTGACGTAAGAGAACAACGCAGCTTGAACAACTGCTCGTCGATACTGCCGTGCTCACTGTCACTGGTTATTGTTATCGTTATCGTCTCCATCAGGAGTCCTCTCTTGCAATCGCGCGGAAGTCCCCACACAGGGGGCTCAGCACGTAGTCCCAGGGGAGCCAGAAATAACCCTCGTCCTGCACTCCGGTCCCCCAAGAATTTCGACACTCCACGTGAGTAGGAGTCCATCCGATGAAGTCGAACTCATGCCCCCCGATGACCTTGTCTCCCTTGACCGGCATCGGGATGAACCCTGTGCTCATGGCCTCGGTACTCTCGAAGGTGTCGTAGAGGGTTGCGCCACAGGCGACAGGTTGATTGGCGTGGATCAGGGCCATGATCTCGCGTCCGTTCTGGCGCGGATGCACGTAGCTCTGGATCTTGTACTGCCCGGCGTGGGCGTAGGCGTCTTCGGGGGGCTTGGTGGCGACAGGCGTGTCGTAGGTCCAGAAAGTCTCGGGAGGGGCGCCGATCTTTCGCAGTACCTTGAACCCGTCGTGCCCGATCGCTCCTTCGTCCCGTAGGATGTCGTGCTCACGCAGTCGCTCCATGTAGTAGATGAAGCGGCGCGAGGGGACACCCATCTCGATGCCGTCGAGGAACTTGTCGAACTGAAGCAGGAATGCCACCGCGTTGGCCGTGCAGTCGTTGGTATTCTGGGTGTAGGGCGTGGCTACTTCGTTGCACTGCTCCCTCAGACTGAACGACTCGGGGAAGAATGCCGGGACGAGCACACGATCCGGGAATGCCTCTACGTCGTTGATGTCGACAGGGGATGGGACATATCCCGTGAAGTGACCCCCCGGGGTCTTGAGTCCAGCAGTCATAGCGCTCCTTTGTTGATCATGTAATTACCTGGGGTCAATCCCCAACCAAGCCTGGCGTCTTTGAATTTACCCGGTTCGGGCGGTTCGGGTTCTTCTTCTGCGGTGATTGCTGCTATGTGGGCGGGTAGGTCTGCGCTGACGTCTGCGGGATAGAACGCCAGGTGAGCCATGTCTCCTGCCCCGAACAGCGCGCTACCATCCCTACACATCAAGTTCAAGGTATCGGCCGTGAACGTGCCCGAGTTCTGTGACGGCGCGTCTCCTTCAGTCACCACGACTGCTGCTCCGTCGATGAACACCTCAGGCACGATGGTACCGTTTGCCGCTATCACGGCCATCAGGTGGTGGAAGACGTCATCGGTAGGACGAGCAAATACCCACCGTGCCTCACCGGCTCCCCAGTTGATCTTCAAGGACACTCCACCCGAGGCATTCCAGTCGAAGTTGAAGCCTGGGTTGCTGTTTGCCGTCGCGCTCTGCTCCATGAGAAAATCATCATCGGTACCCGAGGTATCCCAGAGGAGGAACAACTCCACGGTGAACAGACCCAGCGTGGAGAGGTCGAGGGGGACCTGGGCGAAATTTGCTCCCCCGTCGAACGAGGTGGCTCCTAGATCACCGTGAAGCAGGGGACCGGGTACCCCGAAGGTGGCTCCGTGCGTGGTAATCACAGAGGCGCCTGCCAGAGGGTCGCCGTCTGACCCGTAGGGCCAATAGTTCTGTGGACTTGAGTCGAGCACTGCTTGGACGTAAGGGTGCATCAGATATCTGCTCCGATTCGGACGGGTTCCCATTCCTCGACGTAGGTGTCTTCTTCAACCTCGGCGAAGAACAACTCGCTGAACAACCACACCAGAGCATCCATCCGATCTGGCGATTTATCTCCTTCACCCGGCACCCACGTACAGAGTTGGTCTTCGAGCTCGGGGAATGCCCCGACGAACTTGATGCGTGGGGGACGCGTGGAGCCATTGCCGAACAAGGTGGCCACAGGCTCTGCGCGGATCTGCTTGCCGCGTGATGCATGTACTTCGTGGTACGGTACGGTGTTATCCACGGTGGCGATCACATGCTCGATCATGTTACCGCCGTTGTTGACCTCCCCGATGATGTAGTCGGCACTGTAGTGGTTGAAGGCGCGTACGGCTCTCTTTCCCCAACCGTCCGGCCCCAGGTGGCAGGTGAGATCCGAAAGCAGGTAGCCGAGCCCGTCGGTGCCGATGCCTCCCACCATGATGCCGGTGTCGGCGCTCTCCTCACCGGTGGAGACGGCAGGGTCGATCGCCACGGCGACAAGCACCATTTCGGGGATCTCATCAAGTTCTGGTCGTAGACGGCATTTGTCGAGAACCAGGCGATTCCACAGGGCGCCCTCGATGTCATCGAGCAATTCTCCCCTGAGCTCCTGTCGTCCTAGCCTCGTCCCTTCGTATTTCTTTTTCATCTTCTCAACCCAGTCTTTCGGGTTGTGAGGATTATCGAAGAGAGACGCGTGGGTGATGATCGTGTTCTCTATTTTCAGGATAGCGCGGAAGTCGGTGGTGTTACGTGGGGTGGTGGACGCGATGCTGTGGGGGCGCGTATGTTCTGCGAGGCGCAATCCGAACGCTGCCTGGTCCCAGGCGTCCTTGAGCTGGGCGTTTGCCGCCATCTCCTCCCACCAGTCAAGTTCGCGGTTGCCTCCTGCACGTAGGCGGTCGACGTCTTTTGGAAATGGCGTCCCCACGACCATGGCCTCCGAGCCGTTGGGCCAGGCGACCTTTGCACCACCCACGGCGTTGGGATGCCAGCTCACATCGGGGTCGATGCGCTTGAGGCCCGATGGGCCATCGATGCAGGCTTCCACGGCGTCTCCGAGCGTCGGGGCTATGATCCGTCCACGAGCGCCTGGGTTCTGGTGCATATAAGTTGCGAAGTAATGAGAGCAGGCCTCGGTCTTGCCTGCGCCACGTCCTGCCTGGAGTACCCAGAGGTCGAATTTCGACTGGGGAGGCTCCTGGTGTGGCTCAAGGGTCCTGTTGATCGGGGACACCCACGGCTTGGGGAAGATGATGTCCATCGCCGCCTCGGTGGTCCCCTCAGGTACCCCCTGTGTGGGGATCGACTGTTTCTCGGTCTTCTTGGCTTTTGGGGCTGGGGTAGGTTTGGCCTTGGCCCCACCCTTCTTGCCCGGACGGCTCATCCGTTGAACTCCCGCCATTCGCGGAGGGTGCGCCGGGGATGCGCGATCAACTTGAAGATGAGGCGCAGGATAGTCATGCCGCGTCTTCCTCCGGTTCGGTGGCCTTGCCTTGAGCGATCTGACGCAGACGGCGAATCTGCCCGCCATCCTCTCCCTCAAGGACATTGAGATGAGCCTGGACGATCTCCGGTGCCCGCTCTTTCTGTTCCTCGGTCAACACGAGATCATCGAGGATGCCTTTCAGGACCGGCGCCATCACAGAGGCCATGATCTCTGCTGCCCGTGCCTTGCGGTCATCGATGTTCAGGTTGATCATCTTGCCTGCGATCATCCAGACTTCCTTGCGGAGGTCCTCTTCAAGCCTGATCCACTCGTTGGGGATCCGTCCGACCATGGTGTCGACCCACACTTCGTCGGGTTTGAGGTCTTCGACGCCGATGATTGCCTGTGTCAGCATGTGAGTGGCACGATCGAGGATGAATTGCATGGCATTACCGGGATCGATGTTCTCTTCTGGAGTGCCGGTGGTCAGAGCCAGTGCTCGGGCCTCACGTAGGGCCTTGCGCTGACTACGACGTTTGGTCTGACGTCTGGCTGCGACAGAGTCCTTGGATTTTGAGTTATTCCTTCCTGCCATCATCATCTCCTGTGAATTTGGGCCAAAAAAAAATAAAAGCATCATCGTGATGTGGGCTGTAGTTGAACCACCGCCGATCACCGCCCCCGACCGCGATTAGCTCATCGCTTCACTATTTGAGTCGCAAATGATTGACTCATCAACAGTCACAACACCATTAGCCATTAGAGTGTTGTTTGGTTTTGGTACAGTACCACTCCTGCGAACACGGTGACGCGACCCTCTTGCGAGTGAATGATGGCGGTGATGTTGCATGTACAGCATGACTGAGAGTGCATGGCTGACGAGGCGATGACCGATGCACATGCACATGAGGGCGATGACGTTAAACATAAAGGTTTGGTAAATGATTGCGGCTACCCTTGCGGTCCACCTGCATAGCTGCTATGTTGTTCCTATGTACGCAACGCACAAAGGAGCAGGTCACATGCCAGAGAACATCGAACAAGAGGAACGCGTAGAACTGCTTGCAGCCCGCATCGACCAGGACCCAGAGGCGTTCAGCATGTTCCTACAAGGCGTAGCACAGAGCATCGAGGAGGGCACCTACGCAGAGGCATTCGAACAAGACGTTGTAAAGGCCCTTCGCACCGTCGCCTCCAACGCAGACTTCGTAGTTGCATACGCAGAGTAACGCGTCGCTACATAAGGGGAGCACAAGGGGCGTCTGTCTAGGCGCCTCTGTTCTGGGTACACACCCTCAGGCCGCAGCCTACACCACATCGCCCTGTACACGCCTGTACTGCATCCTCAACTTGCGCACGTACACCGCACTGCACCCGAAGTCCTTAGCTACTAGGCTACTGCTACGCGTATCGTTAGCTACAGCCTGCTTCCATGCCCTGCTACGCCTCCTACGTCCATCCCTGTACGTCCGTGCCCTGTTACCTGTGGCCAGCTCCAGTGCATGTTGTGCATCACCCAGCACCTGTAGCCTGTCCCAGTTGCACCTTGCCTCCACATAGCGTGTACGTAGGTCATCTATGTAGGCGTTCGTCTCCCCTGTAGGAGCGTTGCCGACAGACTTGATCCTGGACGATTCACTACCTATACGTGCTGCGCCTACGGTAGACAGTAGCTCTAGCTCCATGCACACCCTACGCATAAGGGACGTCAGCACAGCAGGAGGGTCGCTTCGTGCCTTCAGTCTGTCTACGTCCATTCGCACAAGGGTACATCGCAAGGGCCTACCTTCGCCATTCGCGCTACAATCACCCTCCCCCCTCAGGCACCCCCCCTATATAGCCACATTTGTCACAAGAACCTAAAGGTTTGGTAAATTAGAGAATTCCACTTGCATTTCGCCGCAGGGCCTGTATAGTCGTCTTATCAAGTCAAACAGGGCACTGCACAAGCCCTACCAGAACAGGAGACACACAATGTCCACCAAAACCACCACTCGCAAGACCGCTTCCAAGACCAGCACCGCTTCGAAGAACAGCAAGATCAAGACCAGCAAACCGAACAACAGCGCTTCGGACACTGTCAAGTCGCTTGCAGAACAGCACAAGGTCAACTATCGCAAGGCACGTCGCATCGCTCGTGCAGAGGGCCTCGGGGTAGGCAAAGGCCAGAGCTACAACACGCTCACCAAACCGCAGGTCAAAAAGCTCAGCAAAGCGCTCGCTGCTTCGGTCAAGTAGCTTGCAGGCGCAGGGTAACCAAGCCCTCACCTACGTTGCAAGGCGTAGGCGCCTCTCCCCAGTCACCCAACAGCAAAAGACCCTCATGCACTCCTCAGACATAGCAGGCGTAGTAGGGATCGTCATAGCAACCGCCCTCTACATCGTCATGTTCATCTACGCACTCAGGCACGTCTAAGCCCTCCTGCGCCCCCTACCCGCTGTACAGGCCTTGCACCTGGCAGGGCCTTTTTCTTGGCGCCATACGAGCTCCCACGTCCGTCAGACAGGCCACAGAAAAGGCGCCTACACCGGGGAGAGCGTAGACGCCTGTCCTGTTGATCCCTATGCACTTGCTGTACGCACTCCCAGTCACAGGAGAACACTGCACATGCACAGTCTACACCACCTGCCTTGCCACAGGTAGCGCTACGCATCCACGCTTGCCACGCACGTACAATGTCTCTCCCTAGCATCCCAGTCTACAGAGAGGGTCAACATTGTCGTCTACAGCATCCGATTTCCTTGAGCGCGTATGGGAGGAGCAGCCAGAGGCAGGAGTCACTTTCCTGTCGTACTTCGACGCTGAGCGCGAGTGGCAGGACAAAGCCTACTCCACCACAACAGGCGCTCCTCGCACCCTCCCCCACGATTCACTCGATGTCTACTTCGCACCGAACATCTTCTCCGACACTCACCGGAGAAAACAACACACGCTACCAGGAGTGTGGCTCTATGCTGATCTGGACGAGGTTGATCCTGCGAGTATTACTGATCTTAAACCTACTATCGCTTGGGCAACGTCCAGAGGGCGTTATCAATGCATGTGGAATCTTACTCGTCCTCTACCTCCTGCGAAGCTGGCACGTCTCAATCAGCTTACGACGTATTACACCAAGGCAGACAAAGGGGGGTGGGGACTGACGAAGGTACTGCGTGTACCAGGATCCATCTCCACCAAGCACGGGTACAACTTCGGGGTAAAGATCTTGTGGGACGACAGCCCTGTCTACAAGCCTGTAGATCTTCTCGGCATAGTCAAGTCAGCTGCCTCCTCTGCACCGGCAGACGCAACCCCACCCTCACCCCTGCCCAAGCTGCCTAAGGTAACCGCCTCTCGCATCCTGCGCAGACGCAAACCGAATGCCAAAGCTCGGAAGCTCTACAAAGCGAAAGTGGCGAGAGGAGACAGGAGTGCGAGACTATGGGAATTAGAGTGTCTACTTCTGCGCGCTGGTTGTACGTGCGAGGAGACCTTGATAGTGGTACGCAAGACTATCTGGAACAAGTACGCAGGACAGGACAGAGAGGTATCACAACTATGGACAGAGATAAACAAGGCCCGCACAAGTTTACCCGCAACAAAATCACGATCACGGGCTTCAACATCGACCCCAACCTCCGGCAAGACAAAGTCAACCAGTACATCGCGCACACGCTCGACGAAATCCTCAAAAGACAAACCAAAATCGAGGAAAGACTCAAGAGGCTCGAAGACACGCTCGAAGTCGACGTCACGTAAAAAGCATGCTTTATCAGGTACCACTGCAAAAGAGCTATACCAGGGGGTCACGTACAATGACTTCATCCAACAAAGACTCAAAAAGCCAGAGTGGCTCGTCGAATCAATCTGGTCGGAGAACGCTCACGGAGTATTGGCAGGAGAACCAAAGACGTACAAGTCAGTCATCTCAACGGATCTCGCAGTCTCTATTGCGTCAGGTACGCCATTTCTTGGGCAGTTCAAGATCCCTACCACCGGACCCGTCCTCATCATCCAAGAGGAGAACGACCCGGGAGAGTTCCAGGACAGACTCAACCGGATAGCGTTCTCTCGGGGCCTGCTCGGGTCGGGCTCGATGGACGGAGACTACATCACCCTAAACCCCGACGTAGAGCTACCCATAACCATCTACAACAACCAGGGCTTCGATCTGACCGACAAGCGCTCTTTCGCGTTCCTACGTCGCAAGTGTCGGGAGCTCAAGCCTGCACTCATCATCCTCGACCCATTCTACCTGATGACTCCGGGCGTGGACGAGAACAGTGCTGCGCAGGTGGGACCGATCCTGTCCAAACTACTCAAGCTCAAGCAGAAATACGGTGTCGGTATCCAACTCATCCACCACTATCGGAAGCAGAACCTGGCCTCCCCCATATATGGAGCCGCGCGTATGTCAGGTACCGGCGTGTTCCATAGATGGTTCGAGTCTGCCGTGTACGTCGAACGCGATCCTAAGCAGGAGTACGTCGTGCGTCTCGTACCAGACCATCGAGGCCACGCACCACAAGGAGCGATCCGTTGCGCGTTCGATCTGGGTACCGACAGTGACTGGTACTACCACGTAGACATATCGAATGCGCGATCCGACAAAGCCGAACAGCACACGCGACTCAAAAAACTGTTGGCTCAAGATAGAGAGTGGACGATTAACACCTTGAGAGTAGAGATGGGGATGAATTCCAGCAAGCCACTCAGAGAGATGTTACCAGACCACGGCTACACTATCAAGAAGGTCAAGTCAGGCAAGAGTGGAAGACCTTCTGAAGTAGTGGTGTTTGGAGGGTAGAGTGCCAAGCCATTTACCAGAGCTTGTCACGTTGTTTGTTAAACTAAAACTCTAATATATAAAGGATTAGGTTTAACAAACAAGGCTTCAAGAGGGATGCGACAGTATCGTCGCAGTGCGCCAACGCCAAACAAAAACAGGACCAATGCCCACATCACTAGCCATACCATCACGCAAAATATGTACGTCACCACACCACAGGGGTATGAGGTGGTTGCCTGCGGTGTACTTCCACGTGTACGCATGGACAGATGAGTCAAAGAGTATCCCACGTCGTCTCCAGTCTTGGTGCCAAACGTGTCAACGCCTCCATGTGCGGATCAAGGGTGGACACAAACCACGGGCAAACAAGATCGGTGTCAAGACCGGTGACAATGGCTATGAACCACAGACCCCGGCCGAATGGGAGCGGTACCGAGAGTATCAACGTGAACGGTATGCAGGATGGACCGACGAGAAGAAAGAAGACCGCAGAGAGTACCAGCGAATCATGCTGGAGGCCAAGCGTCGAGAGGCAGGGGTGAAACCGCGGGCCTTGAAACGCTATGAGAGCAAGCTCCCCCAACGCAACGTGTACAGCGTCATCGACGAACCTCAGCTCCCGAGCAAGCCGCTAGGCGACTGGCTGAAGTCACAACTCCGGTTCATGTCCATCTCCGAGATAGGTGTTCGCGGGAGGGTGAACAAAGAGAAGCTGGAGGAGATCATGGCCGGGGAGATAGACATTGGCTTAGAGCTTGCCGATCGCCTGCTTACTGGTCTAGACTGTGTAGAGCAACTGTACGTACTGTATCCACAGGAGGATTAAACGATGGCACATAAATCAAAAACCAAGAAAAAACCCGTCAAAAACAAAAAACCGCCGCGGGCACGTAAACCGCGAGTACCACTCACCAACGAGATAACCCACGTCATCAAGATGCGGGGTAAGTCCTTTCGTGGAGGGTACGAACGTCGGTGGGAAGATGCTACCTGTGATGTGGATCTGAAAGGGGATGATGTCGCATTTAAAGTCGCCTGTCAGACTGTCATCATCAGCAAACTAAACCTCAAGAAGCTTGGCGTAGCTCTCTTTCAGGTCCCAACCATTATCGACACGTTGCCCAAGATAGACGGACTTACTTGGGCCAGCGCTCTGTCCCTGGGGGTACCTGTCAAGAACGAAGGTCAGACCCTGAAGATGTCAGCCGCAAATGAGCCGACTAACGGGGTGGATTTCGTGGTGTTCAGCAACTTTGGGAGCAGGTACCGGTTCAAAGTAGAGACAGACACCTTCAAAGAACTTGTACTCGCGGTAGAGAAGAATTACGAGGTAGTAGAGCTGACGGAGTAGTTGTGACTCCCGAGGAATTACTCGAACACGAGAAGGCGATGTGGCAGTACATCGCAGAGTGCAAGCTGATCGGGTCCTGGCAGGCAAAGCTCAAAGGCAAGCGTCTCACTGTCATCGTGTACAGAATCAAGCCAGAACCAGATAAGGACCCACGTTACCACCGCCTGGCACGGAAAGTACGCAATCGCATAGCCATCTCCTATGGGAGGAGAATGTTGGTGTCACAGGATCTAGAGCCATGAACACTCTCCACATGACTCGGGAACAAGGGATTGCGGTAAGTAGGTATATCCAAGCCTTGCTTCATGCTGGAAACCTCCCTGACCTGATGCAGATCGAGCAGGAAAAGTCATCCCCCAAGAAGAATCCCCCGGTAACCGTGAGGGTACTGAACGGAAACAACCAGCTGCTACATGCAGCGATGTTCAACCAGTCAGGAGGGAGACTCCTATGACTATACATCTCACACCTCAGGAACGCAGAGCCATCAACAGTGCAATCAAGCGTGGCCCTGCAAAGCCTGGCGAGCACATGTTCACTACTTGGACCGAAACTCTGTCAGGAACCCACAACTGGGATCTGATGGATGATGAGCACAAAGCAGCCTGGGCACGACTGGAAGAGTTGTTTGAGCACAGGGATGAAGACTGATGGAGACTAGACAGATCACCTGCTCTAGTTGTGGAGGAACCTTCTGGACCTACCAGTCGGTAATGCACCACCCCCCTACCTGTGAACGTCGACTGGTAGGGGAAGCAGATATCAAGGCCGGGAACATTCCTCGGTGGTCGTAGTCTACTCGCCGCCTTAGCTCAGCTGGTAGAGCACTGGCTTTGTAATCCAGGGGTCAGGGGTTCGAACCCCCTAGGCGGCTCTTACAAAGGAGGTAGCTCATGCAACGCCACTAAAGATGGCAAAAGTGGGGGTAGGCTCGGGCGAACACCACGCAGTCTATCCCTACTTTAGTGTCGGTATCCCTACTATAGTTTCGATAGGTTTAGATCCCCATCACAGGAGGAACACATGAATAGGATGGAATCAAGGGCAAAAGTGGTATCGGCTGCGCTGGAGGTGGCGCAGTGCCACGAGAGAGAGACGTTCGAGTTGGAGGGACCCAATACCGGCGCCGAACACGAGTATGCAGATGACAACCTAGACGAGGCCATCGACGAGTACGTCACGATCAAAGAGCTGGAGAAAACGTGAAACGTTACTTCACGATCAAGGACGGGGAAGGCCAGGTCAGAGGAGAGGTCTTCATCGAGGACGACTCCAGCACCGATCCCCTGGATTTCGCGCTCACTCCTATCGTCGAGATAGAGAGGGACGTGGAGCCGAGGATCTCGGGGTTCCTTGCCTCACCCAGGACTACCCTGGACACCAGGCCACGGGA